>Ga0209554_1001238_pt1 | contig 19655 bp, 19 predicted proteins | sample MarorgKNORR_S2LV_5_FD_188221 | JGI IMG/M metagenome (GOLD analysis project Ga0209554, IMG submission 188221) | Marine microbial communities from the Southern Atlantic Ocean, analyzing organic carbon cycling - Bottom_A/KNORR_S2/LV (SPAdes) (version 2) | ecosystem: Environmental > Aquatic > Marine...
GAGCCGCTCCTCGGGGCCCGGCGGGCAACACGTCAACAAGTCGAATACCCGCGTCACGCTGCGCTGGAACCTCGAGCAGAGTGTTGCCGTCGGGTCGGTTCGGCGGGATCGCTTGCGCCGTCGACTGCGGAAGCGTCTCACTCTCTCCGGGGACATCCTGGTCCACGTTGGACGCCATCGTTCTCGCGCTCGCAACCGCGAACTCGCGCGCGAACGACTCGCCGAATTGATTCGCGAGGCCCTCACCGCACCGCGTCGGAGAAAAGCCACCCGTCCCTCGAAGGCGGCGCGCGCGCGCGGTGCGGAAGCGAAGCGCCGATCCTCCGCCCGGAAACGACTGCGGCGGCGGGTGGACCCAGGTTCCAGCTAGGCGAACCGGGCGCGAACGCCCGCGATCACCGGGGCTCGGCGGCCTTGATCTTGACCGAGACCAGGGTCTCGACGTTGTTGGTGAGGGTGAGCACGATCATCTTTCGCCCATCCTTCCAGGCGATGAGCTCGGCCGAGTTCGGATCCTCGAAGTCGCTCTCCATTTCCCAGCCGTTCAAGACCATGGCGTCCTTGTAGAAGTCGACCACCGAGGCCACCGCGACGTCGGACTGCATCACCACCGCGACGTCGTTGGCGCCGATGTCGGTCACCTTGAAGCCAGCGTAGGCGTCCGGGAACAGGGGCAGGTCTGCGGGGAGCGTCTCGCCCTCGAGTCCCTCGATCCCGCCGTCGGCGATGCCGGGCACCGCGGTGAGTTCTGACGACGTTTGGTTCGACGAGATCTCGGGTGCGGCCGCGGTGCTCTCGTCGGCAGCGGTTTCGGCGCTTTCGTCGCTGCCACAGGCAGTCAGAAAAAACGCGAGCCCGAAGATCGCGACGGTTTTCAGGACAGGGGTCTTCACGGGGTGCCTCCGGTCGGTCCAACAGGAGTCTACCACGTCGTTCCGCGCCGACTCGTCCCAAAAGAGAAGCCGACCGAGAGCGGGGGGGGCGGGATTCGCTAGCATCTCGGTGCCGTGAATCTCGAAACCTCCCCCGCCGACTTCAAGAAGGGTGATCGCGTCGCCCACCCCGGAAAGCCCGAATGGGGTCCGGGCATCATTGCCGATGCGCCGCACGACGAAAAAGTGCGCGTCCTCTTCGTCGAGGGAGGCGAGAAGCTCCTTCAGTTGAAGCACGCTCGCCTCGAGGTCTTCAGCGGCGAAGATCCGCGCCTCGACCGGCTCGTTTCGGCAGGCGACGATGCCGATTCCGAAGGCCCCCAGCGCGCCCGCGAGAAGTTCCTGGACCTCCACGCCGAGGGCTTTACCACGCCGGCCTATCGCGAAGTCGATCGTGCGACCAACGAGAGTGCGGCGGCTTTGATGCAGGAGCTCCTCGGCGAAGACGCCTTTGCGAAGCTCCTCGACGCCGAAGATTGGGCGGGCGTTGCCGAGCGCGCGATCCAGGTATTGAAGGCCACGAAGCTCGTGGTTCCGAGCGAGCGCAAGTTGCTGGCGACGGGCCTCGAAGACGAGGCGCTCGCCCAGACCTTTGCACGAAGCCTCTGCGATCTGCTCTACGGCTTCGGCGGCGAAGTCGAAGACGAGGCCGAGGGCCTGCGCCGCCGCTTCGAGCGCTACGTCGCCTGTCTGAAGTCGCTGCGTGCCGCAAAGTGGACGCTCGCCACGTATTTCCTGTTCATGGCGTTCCCGGAAGAGCACCTGCTTCTGCGCCCCACCTTCGCCCAGCGAGCGGCCACGGCTTACGGCATCAACATCCGTTACCGCGCAGAGGTTGGCTGGGTGACCTACTCGCGTTTTCGCGAACTCGCGGCTGCGATTCTCGCCGACACCAAGGATCTCGGGGCCGAGGACATGCTCGACGTCCAGGCCTATATCTGGCGTCTGGCGCGCTAGCGCCCTGCGCCGAAATCGAGTTCCGACAGGGGCGCGCCGTCGCCCTCGAGGCTGCGGTAGTAGCAGCCCGTTCGGGCGTTTCCCTCTGCGTCGAGCGTGTGACAGACGCCGCCCTGGCGCGGCCTCACGCGGTAGACCAGCGAATTCTGTTCGCAGTTGACGCGCACCTCCACCAGGTCGAGGAGGTCCCCCGAGTGGGCGCCCTTGTGCCAGAGCTCGTTTCGCGAAGTCGACCAGAGCACGGCCTGCCGGGTCGAAAGCGTTTCAGAGAGCGCCTGCTGGTTGGCGTAGCCAATGAAGAGCACCTCGCCGGTATCCGCGTTCTGGAGCGCCACCGGCAATACCAGAAGCCCGCCTTGGCTGATCGAGGCGAGTTTTCCGAAGTCGAGTTCGAGCGCGCGACCTTCTTCGAGGGCATTCATCCTGGGGGTTTCCTCCGTGCGCCGCAGCCCGGCCGGGCGGCGGGCAGCCAGAGGCCTTCCGGCGCGGCCCGATTATAGGGGCTGGGGAGGGCCTCGCTGGGCGTCTGGCCCCGGGGAATTCGGCCTCGCGCGCTCGGTGGGCTTTGTGGTAGCCTGCGCGCCCGTAGGCGGTTCCGGGCGTTTTGGCGCCTTCGCAGCTGGTGCGCAACTCGTGGTCGATCCTCCGTTCTGCGATTTCCCCGAGCCAGCCCCCGAACCCACCGGGCCCGATCGGGCTCCAAGAGAGACAACCGAAAATCCGTGCGCGGCTCTGCACTGCCTACTGAGCGAGAGCCGCGGCCACGAGAGGCGTTTTACCAGGGAGGCCCTGCCATGGGACGCAAGAGCAAGACCGGAGTTCTAAAGCGACTGCGAGAGGTCAAGAAGGCCGAAAAGGCCGCCCTCAAGCGGGACCAGCGCGAAGAGCGGCGACAAGCCGACGGCGTCGCGGTGCGTGTCGCGACGAAGGACGATCTCGAGGGCTACGGCTTGGACGACGAGGCTGAAGACGAAGAGGCCGAGACGGCACCACCATCGGTCGCTGCACCCATTCGGTCCGGGAAGCCTCTGGCCGGCTAGAAGTGCAGCCGGATTTGGCCGCCGATCGAGACCTGGCAGAGGCCGGTTCCGCCCGAGATGAACCCGACCTGGGGGTCGTTCACGCGGAACTTGCAGCGCAGCGCGTGCCCGTCCTGGCTCGACAGACCGGCGACGACCTTGCCGGTGTAGTTTCGCTCGAAGGCCGCGAAGTCGGAATAGATCCCGTCGCCCATGTCGCCATCCCAGCCGCCCCAGCCCATGGATTCGCCGTAGTAGCCGTAGCCGACGCCCATCGGCCAGGCGCCCGCCATGTTCCAGGCGTTGTAGACCGAGGTCGTGTAGGCAACCTTGACGCCGCTCGAGAGCCGCACGAAGGCGCCGCGGTACTTCTCGCCGCTCGGAAAGGTGACGATCATGTCGCCCATCTGGTGGCTGTGGGAGATCGATTCCCATCCCATGGTGATGGGGATTGTCGTCTTTCCGTCGCGCAGCCACTTCCCGGGGAGAATCCCGGTCTGCATCGTGGCGCAGGCAGCGGCCAGTCCGATCAACGACAGGACTCCGGAAAGAGAGCGCTTCGACATCCGTGGATTCTCCCGGCGGGCGTTGGCATGCTGGGGTATAGCGTGCGCGAAATGCCGAGGCGCGCGAAGCCGGACGCGCCCGAACCCCCGGGGGTCGACGCGCGCCGCATTCTGTTGCCCGCCGCTACCTTCGGCGCCAAGCGCGCGCTGCACGCTGCAATGCGGGCTGGGAGCTGCCGTTGATCGACCTCGCCTTCACCGACGACGTCTTCGTGTTGCGAATGTGCGCCGGCGAAAATCGCTTCGAGCCCGAATTCGTCCGCGCCTTCGATGCGGCTCTCGACGAGGTCGAGGCCTCGAAGGGCGCTGCGGCGCTGGTGGTGACCGGCGAAGGGAAGTTCTTCAGCAACGGTCTTGATCTCGAGTGGGTGCAGGCTGCGACGGGCGAGCAGCTCTCGCTCTTCGCGTCTTCGCTGGAGGCGCTCTTCGCGCGGCTGCTGGCGTTTCCGCTGGCCACCGTGGCGGCGCAGAACGGTCACGCCTTTGCCGCCGGCGCGGTTTTCGCGCTGGTGCACGATTTTCGCGTGATGCGTTCGGATCGCGGTTATTTCTGCCTCCCGGAAGTCGATCTCGGAATTCCGTTCTCCGCCGGAAGCCTCGCCATCGTCAAGGCGCGCCTCGCGGCGCCGACCCTTCATGACGCCGTCCTTTCGGGGCGGCGATTCACGGCCGAAGAAGCTCTCGAGAAGAACATCGTCGACGAAATCGCCGTCGATGAAGAAGTCGTGCCGCGCGCCACGCTGCGAGCCGCCGCGCTCGCGGGGAAGGATCGCCCGACGCTGGCGGCGCTGAAGCGCGCGCTCTATGCGGACGCGATCGCCAAGCTCGAAGCCGCGGCCTCGCGCGCCGGTTGAGCCGCTGGCTCAACTCTCTTCGGGGGGTTCCACCTGCTGCTTCGCCCAGCGGTAGTCGGCCTTGCCGCTCGGGCTGCGCACGATTTCATCGCGAAACAGGATCGCCTTTGGCAGCTTGTAGCGCGCGATGTGTTTTTCGCATTCGGCGCGGAGTTCGTCCTCGGTGGCGCTCTCGCCCTCCCGCAGTTTGACGATGGCGGTCACCTCCTGGCCCCAACGCTCGCTGGTACGGCCACAAACGACGCAGTCGTAGACCGCGGGGTGCAGCTTGATGGCGCCTTCGACTTCTTCGGCAAAGATCTTTTCCCCTCCGGAGTTGATCGTCACCGAATCGCGGCCGAGCACTTCGATCCGACCATCGTCATGGAAGTGCGCGCGATCACCCGGGATCGACCAGCGCGTTCCCTCGATGTTCGGAAAGGTGCGCGCGGTCTTTTCGGGGTCTCCGAGGTAGCCGAGGGGTACGCGTCCCTTCTGTGCAAACCAGCCCATCTCGGCGTCACCCGGTAGCAGGGCCCGGGAGAGATCCTCCGAGATCACGCCGGCAAAGGGGTTGGGGTGAAAATCCCCGGTCGAGATCCCACCGGCCTTCGAGCTCGGGTTCGTGGCCTGGCCGCCGGTCTCCGACGAGCCGATCGAATCCATCACGATCAATTCCGGGAAGAGATCGATGAATTCCTTCTTGTTCGCGGCGGAGAGTGGAGCGCCGCCCGAGCCGACTACGGTGAGGCACGAGAGATCGGCCCCGCGTTCTTTTCCTCGATGCATCGCATCGAGAATCGGGCGCGCAAAGGCGTCGCCAACGATCACGAGCACGCCCACCTGCTCTCGTTCGATGGTGGCGACGACGTCGTCGCCGTCGAGCCGTCGCACCTCTTCCTGGAGCACGATCGTGCCGCCCACGGCCATCATCCCGAAGGTCACCCACTGCGAGGCGCCGTGCATCAGCGGTGGGGCCGGGAGTGTGCGCCCACTCCCACCCGCCCGCGCCGCCTCGACGATGGCTTCGAGTGAATCGTGTTCGCTGCCGTCCATCTTCCGCCCGCCCATGGCGGCGACGAAAATGTCCGCCGAGCGCCACAGGACCCCCTTCGGCATTCCCGTGGTCCCCCCGGTGTAGAGGATGTAGAGATCGTCCGGGGACCACTCGACGTCGGGCCGTGCGTCCGAGGCTTCGCCGAGAGCGGTTTCGTAATCCACGGCCCCCGGCAGCAGGGCATTTCCGGAGTCGTCCGCCACCTGGATCAGCACTTCGAGCTGGGGAAGCTGCGGCAGGATCTTCTCGAGGACCGGCGCGAACTCGGCGTGGTAGACGATGGCGCGCGCTTGGGAATCGGTGAGCAGGTAGAGGAGTTCTTCCGCGACGTAGCGATAGTTGACGTTCAGCGGTGCGACGCGAGCCTTGAAGGCGCCGAGCATTGCCTCGACGTACTCGTTGCCGTTGTAGCAGTAGATCGCGAGGTGATCCTGGCCCGATTCGTGGCCCGAGAGTTCGCAGCGCGGTTGGCGCACGCCGAGACCGCGCGCCAGCAGGGCGTTGGCGAGCCTTCGCGACCGGTCGCGCAGCTCGCCGTAGGTCAAGCGCCGGTCTCCGAAGACGATCGCCTCGCGCTCGGGGACGGTCGTACCGATGGCATCGTGGACTTCGGCGAGGCTGTATTCCATGGGGGGCCTTCGAGGTGGGGGATCCGCAGCGCGATTGAGTCTGGCACACTGGGCCCGGGAACAGCAAGGCAGCTTCCGGAAGCAGAGGTGGGCAGCGTGGAAGAAGAAGGCTCCAGTGCGCCGTGGTGGCAGACCGCGGTCGTCTACCAGATCTATCCGCGGTCCTTCGCCGACGCGAACGGCGACGGCGTCGGGGATCTCGCGGGAATCACCAGCCAGCTCGATCACCTCGTCTGGCTCGGTGTCGACGCCCTCTGGCTCTCGCCCTTCTACCGATCGCCGATGAAGGATTTCGGCTACGACGTTGCCGACTACTGCGACGTCGATCCGATCTTTGGAAACCTCGGAGATTTCGACGCTCTGCTCGAGGCGGCGCACGCGCGCGGCCTGAAGCTGATGATCGACTGGGTTCCGGCGCACTCGTCGAGCGAGCATCCGTGGTTCGTCGATGCGCGTGCATCGCGCCAGAGCGACCGTCGCAACTGGTACGTGTGGAGGGACGCCGGGCCCGGCGGCGAGCTGCCGAACAACTGGAAGTGCGCCTTTTCCGACGCGCCGGCCTGGACCTTCGACGCCGGTAGCGGCCAGTACTATCTCCATTCCTTCCTCGCCGAGCAGCCGGACCTCAACTGGGAAGAGCCCAAGGTAGAGGCCGCCATGCACGAGGTGTTGCGCTTCTGGCTCGAGCGTGGCGTCGACGGGTTTCGCGCCGACGTGATCTCGAACATCGGAAAGGATCCTGCGCTCGCCAGCGTCGAGGAAGCGCGTGCGAAGGTCCCGCCCTTCGTCTTCCGCAACGAGCCGGTCACCCACGAGTACTTGCGCCGGATCCGTGCACTGCTCGATACGTGGCCGGGCGACCGGGCGATGGTGGGCGAGATTCCGGTGTTCGATTCGAAGGAGGTGGCGACCTTCTACGGCGCAGGCGACGAGTTGCACATGGCCTTCAACTTTCCGCCGCTCTACGCCCCCTTCGAGGCCCCGGCCTGGCGCGAACGGATCGAGGTGACCACCGGGGCCCTCGACCCCCGCGACGCCTGGCCCACCTGGGTGCTCTCGAACCACGACGTTCCGCGCCATCGCACGCGCTACGGCAACGAAGCCCGAGCGCGAGCCGCCGCGGTGTTGCTTCTGACGCTGCGAGGGACGCCGTTTCTCTACATGGGCGAGGAGCTCGGGCTCGAAGACGCGCTCGTCCCGGCGGCGTGCAAGGTCGATCCCGGCGGCCGCGATGGTTGCCGGGCGCCGCTTCCCTGGAGCCGCGCGCAGGGTCACGGCTGGGGCGGGGTCCCCTGGCTCCCCTGGCCGCCCGACGCCGCAGAGCGCTCGGTCGAGGCGCAGCGCGACGATCCGGGTTCGATGCTCCACCTGTACCGGCGCCTGCTGGCCGCCCGTCGCGCTTCGCCGGCACTACGGCTCGGCGACTTCGCGTTTCTCGAGGCGCCGGAGGGTCTTCTCTGCTGGCGTCGAGATTTTTCTGGAGATTGCCGGTTCGTCGTGATCAACTTCGAAGATCGTGAACTCGAGTGGCCCCAGGACGATCGCCACGAGGTCGAAGTGGCGAGCGATGGTCGCGGTGAATCGCAGGTCTACGACAGCCGAGTCGGGCCCCACCAGGCGCTGATCCTGAAACCCACGCGCCCTGCGCGCGCATGAAACCACCGAAGACGAGAAGGAATGTCATGAACGATTACGCCGAATACGATGGCCTCGGCCTCGCCGAGTTGGTGAAGACCGGAGCGGTGAGCCCGGCCGAACTCGTCGAAGAAGCCATTGCCCGGATCGAGAAACACGACGGAGCGCTCAACGCGGTGGTGTACCGCGCCTTCGAAGAAGCCCGCCGGGACGCGGGCGGCGAACTCCCCGAAGGCTCCTTCCGCGGGGTTCCCTTCCTGGTGAAGGATCTCGGCTGCCCCGTCGCCGGGATGCCGCGCACCAGTGGCAGCCGCTTCCTGAAGGACGAGGTTCCCGCAGAGGACGGCGAGCTGACGAAACGCTTCCGCGCAACCGGTGTCGTGATCGTCGGCAAGACGAACACCCCGGAGCACGGGATCACCGGCACCACGGAGTCGGCGTTGCTTGGCCCGTGTCGAAACCCCTGGAACCCCGATCACATCGCCGGGGGGTCGAGCGGGGGGGCGGCTTCGGCCACTGCCGCCGGCATGGTTCCGCTCGCCCACGCCAGCGACGGTCTCGGATCGATCCGCATCCCGGCGGCCTGCTGCGGTCTCTTCGGGGTGAAGCCGACGCGCGACCGCAATCCCAACACGGCCAGCGGTGAGGACCGCGATCGCGTCAACGGGATGTCGGTGGACCACGTGGTTTCGCGAAGCGTGCGCGACAGCGCCGCGATGCTCGACGCCACCGGTTACCCGGAAAACGCCTCGCCCTACGCCGTCCCCGCGAAGGATCGCCCCTACCTCGACGAAGTAACCACGCCGCCCGGGACGCTCCGCATCGCCTTCTCGGGTGCCACGCCTGGCGGGCGCCCGATCGATCCGGAGATCCGCGAGGCTCTCGAGGCCACAGCAGAACTGCTGGTCGAACTCGGCCACGAGGTCGAGGAGAGGGACATCGACATCGACTGGCGCGGCCTCTACCGCGCCCAGGGAGCGACCGGTGCGGCGAACCTCGCGGCGGGCGTCGAGGAGATGACCGAGCGTATCGGTCGTGCACCCGAAGAGGACGACTTCGAGCGCCTGACCTGGTCGAGTGTGAAGCTGGGCCGCAAGCTCGATGGTGTGACAGTGATGCAGGGTCTTCGCACGCTTCGGACCCTGGCGCGCGAGATCCTGGCCTTCTACGACACCTGCGACGTGATGCTGACGCCGGTGCTCGGGACGGTTCCGCCGCCGGTGGGTTTCATCGACCCGGTGAACCTCGAGCCGCGCGAGGTGCAGCGCCGCCAGGGCCGTACCTTCCCCTTCACGCCCCCCGTCAATATCACGGGCCAGCCGGCGATGTCGATGCCGTTGGCTACGAGTACCGAGGGTCTGCCGATCGGGATGCACTTCATCGCGCGCTATGCCGACGAGGCGACGCTCTTCCGGCTCGCTGGACAGCTCGAAGAGGCGCGCCCCTGGCGCGACCGCCGGCCTCCCATTTTCGGCTGAAACGTGCGGTCCAAGCGCGGGCCCCGAGAATCCGCCGACCAGCCACGCGTGAACCTTCGAAGGAGAAAGCCATGAAATTCGGTCTCATGTTCATCAACGTCGGGCCTTTCGTGCTCCCCGACCATCTCGAGCACCTCGGTCGCACTGCGGAAGAGGCCGGGATCGAATCGCTCTTCACCGTCGAGCACGTGGCGGTGCCGAAGGGCTACCAATCCGAGTACCCCTACAGCCCGACCGGGAAGATGCCGGGCGACGAGACCGCCCCGATCCCCGATCCGATCCTGCCGCTGGCGTTTCTCGCCAGCGTGACCGAGCGCGTGAAACTCGGGACCGGGGTGATGATCGTTCCCCAGCGTCACCCGCTCTACATCGCGAAGCAAATGGCCACCCTCGACTGTCTGTCGGGTGGACGCGCGCTCTTCGGGGCCGGAATCGGCTGGCTCGAGGAGGAATTCGACGCACTCGGCATTCCCTTCAAGGAGCGTGCGGCACGCACCGAGGAGACGATCCGCGCGGTGCGCGAACTCTGGAAGGACGGTCCCTGCGCCTTCGAGGGCCGGTTCCACCGCTGGGATGCCGTCGAGAGCTACCCGAAGCCGGTGCAGCCCGGGGGCATTCCGATCCTGGTGGGGGGACACGTCGAGGGGGCGGCCCGACGGGCCGCGCGGGTGGGAGACGGTTTCTTCCCAGCGCGCGGCGCCCCGGACGAACTGACGGCGTTGCTCGCCGCCATGCGTGACGAGTGCGGCAAGATCGGCCGCGACCCCGCCGAGGTGGAGGTCACCGTGGGCGGGGCCGTGCGCAGCGTCGATGACGTGAAGCGCTACCGGGACCTCGGAGTCTCGCGGATCGTCATGGGTCCGCCGGCCTTCGACAAGGAAGGACTTCGCAAGGGGCTCTTCGAATTTCGCGAGAACATTCTCGAAAAACTCTGAGACTTCGAATCGAGCGGGAGCGCGAGACCGCGGGAGGAAGACGTGAAGATTTTCCAGGCTCTGGGAAGCCTCGCCGCCGTTGCGGTGGCACTCTGCGTAGCGCCGACGGCGCTTGCCGATTCCGCTACTTCTGCTGACTTGCCGCTGATCCGAGTCACCGGGGAGGCGACGCTCTCGGTTCCGCCGGATCGCGCGCGCATCGACCTCGGGGTGGTGACGGAAGCGCCCGAGGCCGAAGTCGCTTCAAAGCGCAACGCCGAGAAGGTCGATGCCGTCCTCGGCGCGCTGAAGAAGGCCTTCGGGACGGCGCTGCAGATCCAGACCCGGGGGTACTCTCTCAGGCCCCGCTACCACCACCGCGAGAAGGGGGGCGGCCGCGTCCTCGAGGGCTACACCGCTTCGAATATCGTCCGGGTCGAGACCGGGGCCCTCGATCGCGTGGGGGAGATCATCGACCGGGCGACCGGCGCCGGAGCGAACCAGGTGGACCAGCTGTCTTTCTACTTGCGCGACGAGGAGACGACCCGTGCCGAAGCGCTGCGCCAGGCGGCAAAGCGGGCCTTTGCCAAGGCCGGGGCGATTGCCGAAGCGCTCGGGCTGAAGCTCGGCGAAATCGTGTCGGTGGACGAGAGCGGGGTGGCGCTCGCGCCGGTGCAGCCGCGTTTCGGGTTGCGCAGTGCGGCGGCAGCGGTCGCCACCCCGGTAGAGGCCGGAGCCATCGAGGTCCGGGCGTCGCTGAGTCTCAGCGTCGAGGCGTCGCGCTAGCGTTTTCCGCCGCCGTCTTCCCGAGCGCGCGGATCTGGGGAGCGTAGTAGGAGAGGTCGACGGCGTAGCTCCGGTTGCCGTCGAAGGCGGTCGCGCTGGGCTGTCCCGGGTGTTGGCTGGCGGAGTAGAGCACGCCGACGAGTTTCCAGCCGGTCCGGGTCTTCGCGAAAACCGCGCCCCCCGAATCGCCGAGTACCGCCTGGGCCTCGTCCGGGGTGGCTCCCGGCAGCCCCGGCCTCGTAAAGTCCATGACGAAACTGCGGCTCTTCGTTCGCGGGTCGGTCGACGCTGCGCTGATCCGGTTCGTGCCCCAGCGCAGTCGAGCCCCCAGTGCCCAGCGCCAGCCGTGCCGGAGCTTCGAGTCGGGAGATTCCCAGGTGGTCTTCGTACCGCGGTTGCGTCCGCGGCCGACGAGTACGACCGGCGCGCCGAGGGCCGGCGCGCCGTCGCCGATTCGGAGAGCGGGTAGATCCGGGAGTTCCGGGTTTCCCTGGACGCGAAAGGCCAGCAACTCGGCGGGGCTGCCATCGGGGTTTCGGAAGTGGACGCCCGAGCCGGGGACGCGCGGGTAAACCCGGCCATCGATCTCGAGGTCCGATTCGCCCACGTGGTTCGCGGTGAGGACCCAGCCGTGACCGAGGTAGATCAGGCTGAGTCCGCGCACCCTCTCACCTCTCGGGCTGGTGCCTGCGCGCGTCCCGACGTTGGCGAAACCCGGATCGTCCTCCGGCGCCTGCGAGGTGTCGCGCTCGCTGGCGACGAGGACGGCCCCCGCCCCCTGAAGCGCTGCGAAGACCAGCGCGATTCCCCAACCCAGCGCACGCATCACGTCCCCCTCGTCGCCAGCGTAGCGGAGCCATGAGGTCGCTTTCGCGACGGCGAGCGTGTGGATACCCTTCGCTCTCCGATGTCGACCTTCGCCCGCTACTTGCTCTTCCAGCTTCCGGGCTGGACCATCGCCGGCGTGCTGCTGACCGCCGCGGCGCTCGAAGGCTGGCTCCCCGCCTGGGCCGCATTCGCCCTCGGCGCGGTTCTGGTCGCGAAGGACCTGCTCTTCTACCCACGCTTGCGGAAGGCCTACGAGCCCGGGCCCACCCACGGCGGGACCGAACTGCTCGGCGCGCTGGCAATCGTCGAGGCCCCGCTTTCGCCTTCGGGAACCGTTCGAATCGGTGCCGAGCGTTGGCGGGCACGCCTTTTTGATGCATCGGCGCGGGTGGCCGAGGGGGAACAGGTTCGGGTTCGCGAAATCGACCAACTGACCCTGGTGGTCGAGCCGCTCACGCTCGCCCCGGAAACCGCCCCCGACGCCTGACCGGCTGTGGGGCAGCGTACTTGGCGCCGGCCCTGTGTTTTCGAATTCGGCTTCCGGGCCCTGGCGGTCGCGTGCAGTTCAGGCCGAGGCCGCGGCTCTGGAGGCGGCCGACGGCCAGGCGCGCAGCACGCAATCGGCCAGGGTGGCCAGGGGGATCGCGAAGAAGAGCCCCCAGAAGCCCCAGATGCCGCCGAAGATCAGGATCGCCACGACCACCGCGATGGGGTGGAGTTGGACGACTTCCGAGAGCAGAAGCGGCGCCAGCAGGTTTCCGTCTAGCAATTGGATCACGATATAGGCGCCCACGGCGACGAAGAAGGGGCCGCTGACACCGAACTGGAAGAGCGCCACCAGCGTCACGGGGATGCTCACCACGGCGACCCCGATGTAAGGGATCAACACCGAGAGTCCCGTGAGCAGCGCTAGCAGCATCGCGAAGTGGAGGTCCGCCGCCCAGAAGGCGGCCCCGCTCGCCACGGTCACGATGCCGATTTCGAAGGCCTTGCCGCGAACATAGTCGCCGGTGCGCCGGTTCATTTCCGCGGCGACTTCGCGCACCAGCCCACGGTCGGCGGGCAGGTAGCTCTTGAACCATTCGACGATTATCTGCTTGTCCTTCAAGAAGAAGAAGACCACGAGCGGAACCAGGAAGGCGTAGACCAGCAGGTTGATGACGCTACCGAGGCGGTCCCAGGAGACCGCCACCAGGAGCTGACCGGAGTTCAGGAGTTCCGCGCGCAGCGACCCCATCATCTCGTCGACCTGTTCGGTATCGACGAGGTGCGGGAAGCGCTCGGGCAGGGCCAGGAGAAGCGCCTGCAGGTCGCCGATCATGTTGGGCAGGGTGTAGACCAACTGGGCCAGTTGCTCGGAGAGCAGCGGAACGACCGAAACCAACGCGACCAACGAGGTGGCGAGGAAGCCGACGAAGATGAGCGAGACCGCCCAGAGGTGCGGCACGCCGCGGCGCACCAACCACTGGGTGGGGCTGTCGAGGAGGTAGGCGATCACCAGCCCGCCGAGGACCGGCGCGAGCAGGTCGCCGAGGAAGACGATCACCGCGAGGCCCGAGAGCAGCAGGATCGCCAGCAGGTTCACCTGCGGATCGGAGAAGTTGCGCTCAAAAAAATCGCGAATGCCGGGCATGCAGCGAGAGCCTAACGCGGGAAGCCCCGCCAGTGCGAACCCGCCGGCGGCGGCACGGCGCTGGTCGGCTCGCGCTAGGAGGGCAGTGCCACTCCCGACTCGTCGCGGTCGCCGAAGAGCCGGCGGAAGCCGCGCTTTGCGGCCTCCGCGGCGTCGTCGAAGAGCACGTAGAAGACGGGAACCACGAGCAACGTGAGCAGCGTCGACGAGAACATCCCCGCCGCGGTGGCGATGGCCATCGGCGTGCGACTTTCGGCGCCGGGGCCGATCCCGATCGCGGCCGGCAGTACGCCGAAAATCATCGAAAGAGCGGTCATCAGCACCGGTCGCATTCGAATTGGTGCAGCGGTTCGAATCGCTTCGATTTTATCCATGCCGTCGTTGCGGAGTTTGTTGGCGTAGTCGACGAGCAGGATCGAGTTCTTGGTGACCAGCCCGAAGAGCAGCAGGATGCCGATCAGCGAGAAGAGGTTGAGGCTGTTCCCGGATGCGAGTAGACCCCCGAGAGCGCCCACCATCGACAGCGGCAGCGCGAGCATCACCGTAAAGGGGTGAACCAGGCTCTCGAACTGCGCAGCAAGCACCATGTAGATCAACAGGATCGAGAGCAACATGGCGAGCTGGAAATCTTCCATGCCCTCCAGCATGGCCTGGGCCTGGCCGGACATCGAAAGGACCACGCCGTCCGGCAGGGTCTCCTCGGCGACGGCGTAGGCCTTCGCAATGGCGTCTCCCATTGGAAGGTCGACGAGGTTGGCGTAAAGCCCGACGCTGCGCTGCCGGTTCGTGCGGGTGATGGCCGAGGCGGCCGCACGGGTATCGATCTCGACCAGGTTGCGGAGTTCGATGACTTCGCCGCGATTCGAACGCACGTAAAGCGAACCGATTGCGTCGGGATCGTCGCGGAACGCCTTTTCGAGGCGCATGCGGATGTCGTAGCGGTGGCCGGCCTCCTTGAAGACGCCCACATCCATGCCGCCGACCATCATCTGGATGGCAGATCCGATTGACGCTGCGTCGATCCCCAGCGAGGCGGCCTTCTCGCGGTCGGGGGTCACGCGCACTTCGGGCAGTCCGAGCTTCAGGCTCTTGTTGAGGTCGGTGAAGCCGCCGGCGCTGCGGAGCCCGTCGAGCATCTGGCTGCTGAGGACGTCGAGTTCGGCGAGAGGAAGGTTCCCGCGGATCTCTGCCTCGAAGCCCCCGTGCCGCCCGGTGGCGAGCATGTCTCCGGGGTTCATGATCCGGAAGCTGCGTCCGGGGACGCTCCCCAACGCCTCGCGTGCGGCTTCGATGATCTCGAAGACGCTGCGGTCGCGTTCGGATTGGTTCACCAGGCTGCCGAAGATCATGCCCTCGTTGGCGCCGTGCGAAGGGCCGTCGTCGCCCTGGTCGCCGAGCCCCGAGAACATCCCGGCGAGTTCGGGTTGCTCGAGCATCCAGGCCTCATCGTGCGCGAGGTACTCACGGGTGGCGTCGAGAGAGCTTCCCGGCGGCGCCTCGATCATGGCCACGAAGAGGCCCTCGTCCGCGGGGGGGAAGAACTCGCCCGGGAGCTGGGTGCCGAAAAAGATGGCCAAGGCGAAGGATGCGATCGCCAGGCCGACCGTGGCCGGGCGGTGGGAGAGGGTCCAATCGAGGGCCGTGCGGTATTGGGCTTCGAGGGACGCGAAGATGCGCTCGAGGTGGTGGTAGATGCTGCCGTGGGGGCGCTGCTTCGGTGCCGGCATCCGCGCGGCCAGCATCGGCGTGAGGGTGAGCGCCACGAAGAGCGAGATAATCACCGAGCCCGCGACGGTGACGCCGAACTCGCCGAGAAAGTTGCCCACCAGGCCCTGGATGAAGACGACCGGCAGAAAGACCGCTGCCACCGAGAAGGTGGCGGCGGTGGCGGCGAAGGCGATTTCGCGGGTTCCGCTGCGCGCTGCCTCTCGCGGTGTGGCGCCGCGCTCCCGGTGTCGCTCGATGTTCTCGAGCACCACGATGGCGTCGTCGATCACCACGCCCACAGCGAGGGTCATCCCGAGCAGCGTCATGGTGTTGAGGGTGAAGCCACAGATCCACACGAGCCCGAAGGTGGCGATCAGCGAGATCGGGATGGCCGCCGCCACGATCAGCGTCGGACGGGACCGGCGCAGAAAGATGAAGACGGTGAAGACCGCGAGCAGCGCTCCGAAGACCAACGCGAACTCGGTTTCAGCGACGGCCTCCTTGATGCCCTTCGAAAAGTCGACGAAACCCGACGGGTCGTGGATGCGGATCCCGGTGGGCATCGTTGCCTGGATCTCGGGCAGGCGGCGCAGCACCTCGGTGACGATTTCGACGGTATTCGAACCCGATTGGCGGCGGATGCCGAGGCCGACAGTGGGTTTCCCCATGTAGCGGCCCTCGGAGCGCAGGTCGTCGACGCCGTCTTCCAGGCGTGCCACGTCCGAAAGGTGGACCGGCGCCCCGTCGGCGTGGAAGATCACCAGGTTGGCGAGTTCGGCCAGGGAGCGGAACTCGGAATTGGTCCGCACCGAGTACTCGATGCGCGCGCTCTCGATGCGACCCGCCGGAATGTCGACGTGTTCGCGTTGCAGCGCCCGGCGCACGTCGTTGGCCGAGAGGCCGCGTGCGCGCAGCGCCTCGCCGTCGAGCCAGATGCGGATGTTGCGCTCTTGCAGCCCGAAGGTGGCGACGCCGGCGACGCCTTCAATGGTCTCGATCCGCGGTTTCAGCTCGCGGTTGACGTAGTCGCTGACCTCGCCGATGGGCCGCTCGACTTCGAGCGGGATCCACAACACCGGCTGTTCGTTGGGATTGAAGGTCGTAACGCGCGGTGCGTCGAGATCGCCGGGCAGCTCATAACGTGCCTGGGCGATCTTGTCGCGCACATTCTGAGCCGCGATATCCAGATCGACTCCCAGCGCAAACTCGACGATGATCTGGGTCGATCCCTCCCGGGTGGTCGACTTGATCGAACGGACCCCGCCGATGGTGTTCAGGTATTCCTCGAGAACGTCGGTGACGTCCTCTTCCATGCCCTCGGGACTGGCGCCCTCATAGCTCGCCATCACCGCGAGGATTGGGAACTCCATGTTCGGGAACTGGTCGACCCCGAGGCGCTGGTAGCCGAGCGCCCCGAAGACGATCAGCGCCAACGTCATCATCCAGGTGAGGATGGGGCGCTCGATCGAGATGTCCGAGAGGCTCATCCACCGGCTCCGGGCGCGGGGGTGGCCTCGGCTTCGCCGAGCACCGTTGTCGCCATGGCCGCAGGAGAGCCGTCGGCGTTGCGCAACGAGACGCTCGAGCCGTGGATCAATTCGCCCTGGCCGCGGACCACTACAAAGTCCCCGACTGCCACGTCGGCCTGGATCTCGACCAGACCCTCGTGGTAGACCCCGGTTTCGATCCGAAGGCGTCGCACCCGGTCGTCACCGTCCATCACGAAGAGCACCGAGCCGTCGGCGCGCTGCAGGACTGCGTCTTCCGGAACCATCAGCACACCCGTACGCTGCGCCACACCGAGGTCGGTGCGCGCAAAAAGACCCGGCCGCAGCCTTCCATCCGAGTTGTCGATGGTGGCTTTCACCCGGAGCGTTCGGGTGCGCGGATCGATGGTGGGCGAGACCACGGTCACGACTGCGTCGAAGCGTTCAGAGGGGTAGGGGGCCACGCTCACTTTTACGGGCACGCCGACGTGCACACGGCTCGAGTCGGCTTCGGGCAGGTGAAACTCGACTTCGATCGGATCGAGGGCGACGAGGTCGAAGAGTTTCTGTCCCTCGCCCACGTATTCGCCGACATTGACGTAGCGCCGCGCGATCCATCCCGCGAAGGGCGCTTGCACCGTGGCGTCGGCGAGGGCGCGCGCGGCCAGGCCCAGTTGGGCGGCCGCTGCTTCGAGGCCGGCCCGGGCAAAGCGCAACTCGGTTTCGACCTCGTCGAGCTGCGCCTTTGAGACCGCGTTGCGCGTGTGCAGCTTTTGGATCCTTCCGAGGCTGCGTTCGGCCTCACCGAGCCGCGCCCGGGCCTGGGCCACCCGGGCCTCCTGGCTTGCGAGTTCGAGTCCGCGTCGCTCGGGGTCGATCTGCAGGACCACCGCCTCGGGCAGAACCGCGCTGCCCTCTTCGACTGCCACCGCCGTCACCTGGCCACTGACCTGGGCCGAAACCTCGGCTTCGGCCTTGGCGACGAGTTGGCCCGTCGCGAGGATGTGATCGGTGAGATCGATCGCGCGCACGGCCACCGTCATGACCGGCGTGGGTCGGATCTCGACTTCGGCCTTTCTTTCCTGGCAGCCGACCAGGAGGCCCGGCACCAGGGCGAGAAGGAACAGGACGCGTCGGGAAGTGCGCTTCACGACGAACTCTCCGGGCGGCTAGCGTCGTCTGCCGGTCGGATGCAGGCGCGCAGCAGGGCGTCGAGCGAGAGGTCGACGAGGTTCGGGATCCACTCCTCATCGGGGCGCGTTTTCTGAAGCAGGATCAGGCCGTGCAGAAAGGCCCAGGCGACCTGCCGGGTTTCGTCGAGGTCCGGGGTGTAGAGACGGCCCTCGGCGGCCAGCGCCTCGAGGGGCTCGAGAAGAATGGCCTGGGCTTCCTGGGCGGCGGGAATCGCGTCGGTCTGCTCGCGGCGGCTGGCGTGAAGCAACTCGTAGTGGGTGGGGTTCTGGATTCCGAATTCCGCGAAGGCGCGGAAGAGGCGGCGCATGTTCTCGACGGGGTCCGCAGCCAGCGGCACCGCGCGGAGTTCGGCCACCAGGGTTTCGATGCGCGCCTCGAGCAGCGCGTCGATCAAGCCGTTCTTGTCGCCGAAGTGGTGGTAGATGGTGGGGGCAGTCAGGCCGCAGCGAGCGACCAACTTGCGGATCGAGAAGCCTGCGTAGCCGCGCTCGAGCAGCAGTGCTTCCGTCGCCGACAGGATCAGCGAGCGCGAGTCGGCGCTGCGCTCGGGGGGCGCGTCTTTGGGGGAAGGAATTGCCGGGGCCGTTGAGCCGCTGGCACGCGAGTCAGTCATCGAGGCCTTTCGGGGTGGGGGCGTGCGCCCGGCAGCGGGGGGGCTCCTCGGGTCACGGGCCGCGCTCGTGCTTGGGGGATTGCTTTGGCGAAATGGTTCAAGATGAACCGGCGAAGTCCTGAGCGGGCGTGTAACGGTGTTATAGTACACTCTGCGGCGACCGCAAGGGGCCGCGTTGGGGGCAGTGCCGCGTGAGGCCGCAGACATCCGCGAGCGCGCGCCCCGCCCCGCGCGCCCCCCGCCCCGCGGCAGGAGTAGAAGGGCTAGGTAACCAGCCGCAGCGAGAAGGGGTAACGGTAGCTTTCGCCTCGGCTGGCGTGCACGGCGGCCAGCACCACGCACACCAATTCGACTACGGCGAGCGCGGCGATCATCGGGAAGCCCACCAGGACGTAGGTGAGCACGGCGGCCACCACGAAGTAGATCGTCATCGAGAGCTGAAAGTTCAGCGACTCACGGGCGTTGGCCTCGACGAAGGCCGACGTGTCCTTCTTCCACAGCCAGATGCCAAGCGGTACCAGCACCTGGCCGAGGACGAAGACGCTGGCCAGTAGCGCGGCCACGTGCGAGAGCACGGCCCAGTTGCGCTCGTCGGAATCGACTTCGCTCTCGCGCGCGCTGGGCGGGTCGCTCGTCACGGGTCTCCCCTTCGCGGCGATCCGCCGCGCGTCGCGGGACGTCGCCTCGATCTCCAGCTAGAAGGTGTAGCGGGCCGCCGCTCCGACGCTGAAGGTGTTGAGGTAGTGGAAGTGTCCCATCGGCAGCACGAAGTCGCCGAAGATGCTGACGGCCACGTTGTCGGTCAGCCAGTAATCCGTACCGACACCGAAGCGTGCCACGAAGCTGCTCGAGAGCCCGCTGCGGTCGTCGAGGTGACCAAAGATCGCGCCGACGCCTACGCGCACGAAGGGCTGGATCGCGCCCTCGGTGTAGACGAGGACCTTCCCGTCTACGGTGATCAGGTTCACCGCGTGGTCGGCGACGTCTTCGTTCCACTCGTAGTGCAGTTCGAGCGCGAAGGGTCTGGCCGCGCGCCAGCCGGCGCGCGCGGTGACACCGCCCGAGGCCGAGCCCGAACTCTGGTGGCGGTAGACCGGGAGCATCGCCTGGCCGCCGAGTTCGAGGTAGACGCCGGTGCGGGTGAAATCGACTTTGTCGTCATCGGCCCCGGCCGCTGCGGCGGGCAGCGCGAGCAGAGCGAGAGAACAGAAAAGGGCGACGGTGCGGTGGCTCATGGGACTCCTTCGGCGCGCTACCCCCTAGGTCACCGCGCGGTTCGAAGGTGTTTTACACCATTCTCGTCCGCTTGCGGAGTCGAAAGAGCGCCGTTCGTTGCAGCGGTCACTGCGCGCGCCTCCGTCGAGGCCAAAACCCCACATTCCTGGCC
>Ga0209554_1001242_pt1 | contig 19634 bp, 12 predicted proteins | sample MarorgKNORR_S2LV_5_FD_188221 | JGI IMG/M metagenome (GOLD analysis project Ga0209554, IMG submission 188221) | Marine microbial communities from the Southern Atlantic Ocean, analyzing organic carbon cycling - Bottom_A/KNORR_S2/LV (SPAdes) (version 2) | ecosystem: Environmental > Aquatic > Marine...
TTCGCCCCCCGGGCGCGGCATTCCTGTATATTGGACCTGGTCTTCTCCTTGAGTGCATCATTCGGTGCAATCACCACCACAGGACTCCCCGGTTCCAGTAAGGCGATTGGGCCGTGTTTCATCTCTGCCGCGGGATAGGCCAGGCATGGAATATACGCGACCTCCATCAATTTCAGCGCCCCTTCACGGGCTACGGGAGCGGAAACCCCGCGCCCGAGGAAGAGTACCATCTTGGCATCTTTCACCGCCTTGACCGCTTCCATGATTGGACCCGGATTGGCAAGATATGCTTCCAACTGGTCTGGAATTGCATTCAGATTCTTGACCAAATCCCGACCCCGGTTTCTAGTCAGACTTCCAGCCCTGCCGATTTGAATCGAGAACATCACCAACGCCGCGGTCATGTTGGTGAATGCCTTGGTGCTGGCAACCGCCTGCTCAGGCCCAGAATGGATATACACGCCTCGTCCACATTGTCGTGCGATGGTTGAGCCGACAACATTCACCACTCCCCTGACGTTTCCACCTTTGAGTTGTATTTCTTTGACCGCCGAAAGTGTATCAGCGGTCTCACCACTCTGACTTACGGCGAAGAAAAGCGCCTCAGAATCGATGATCGGGTCATTATGGCGGAACTCGCTGGCGACGTGTGCCGATGCCGGAACTCGGGCGAGTTGTTCGATTACCAGGCGTCCGACCTGGCAGGCGTGCAATGAGGTGCCGCAACCGAGTAGGTGAACGTGGGGTATCTTCTGCAATTGCTTTGCACTCAATGCCAATCCACCTAATCTGCAGTTACCTTCTGAAGCGAGAATACGCCCCGTGATACACTGGCGGAGAGCCTCTGGCTGGTCGTGGATCTCCTTAAGCATGAAATGGGGGAATTCACCGAGATCAGCCTCACCCCAGTCTTCCTCCAAGGTTGTGATATTCGACTCAGCCCTACCTCCGGAGAGTAAGTGCATCTGAACCTTACCTGCGCTGACGACGGCAATTTCACCATCCTCAAGGAATATCGCCCGGTCGGTGTACTGGGTCAGGGCGTGCTGATCGCTGGCGATGAAAGATTCCCCGTCACCGATGCCGATTACCAGTGGCGAGCCATTTCGAGCGCAGATGATAATGTCCTCTCCCTCAAAGACGACGCAGAGCCCCCAAGTCCCACGCACCCGATGCAAGGCACGGCGTACCGATGACAGTGGAGTGCTTCCCTGGTCCAGGTAATGGGCGATCAAATGAACGAGGACTTCAGAATCGGTTTCGGAGAGGAAATTGACCCCTTGCTTTTCCAATCGAGGTCGCAGTTGGCGAGCGTTTTCAATGATGCCATTATGGACTATAGCAACATTGCCTTGATTGGATGTATGAGGGTGGGCGTTCTCATCTGTGACCCCACCATGAGTCGCCCAGCGAGTGTGTGAAATTCCGATGGTGCCCTCTATTCCAGTTGCGATGACCGCGGCTAACTTAGCAACCTTGCCGATCTTTTTGGCAACCTCGATTCGGCCGTTTATCACTGCAACTCCGGATGAATCATAACCGCGATACTCCAACCTTCTCAGCCCTTCCATCAGCAGAGGGGTGGCCTGACGATTACCGACATAGCCAAAAATTCCACACATGTTCACAACTCCATTTCCTCATCACACATCGGACAAGCCATACGTTTCAGATTATCATTCCTTACGGTGAAGTGGGCACCGCATCCCTTGCACTCGGCATGACGTTCGATATCGCTGTCCACCAGAGCAGGTAGGCCGGGGAGTGGGAGGGGAGTAGGGGGTAAGTCTGAGAGAGAGATTGTCGGGGGGAGGTCACCCAATGGAGGTAATTGCAATTCGGGATACTCCAACTGGTCGAAAATATGTGGGGGCGGCAGTTCAGTGAGCAACTCATCCTGCTCGGCCTTCTCAAGGCGCTCCATTCTGCGGCGTAATCTTTCCCCTACGATGTCTTCTTGAGCCGCTTCTTTGAGAGTCTCGGCCAGAGTTGGACCCTCATCTACAATTTCAGGAATACTGACCTCAACCTCTTCCGCATCGAGGTCGATTGCAACCTTGACCTCCTCTTCGACCAATTCGACATCGGAGTCTTCGGTTTCTACGAATACACCGCCTTTTTCGATAAACTCGATTTCCTTCTTCCGCCCCCTGCGAATGATGATCGACACTAACACGAGTAATATGATGATTAGACCAAGAATCCCGCTTGCAATCTTGATTTTCATGTCTCTGTCACCTGGGAGGGGCTCGAGCACTAGGTCGAGGAAACTCATCGAATCGCCATTATCGCCAGAATCGGAGGCAAGGTCGACCAGATTATGTACATAGAATCCACCAGCCTTAGACCAGTAGAGGAAATGAGTATCACCATCGACAGCGGCCGAAGCGAAGAAGTAGCCTTCCTCCAGCGATGCCGAAAAGCCGGCTTCATCGGGCAGAATGATGCCATAATGCACTTCTGGACCTTGGAATCCTACCTTGTCAAAGAATACTTGAACCCCATCGCCATCGGTGACGAAACCGATTGATGCCATGCCAGGAGCAGGATGTCGCTGTGGTGCTTCAACCGACCAGGAACCATCGGTTACGACATGGATGAGTTCGGCATTCGGGCCGACCCCCTCTCGCCATGCTGCCATCACCACATCATCGCCATCGATGACCGTGACGTGGAGATTCGGCAGTGAAGCATTGTCTCCAACTCCGGTTTGGATACTCAGGGGCTGGCCGACCTCGCCACTGGCATAGAACATTCCCACCCGGCTGATACCGGTGGTGTCTTCTCGCATCGCCTCATAGAGAAAGTGAACCCTATCTTTGCCGATCGCCACAGCGGGAGCACTTCCCAGATGAGATGAAATGTCGACATTTTGGATGACTGCGGGCGAGAGAACCCAATCCTCAGCCGACGATGGATTTGTCGTCGACAACAGAATCAGATTGGTGATATCCTGATAAGAACCACCGGTGGCGATATCGCGATGGAATCCAACGATGATCAACCTCTCGCCATCATAGGCCATCGACAAACCCCAATAACTGCCTTCCGAGATTTTCAGTGGAGTTGTAAGCGACTGAACCTGCGAAGTTTTTCCTCGCTTATCGACGGTGACGAAGGCAACGTCGTGTAGGGTATATCCGTCCGGACTCTGAACCCGGCGGGTCCAGACGATGAACGAGGTCTCATCACTGGAAGAGATGATCGCCGCATCCCCGGCATAATCTCTTTCGATGGTCGTATCGCCGGGCATGGTGAAGGACCGAGAAATCGTCCGCAGGTGTAATTCACCGTCACGGGTCGTCAGCAGATGACCCGAATCACCGACCCCGGCATAGCCCAGCGGTGTCTCGGTCGATAAAGTCGCCAATTGGGTACCTGAACCGATTAATTCCAAATCATCGAAAATCACATTGAATGTCGCAAAGTTATTGGTTTTATCATTCTCGATGGAAGACTCGTTCTGTATTGCAGTGATACGGAATTCGCGCACGATTCCGGTGCCGGCAGGTACTGCGCTCTTGTAAACCTCATATGCCGTGGTCACGGTCGAGCCGGCTATCACTTGAATATCATATTGTGAATCTGCCACCTCTTGCCAACCTGCACCATCAAGGAATTCCTCCAGATAGATGGTGACTTTCGCCGAGGCAACCTGCCCGACATTCTCTATTTTAGCGATGACCTCAAACGGCTCTCCCGTGGGAGGGATTCGCGGGTTGGTTGAAATCGATTCAGGTCGTATTCTCACATCGACCTCATCGGGTCGCTCGTAGACATCAAAGGCGAAAGTGTAGTCGTTATTGGCGCGATTCACTTCACCGTGGGCATTGGTAGGATCGATTGAAAGAATCACATTCGTCATGCCGATGGTCTCCGGCATCCAATTCCAGAAAATGACGGTGTGAACTTCACCTTGACGCATTTCTGCAATCACGTGCTCCAAGATCTTGCCACCCTCTGGAGCCAGCCTGACTATGACCTCAGTGACATCTTTGTCGCCGTTATTCACCACATCGACATGTACCTCGATGGTCGACTGCACAAACGCACCTTCGGCGGGCAATCCATTGACCATGACTTGCACCCCACCATCTATCGCAAACTCGGGCGCAGGTGGTTCGTTATCGATTTGGAAGGTGCGGCGAATCTCGTCCGAAATCAAACCGGATTTGTTTACCAAGCGCACGGTCAGACGATGAGTTCCGTCATCGACAACGGTCGAATCCCAAGAATATGACCAGTCATCGGACTTGTAATTAGTCTCGCTCAACTGATAAATCACCTCCCATCCACCTGAGTCTACTCGCATCTCTATCGCCGAGGCTTCAATGCCCTCCCAGTCTCCACCGAGTTCCTCAATCCCCTGTATCGAGTCGTGGCCACTCGGCTCGGTGAAGGAAATCTCGTGCTTGCCGACCTGGTATATCTGATATTCGAGATTTGAAGCATTGCCGGTGACGGAAATAGCCCTAGCCTCAAAAAAAATCCAATTATTGGACTCAACCCATTCGGCTTTGGGAGTAATGTCGATGAACCAGTTTTCACCACCACCGGCGCGGGTCCAATCCATCACGGCCACTCCATCATCGGTGATTCGCGCTTCGACATATTCCCAAGATGAATTAATCGAGGTATTCATCTCACCAATCACTCGGTGGGTATTTCCTACCACGAGCCACGACTGATATGACGGGGAGGTGATGTTCACCGCAGAATTGGGGTCCCCGCTCGGAGGAGGGTCGCCTCCGCCGCCACTCCCATTGCCAGAGCCACCGCTCGAAGACGGGTCACCATCGCATGGAATGGATAATGCCACATCGACATAACAGGCGACGTTGGCAAGTCCAAATCCCCATTCGTCATTCCATCTGTCACTGACCGACGGCGCCGAAGCTGAGCCCCTTACTTCACTGTGATTAATCATGATATCTCGGATCGGGTCGCCATCCGGCCCAGGAGCGAGGTCAGGGTTGGCAGAGAGCATGATGGCGGCCATCCCGGCTACCATGGGCGTCGACATACTGGTGCCGTCCTTCTCCTCATAATCAGAATCTGCCTTACCGGCCTCGGTGAATGGAGTGCCGGCCGCGGTATTGGCTGAAACCGAATTGATTCCAGAACCAGGGGCGGTCACGGTCGGTTTCAATTCATCCCATTCATCTTCATCGTCATCGTCATCACGAGGACCGGAATTAGAATAGGAGGCAACCGTGTCATCGTCACGGTCGATGGTATTGCGATTATTTGCCGCCGCCACCGAAATCGCCCGGTCGGCATTGGCCGGAGAAGGTACCCGATGGGTGCCATCATTGCCCATCGCCACCACCATGACGATACTCTCGTTGACGGCACGATTGACCAGACGGGCTTCGGCGCTACTGCCATTGCCACCGGTATCGTCATTGTTTAGGGGACTGCCAAAGGTGCCGAATGAAAGGCTGGCGACTTGGATTCCATTACTTGAACCATTATTCCCCCAATCGGTGTCAACGTTCTGTATCATCCACTCAATACCGTTGAGGGAATACTGGGAGTTGGTGCCACCGGTGTCGGTCAATACCTTGATGTCGACCAGATAAGCGCCGGGAGCGACCCCCATATTCACTCGACTGGCATCACCGGTACCCACCGCGATACCGGCACAGTGAGAACCATGACCCTGGCCGTCATTCGGGTCTTCCGTACCATCGGTGCGGCTGGCGGTGGAGGTGGCATCATAGCCGGCGACCCATTTTTGGTCGCTATATGAGTCGGCATTGAAATCGGGCTCGTCATCGACATCGTCGAAGTCGTTGAGCGAGCGGTGCTCGTTGTCGACGCCGGTATCGAGAATCGCGAGCACTACTCCATCACCCCGATAGCCGCGGGCATGCGCTTCGTCGATGTAGGTATCACTGTCGCGCGCCAATACCGAAGGAGTGGCGGTATTGAGGAACGGCATCATGACGTTTTGCATTTCGACCACGACGACGCCGTCAATCGCCCAAATATCCAATAAAGCGCTGACTGGGACCTTGTCGACCGCCACAGCATCGAGGTAGCGCATTGGTTTCCACCACGCTCCCCCCTCTTGGCCGACCCAGCCATGGGCTTCGAGAACTGCGACCAGGGCGGCCAATTCACCTTGGTTGGGGTGCCAGGCGAAGTCGACGGTGATGGCTACCGTCAGCCGGCCATCGGCGGCGATGATAGCGGTTGGAGATTCGGATTCATAATCTCCGGAGAGAATCATCTGTAGTCTGTCATCCATGCCATTCCAATCTCGGTCTGGGCCATAGGATAACCACCAACCATGGGACTCTTCAGCAAATCTCTCGCCTCGCCCCATATCACGTTCAGGAGTGACACAGATTGCGCTACCGCACATCAGCGAAGGTATCCCCTCGACAAGAATCGGCGTGGCTGGAGAAATCTCTCCTGCGAGGGTCACTGAAGCGGTCGTGGCAGGAGAGGTACCCTCGGCAGGATGGTTCGGTTGAGCCAGCGGACCAACATCACCCACCAACATCAGGAAGATGACGATAATTGGCAGAATCGTGTTTTTTGCACCCCCGGTCAAACGAGCCAATCTCTCCCCTCCACGGCCGACCATAGGTCGGCCTTCTTTGAGGCTATCCCCCCGCAGAGCAATCATTCGACTAGGGCCATCGCAGATGGCTTTTGTTCAAACGGCAGATAATCTGCGGCACATCACCCGCTCCGACCAATCCCAATTCACCGCCACATTCGGGACACTGCGCCTGTTCTGATAATCTGTCTAGCCACGCCTCACGGGTCTCCAATTCATCACCTTCAGCGCGTAGTTTTACCAACGTTCGGGCGGCCTTTTCCGGTAGTTTCAGACCAGCAATACTCCATGGGTCATTTTCCAGCCCCCCCATTCGGCGCTTTCGAGAACCTCGTATCGCCGATTCAATCCCCGCTTGGCTCGGGCCTGAATCCTTACTGAATGGGGGTATTGGGCCACGTCTGGCAAGTGGTCGAGAAATGATTGCGGCGGCGAAAAAACCACCGATGTGAGCTACGTGGGCGACATCTGAGGCAGCATTGAATCCATACACTGCTGCAGCGCGAGCGATTTCAATGATGATATACAGAAAGGCGATTAATTCGACCGGCCACGGGCGAATCAAAATCAGTGGGAATTCGATTTTATCCCCCGGCCATGAGGCGACATAGGCACCCAATAATCCGTAGGCGGCGCCACTCGCCCCCCAGGCGATTCCGAGGTGTCCGATATGGGTGAAATGCCAAGTGAGCGAACCCCCGATCGCCCCTGCGAGATAGACCATCATGAAATTCTTCGACCCCATCCTCTGCTCCAACGGCACCCCTACCAGAGCGATGATGAGCACATTTCCGAGCACATGGGTCATATCGGTCGGGCTGTGCAACCAAGCTGCGGTCAGGAAGCGATACCACTCGACCGGGTCACTCTGGATGATTGGAATCGCCGCCAACAGCAGATGCGGAGGCAGATGCGGGATACCGAACCAAACCGCGATTGGCCATGAAAGCATCTGTACGAGATAGCCAAAGAGGAGGGAATTGACGGTCGCCAGAGCAAACCCCCCGCCCTGTCGCCAGGCTCGCACATAGGGCGCTATCACCGCAACCAGCCAGAGGGCGAGCAGAATGTGACCTGCGGTACCCATGTAGAATATCATCTGCGTCATTGCGTGTGGGTCGTGGGGGTATTCTTTATTGTGCGTTCGTATAATTCGATGCTCTTCAATGATGATTACAGCGTCGACGGCTTCAAGCCGAAATGCTCACTCCCGAGGTCATGGTCGATGCGCCTCCACCACTTCTCCTGTGCAAGGGTGTCGAGGTTCGGCGCGGCCTGAGAACCGTGCTCAAAGGGGTCGATTTAGCGGTCGGTGAAGGGGAGATTGTCGCCTTGGTAGGGCCTAATGGCTGTGGGAAATCAACCCTGGCCGAGACCGCGGCGGGGATGCACATGATGCGGGCTGGAAGCACTTTCCATCGCCTTGGCAAAGCTCTGTCGGTGATTCGCAATCATCACGGTCACCGCGGCTTGGCCCAGCCTTTTGGACTGGCCTTGCAAAAGGACGGGGCATCGGGTGACGAGTTGGTGGGTGAGAGGTTACAGGTCGCCATCGACATGTGCGGAGAGGCAGGTCATTCGCTGGCGGCACTGCAAAATGAAACCGATAAATGGCGTTTGTCGCACCGACTGAACGACCGTATCGCGTGGTTATCCGGCGGGATGGCGCGAAGGGTGTCGGTACTCGCTGGCCTATTGCCGGCGCTCATCTCACCTACACCACGCTTGGTGATCTTGGACGAGCCGAGTAGTGGACTCGACCGAGAGGGAAGTCAGATTCTATGTGAAGAGTTAACCTCATTGGCTGAAAACGGCCACGGAATTCTGGTCGCCACCCACAACCAGAAGGTCATCGATATCGCCACCAAAACGATTGAATGGGTAGGCGAAAAACTCGATATCGAAGCGGTGGAATACGATACACCGTCAATGAAGGCGCCCTCTGAACTCGGCACTAGAGCTAAGACTTTCCGTGCCTGGGCCAATATTCTCGACTATCGAACCTGGGGCTCGGTAGCGTACAATGGTGTCGCGGGAGTGCTGACGATTCTACTCATTCTCGCTCTTTCGGTAGACGATATTGCCAGCGCCGCGGGGGCATCTTGGATGATGACCCTGCTCTCGGTTCCAGCATTTGTCGCCGGGTTGATTCCGGCTTCGACATTGCGCCACCTCGATGAGCAATTCTGCGCCAGATGGTGGGATGCTCAAAGCGCCGGCCAACTGCCGATTTCCCCGCCTCAGGCACTACCTTTGGTCGGGGCTGGGCTGACCGCAATCGCACTGGCAACCCTGCCATTGCCCCAGTGGGGGTCACAGGTCGATGGAGTTATCGAACTCGGTCTGATCACCTTGGGTGGGTTACTAACCTGGCTGGTCTCTCTGATTCAGATTTCACAGTGGCGACTGGTCTCTTCACTTGAGCGCAGTAATGCACTTCTATTCTCTTTCTTCCTTCCATTTCTAATCTATCCTTTCCTCTTGTGGACGAGTGGTCAAGTGGCGATGTTGGATGGTGATCTAGATCTCTTTGAACGATTTTCCAATCTGCTGGCCGGGGCCGCCATATTCCTCGGATTATTCCTCGGACTAAGGCTTCTAAGGCCTTCGTGAAGGGCTCACTACATTGAAAGGCCAAGCCAATCAGGGCTGGTTGGGAAGAATTCTGATGCTGGCGCGACAATCCGACATCCTCATCATCATCGCCGGCTTATTGCTGGCGGGAATCACCTTGGTTCTCGGCTTCACCTACGCCCCCAGCGTCGATACCGACGCAATGAATGCACCGCATGCCCAGCGAATATTCTACTGGCACGTCCCGGCCGCGTGGGCCTCATTCATCGCCTTTAGTTGCCTTTTCGTCGGCAGCCTGGCATGGTTCTGGAAGCGTGCCGACTGGGGCTGGAACCTACACTGTGCCGGAGCTGAGGTCGGGTTGTTGTTCGGCTTGATGGTCATCACCAGCGGCCCCATATGGGGGCAGGCGGAATGGGACCGGCCGTGGGATTGGTTCGACATCAGATTGAATTCCTTCTTGGCTTTGACCGCACTCGCAGCATTTGTTGTGTTGGGAAAACGTACCCAACCCGATGGTGAGGCAACCCGTGACACCTTCTCCGCGGTAGGATTGTTCGGCTTCCTTCTGGTCCCTCTCACCGCCATGGCGACAACCCTGTGGCAACGAACCCATCCTGGCGTGATAACGGTTGGTAGCGGAGGTGGGCTCGACCCGGTGATGGCACAGGTCTTCTGGCTCGGAGTGCTCTCATTCACAGTACTGGCGATAGGAATGATACGATTGCACATCGGTATCGTCAAATTGGAATACCAAGTCGACGAGATTCAGATAAACCGAGATGCGGAGATGATTTGATGAATGACCTGACCTATCTTGCGAGCGCCTACCTGATAATGATCGGACTGCTCGGAGCGTGGCTGTGGAAAATATATCAGCGCCTTGAGAATATCGAAAAACGACTTTCGAAGGATGAAAATGCTGAGTGATTCCAATTAGCAGAATTGAAAGCCTATGGGTCGAGCGCAGGTTGGGTGAAAGTATCGACCTCGGCGGTGATTTCTGTGTGGTGTGTGGTGCCGAGCCACCGCTATACCACGAACGGATGTGTGAGCAATGCACCCGCATTCGCTCAACCATCGCCAAAGTCCCACAGCATATCCAGTATTTCCAATGCGCCAGCTGCCACCTCTACGATGTCGGCGGGCGATGGGTTGAGGTATCTATTGATGACCTGCAGGAAGAATTGCTTAATCGTAATTTGCAGGTCGATGAATCTGCCTCTGGATTGGTTACCAAAATCACCGCAGAAGTAACTGATGACCGCAATACCATACTGCATCTAGAACTCACCGCCTCGATTCACGGCCTGAGGTTCGAGGAGCAACACGTCGTCACCTTACGGCGCTCGAATGGGGTTTGTCTGACCTGCACCCGCCGCGCCGGCAATTACTACGTGGCGACGGTGCAATTGCGCTCGGCCGGCCGCCGGCTGGGTGATGATGAACTCGAGGAGCTCCGCACCAGCCTCGACGAGGTGATTGCCGGGATGTCGCCAGACCCGATGTTTTTCATCAGTTCAGAAAGCGAGGTACAAGGTGGTTACGACGTGATTCTCGGCTCGAAAGGTCTGGCCCGGGCCTGGACGAGGAAACTCCTGCGGAAATGGGGCGGCCAATGCAAGGAAACCAACTCGGTGGTCGGTCACAAGGACGGTGCCGACATCACCCGGCTGACTATTCTATACCGCAGACCCGGCTACGACATTGGTGATGTCGTGCGCTGGCGCGATATTCTTTGGCGGGTCTCAGGCTGGACCGGCGATGGCGCTGTCCTTGCCCGTATCGAATGGATTGAACGCTGTGGGGCTTCTTGGCGAGATATGGAGAAAGCGACCGTCCTATGCCCGCTCGCCGAACAATACGAGGTCGAAATGGTTACCCAGGATTCCTCGGCCGGTGAATTCCTCAACCCCGACACATGGACTCCGACAACGGTCAGGCTCCCCTACGACCATAGCGGTGGTAGCACCATTCGAGTGGCCAAAGTAGAAGGAGATTGGGTGGCTCTGCCAAATCTGAGTATCGATGCGAGGGATGAAGGATGAGCGCATTTGAAGAATTGACGAATTCCTTGGATAGCGAGAACATGATCGGTTTCGTCCGCCGGTTCCCCGCGGATTGTGCAGCCGCGTTCAATCGCCTCGACCAGACTCACCACCCATGGTTGGCGAAACTGCAACAACAAGGGTGGAAGGACTGGTTATGCCTAGGGATGGGAGGCTCGGCCGCGGGTGGTTCCTTCATCGCCAATCTGGCTGAGCATGAAGGTGATTCCGCAGTGCATATCCTGCGCCGATACGACCTGCCGTCATGGTGGACCCCGGAGACTCTGGTGGTAGCAACCTCATATTCGGGTAATACCGAAGAGACCATCGCCACGGTCGAAGCAGCGATTGCCAAGGGTGGAACCGTCGTCGCCATCTGTTCGGGAGGACATTTGGCCGGGCTTGCCGAAATTCACGAGAATGTCCACCTCGTGCTGGTACCCTCAGGTCAACCGCCGCGCTCGGCCTTCGGTCATCTATTCGGTAGTCAACTCTCACTCGCCTGGGCTCTGGGACTGCTTGAACGCCCAAGTGATGAGGCTATCGTGCAAATGGTCGAGCGCCTAATAAATCACGTAGGTGAAGCGGATTTCCTCAACGGTGACAGTGATATTGCCGATTTGGCAGTGGAACTGCTCGAGCGACCCATCGCCGTGGTCGCGCCGAGTGAATTCACCGGTGTGGCCGAGAGAATGCGTAATCAGATAAATGAAAATTCTGCCCGTTTCGCCCGCGTCGCAATCCTACCGGAGATGAATCATAATGAAGTGGTGGCATGGGGAGATGCAACCGATTTCGACCCCACGTCAGAGCAACAAGCTCTAATTCTTCTTACCTGGGCTGGCACCCACAAGCGAATCACGCAGAGGATGAATTGGTTCATCGAACATCTGAAGACCCCGACTGCATGGCGCATCGTCTGTGAAGGTGAGAGTTTGCTTGAAGCGATGTTGAATGCCTGTATCGATATGGATTGGTTGTCGTGTGCACTGGCATTATTGCACGGTAAAGACCCGAGTGCAATCGGGCCGATAAGCAGTCTCAAAGGACATCTCTCATCGGTAGAGTAAACCACGGTCAGTACAGTTGCCCGAGAACGATTCTCGGGTCGGGATAGGTCTTGAGCGCGGTGGCTCTATCGCGTCGGCTGACCACCCCGGGAAGGTCAAACCCATCGGGTTCTTGAAGTGATAATTGAAAGTGTAGGTGTGGCGGCCAACCACCATTTTCATGCTGTCCTCCCAGCCACGCCATTCGCTGACCCGAGCGCAGAGCATCCCCGACCGCCAAATCGTCGAGAGAACTACGGCTGAGATGGCCGTAAAGCGCCCAGACCTCAGCCCCGTTGAAATTATGCTGAGTGATTATCGTCGGGCCATAATCGCCGTCCGCAGAATTAACCCCGTAGGAATATACCGCTCCATCGGCGAAAGACTTGACCGGAGTTCCGGCCGGTGCCCCGATATCGATTCCGACATGGATGAAACGATTGCCGGCAAACAGTTCGCTCTCATACATACCGCGACGCTCTTCATCATATCTGCCGATGCTGAACTCCGCCTCACATTGCCCGCTACTGCACGGTGGTACTGTAAAATCGTGAACGTGCACCACCTCGGGTAGGTCGACGACCGGAGATAATTCCATCCCGTCTACTTTGAGCATGCTAGCCGCAGGTGCGGTATCGGCATCATACCTTCGCCGTATTGAAAACCACGAGCCTATCCGCAGGTGAGGGGTGTAGGGTGCAGGTCGACTTTCTGGCAATGGTTGGAATCGTGTTGGGTTCTCTTCTCATCCTGGCCTTCGGTACCGTCATTCCCGGCCTCGCGGCGATACGTATTCTCGACCCTACCGCCGATCGTTTCCGCCAATCGATGCTTACCCCGGCCATCGGTCTGCTACTGCTTCTCGGACTTTCTGGCTGGTCGGTTCTATTGTTCGGGATTTTTTCCAGTACCGGCTTGGTATTGCTGATCATCGGGATGAACTTCATCGCTCTTTCAATATTACGACGTAAGGAAGAAACCGGGAACAGTCCCCTGAGTTCTTGGGAGAAATTAGAGAAGGCTATGGGAATCGAGCGCGACGAAATAGAACCGGATAAGGACATCTGGAGTGAGGAGACTTGGAGTGAAGTCGAGGAGCAGCGCTCGATTCAAGCGAATCGCCCGACTTGGGGGGGTTGGGCGGTCCTGGTCGCTGTGATCCTTTCACTCGCACCATTATTCCTGTTCCGTTTCCCCCACGGCGTCGATTGGATCGGTTTCGCCACCCTGACAAATTCATTCGCCAATAACGGCAACCTCAGCTTACCACCACCATCGGTCGGCAGTTGGACCTATCCCCCCGCTTTCCCAGCCCTTGCAGCCCTCCTGCAACAAGCACTGAATATCGGCCCTGAGGTCGCAACCCACGTTTTGGCTCGAATCGGACTGCTATGCATCCTGCTCGGAATAGTCGGTGTATGTGACCGATGGGGAAGTGGGGCATACACTCTGGTGGCGATGGGATTGGCGGCTGGTCTTTTCGCCAAGGCGCACGATTCAGGATGGCCGACGATTCTCAGTCAACTCGGCTTGGTGCTGGGATTGCTGGTGGTGATAAAACCAGCCGGAAACCGCCGTCGGGAACACGACTTCGCATTCGCCATCGGCGTACTCTCGGTCGCGGTCATCCACCCGACAGGAGCAATATATCTTGGCACCTTGCTGATGGCCAATCTGATAATCAGACAACTCCATGACCGCGAGGATGAGCGAGCTTTGCGAATCGCCACCATTTCGGCGATAATGCTGGCGGTGGCGGCGGCGGTCACCTTCCTCATGTTTGCCCCTCGCCTTCTCGATGAGGCGGTATTCGCCGAATATGGTTGGCAGGGGGGAGGGCCGATGATCTTCTATGCCGCTCCACTATTACCCCTGTCCCTGTATTTCGGATGGTCATTACGCCACACGGTGGAGGGTGGCGTTGTATTATTGTGGCTTCTATTGCAATGGTTATTGACTCTCGTGCACCTGTTTGAAGGCATCTCAATCCCGGTCTTGAGCCTGATGTCGTATTCGCTCTACTCGATGGCTTTGCACGCATTTCACATTCCCGCAGCAGTACTCCTTGGGATGGCTTTTGCCCGAGGGGTGGAATGGACCCCGATTGAAGGGGGTATCGACCTGAGTGGCGAGAAGGATGAACGGGCTGACGATGATGCCGAAACAGATGACCACGAGGAGAGCGATGATGGCACCGCGGTTGGGTTGGAGTATGACCTTCCCTCCTCATTGGAATCATCAGTTCCGCGAATCGTGAGAAAGTGGTTTGTCGCGCTTGCAATAATCTCAGGGTTATTTGTCGCCGGTTCGGGCGCGGTGCTGATTCGTCTCGGCGACCACGCAGAACTATTCGTCACCACCGATGGCGATCGGGAAATCGTCAAACTATTGTCAGGCCTGCCAGAAGATTCAATCGTCTACGTGGAGAACTCACACTGGGGTCATGTCTATGATGCCCCTCAAGGGGTGGCGATAACCACCTACCCCTCATTGGGAATAGTCGATACCGAATTGTCGATTCAGGCCCAGGCAAGTGATGCGATTCGCCGCAACAATGCCACTAAACTCACTGAATTGGGGATTACTCATGCAATTTCCAGCCCGCTGGGAACTCTTGTTATGACCCTGTCCGAATCACCACATTGGCAGGTGATGGCGGATATCTATGGGGCGCGTCTGTGGAAATTCACAACCCTCCCGGTAATCGCTGGCGAGGGTTGGTTTGCAACGCCTCAGCAAAGCGATTGTGAGGACAATGAAAAATGCGCGTGGCGAATCGATGTGTGGAAAGAGCAGAGAAGTTGGCAGCATGAGGAATTATCCTCAATGCGTCCTTTCCTCACCGATGGCGCCCTGACCTGGAATGATTCACTGCCCAGCCATCTACCCGGTAATACCCTCATTGTTTCTCTGCTGTTGGAATGTTCCGAGGGAGTGATTGCTACCGTCGAATTGCGCCAAGGTGATTGGTTTTGGCAACAACGTGTCACCTGTGATCTGGGCTGGGGTTATGCATATGACGACGAGGTGGATGGAATCTCTATCGGCGAACTTCAAGTAACCGTTCGCATCGACGCCGGCGGCGGCAAAGTTTGGCTGAACCCATTGGGATTATCTGGACGGGGTGAGAGAGTCATCGATGAGAGTGGTGTTCGAATACATTGGCTTGAACTGCGCAGAGCGGCATAGTGCAGGGGGCAGACTGATGAGCAAGAGCACTGTGACCAACCCCATGCGCAACGTCATCCTGCTGTTGCCAGCACTCGACGAAGCAGGCGCAATTCCATCCCTGATAAGCGAGATTCCCTTTGCCCGACTGGAAAAATGCGGATGGCTATGTGAAGTCCTCCTCGTCGATGGTGGCAGCAAGGACTCAACCGTCGAAATCGCTGAAACACACGGCTGTGAAATCATCCGCCAGGGCGCCGAAAAGGGCAAGGGTGCAGGAATGCGACTCGCTTTTGAGCAATTTACAAAAACCGATTCCGACGCCTTGGTAATGATTGATGCCGATGGAACCTACGCACCAAAAGACATCATCGCAATGCTAGATGCCCTGGAGGAGAATGACGTTGTCGTCGGCTCCCGCCTACAAGGTGATATCGAAGATGGTGCCATGACCCGATTAAACTACCTCGGAAATTTCCTGCTGTCATGGTTCGCAACTATTCTCTATGGCGAGTTCGCCTCCGACCTGTGCAGCGGTGCGTGGGCCTTCAGGCGAGATACCATCGAACAGATGACCTTGAATTCAGTACATTTTGAAATTGAGGCAGAAATGTTTGCTTCCTGCGCACTGGCTGATTTCAGCATCGGATTTGTCCCCATCACCTACAGATGTCGAATCGGTGAACAAAAACTCGGCTCGATTCGCGATGGGGTCAGCATCTTACGAAAACTCTTGATTCGCCGGATTTTCCCCATCGCCGACAAATCATCACAAGATTCCAAGTAATCCGTGCTCAAGTGAAACCTCTGCCACCCATTCCAGCTGGTGCTGGAGTTTTTCCGCCGAGCCCGAACTGTGCTCGATATCACCTTCCCGAGCAGGCAGCCGGTCAATTTCTGAGCCCGTTCCAGCCATTTCAATGCACAACTCAGCCAATTCCAGTATCGTCGTCAACTCGCCGGTACAGACATTGAAGGCTTCGCCGGAACATAGACTCTCAACTCCGGTTTTGAGAAGTTCCTCAGCACAGGTGGTAAACGCCAACACTACATCATCGACATGAATGAAATCTCTGGTCGCCGAGCCTTCGCCATAAATCACCAGGTTCTCTCCGGCCAAGGTTTTCTTGCGAAAGAGAGCGATGACCCCCGAATATGGTGAGTGGTCGGATTGTCCGGGACCATAGACATTGAATAGGCGCAGCGCTGAAGTCGCCAATTCGGCGCCGAACTCGCGCACTAATACATCGGCATGGCCCTTTGCCTCGCCGTAGGGGGACTGCGGTGAAAGCGGATGCTTTTCGTCGACTGGCAAATATTTGGGGTCGCCATAAATTGCTGCGCTTGAGGCGAACATAAAGGCGCCGACCCCAGCTTCGGATGAGGCTTTGAGCAAGTCCTTTGTCGCTTCATAATTGATGGCAAAATTCTTCTCCGGCGCATCGATACTTCCCTGTACCGAGACCATCGCGGCCAAATGGAATACGCAGTCGATTTCCTTTACAGCACTACTTATTGCGGCACCATCGACAATATCGGCAGCGATGTATTCTGAGAAATTCGCATGCCGTGGTTGTCGCGTGTCAAAGATGGTGACATGAGCACCTTGAGCATGCAATGAAGCAGCGAGATGACCACCGATGAAACCGGAACCACCGGTGACCAATACCCGCCGATTATCCCAATACACAATTGTTCGGGGGGATATTATTGGCTATTAGTGTGTCCTCATCTATACGGGCGAGGAATCAAAAACACCAGCGATTTCGCCATTCCATGATGGTGCGTCGCCGCTGCGCGGTTCTCGGTGCAACAGGATTGGTCGGTCAACGTTTACAACAACGGTTGATAAATCATCCATGGTTTGAATTGGCCGCGGTCGTAGGTAGTCGCGAAAGTGCCGGAAAATGGCTTTCCCAACTACCTTGGAGACTCGATGAGGAACGGCCGGAATCACCTGATATCAAGGTGATATACGGTGGTGATATGAATTTAATTTCTCAATTAGTGAAACAAAAAATCCAATTTATTTTCTCGGCACTCCCCCGAGCTATCGCCGCGACGATGGAAGAGTCATTGGCACAGGCCGGTTTCCACGTATTCTCAAACTCCTCCCACCATCGTCGTCAAGATGGTATCCCGCTGATCATCGCCGACCTGAACCCCAACCACATGCTCCACTACCGCGGCCAGAACTACCACGAGCAAAACCATGATGAGCAACGCCGTAGCGGCGCGAAGCGCAATGGCTCGCTGGCGTGTTCGACCAATTGCACCGTCATCCCGGTAGCACTGCCACTCAAGTCATTGTGGGACATGGTGGGATTCGACCATGTTTCGGTAAGGACCGAACAGGCACTTTCGGGCGGCGGTTGGAAACTGCTGGCCGATGCAGCCGCACAGAATGGCGAGTTCAATCCCAAGATATCAGGTGAGGCCGAAAAAGTGGCGGGCGAACTGAGACATGTATTGGGTCGAGTCTATGAAGACCGGGTCGAGCCTGGAAACTTCACTACAGATGTATCGTGTGAGAGAGTTGGTGAAAAAGACGGTCATTTGGTGGAAGTGGATGTCCACCTTTCCCGGGAGGTGGATTTGGGCGAGGTGAAGGAATGGATGCGGTCGACGAGTAACCGGCCACAGCACCTATCTCTACCTTCGGCACCAAAACCTCCGGTGGTGATTATCGATGGGATTCCCAACCGCTGCGACCATCTGTGGATGGGTTCGGAATTATTGGCCGCAGATTCTCCCGACACCGACCCTTCACGCGACCTCAAAGCCGGTATGGGTGTGACCGTCGGGGCGATGGAGATGTTGACTCCGAAAACCCTCAGATTCACAGCCCTGAGTCATAATACGATTCGCGGTGCGGCTGGCGGCAGTATTCTACTGGCAGAGCTGGCCCTAGCCGAAGGTGTGATTGGCGATTAGGGAACTTTGTGCCATAACCCCCATAATAGAAGGTGGAGTCCGAACTTTGGTGGCCGCATGGGAATTACCGTAGTTCTTGAGAATATGATGCTCACCCAACTCGCTGACGAAGGTCATGAAAGATGGCCGGAAATCTGGTCGGACGACCAGTCGAGAATTCGTATCTTGATGCTGTGTCTACGAAAAGAGAGACCATTGCTCGAGGTTCATGGCGATATGATCGACCACGACCATCCGGTGTTCGGTCTTTTCTTCCGCCCCAGAAACACCGCGAAACTACTCAAAGAACAAGACTTCGACCCGCGCTCAGCCTCGTTCCAATTCCTCGATATCGCCACCACAGATCTGGGTAAGTGGGTTCAGCACCTGATAACCAATGATGGATGGGTACGTTCGATGACCGAAATCCTGCCGGTGCCGATGCATCTTAGAATCGGACTTACCAGAGCATTTGAAGGCTATTCCATTCCTTGTTTTCGCCACCCGGACCTCCCCCCATTAGGACGTCTTCACCTGCCGATGCAGGCAGAGAGTTTGGTCGGCAAGGCCTTTGTCAGTATCCCGCGCTTGGGTGCGGAAGAATTAGCCACCCGAAGAGGGGCCGAATTATTAGTCAAGGCAGGCAGCATTTCATCTATTTCAGAGACGAAGATCCATCCACCTGTGGCTGACAATGTTCCCATACCGCAACCGAAATCAAAGACTGACGACACCCCCCCCTCACCTGCTATTCCTGCCGCACAGGTCAGCACAATCCCGGATTCTCACCAACCTGATGCGCCTGAGTTGACTCCGGCTATTGCCGATTTTCCTGAATCCCAAGATGATTCGGTGAGAAGGGATGAAACCGCTATCGAAGATGACGATGGCTTCAGCGAGGAACTTCTCGCAAGTGTAACCCATTCGGCAGGACGTGGCCGAATCCGAGAGGAGATGTCATCTCAACCCTACGAGCGAGATGAGAGTGATTCATCATCGCCTGATTCTCCCGATATGAATCTGACCAGAACAGAGGAAAATGATGCGGAAGGGTCCGATTCTGAGGGCGATGGTGGGGATTCTGAAGAGCGTACAATCGAGTCATCGGCCGAGGATGAAAGCACAGAGATCGAGTTGTTATTCCCTGAGTTAGATGCAGAATTCAAGGGTAGTGGCCACACGGGAGACAAATCAACTACCAAAATTTCATCACCGCCCAGTCCACCCAGCCCCACGAGACCGCCGAGCGGACCACCCTCGGGGCCGACCAGCCCCCCCAGTCCACCGAGCCCCACGAGACCGCCGAGCGGA
>Ga0209554_1001244_pt1 | contig 19628 bp, 22 predicted proteins | sample MarorgKNORR_S2LV_5_FD_188221 | JGI IMG/M metagenome (GOLD analysis project Ga0209554, IMG submission 188221) | Marine microbial communities from the Southern Atlantic Ocean, analyzing organic carbon cycling - Bottom_A/KNORR_S2/LV (SPAdes) (version 2) | ecosystem: Environmental > Aquatic > Marine...
GTTACAAATCATAATACAGATAATAGAGAATATAATATTGAATTGATTGGTCTAAGAGGAATTGCAGTAATGGAAGATTCATTAATCGTTAAATCTGGACAGTCAGAATCGCATATAATTAAATTAGATACTTCTGACGAAGTAATTGGGGTATACAGCGGAGAAATCAGAATCACAGATGGAGCGGTGACCAAGTCTATATCTTTAGATGTCACACTCGAATTGGAGCCCGGAAGAATACCGTTAAGGCTCACTTTGAAGCCAGACTCTTATTCACCAACATTACAATTTACAGGCAAATTAGATTTGGAAAAAGTTGTCCCAGGAGAAATATTAAGACCTCATATTTATTTGAATAATTTCATAGAAGAAGGTGTTGAAATAATTAAGATTAATTATCAAATTATTGATTCAAATAATCAAGTAGTTATTGAAGGTGAACGCGAGATAGATATTGAAGATTATGTAAATAGTTTGAGTTCAAGAACACATTCCGTAACAGGCGCAGCCGTTACAGATATAGACACGTCAGAAGATATTGTTTATTCATGGGGCGTCAAGTTATCTGAAAAACTTCCTCCAGGAAGATATGTGCTTGCAGTATATGCAGGATATGGTAATGAAATCTCTACTGCAACACAAACCTTTGAAGTTATTTCATCAGATGAAATAATAAGCTCAGAGTTAGTTGTACTACTATTGATCACACTGTTAATTGCAGCTGGATTTCATTCAATCCATACTCGGCGTTCAGTAAGAAAACCCAAGCGATCAAGATAATCTTATATAATTCAGACCACAGTTGATGGTATGATCAATAGATTGGTTTTATTGTTTTTAGTAATACCGCTTATTAGTGCACAACTAAATGTTGAAAATAGCGCGCCAGTTTTTGAGTCGCTTGAAGACAAGTTTATTGAACAAAAACCCTTCACTTATTATTTGAATGCAATAGACAGAGAAGGCTCAACATTAACTTTTAGTTCCGATTCAAACTTATTTCAAGTGGAAGGGACTTCTAAAACAGATGGAATAGTCCAAGTTTTGCCGTCTGTTGAAAATATAGGTATATACGACGTAAATTTTGAAGTAAGTGATGGTGAATTATCCGATTTTGAATACGCAACATTCATAATTTTACCACAAAAGTATTCAACAAAATTCTCAGTAGACAAATCAAGTATAGATTTTCGTGGATATGCAACTAAGACTTTGGAAATAACTAATCTAGATGAAGATCCACTCTATGTGTTGATTGATTCACCAGAGTTTCTGAAGACTTTATCTGCAACGCAGGTAAATTATGTTCGAGAGTTAGTTTTGCAAGCTGATTCAATAGAGAATATGTTTGGTGTGATGACGATAAGTTCACCCAAGGCAACAATTGATATACCTGTGTTCTCGACAATGATAAGTACTGCTGAAACAGACATTACGTTAATTGAGGTGGAAGGTTTATCTATTGGCAGAGCTGCAAAGATTAAATACTCTCTTGCACGTCAGACTTCAGAGAGATCCGCCATCACAGACCTCACGGCAACTTTATACTCCCGTGAAGGTGAAGTTTTAGCTACAAAAGTTATTGATATTGCATTTGATGGAACTAATTATGAGGATATACTCACTTTATCAATACCTTCCGAACTTGAAGAGGGAACATATGGATTGATACTCACGTTACATCAAGCGGGAAAGACTTCAACTGCATATCGCACGGTTGAATTAATGAAAGGCATAGCTGGAATTCCCACAGCAGTATTGAATTATGCCATAATTGTGGCGTCGATTTTCCTATTTTTGAAGCTAATTAAACATAATCGGCACCATCTAAGGAAAATACATCGAGTGCACAAAAAACACTCACTTTTCCTTAAGCGTCAAAAGATCTCTAGAACAAAGGAAAATAGATTAAGAAAGAAATTGGCTACGTTAAATCAAGCATACGCTTTGAGTTCGATAACTAAGAAGAATTATGATCGTGCAAAGTCTCACTTTTTTAAGAAAATAAAACGTGCAAAGCGAGACCAAGACAAAATTTAGCAGTAATTTTATAAACATCGGACTTATTCATGTTACCATGGCTATAAAGGCTAAACCGGCAACTAAAAATTTCTTAAATGAGGCAATTTCAGACGTAAAAAGGGAGTTAAAGAAGCTAGCCTTTTCGCGTAAAAATCTCACTTCTAAGCTAGCATCTTCTACAAAGTCACTTTTATCTACTAAAGCTACAGAAGATAGATTGAGAGACAGACTCTCACTTTTAATTTCCAGAGAAGGCAAGATTCGCGAGGCACAAAGCAACATCCGAGGCGCACTTACTAAGCTAAAAAGTCGTACTACTAGGGTAAAAAAGATCAAAGACGACCTATCTGAGTCAGATTAGGTGAAAAACATACTTTTAGGCACAGATTTATAGTGTTAATCCAGACTATTTTTTGGTTTCTAAAAAGACTAATTAGAACACTCACTTTTACCTTGGAGTATTAAGCCTGAAGAAGTTAAGAGTTCATTTTCCAACTTTTATTAAATTAATCATAAATATTCCCTAATCAAATTTTAAATTTAGATTTTTACTGAAAATTGAGTAAATCTTTTATTGAAGTAATGAATTAGTTTACTAAACACGTGTTGCACACGTGTTGCACACGTGTTGCACACATCTAAACAGGTGTTGAACACTTAAACACGTGTTAAACACATGAAATGGTAATTAAGACGATCCTTAGGAGATTATTGAAAAGAAAAAAGAAGATCGAATCTAAGAAAGAACATAAAGTTCTAAAATCTTGGGAAGATATGTATGAAGAACTTCAAGAACATCCTTTAACTCAAGCAAAAATTTTGAATGAACAACTTCTTCGAAACACAAATCGATCAATTGATAAGATTCATGATAAGTTAGATTCTTTTGATGAAAGAATATCTAGTTTAGAAAATAGAAAAGTTACGGTTAAAAAAACGCTAAAGAAAGGCTTCAAACCAGAATTAATAACTGAAATTGTTGATAAAGGGCAATTATCTGAACAAGAAGAGTTGATTATGAAAACCATTAAAGATCAAGGTGAAGTTGATGCAAAAACAATTTCAAAGAAATTTAATATTTCTCGAGGAAATGCAAGTTTAAAATTAAATAAGATGCACAAATATGGTTTGTTAGCAAAAAGATTGGATGAAAAGAGTATTTTCTTTAATATAAAATAACTAATTTTTTCTTAAAGGTTTTAATGATGTGTTTAAACACATCTAAACACATGTTTAGAGTTCATCTAAGGGAGATTTAATTTTTCGCAATTCTTTGTTAGAAACTTGGGTGTAGATTTGTGTTGTGTTTAGATTAGCATGTCCTAATAATGCTTGAATGTTTCGAACATCAGTTCCATTTTCAAGCAAATGAGTAGCGAAACTATGCCGCAAAGTATGAACATGAACGTTCTTCTTTAGACCAGCACCCTCTGCAACTCGCTTTACAATTTTTTGAATTTGTCTTGCAGATATTGGATGATTTTCCTTTCGTCCAGGAAATAAATAATCATCATCTTTGTCTTCAAAATATTTTTCAAGATCTTGACATAGGTCATTAGACAAAATTATCATTCTATCTTTCTGACCTTTACCTTTTCTGACCCAACCAATACGTTGATTTATCTCAAGATCAGAAACCTTCATTTTTTGCAACTCACTAAGGCGTAAACCTGATGAATAAAGAAGTTTAATCATGATTTTATGTTTGGGGTCTTTAGCAGAATTTAACATGGCTCGAATCTCCTCTCTTTGGAGCACGGAGGGTAGGGTAAACGGTACTTTAGGGGACTTGATTTTGATGTTTTTTCCGAGCACTTCTCGAAAATAAAAAATCAGACTTGATCGAACTAATGAAACAGTTCTCATGGAATATTTTTTAGAAATTAAATCTCCCAAATATTCTTTGATATCTCTTTCAGTAATTTCGCGAGGTTTTTTGGAAGTCGATTCTAAGAATTTTCTATTATGTAAAAGATATGCTTTGATTGTCTCCGGACTAAATCCTCGAATTTTTAATTCAGATTCTAATCGATGCAACATATAAGGAGAAAGGAATAGGTTATTATTAAGAATTTTGATAGTTCGTATAATATACATTAAACGAACTGAGTATTTCAAATAACCAATTTATCCAAAAGGGGCATAGATTTAGACAAAATCAGATATTTTCTAAAATTTACTTAATTATTTACAATACTGAAAACAATATATATAGGTTTTAATTTTTTATTAAAAGGTTTAAACACAGAGTAGTATATTTGTCGTTAATTATAATCTAAGTTAAAATTCCATTGAAAATATGTTTAATTATTTACAATATTGAAATTAAATTAATTATTTTGAATTATTGTTAATATTGACAATAATTAGGTCAAAATTCGTTTCAAAAAATTTCAAAAATAAATACTAAACTAAATATTATTTATTTGAATGAATAGGCTCCAAGCATATCGTTTTTAAAGATAAATATAGTTGTGTAGCTTTGGAAATTAATAAATACTATCCTTCCATTTTTTAATATGGTAAAGAAGGTTTTGCGAGATATTCCGCTTCAAGAACTCACTTTAAGGAAGTATGAACAACCACATGGACTTGAAGAACGAGAACTTGTCAGAAAATTTCTTTTATCACTCGGACTTCTTCAACCTGGTGAGAGTCGAGACATAATTGTAGATATATTTCATTTATTTTTGAAAGCCAGAAAACAAAATTCGACTTTAGATTCAGCAGATATCGTCGAAGAATTAGAAGGAAAGACGGGAGCGTCTTCACCAAATGTTGCTCGACAAATTAAGCGATTGAAAGATCTAAAACTAATAGAAAAAACTCACGAAGGTTATCGAATTACTGAATTCGGTAAACTAGATAATATAGTTTCCAATTATCTTATTCCCTTTGTAATAAATCAAAGTGCTGAGCGACTTAGAGAATATGCAAAAGAACTCGACAGGAGATAGATTTTATAAATGAGATTCATAGAGTGAAATAATGAGAAGATCACTGGAAGATTTGATTGGAAAAAAAGGAATACTAAAAGATCACGAAGGTAGAAATCATGAGGTGTTATTTCCTAAAAATGGAGTTTATAGTATATTGGGAATTAAATTTCCAGTTTATGATATGGATCCAAAATTTATCAGAATGGACAGAGGATCGCTCAAATCTCGAATTGAAAAGTATTACGGATGTCAAGTAGATATTATCAAAAATAAAGTTTACAAAAGAAAAAATGAGTAAGAACCAAGGTTCCTACATCAATATTTTCCCAAGATTCTCAAAACTAGTTGCGACTCGTTCGCCTTTACCAGTCAATTGGACGATTTTCAATCGACCATTTTTTTCAAATCTAACTAATCCTTCTTGTTCCATTTTTTGGAGCAAATGGACTGTATGTGAATAAGTACATCGAGCTTCTTTTGCAAGAAGTGAAGGGTACTTTTGCGAGTTCTGTCTTGTTAAACACAACAACAATTCAACAGGCTTATCCCTTAAAAATATGTCAAAACTTTTTCCTTTTTTCCACCATAGAAGTGCCATATAAACCTGTATTGCGAAAAATATAAATAGGTTCCTACAACCTTTCAGTATAACGTTTTTATTCAACGAATAGTGTAATTACTTCTTCGGAACAACTCGCGGTAACTGAATCGGTGCAGGAAGACCCATTGATTTTGAAATTATTACAGAATTAGTCATTCCAACTTCGAAAATTCTTCTCAAAACTACAATTCCAACATTTTCATCAAGTTTTTTGTTCTTTTTGTAGTTCTTGACTAATTCTTTCAATTTCTTTGTTTCTCCAACAAGGAAGAGAGAGCCTTCAATTTCAATATATGTCTCTTTTCCATATGTTGAAGTATAACTATAATCAATTGAAACTCCTTCCTTCTTTTCTCCAGCGCTAAATAATTCCTTTTTTGTTACGCTTTTAATTTCAGGTTTACTTTCAATAGATACATTTCTAGTCATCTCGCCTCTTACTGCATTTATTTTTGTGATTTTATCGCCTACAATTATCATTTTATATATCGAGAATTAGTACCTTTTAAAGATTTTTATTATGCGATCTTGAGCGATATAAATAAAATATCCAAATACTAGATAATATGATCAAAACTGCAAATGCTACGCCAGAATAGTATGTGGATTTTTTATCATCGATGTCGGATTGACTCAAACATTTACCGTCGGCGCAAATATCTAATCTACACTCATAATCTTCCGAACAAATGGTTCCGCCGATCTTTTTTGGAAGGTAAATATTCCCATTACAATAAAATTCTAAATTATTTTCAAGTTTTAATTCACCTAAAGGACATTCATAAAGTGCATTTTCAGATGAATCGTCAGATGAATACGGGCAATCGGAATCTATGCTATTATCACAACCTTCAGGACAGATATTATCATTACTGATACACTCATCAGTTTCAGTGTTCAAACAAGTTTTTTCAGTAATTATTCCATCACCAACACAATAATCGTTTGTGTACAAAAGACCGTCATCACAATCTTCATGAATTCTACAATTATTATTTTGCGAACAATCAGAATCTCGCCAATCATAAAGTTTATTTGAATAGTCACAACCATATGGACAACATTCATCACCGCCCGAACAATCGATTACTGCTTGATTCAAACATCTCCCATTATTCAATGAGTCACCACTACATTCGTCAATAGTACAAGGATTATTGTCATCACAATCTTGATCATAATTACATACTGAAGCGCAATCATTATCAGAATATATGGAACATTTTAGAGGACAATATCCGTCATTATCAATACATGAAGTTATATCTTCGTTTTTACAAATATTAGTATCCAAATTGCAAGTGTCCTTTGTTGAAGAATCTCCATCCTCACAAGCAAGATTATCATAACACTCATTCTTGTTCAAAACTTTCATGAACAATTCAGCATAACTTTCGCTCGAAGAGATATAGATTATTCCATTCAAAGTTAGATTAACATTTTTCAATCGATCAGTTTCATTAATATCTAGAACTTCTATATCGCTTGTATCCACAGAAACGAGTATTCGGTCATCAACAATAGTATGTACTGTAATATTTTTTGTATTCAGTAAATAAGATTCGCCCTCAACAAATATTTTTGTCTCTTCAACATATGCGAAACCAAGAGGTAAAATTAATAATAACAAAATAAAGAGAACCTTTCGCATAATTATTGAAGCTAGACGAAGTATTAAAAATTACGTTTTAATATCACATTTTTGGTCAAGCTTTTTCTAAAAAATAGTTTCGACATCACTGTTGATAGAAAGGATAGCCCCACCCGGATTTGAACCGGGGTCCTCTGGCCCAGAACCAAAGATGATTGACCACTACACTATGGGGCTATGAAAATTCACCAAATTTTAAATTTATAAAACTATGTTCTCGTAATACTTTTAAGCTAACAAGGTAAAATAAATAGATGATAAATTTACTTGCTCAAATTGCATTCCATCCAATATTGTTAGTAAGTTTAATTTCTGCAGCGACATCTCAACTCATAAAGATGATAATTTATTCAATCAAAAAACGAAAAATAATGATTGATGTTTTTTGGAAAGGTTACGGAAACAAAGCAGGAATGCCGAGTTCCCACACTGCATTTATGGCAGCAGCAAGTACTGCAATATATATTTTAGACGGAGGAATAACAAATCTATTTATGTTGGCAATAATTTTTACAATAATCATAATACAAACTATTGTTGATTTGAAATTCCATTTCGATAAGGCTTCAGAGTATATTAACGGAATGTTTGGAGTAGTATTTGATTTTAATGAGTCAGCATGGTCTAAATTTGAACATGTTACAGGTCATACTTACAATCAAATCATCATTGGTGCGATAATAGGTGTATATACAACTATCAAAATTTTGCCAATGTTATAAAATTGTAAATTGAGCGTGTTTGACGTTATCGATAAGAATTATTGTATCCTTCGAAATGAGTCTCGATTTAAGTAATAAGTTTACAATTTTATTTCCGATAACATTTCCATCATTTGATTTAGATATTATATTCAAAATGTTCTCTTCTGCAGTTTTATAACAATAAAATCGTGGATTTACAAAAAATTCAATTCCATTATTATCGAGAGTTTTACCATTTAGCTCATTATCACAAATAGCGATTAGATTTCCAAATTGTGTTTCATGAATTTTATAACAGAACATTATTTTATTGATCTAACGGAACTTCTTGCTCCGCAAGCTTGACATTGCTTGAAAGTAATACCTTTTAATTTTTCCAAAAAAGTATCTGGTTTTCCACATTGGTTGCAAGTAACAAATTCTTTCACATATTTAGACATTTTTTCATTCAATCGTTTTGAATTAAATTTCCCAACAAAATAAAAATTATTATTTTTCCATTCACCAGTGGTTGCCAATGCGTTTAACATAAATTTTGTCAAATGTTTAACATCTCTACCCAATTTTTTACTAATTTGATTTAGATTTGATACTAAAGTTCGATTACCTTCAAATCTACCTGAAACGATCGGAATCTCAAATCGCGTAGTTTTCGTGCTAACTTTTGGAAGATTCTTATAAGCTCTCTTAAGTAATTGTTCGTATTTATATTTCCAAACCATAACTTGAACTTCAAAACTGTATTTAATAAGGTTTCGTTAATCCAATATTTTCAATAAACCCTTTTTAGGTTCAAAAATTTCACCACTTTTCAACAACGCAAATAACACGTCCTTTGCAGCTTCATCCGAAAGTCCACTTTTAGAAAGTATAATTTCCATCATTGCACCGTCTCCCTTATCTTCACTTTTAATAAGATTCAAAATTTTAATATTTAGATTTTCCTCGCCACCCGAATCTGCAGTTATTGGTTGTTCAACAGAATTTTCAGATGGTTTTTCCACAGGAACCTTTTTCTCGATAGGAACGGGTTTACCCAATTCTAATTCATTAACAATTATCCAATTGGGATCTAATGTGCTTGCAACTTCACAAGTTAAATATTTTTCATCGTTATATTCCTTTATTTTTCCAACCAATCTTATAATTTGACCAACGTTTACGTTTTTTAATTTCAAAACTTCAGGTCCAAATCCCTTAACTCGAATTGTTTCAGTACCATCGTCAAGCGTTAGTGCAGAATAATTTTCATCATCAGAAGTATATTTCCCAACAACAGTAGAAATTAAATTAACACGAGAAACTTGATTTTGTCCGAGTTCGATATAACTTGGATTAAATCCTTCTTGTTTTATTAATTGAGTATTAACTATATCTGCAATTCTTATTCGATATGCTGTTGAACGTGTTATGGCCATTTTGAATTTTATTTAACTTCATTTATATTGAATTGTATATTCGACTACGATTGTTGAATGAATCCCGACCTTGGTTCAAATAAATCTCCGGATCTCAGTAAATTTTGAATTATTTCGTCAGATTTATTTTTTTCAATTCCTTGATTTTCTGCTTCCGCTACAATTTCACTCTTCGGAACAGATTTACCAAATTGAGCTTCTAATGATTCGATAATCTGTCTAATTGTTGACATTTTATTTCGAGTTGTAGCAGTTATTCCCGTAGTTATACGATCTATATCGATCTTCCCAGTTTCGGGATCAGTTCCCAATTGTTTCAAAGTTTCTGAAACTAATCGAATTGCACGCTGCGCATCTGCCTCCGTAACTTTTTTTGATAATCTAACTCTCGCTGATGCTTCAGCCAATCGAACAATTGCCTGTAACTGTCTTGCTGAAATAGGAATACTTTGGATTCCCTCACCCGATACTGAACTCCTAATTTTAACATAATAGTCTTGAATTAATTTTGTTGCTGCAGCACCCAAACTTGGAAAACAATTTTGTTTTGAATAAGCAATATATTTTCGCAGCAATTTGCTTTCAATTTCGCTTGAAATGGATTTAATATCTCCTTGAAGTGCCAAAACATGTTTTGCAACTCGTTTATCATTGTCAGCATTCGGAATGTCTCGGAGCAGGTAGAATAAATCAAAACGATTAATTAATGACGCCGGCAAATCGATTTGTAGTGCTGCGGGTCTAAATGGATCAAATCTCCCGAATTTAGGATTTGCAGCAGCCAGTACAGATGTTTGAGATATCAATGTTGCTTGAATATTTGCTTTAGAGATACTTACTGTTTGTTGTTCCATTGCTTCATGCATTGCACTACGGTCTTCTGATGAAATTTTATCTAGTTCGTCAATACATGCCATACCTTTATTTGCTAGGACTAATGTTCCTGCTTCTAATGCCCAACCTCCAAGGAATTCATCTTTAACAACCGCGGCAGTAAGCCCTGCACCCGATGCACCCTTACCTGCAACATATCGGGCCTTAGGCGCCAAATTTGAAATATATCTCAACAAAATAGATTTACCGGTACCGGGATCACCCATTAAAAGAATATGAATATCTCCTCTCCACTCAGTTCCATCATCTTTAACTTTTCTCACACCCCCGAATAATTGTAATGCAATAGATTCTTTTATGTCAGCATAACCATAAATTACTGGTGCAATACTATTCACCAATTTCTCGTAGATTTTCGGATCCTTTGCAAGTTTTTTAATTAATTTTTCTTCAGATTCATTAATTTTTAATGCTTCAAATTCTTCTTCAGAACCCTCTACAGAATTACATTCGAGGATTATGTCAAATTGTGTAGATTGGGCACCACCTTTGGAACTAATCGGAATTTCTCTAACAATGCCTACAACCTTTATTTTATTTCCCGGAAATCTTCTACGTTCTGCACTTGGTTCCAATAAATCACTATCTAAAATACATCTGAGTCTTTTTGGTTGTTCACCTCCATCTAATGATTCCGAAAGTTCTTCAATAATTAATTGCTGAACATCAGTCAATTTTTTATCAACTAATTTGAATTTTCCTTTGTGCCGACATTGATTACATGATCCGGGTTCCTTTAATTTACTATCCAATTGATCAATTCTCAATTGCGCCGCACATTTTGGACACTCAAAAGTTCCAACCGTTACTCGTGGTCGAACATCGGATGCCTGTCTGATTAATCCGTCCGCAGTAATCAATAAACCGAGATGTTCACTTCTTAAATCACGAATTTTTATTTTTTGAGAATTTGGAAGATTAAATATTCGCCCACAAATTTTATAATTTATATCTCCCAAATCAAATTCTTGAATCGCAGCGTCAATAAATTCAAGACTTTCTCGCGGATTGGACAATAATTTTTCTGATAGATGAGGATCAAATTTAGCAACATTCGAAAAATCAATTTCTAATGCTCTTCTTCCTTTCTGTGCTACGGTATTTAATTCTTTAGAGTAATATTTTTCAATAAATGTTCTATATTTACTGAGTGTATTTGATTCCATCTATAGAACTTCAAAAATTCGGGTTAAAAAGAATTTATTTTATTATTCATCTAGTTCGCCGATGTCAATTAGCTGAGCTCTCAAAAATTTAACCGAGTCTTTGATCTGTTTATGAGTTTTTGCACCTGCAATAACAATTTTGCCGGTTCCAAAAAGAAGAAAGGTAATATTTTGAAGTACATCTTCTCCCTTTAGCTTGTAAACAAGTCCCGGGAATTGCTCAGGCTCATATTCTGTATTATCAAATAAGAAAACGATTTCATTTAGATTTAGTCTTCCGCCAACTGACCCAGATGCAACCATGTTTTGAACAACAATTTTTGGTTTTTTGGTTATTTTAATTCCAACATTTTTCAAATCTTCAACAACATGCTTTATAGAATCTTTAGCTCCCTTTACTGATTTTGTTCCTGCACTAATAATTCGTCCGGAACTAAATAACAAAAAGCTTGCTTTCTTGAAAGATAATTCATCATCTTTAACTTTATAGATTAATCCTGGAAAAGTTTCAGGAGTATAATCTGAATTTTCTAAAATAACTGCTAATTTTTCCAAAGGAAGTTTAGCAAAAATGTTTGCGGAAACGACTACGTTTTGGACTTTGGACCAAACTCGTTTATCAACCTCGGGTGCCATTTTAATTTATAAACACGGAAAAGTATATAAATACTACTTTAAAAGGCAAATTCAATTTTCTTGCCGCGTATAATCATTTTCTCAGATTTTTTTAGTGAGTTAACAATTTCAATTGTTTTGGCATTAACTTTCCGTTGCAATTCGTTCAAATTCAATTCAACGTCACTAGCGACCTTTAAATTAATTTTATCAGATTTTTTCAATTTGGTAGTTTTTCTGTGATCTTGAACTTTTCGAATTAATTCTCTTGTGAAACCCATAACTAACATTTCTTTATCCTCAATCCGATCTAGAAGTATCATATACTCATTATTTGCGCTTCCAAACGCACCCAGTGGCAAAATAGAATTTATTTTAATGTCAGATTTTGCTAATGAGACAGATTTATCTTTTATTTTCAAGTTATATCCGTTTTTCAATTCAGAAACAGGAATAGATTTGATTTTACTAGCTATTTCAGATGTCAATTTACCATATTTTTTACCTACTAAACTATAATCTATTTCAACGCTATATCTTGTTCCTTCAATACTTCTTTGTAATTCAATATTCAAGACATTAGTTTGTTTTTTCAATAGTTCTAAATTATTTTTTAAAATAGAAATATTGTCTGAAACTATTGTAATTTTTTTAATTGGCCATCTCAAATTGCGGTTTGTTTTTTCTCTAAGCGCCAAAATATCAGTAATTATTTTTCTTAATAATTCAAATTCTATTTCTAAATTATTATTTATTTTTTTATTTTCAGTCAGTGGAAGCCGTTCTAAATGTATACTTTTTTTAGAAATTGTAGGATAATTTATCAAATTTGCATAAATTTTATCCGATACAAATGGAGAGATTGGAGCCAATAATTTAATTATAGTCGTTAAACTTTTCAAAAGCACATAACCAACTGCTGAATCTTTTTCCTCAATTCGTTCTCGAACTAATTGGATATATGTTCGACTTAAATCATTAACTACGAAATTATGAATTCCTCGTCCCATTCTTTGATATTCAAAATTTTCAAAAGCAAAGTGATAATTTTTGATTAAGTTATTTAATCTCGAAATAATCCATCGATCTTCTGATCTAGTTATTCGTTTGTCCAAAATAACAGGATATTCTGTTTTTAAATAATTATGTAAATTCCAAAGAGTATTAATTGTGGAATAAGTTTCACGTTTAACTTCATTCACATTAAATTTTGCAAGTTCATAAGGAGGCGTATTACTTGAATAATAAAATCGAATTAAATCTGCACCTAGTGTATTAATACCGTCGTCTGCCCAAATTCCGTTTCCTGCAGATTTTGACATTTTATCACCCTTTTCATCAACTGCAAATGCAGGCAAGGAAACTGTTTTGTAGGGTGCTTTACCAAATATTGCCACGGAAGTATATAATAGTGAGAAAAACCAACCTCTAATTTGATCAGTACCTTCACTAACTCTATCTACTGGGAAATATTTTCTAAATTGAGCATTATTTTTATGTGGTGCACCCATCCATGCCCATGGAGCAACTCCTGAATCAAACCATACATCAAATATATCTCCGATTAGATTCATTAAATCTCCACATTTACACTTAAGATTCAATTCTCTAACATTATGTAAATCATAATCTTTAGGAAGACGTTTTTTTAGGGCAAGTTCTAATTCCTTTTTGGACCCAATTGCAAGAGTTTTATCACATGATCTACATTCCCAGATTGGAACAGGAATCCCCCAGAATCTTTGTCGAGTGAAATTCCAATCTTCATAATTGCTTAACCAAGTTGCCATTCTTTCTCGAGCAAACGAAGGCAACCAATTAACTTTTTCATTTTCAGACAATAATTTTTTTCGAATTTTATCTGTTTTGAAGAACCATTGGGTACTTAATCTAAATAAAAGAGGAGTTTTACATCTCCAACAAACTGCACAAGAGTGTCTAATTTTTTCTGAAAAAAGGAGTTTATCTTCTTTACTTAAATCTGCAATTATATCTAAATCTGCATCTTTGACATATTTACCCGCATATTTACCAACTTCTGAGGTAAATTTACCTTCATCATTCACTGGACTAACTGCAGTTAATCCTAATATTTTAGCAAATTCAGAGTCTGTCTTACCATGACCTGGAGCAGTATGTAATAAACCAGTACCATCTTCAATAGAGACAAATTCTTCATAAATATCTCCTGCCTTCTTTCCAATTTTTTCAGCAACTTTTGGGGCGATTCGCTCTTTCAATAATGGAATACTAAGATAAATTTTTCGTGAAGATGGATATTTTCCAACACCTTGTTGGGTTTCATTTTCAAAAAGAGGTTCATATTCTAAACCTTCTAATGTCTTTCCCTTAAATTTTTTTAGAATACTATATTTGATATTTTTATTTTTCAATAGTTCAAGTCGATTTTCTGCAAGTATCAAATTTCCATAAGAAGTTTTAACTTCAACATAATTATCTTTCCCTGAAATTGCAATTGCAACATTTGAAGGCAAAGTCCAAGGAGTAGTTGTATAAACCAATAAATATGTGTTCATATTTTTCAATTTAAATTTAACATAAACTGCGGGATCAGTCACTTCTTGGTAAGAATCAGTCACTTCATAACCTGCGCAAGAAGTTTCGCAATGATTACACCAATGAACCGGTTTTGTACCTTTGTAAACCATTTTTTTATCCCAGATTTGTTTAAAGCCCCACCATCCGCTTTCGAGATAAGAATTATTATAAGTCAAATAAGGATCATCGTCCCATCCGATCCAGCAACCGTATTTATTATAAGGTTTTTTCCACAAGTTCATGTTTTTTTCGGTAAGTTTTTTACATTCCTTTGCAAAATTTTTAAGACCAAACTTTAAAATATCCTTTTTGCTTTTGAATCCAAGTTTTTTCTCAACCATATTTTCAATTGGAAGCCCGTGAGTATCATAACCGGCAGTAAACAATACATTTCGTCCCATCATGAATTGATATCTTTGATTCAAATCTTTATAGAATATACCTCGAAGGTGTCCTACGTGCGGTTTAGCATTTGCATAAGGTGGACCTTCTAGCAAGAAATAAGGTTTTCCGCCTTTATTTTGTCGTTGCAACAATTTTAAAAGATTAATATCTCTCCATGTTTTGGATAATTCATTTTCAATAATTTTAAAATTGTAGCTACTCATGCTCGAACCTCTCCATTAAAATTTAAATAACTACTGCTAAACAAGATTCTACTGATTTTGACTAATAGGATAACCACCTAGCATACGGTTTTTAGCAAAATCATAATTATAAATCTTTCGAGTAAGCAAAACAAATGCTTTTAATTTGAAATCAAAATCTGAACTCATGTCTAAGTTTGAAATCTGGACTGAAAAATATCGTCCCCTGAAGTTATCTGATGTAAAAGGACAGGATGACATTATCAATCGACTGAAGGCATTTATCAAGAGCAAAGCTATGCCACATTTACTTTTTGCAGGGATGCAGGGAACTGGAAAGACAACATCCTTTTTGGCGATGGCTAAAGAACTTTATGGTGAAGGATATCGAGACAATGTTTTGGAATTAAATGCCTCAGATGAACGAGGAATAAATATTGTTCGAACCTCAATAAAAGATTTTGCGCGAACTAGACCAGTTTCAGACGATACACCATTCAAACTCATTTTTCTTGATGAAGCAGACGCATTAACTAAAGATGCACAACATGCATTGAGACGGATGATGGAAGATTATACTTCAAATGTAAGATTCTGTTTGAGTTGTAATTATTCTTCAAAAATAATCCCTCCAATTCAATCGAGATGTGCAATTTTTCGATTTCAACCAATAAAAAAAGAAGTAATGAAAGAAGTTATTCAAAAAATTGCAAAAAATGAAAAAATAGATTTAGATCATACTGCGATGGATTACATATATGATGCGTCTGAAGGAGATTTGAGAAAAGCTGAAAATATTCTTCAAGCAACAACTGCCATTGTAGATAAACCTTCAGATTCAATTCCCGGAACAATAAGAGTTACAGTTAATGACGTCAGAGAAGTTGTTTCTTTTGCAGAGCCCACAGAACTTTACGAAATTTTAAAACTCGCATTAATCGGAAAATTCAAGGCTTCAAAGGACAAACTCGCAGATGTTCTACTAAAATATGGACTTTCTGGTTCGGACGCAATTTCACAATTTCAGAAACAAATTTGGAATTCTGAAGAATTTGAAGATAAATTGAAGGTCAAATTAATTAAATCGTGCGGAGAATATGATTTCAGAATTTCTGAAGGATCAAATGAATTTATTCAATTAAACGCATTTTTAGCAGACGTTGCATTAATGGGTGTAAACTCGAGATTTCAAAATAGATATTCAAACATAGAAAATAAAATCGAATAATGTTTTTAAGTAAGACAAAATAACTATTCTAATGAAGGCCAAATCAGGAAAAGACGTTTCGTTACATTTTACAGGTTTTCTAGAAAATGGTAGCGTTTTTGATACGTCTGAAGGTAAAACTCCAATCAAATTCAAATTAGGTTCTAACGATGTAATTCCTGGTTTTAATGAGGGTGTTTTGGGAATGGAAATTGGAGAAGTTCGAAGAATCGAAATTCCGCCCGAAAGAGGATATGGTATTTATCATGATGAATTAATTCAAGAATTCCCACACACTAATTTTGAGGGCGGAATTGCAGAAGGATTAACAGTTCACGGAATGATCAAAGGTCAAATGGTAACTGGAAATATTGTGGATATTGCTAAAGAAAAAGTATGGGTAGATTTTAATCACCCGCTTGCTGGAGAAAAATTAACTTTTGAAGTTAAATTAGTCTCAATTGAGTAATGGATACTGGACAAATGTGTACGACCCTTTTTAATCCAAAAATTAACTCAAGTTTATGAAAAAAATTAACCTCTTTGGTAAAACCTTTTTCAGAAAAGGTTACGTCGAGATTAAGGACGCTAAAATCGCAGTATTTCAAAAAGAATTAAATCGAGTTTACAATATCGATCCTAATTTGATGGATAATCACGAAGTCGAAATAATCTTTGGGAAAGTGTTGAGAGGATTATCTTACTAATGGTAACTGTAACTCAAATCTTAAATTTTGCAACATCAAATCGAGATGCATTTAGAGAAATCATAACTATTACTCGAGAAAAAGACCCGCTTTTAGATATACTTGACGAACAAAGTTCAGAAATCAAATTTCTTAGAAATCAACTTTCTATTTTGAGAACCCGACTAAACACAAATATATAAATTCACTTCTGAAAGTTCTACATGCTTATCAAAAAATATATTCCAAAGAAAATCAGCGAGATTATCGGACAGTATTCTGGAATCGTCAAATTTACGAATTTTCTCAAACGTCAATCTAAAAAAGCAGCAATCATTTATGGTGAACCCGGTATTGGAAAAACCTTGGCAGTTCGAGTTTATGCTTCCGAAAGAGAATATGAACTTTATGAAATTCCTCCAACTTCTACTCGAAATAAAGTTCAAATCATTGAACGACTTGGACCTGCGACAACCCAACCATCTCTTTTTGGAGGTAAAAAAATAATTCTAATCGATGAACTCGAATCATTCTCTGGAACTTCTGATCGCGGAGGAATAACTGCCCTAATCGAAATAATAAAAAATACTCGATATCCAATTGTTATTACTGCAAATGATCCATGGAATTCAAAATACAAAACACTCAGAAAATATTGCGAATTAATAAAATTTGATCCAGTTGATTACAAATCAATTGAAAAATATCTAGGAAAAGTTTCCAAACTCGAAAAAATCGATGTTGAGCCAGTTGTTTTAAAGAAAATTGCTGCAAGATCACAGGGAGATGTTCGTTCTGCGCTAACTGATTTGGACGTATTAACTAAACAAAAGGGCAAAATCCGAAACGAAGATGTTTATAATCTTTTTAGGGAGCGAGAAGAAAGCATTTTTTATGCAGTCAAAATAACTTTAAAATCTTTTGATTCAAATCTCGCACTTTCAACTTTTTCAGATGTTAAAGTAGATTCATCAGAATATAGTCTGTGGATAGATCAAAATATACATCATGAATACTTGGATCCAAATGCACTCAGAGATGGATATATTAGTTTGTCAGATTCAGATATATTTAGAAATCGAATTTCAAAGAATCAAAATTGGAATTTAGCATATTATGCAAATGTATGTGCAACGGCAGGAGTACAACAAGCAAAAAATGAAGTATCTCAAACAATTTCAACATATCGAAGACCTGAAATCATGTTGAAAATGTTTGCATTGTCTGCAAAAAGAAGAAAAGCAAAAGGAATCTCTGAACAAATGTCTGATCGGCTTCACACTTCTGCAAGATCCTTAATTCGAGATTTTTATCCATATTTTAATTTTATCAAAGAAAAAAATCCAAAAATGGGAAAAGAGCTAACAAAGTATTTAGAACGCTAATAATAATTCTTTTAAACTGAAAAATTCCGAGTTAAATGGGCTAGACAGGCCGGGTAAGCGCGGCTGTTATCTTGTATGCTGAGATGTCGAAGCTCAGAGGGCGGCATGGATTGTATGCTTTGTCCCTGACATATGATGTCGAAGCGTTGCCTCTTTCGGCGGGTTATTGTGAGAACCGGGTCAGACGGGGAACCGAGCAGCCATAATCATGTTTATTCGTGCTTTAGAGTAGCGGCGTGGAGTTATTTGTCAGTAAGATAAAGTTTTCAAGAAATGTCCACCTCTGAGTGTGCCCTTTATGTTCTCAAATCGCACAAAACTTTAATATGTTAAATCAAGATTTAAATATGTCATATATAGTTAAAATGGGCGCAATTTTTCCATATATTAAATTAGACAATTTTAGGATACATATACTTAAAAATATTGATCTTGCTGAAAATGAAATGGATTTTATTATTAATTCAGAAAATATTTGCGCATATCGCAGAGAAAATATACCCCAAAAAGAGTTAGTATCCTTAATTAGAGATGAAGAAATTTATCCTAAATTATCTAATGCGAATTTAGTATCTTTAATTGAATCAAATAAAAATAAACTTTTACATTTTATTGAAAATCATGAAGATTATATGCAAGGACCACCTTTTCCCGATTATGAAAATATTGAAGACTGATTTGTTAAATTTTGGAAATTCGAAATATTTGATTTATTCGTCAATAATAATTGCAATAATTTGGGTTTATTTTCTCCCCAAATAAAATCCTGCAACATTAAAGATTATATCTGCAAAGCGATTAATGTTTGATTCAGAAAAGAAATTTGAATTGCTGTAAAAACTGACTATCAGTTCAAAGAGTTCCCATCCAATTGACAAAACAAAAAACCATTTCCAAGACAATTTTGTGTATTTTGCAGCCAAAAACCATATCAAAAAATGAACTGGACTATATGCACTGAATGGACCCATCTCTGTCATGATTGAACTAAGATATATTAATTAAAATAATTTTTGAAAAGGGTCAAGCGCCAGGGGTGGGATTTGAACCCACGCTCCCAAAGGGACAGGATTAGCAATCCTGCGCAATAACCAGACTATGCGACCCTGGCAGCGCCTCTTCTCCTCGGGGTTTGAGGGCCGAAAAACGGCGAAGAAGAGACAATGGGACTGGCAGGATTTGAACCAGCGACAC
>Ga0209554_1001248_pt1 | contig 19595 bp, 14 predicted proteins | sample MarorgKNORR_S2LV_5_FD_188221 | JGI IMG/M metagenome (GOLD analysis project Ga0209554, IMG submission 188221) | Marine microbial communities from the Southern Atlantic Ocean, analyzing organic carbon cycling - Bottom_A/KNORR_S2/LV (SPAdes) (version 2) | ecosystem: Environmental > Aquatic > Marine...
AGCGCCTCTAACAGACATAGATTCTATTACATCAGGATATAGGGTTCCTTGTGCCAAATATCTTATAGATTTATATTTTTTTGACTCTTTAGTAAAAATATCTATAAATAATTTTCCAATTATTTTTCTTTTCTTCTCTGGGTCAATTACATTTTTTAATTTATTAAGAAATAAATTACCAGCATTAATTCTTTTAAAATTATTTCCTAATTTTTTTTTAAAAATTTTTTCTATTTCTTTTGCTTCACCTTTTCTTAATAATCCAGTATCAACAAAAACACATTTTAATTGTTTACCAATACTTTTATATAATAACGCTGCAGTTACAGATGAATCAACTCCGCCGGATAATGCACAAATTACATTTTCATTTTTAACTGTATTTTTTATTTTTTTATATGAGTTATTTATAAAATTAGATATTTTCCAATTTGATTTACATAAAGCGATTTTTTTTACAAAATTTTGAAGAATTTTATCACCATCGAATGTATGAATAACTTCAGGGTGGAATTGTAAACCATATATTTTTTTATCTTCATTAGCAATTGCTGCAAATTTAGCATTAGATGTTGATGCTATAATTTTAAAAAACTTTGGTAATTTATTAACTTTATCACCATGACTCATCCACACTTGGTATTCTTTATTTTTTTTATATATTCCTTCAAAAATTTTTGATTTACTTTTAATTTTTATAAATGCTTTTCCAAATTCCCTTTTTTTCGAGGTTATAACATTGCCACCTAAATGTTTACAAATTAATTGATGCCCGTAACAAATTCCAAGAATTGGGATGTTTAAAGAATAAATTGAATTATCAGGCTTCAATGGTCTTTTTAAAGTAGTAGAAGCTGGTCCACCTGATAATATTAATGCTTTTGGAGAAAAATTTTCTATTTTTTTTTTTGATATGTTGTAAGGATGTATTTCGCAATATATATTTTCTTTTCTTATTCTTCTAGCTATTAATTGGGTAACCTGTGAACCAAAATCGAGAATTAAAATTTTATCCATTAATAGAAATTTAGTTTGTACCTTCTGGCTTATAATTCGGGCTTTCCTTTGTAATCGTCACATCATGTACATGACTTTCTTTAAGCCCAGAAGTAGTAATTTTAATAAACTCACAATTAGTTTTCATTTTTTTTATATTTTCATTACCTGTATATCCCATTGATGATCGCAAACCTCCAATTAATTGATTTAAAACTATGCTAACTGGTCCTTTATAAGGAACTTGTCCTTCAACTCCTTCAGGTATCAATTTTTGAATATCAATATTAATATCTTGAAAATATCTTTCTGCAGAACCTTTTAACATTGCAGAAATAGATCCCATCCCTCTATATGATTTATAAGATCTGCCTTGATATAAATAAACTTCTCCTGGCGACTCGTCGGTGCCAGCTAAAAGTGAGCCTATCATAATAGTGTCAGCTCCTGCTGCAATTGCCTTAGCTATATCTCCTGAATATTTAATTCCTCCATCTGCTATAAGTGGAATATTTGATTTTTTTGTAATCTCTGATACTTCTAGTATAGCTGATAACTGTGGAACACCCACACCTGCAACCATTCTTGTTGTGCAAATTGATCCTGGGCCCATTCCAACTTTAATTGCATCAGCACCAACATCAATTAATGCTTTAGCTCCTTCTTTTGTTGCAATATTTCCTGCAATTATTTGAGTATAATTAGATTTTTTTTTTATTTTTTTTACAGTATCTATAACATTTTTAGAGTGTCCATGAGCAGTATCTAAAATTAAAACATCTGTATCAACTTCTATTAGTCCTTCTGCTCTTTCAATGCCTTGATCTCCCGCATCAACTGCTGCTGCTACACGAAGACGTCCTTTTGTATCTTTACATGCATTAGGATATTTTCGTGCTTTTTCAATATCTTTAACAGTAATTAATCCTACACATTTATAATCTTTATCAACAACAATTAGCTTCTCAATTCTAAATTTATGTAATATTTGTTTTGCTTTCTCCATATCCACATCTTCTTTTACTGTCTGTAAGTTTTTTTTTGTCATAAGGTCTTCAACTTTAATTTCAGAGTTAGAAAAAAATCTAACATCCCTATTAGTAAGAATTCCAACTAATTTATTATTTTTTTCAACAACAGGAATGCCTGATATTTTATTTTTTAACATTAAATCTAAAGCATCTTTTAATTTTTTATCTTTTGAAATAGTTACTGGATTAACAACTATTCCTGACTCAAATTTCTTTACTTTTCTGACTTCATCCATTTGTTCTTCAATTTTCATATTTTTATGAATTGAACCAATGCCTCCAGACTGAGCCATAGCAATAGCCATCTGAGATTCAGTAACTGTATCCATAGCTGCTGAAATAATTGGAATTTCTAAGCTTACAGATTTAGTCAATAATGTTTTGGTATTTACATTTTTCGGCAAGATAGAAGACGATGTTGGCTTTAATAATACATCGTCAAAGGTAAGAGAGTCGTATATTTTTCTTCCCATATACAATAATAAGGATTACTGATTAAAGGTTCAAGTTTTTTTTTTTATTTTAGAAATTTTGTAACTATATATCTCTCTTTTGATTCAGATTTACTTGATTTAGGCTTATATAAATTAAATTGTAAAAATTTTTTTTTAATTAAATTACATATTCTCTCGGTTTCTTCTCCATCAAAGATTTTGATAACTAATATACCTCCTTTATTTAACAAATTTTTCGCTATTTCAAAAGATCTTTCACATAGCTCTATATTTTTAATATGATCAACAAACTTATTTCCAGTTGTAGATGGTGCAGCATCAGAAACAATAATATCTATTCCGTCAGAAAAATATTTTTTTATAATCAAAAAAAAATCATCATCATAAATATTTTTTTTTATATTTAAAACATTATCAATTGGTTTAAAATCTTTTAAATCAACAGAAACGATCGCGTTTCTTTTTTGATCAGAATAAACTTTTTGCGATAATATCTGAGACCAACCTCCGGGTGATGCGCCTATATCTAAAGCATTTTGACCTTTTTTCAGAATTCTAAATTTTTTATTTATTTCTAATAATTTAAAAGCTGATCGTGATCTATATCCTAATTTTTTGGATTCTTTAAAAAATCTATCCTTTAACCTTTGTTGATGCCATCTAGTTTGAATTTTTTTTTTTTTAAATTTCATAATAAAAAAACCCCGTAAATAAATTACGAGGTTTTTTTAAAAAAAGTAAAAAAAAAATATTTATTTTGCCATAATTACTGATTTTGTTTCAGTATAAGCATCAAGTATTTCGCGACCCATTTCTCTACCCCATCCAGATTGTTTATAACCTCCGAATGGAAGAGCTGCATCAAAAATATTAAAAGTATTCACCCAGACAGTTCCTGCGCGAAAAGCCTCTGCAGTTTTTAATGCTTTCTGCAGATCGCTTGTCCAAACAGCAGCGGCTAAACCATAAGTTGAATTATTAGAACGAGCAATAATTTCATTATGATCTTCGAAAGGTTCTGCTGTAACAACAGGGCCAAAGATTTCTTCTTTGATAACTTTCATTTTATCATTGGTATTAATTAGAACCGTTGGTTCAACAAAATACCCTTTATCACCGACAGTTCCGCCACCAACAGCACATTTAGCGCCCTCATCTTGGCCGGATTTAATATAACCCTTAACTGTTTCGAACTGTACTTTAGATACTAAAGGTCCCATATCTGGACTTTCAAGACCAGGCCCAATTTTCATTTTTTTTGCAACTTCAGAAACTCCAGCAACTACATCATTAAAAATTGGTTTTTCAATATACAATCTTGATCCTGCACAACAACATTGTCCGTGATTGAAAAAGATTGCGCTAGCTGCTCCTTGAACAGTTGCATCTAAATTAGCAACATCTTTAAAAACAACATTAGGAGATTTACCACCTAATTCCAATGTTACTTTTTTTAAATTACCTGTTGCTGCCTGAACAATCATTTTGCCCACTTCTGTCGAACCAGTAAATGCCACTTTGTCCACATCATCATGAGCAGCAAGAGCTGCTCCTGCTTCACCAAAACCAGTTACAACATTCAAGACGCCATCTGGCACTCCTGCTTCTTGAATTATTTCTGCAAGTCTAAGAGCAGAAAGCGGTGTTTGTTCCGCTGGTTTTAAAATAACCGTATTACCTGTTGCTAAAACCGGGCCTAATTTCCATGCAGCCATAAGCAATGGAAAATTCCATGGAATAATTTGCCCGACAACACCAACCGGTTCTTTTAATGTATAAGTAAAATACTTTTGACCCGGTGTGTAAAAATGATCGGTTGAAATCTGAAACGTATCACCTGTAATTTTAGTTGCCCATCCAGCCATATAATGAAAAAGATCGGCTGACAAAGGAACATCTGCCGCTCTTGCTACTGCTAAAGGTTTACCATTATCTACTGATTCTAACTCTGCTAACTCATCTGCATTTGCAAGTATTAGATCACCGATTTTCCAAATGATTTTTCCTCTTTCTGATGTACTCATATCTTTCCAAGGACCAGATTCAAAAGCCTTACGAGCAGCTTTCACTGCCGCATCAATATCTGCTTTATCACCCTCAGCTACTTTAGCTATTACATCTCCAGTAGCTGGGTTTTCTACATCAAAAGTCTTACCAGACTTCGCATCAAGCCATTTGCCATTAATAAACAATTGTTTTTTTGCTGGAACCCAAGATTTAGCTGGGGTTTTGAGTTCAGCAACTTCTGCTATTGCCATAAATACCTCCTAAATTATTTCCCGACACTTTAAAAAAAACTGGCTTTATTTTAGTTCTTTTCTGTTTAATATGCAATGTTATGCATATTAAAATATTATTAATTGCATCTATTATCTTTCTAGTATCTTTAACCAGACTAGTTCCGCATCTGCCTAATTTTAGCCCTATTTTAGCACTAGCTATTTTTGGAGGGGCGTATTTACCTAATAAGAAAACTGTTTTTCTTATTCCTATTAGCGCAATGTTCTTAAGCGATTTAATTTTAGGATTTCATTCTCAAATATATGCGGTATACGGGTGTATTTTGATTCTTTCTTTTTTAGGAAGAACAATACAAAACAAAATAAATATACGCAATCTTGCTATTACTGGAATTAGTGGCAGTTTGATTTTCTTTATTGTTACAAACTTTTCTGTTTGGCTAGGAGACAATTTATACCCATTAACTCTAAATGGTTTGATCCAATGTTATGTTATGGCAATACCATTTTTTCATAATACTTTAATCAGTACTTTTATATTTTTAGCAATTCTTTTTACTGGCTATTCTTTTGCAGAAAAAAAATATCAATTTCTTAAAAAAATTTAAAAATCATAGCCCAAAGAAAAGGTAAATGTTTGTTCTGGCATAGGATAAACAGATTCTCTTTTACAATAACTTGGATAGGTTTGTTGACAAAATGCGCTAGATACTCCGTATGTATGATATTCGTTTCCTAAAATATTATTTGCTTTTAAATCCCAATTAAATGAAAAAAAATCACCACTTAATTTTAAATCCAACAAATAATAACTAGAAATAGCTGTTTCAATATTATTTTGATCATTATCTTTATTTTTTTTTCCTACAAATCTAGCAGTAGTAGTAAAATCTATTTTCTTATTAAATATATTCTTAAAATATAAATTTGAGTTAGCTGTAATATTAGCAACAAGAGGAATATCTTCATCCGTAGTATCATATGGGCCTGAGGTGTTAACATTATCCTGAAAATAAGATTTTAATAAAGATACATTTATATCCATAGACAAACTATCAGTTAGATTATATGTAATTGTATTTTCTATTCCATAACGTTTTGTTCTTCCTAAATTTAAGTTCTTAGAGTTAGATGAATTATAATAAATTTCATTTCTTAAAAACATCAAATAAATACTTGATTGTATTGAAAATTTATTATGCTCTAATAATGTTCCAATCTCAAAATCATATGATGTCTGAGGCTTTAAAGCCATAGATGTGCCATCAGCACCTATTCTTTCATCAATGTTGGCAATTCGAAAGCTTCTTGCAGTTCTTCCAAAAATAGAAAAATTAGGTTGTAAAAAATACTCAACTCCAATATTTGCTCCTAATATATTATCACTTTGCGAAATAGTATTATTATCAGCGGCATTAGCATCACCTTCTGCATCTTTATATAATACTGTTCCACCATGAAATAAAATTCTTTGAATTCTTAAACCAGCTGACAAATTTAAATTATCGAATAGGTTTGTTGAATTTTGAGAATACAATCCAATACTTAATTGGTTTGATTTGTGCCTTTGTTTTGGATTAGTAACATGTACACTTGCTTTTCGATCGGACGAATAATCTGCGTAATTTACATCTATGCCAAATATATTTTTAGATGGCATATTATTTAATTGGTAATCGTATGTAAATCTTGGAGTAATTGAATAATGTCTCAAAACAGTATCAGTAATATGATTACTTGAATCTGCATAATAAGCGTCTTGGTCTTTAACAGTATAATGACTATCTATAACCGTTCCAAAACTTTTATTAAAATTAAAAATTCCACCAAGTGTTAAAGCAATATTGTTTTCTTTTGCCCAGTCAGATGGGGTCTCTGCACTTAATCTGTCAGTTTTATATTCATTTCTACCCTCAAGAGCTCTGGTAATTCTTTCTCCAGGCAATCCGTGGTAATCTCTATTAAAATTGGAATATAGATATAATTCTCCTTGAGAAAGTTTATATCTCATTTCAGAATTTAATGTATATTGTTCGTGTTTATTATTTCTTCTATAATTATTATTATCTAAAACATCACCATTTATAATAAAACCTAAGTTGCCAAACCTTTTATGAAAAGTAATATTTTCTTGAAAATGATCATGGGAACCATAAGTAGATGTAAAATTATTTTTTATTTCAGATAAAGCATTCGTTGTTATTATATTAATAACTCCTCCTACAGCTCCATCACCATATAAAACAAATCCTGCGTTACCAGGTATAACTTCTATTTTTTCAATAGTTTCTGCTGGAATTAAATCCCAAGATAATCCTCCCATATCAAGATCGTTTAATTTTCTTCCATTTATCATTATTAAAGTATTAGCTTTACCAGCAGCACCAAAACCTCTCATATCAATTGTTGCGTTAATTTGTCCAGCACCACCAAATAAATCACGATATTGTATACCTGCAATGTTCCCCATTAACTCAGCTAAATTGGTGGCCGTAGAATTTGAAATATAATCTTGTGAATATATTTTAGTTGAACTTCCTGCTAGACCAACATTAGTTCTAGTATTCGTTACAAAAATCTCTGGTAGATTAAAAATACTATTTTCTTTAGCATTTATAGCTGAAGAAAAAAATAAAAATAAAAAAAGAAATTTAGAAAAATTAAACTTAAATCTTAAGTCACTCATCAGAGTCCTCATATATTAACGGTTTATAATTTGCCACCGTTAACGGGAACTCCGCGCTGTTAATTCCACCGATTTCAGCTTGGTGACTTTAATGGCAGGTTTCCTGACTTATAAATCAACACTAAAAATAAACCTTCCCGAAAATTCTGGTGGATTAAAGCAAATTTTAGCTCATTATTTACAGTTGCGGGGACAGTGTATGAATTTAACATACTTCCCTTTTAACCCTAACGGGCACCATTGGTTCAAGATTATCAAAAAAAAAAAATTAAATCAAATCAATAAAAAAAAACTATAATTATTTTTTATGATTAAATCAGTATGTGTATTTTGTGGATCTTCGTCTTCACATGTGAAAAAAAATTCGTTTAATAAAGAACATGCAATAATAGCTAAAACAATCGGAAGAGAATTATCTAAAAGAAAAATAAAAATTATTTATGGGGGAGCAAATGTCGGTCTTATGGGCTTAATGTCTGATGAGGCATTAAAAAATAAAGGGAAAGTTATTGGTATTGCACTAAAATCATTTAAAAAGTGGGGAATTTTACATAAAAAACTAACAAAAACTTTTTTAGTAAATACATTGCAAAGAAGAAAAGAATTAATGTATAAAAAATCAGATGCATTTATTGTCTTACCAGGTGGAATTGGAACTATTGATGAGGTGTTTGATGTAATTGCAACTAATATATTAACAAAATCAAATAAGCTATTGATTTTACTAAATTATAAAAATTTTTGGAAAAAATTAATAGAATTATTAAACACTAATATTAAACAAAAATATTCAAAAAAAGAAATTAAGAACAATATTAAGATAACAACTTCAATGAATGAAATATTTGCTATTCTAGATAAAGAAAAATTCTGATTATGAGTAAAATAAAAGTTGAAAACCCCGTTGTAGATATAGATGGTGACGAAATGACTCGAGTCATTTGGGAGATGATAAAAAAAGAATTAATACTTCCGTATCTTGATATTAATATCAAATATTTTGATTTAAATATTAAAAATCGAGACAAGACAAATGATCAAGTAACAATTGATGCGGCAAATGCGATTCAAAAATATGGTGTGGGGATAAAATGTGCAACCATTACTCCTGATGAAGCAAGAGTTAAAGAATTTAATTTAAAGAAAATGTGGTTATCTCCAAATGGTACAATTAGAAATATTTTAGGAGGTACTATATTTAGAGAGCCAATATTATGCCCAAATATTCCAAGAATAATTCCTAATTGGAAAAAACCAATCATAATTGGAAGACATGCTTTCGGTGATCAATATAAAGCCACTGACTTTAAAATACCAGGACCTGGAAAATTAAGCATAAAGTTTGAACCAAAAAACAAAAAGCAAAAATTTGAGTATAAGGTTTACGACTTTGAAGGACCAGGAATTGCTATGGCTATGTATAACTTAGATAAATCAATTAAAGATTTTGCAAGAGCTTGTTTTAATTATGGTTTAGATTCTAAGCTTCCAGTTTATGTGTCAACAAAAAATACAATTTTAAAAAAATATGATGGAAGATTTAAAGTTATTTTTGAAGAAATTTTCGATAAAGAATATAAAAAAGAATTTGATAAATTAGGTTTAACTTTTGAACACAGATTAATTGATGATATGGTTGCTTATGTTCTAAAAACTGAAGGTGGGTTTGTATGGGGGTGTAAAAATTATGATGGTGACGTTCAATCCGATACTATTGCCCAGGGATATGGATCTTTGGGGCTTATGAGTTCTGTATTAATGACATCAAATGGAAAAACTGTAGAAGCTGAGGCAGCACATGGAACTGTAACAAGACATTTTCGTGAATATCAAAAAGGTAAAGATACCTCTACTAATCCAATAGCATCTATTTTTGCTTGGACAAAAGGTTTATATTATAGAGGTAAGTTTGATAATAATGCTGAATTACAAAGATTTAGTAAAAAAATTGAAAAAGCTTGTGTTGATACTGTTATATCAGGAATGATGACAAAAGATTTAGCGCTATTGGTTGGAAATAATACCAAATGGTTAAATACAAAAGAATTTATACAAAAAGTTAAAGGTAAAATTAATTAAAATTTAATGGTCTCGTAGTTCAGCTGGATAGAATGTTGGTTTCCTAAACCGAAGGTCGCAGGTTCGAATCCTGCCGAGACCACCATTATTTAAATTAAACTTTTTTAATCATATTGATGACAAATGGGTGTGTTTTTGAAATTTTTTTAATATCAAAGCCGCCCCCTGCTCTTGCAAAATCTGGCCTACCTCCTCCGCCTTTACCACCAAGAATCTCAGATATTTTTTTAGCTATATCTATAGCGTTAATTTTTAATAAAAGATCTTCAGTTACACCAACAACAATTGAAACTTTTTTTTCATATACACCAAATAAAACTATTACTCCACTTTTTATTTCTATTTTTAATTTATCTAAAAGGTTTGGTAAATTGTTGGGCGGAAAATCCAAAATAGTTCTAAAATAATATTTAATAGAATTCTCAGTTCCCTCTACCAAAATGTTTTTAGATGAATTCTCCAAAGAAGTAACTTTTTTCTTTTCTTCTAGTTTTTCTTTAATTCTTTTATTTTGTTTTTCTTTTTCTCTAATTAATGAAATTTCTTTTTCAGCTTTAATATAATTTAATAAATCATTGCTACATAAAGCCTCAATTCTTCTTATTCCAGCTGCAACTGATGATTGTTTAATTATTTTAATATTATTAATATCTTTTGTTTTATTAACATGAGTTCCTCCACATAATTCCATAGAAAAACAAGATTTATTATCTTTTTTTCCCATACTTACAACTCTTACTTCATCTTCATATTTTTCCCCAAAAAGTGCCATTGCACCTTCTTCAATAGCTAATTTATATTGCATAATAGAAATAGCTACTTGGTCATTTTGTCTTATAATTTTATTTGCAACATTTTCTATTTTTTTTATATCACTATCAGTTATAGGTTTTGGATGGCTAAAATCGAAACGAAGTCTATCAAAGCTAACTAATGAACCATTTTGTGTAACATGTGTACCAAATATTTGTCTTAATGAAGCGTGAAGTAAATGAGTTGCTGAATGATATATCTTAATTCTATCTCTTTTCTTTTTATCAACAACTAGGTTTACTGTTTCATTCTTTTTAAATTGACCTTTTATAACTATTCCATAATGCAGATGTATTTTTAGAATTTTTTTCGTATCTAAAACTTTAAATTCATTGTTATTAAATTTAATTAATCCACTATCTCCTATTTGACCTCCCGATTCACCATAAAAGGATGTTTGGTTTGTTACAATAATTGCTTTATCAGTTTGTTTTATTTTATTTGTGGATTTATTATTTTTTATAATTTGAATTATTGATCCTTGAGTTTTTAAATTTTCATATCCAACAAACTCTGTTGACCCGTGTTTCTCAAAAATTTCAAACCATAATTTATCAGTTTTAACATCACCAGATCCTTTCCATGCAGATCTTGCTTTCTTTTTTTGTGCCTCCATTTGTTTTTCAAATGTTTTTAAATCAACTGATATATTTAAATCTTTTAAAATATCTTGGGTCAAATCTAAAGGAAAACCATAAGTGTCATATAAAAGAAATGCTGTATTTCCAGATAATTTTTTATTTTTTGTTTTTTTTATTTCATCATTTAAAATTTTTAAACCCCTATCTATAGTTTCTTTAAATCTATTCTCTTCATTCTTTAATGTTTCTATTATCAAAGATTCAGCTCTTTTTAATTCAGGGAAAATCTCTTCCATTTCATTAACTACTAATGGAGCTAATTTATAAAATATTGGTTCAGAACAACCAAGAATATGTGCGTGCCGCATTCCTCTTCTCATTATTCTTCTAAGAACATAACCCCTTCCTTCATTAGAAGGTAAAACCCCATCAGAAATTAAATGGCATGAAGACCTAATATGATCTGCTATTATACGGTGACTTAGTTTATCATTATTTTTATTTTCTGATTTAGATAATTTTGCAATTAAATTAATTATTTCTTTAAAAATATCTGTTTGATAATTGTCATGAGTATTTTGTAGTAATGCTGTTATTCTCTCTAGACCCATTCCCGTGTCTACGCATTTTTTTGGTAAACTTATTCTTTTATTTTTATCAATTTGGTTAAATTCCATAAATACAAGATTCCATATTTCTACATATCTATCACCTGCAATTCTCTTACTTGAAACTGATCCGTTAAATTTATCGCCATAATCATAAAATATTTCTGTACACGGACCACATGGGCCACTTTCACCCATCGACCAAAAATTATCTTTAGATTTCACAGAAATAATTTTGTTATTACCAAAACCTGTAATTTTTTTCCAAATATTTTCTGCAACAGTATCTTCTGAAAAAACAGTAATTAACAACTTTTTTTTATCAACTTCAAATTCCTTTGTTAATAAATCCCATGCATAAAAAATCGCTTCTTCTTTAAAATAATCTCCAAATGAAAAATTTCCTAACATTTCAAAAAAAGTATGATGACGTAAGGTATAACCTACATTATCAAGGTCATTGTGTTTTCCGCCAACACGAACACACTTTTGAGAAGTTGCAACTTTTTTTAAGTTACTTTCTTCAATCCCTGTTAAAATATTTTTAAACTGCACCATTCCAGCATTAGTAAATATCAAAGTTGGGTCATTTTCAGGAATTAATGAGCTTGAGTTTACAATCTCATGATTATGTTTTTTAAAGTAATCTAGGAACTTTTTTCTAATTAAACTGCTTGGATACATAACTTATATTTAAGAATGTACCAAGCAAATTTAATTAGCAATAAAAAATTATTTAGTTTGTTGTGGGTCTTCGACGGAGTCTTCAGAAGTTGTTTTTTCTTCTTTTTTTCCTTCCATCATTTTCTCTTTTACTACACCGCTTGCTTCCATAATTGACCTGTATATATCTAATGCTAAATCTTTTCTTTCAGAAAGAACTTGTTTTGCATTTTCTTTACCTTGACCTATTTTTTCTCCTTTATAAGAATACCAAGTGCCAGATTTTTCAATTACACCTGCCTCAGAACCTAAATCAATTAATTCACCAAGTTTAGAAATCCCCTTTCCATACATAATATCAAACTCAACCTTTCTAAAAGGAGGTGCAAGTTTATTTTTAACAACCTTTACTCTAGTTTGGTTACCGATTATTTCTTCTTTGTCTTTAATTGCCCCAATTCTTCTAATATCTAATCGAACTGAAGAATAAAATTTAAGTGCATTACCACCTGATGTTGTCTCTGGGTTGCCAAACACAACTCCAATTTTCATTCTTATTTGATTAATAAATATGACAATACAATTGGATTTAGAAATACATGAGGTAACTTTTCTTAAAGCCTGACTCATCAATCTAGCTTGTAAACCCATGTGTGAGTCTCCCATATCACCTTCTATTTCAGCTTTTGGTACTAGTGCTGCAACGCTATCTATAACCAAAAGATCAACTGCATTAGATCTAACTAATGTTTCTGTTATTTCTAAAGCTTGCTCGCCTGAATCAGGTTGTGAAATTAATAAGCTATCTATATCTACTCCAAGTTTTTTTGCATAAGCAGGATCTAGAGCATGTTCTGCATCTATAAAAGCACAAGTGCCTCCTGTTTTTTGACACTCAGCAATAGCGTGTATTGCTAGAGTTGTTTTACCAGAACTTTCAGACCCATATATTTCTACAATTCTACCTCTTGGGTAACCTCCAATGCCTAATGCTATATCTAAACCAATAGATCCTGTAGAAACAACACTTACATCTATGTTTTGTTTATTATCGCCCAATTTCATAATTGAACCTTTTCCATAAGTTTGTTCAATTTGGGAAATTGCGGTATTTAAAGATTCGTCTTTAATTTTCTTTACTTTTTCTTTTTGTTGCATAGTTGAGCTTACTGTTCTTAAAAAAGGTTTCTTCATTTTAATCTCCTCTTATAAAATAAATAAAAAATATATAGTTATAAATGTACTACTTTTGTTCTTTTATTCAAGTAAAAAAAACAAAAGAATACTATTTAAAAATAAAATTAATATTAAAACGAATCAGAAAAAAAGTTAATCATTTATCTAACTGTTCTTGATTTTCGTGCGTTTGTTGAGCTTCTATGCTTAATGTAGCAATAGGTCTTGCTTCAAGTCTTTTTAAACCAATAGGCTTACCAGTTACTTCGCAATAACCATATGTATTAATTTCAATACGTTTTAAAGCTTCATTGATCTTGTTGATAAGTTTCCTCTCCCTATCTCTGGTACGAAGCTCAATAGATTTTGTACTTTCAGCTGAAGCAATATCGGCAAAATCACCTAAAACTTCTTTATCTTCTTTTAAATTTATAATAGTTTCAGTTGAACCCTTTAAAAGTGTTACTTTCCAATCCAAAAGTTTTTGTTTAAAATATTGTTTTTGTTTTGGGTTCATAAATGGTTCTTTTGCTGTAGGTTTGTATATTGAAGAAATTTTAGTTTTTGAAGCCATAGTATTTATTTATGTAATAAGAAGAAAAATATATTCCTATTAAATAAAAACTCAACAAAAAAAATAAAAAAAATTTATGAACGAGTTAATAACTCCAGGTATTTATGTTAATCACCCCAAAAAAAAAGATTGGGGATTAGGTCAGGTACAATCAAAAATAGGTGATATTATTACGGTTAATTTTGAAAATGCTGGAAAAAAAACTATCAATGGTAAAGTAATAGAACTGAAAATTATAAAAAATGAATTATAATTGTTTTTTTTTTTTAAACGTTATGTAATTATTAGAGACAATTTTTTTATATATGAGTAACGAAATTGAAATATTAAAAAAAGGTGATTTAGGAAGAAAAAAAGAAAAAAAAGTTTTTTTTCCTAAAGGTAGGATAATTGATGATAAGGCAGAAAAAGAAATACTTTTACTTCTTAAAAACAAATCTAAAGCTCGAGACATGCTCATTGAAAACTTACATCTTATTCAAGATAAGTTTAAATGTCTTCACGCTGAACATTTGACAGCACTGGCAACTATAATGAAAATGCCGTTAGCTGAAGTATATGAGGTTGCATCTTTTTATGCACATTTTGATATTATTGATGATGATACTAAACCCGCAGGCATCACAATTAGAGTGTGTGATACTGTTACTTGTGAAATGATGGGTGCAAAAAAACTCTTAAATAATTTAAAAAAAAAATACAAAAATAAAAATATTAGAGTGCTTCCTGCCCCGTGTATGGGAAGGTGTGATACTGCTCCTGTTTTAGAAATTGGTCATAGACATGTAGACTATGCAGATAAAGAAAAGGTTGAAGAAATAATTAATAAAAAAGATTTTTCTCCAAAAATTAACAAATATGTAGATTTTAATACTTATAGAAAAAATGGTGGTTATAATTTTCTAAAAAAATGTTTATCAAATAAAATTAGTCCCAATCAAATTATTAAAACAATTGAAGATTCAAATCTCAAAGGTCTTGGTGGTGCTGGTTTTCCAACTGGTCTAAAATGGAAATTGACCAGAAAAGAGCCCGCTCCAAGATTGATGGCTGTTAATGCAGATGAAGGTGAGCCAGGAACCTTTAAAGATAGATTTTGTATGGAAACAGATCCTCATCGTCTTCTTGAAGGTACACTAATTGCTGCTTGGGTTGTGGAAGCAAAGATTTGCTATATTTATTTAAGGGATGAATATCCTTTTATTAATAAAATCCTCAAAACAGAAATAGAAAAAATTGAAAAAGAAGGTTTAACAAAGCATTGTAAATTAATTATTCGAAGAGGCGCTGGAGCTTATATTTGTGGTGAAGAATCAGCAATGCTTGAAAGTATTGAAGGAAAAAGAGGATATCCAAGACACAAACCTCCATTCCCAGTACAAGAAGGTTTGTTTGGAAAACCAACGTTATGTAATTGTGTTGAAACGCTTTTTTGGATAAGAGATATTTTAGAAAAAGGAGCAAAATGGTTTTCAAATTTTGGTAAAAATGGCGGATCGGGTTTTAGATTTTATTCAGTATCAGGAAGAGTTAATGATCCAGGAATAAAAAAGGCTCCATCAGGAATTACTGTCCAAGAATTAATTGATGAGTATTGCGGGGGTATACAAAAAGGTCATACCTTTAAAGGTTATTTACCAGGAGGAGCCTCAGGGGGCATTTTGCCTTTCTCATTGGCCAATATTCCTCTTGATTTTGGTAAAGAATTAGATAAAAAAGGATGCTTTGTGGGATCCGGTGCAATAGTAATTTTTTCAAATCAAGATAGCATGAAAGATATTGCGATTAATTTGTTAAAATTTTTTGAAGATGAAAGTTGTGGTCAATGTACACCATGCAGAGTTGGGACAGAAAAAGCAGTTAAATTATTAAAAAATAAAAAATGGGATAAAAAGCTTTTAGATGATTTAAGCAAAGTTATGATAGATTCATCAATTTGTGGCCTAGGGCAAGCCGCTCCAAATCCAATAAATTGTGTACTAAAATATTTCCAAAATGATATAAATTAATAAAGATAATGAAAGACATTAATTTCATATTAAATAGTAAAAAAGTAACAGCAAAAGAAGGTGAAACAATTTGGCAAGTAGCTAAGCGACACGGAGATCTCATTCCTCATCTTTGTTATGAGCCCAAGCCAGGTTACAGACCAGATGGTAATTGCAGAGCTTGCATGGTGGAAGTTGAAGGAGAAAGAGTATTGGTTGCCTCTTGTATTGGAAAACCAACCGAAGGAATGAAAGTTAATACTAAATCAAATAGAGCTGCTCTGTCTCGTAAATTAGTTTTCGAATTGCTTGTTGCTGACCAACCTAAGAGAAGTGTTGCTAGAGATAAAAATTCAAAGTTTTGGATTTGGGCAGATAAACTTAATGTAGATAAAAGTAGATTTCCAAAAAAAACTAGTCTTCCAGAACCAGATACAAGCCATAGTGCAATGGAAGTGAATTTAGATGCATGTATTCACTGCAATTTATGTGTAAGAGCATGCAGAGAAGTTCAAGTTAATGATGTTATAGGAATGGCCAACAGAGGATCCAATGCAAAAATTGTTTTTGATTTTGACGATCCTATGGGAGATAGTACTTGCGTTGCATGTGGAGAATGTGTGCAGGCTTGTCCAACTGGCGCTTTAATGCCAGCTTCAGTTATGAATGAGAAACATATTTCAGATACAAAAGTAGATAAAAAAGTTGAATCACTTTGTCCTTATTGTGGTGTTGGATGTCAAATTACTTATAACATTAAAGATGATAAAATAGCTTGGATAGATGGAGCAGATGGTCCGGCAAACCATAATAGATTGTGTGTAAAAGGAAGATTTGGCTATGATTATGTTACTAATCCTGAAAGATTAACAGAACCTCTTATTAGAAAAACAAATGTTTCAAAAGATCCTACTAAAATTTTTGATCCAAAAAATCCGTTAAAATATTTTAGGGAAGCGTCTTGGAAAGAGGCCCTAGACTTTGCAGGCAGTGGTTTAAAAAAGATTCGTGAAACTCATGGAAGCAATTCTCTTGCTGGTTTTGGTTCTGCTAAAGGATCTAATGAAGAGGCATATTTGTTTCAAAAATTAGTAAGAACTGGTTTTGGAAATAATAATGTTGATCATTGTACCAGACTTTGTCATGCATCATCAGTTGCTGCATTATTAGAAACAATAGGTTCTGGTGCAGTAAGTAATCCATTTTATGATTGTGAAAATTCAGATGTAATTATTATAATAGGTGCAAACCCTACAGAAAACCATCCCGTTGCCGCAACTTTTTTTAAAAATGCTGCAAAAAATGGGTCTAAATTAATTGTTATAGACCCAAGAAAAAGTTCTTTAAATAAATACGCATTTAAAAATTTGAATTTCAGACCAGGAACTGATGTTGCTCTTTTAAATTCGATAATGAATGTAATAATTGAAGAAAAACTGTATGACCAGCAATATATAAAAGGTTACACCGAAGGATTTGAAGAATTAAAAGAAAATGTAAAAAAATTCCCGCCAGAAAAAATGGAAAAAGTTACCAGCATACAGGCAGAGACTGTTAAAACTATAGCAAGAACTTATGCTAAAGCAAAATCAGCAATTATTTTTTGGGGAATGGGAATTTCTCAACATGTTCATGGAACTGATAATGCCAGGGCTTTAATTGCTTTATCGCTGATATGTGGCCAAATTGGAAGACCGGGTACAGGGTTGCATCCTCTTCGTGGCCAAAACAATGTTCAAGGTGCATCTGATGCAGGGCTAATTCCAATGATGTTTCCAGATTATTTTTCTGTCAGCGATGGTAAAAATAGAAAGAAGTTAGAAAAACTTTGGAAATCTAATTTAGATCCAGAACCTGGTCTAACAATTGTTGAAATAATGTACGGAATGATCGATGGATCAATTAAAGGAATGTACATAATGGGTGAAAATCCAGCAATGTCTGATCCTGATACAAAGCATGCAAGAGAGGGTTTGGCAAAACTAGAACACTTGGTGGTACAAGATTTATTTTTAACTGAAACAGCAACATTTGCGGATGTTATTTTACCAAGTTCTGCTGCTCCCGAAAAAGACGGTAGTTTTACCAACACTAATAGGCAAGTGCAAATGGGCAGAAAAGCTATACCTCTTCCTGGAAATACAAAACAAGATTTGTGGATTATTAATGAAATTGGAAAGAGATTGGGATTAGAATGGAATTATAAATATCCGAAAGATGTCTTTCCAGAAATGGCAGAAACAATGCCATCAATAAAAGGTATGACATGGGAAAGATTGGAAAAAGAAAGTTCTGTCGTTTATCCTGTAAAAGATGTGAATAAACCAGGAGAAGAAGTAATTTTTTCAAACGGTTTTGATACAAAAAACAAGAGAGGTAAAATTGTGCCAACTAAGCTTATACCGCCAAACGAAGTACCTAACAATAAGTTTCCAATGATTTTAATGACTGGAAGATTGCTTGAACATTGGCATACAGGTTCCATGACTAGAAGATCAAAAGTGTTAGATGCTATTGAACCTATTGCAACAGCTCATTTCAATCCCAAACAATTAAAGAAACAGGGAATTGATGCTGGCGACAAAGTTAAAATTGAAACAAGAAGAGGAAAAGTTGAAGTAAGAGTAAGACTTGATAGAAATGTACCAAATAACGTTATATTTTTTCCTTTTACTTTTAAAGAAGCGCCTGCAAATGTTCTTACAAATCCCGAGTTAGATCCGTTTGGAAAGATTCCAGAATTTAAATATTGTGCTGCCAAAATGAAAAAATTAGATAAATCATCATCAATTTCTTATAAATAAATAAGAAAAAATTAATGAAAGTGAAAAAACTGGATTTGCCTGGGCTATTTATTATTGAGCCAAATATTTTTTATGATAAAAGAGGCTTTTTGCATGAAACATATAATGAAGATTTGCATCTAAAATTAACAAAATCAAAAATTGTGCAAGTTATACATTCTCATTCAAAAAAAGATACATTAAGAGGAATACATTTTCAATATCCACATCTTCAAGGTAAACTTGTTTCTGTTATTCAAGGAAAAATATTTGATGTAACTGTAGATATTAGAAAAAATAGTCCAACTTTTAGAAAATGGTGTGGGGTATTTTTAGATTCAAAAAAAAAAAAACAACTTTGGATACCGAAAGGTTTTGGACATGGTTATTTAGTAATAAGCAAAACAGTTGATATAATTTATAAATGCACGCAAAAATACTACCCCGATAATCAAAAAAGAATAATATGGAATGATCCTTCTATAAAAATTAAATGGCCAATTGAGAAACCAATTTTATCTAAAAAAGATTCAAGCGCAGCCACCTTAAAAGAAAATAAACAATTACCAAAATGAAAGAAATAAAAATTGTTTTATTGGGAAAAACAGGTCAAATCGGATCTGTTTTAGGAAAAAAACTAAAAAAAAATAATTTTATAAAATGTTTATCAAGAAAAGATCTAGAATTAAGTAATTTATCATCAATAGGAAAAAAATTAGATAAATTAAAGCCAAATATATTAATAAATGCGGCAGCTTATACAAATGTAGCTGGTGCTGAAAAAAATAAAAAATTATGTCATAAAATTAATGCTGCAAGTGTAAAAAAAATAGCTCAATGGTCATACAAAAATAATTGTTTTTTATTACATTATTCTACTGATTATGTTTTTGATGGAAAAAATAAAAGACCATGGAAAGAA
>Ga0209554_1001249_pt1 | contig 19590 bp, 29 predicted proteins | sample MarorgKNORR_S2LV_5_FD_188221 | JGI IMG/M metagenome (GOLD analysis project Ga0209554, IMG submission 188221) | Marine microbial communities from the Southern Atlantic Ocean, analyzing organic carbon cycling - Bottom_A/KNORR_S2/LV (SPAdes) (version 2) | ecosystem: Environmental > Aquatic > Marine...
GGTTCGCCAAGTGAAGGTCGATGGCGAATACCAGTCTCTTTTTGAACGGTACGTATTTTTCCCTTCCAACGAGTTGTCGTGCTTGACCACATTTCTTCTTTGCCATCGAAACTCATCCAATACACACCAACTGTGTCGGTCACAATTTTGGTTTCTTGGTCTGGCACGATCCTTGATCGAACCTCTACAAGGAGACCTTTTTCATCGTTTACAGAGTTTGATGTTCCAATTTCGCCAAGCGTACCTATTCTTGAAGTGATATGGGCATATCCAATATCGTCGGGGCGAACCTGTCCGTTTTGAAACTGTTGGATTTGCCGCCAACTTGAAACCCCAATTGAGGGAATTAAGGATTCTTTACTTAGGTCTAATAATAGTGCTGCTGAACTATCAAGGCCCGACATTCGCTCGAGGAGAACTGTTGCTGGGTCAAGCACCTTGATGGATTGAAGGGACGAAAGTAATGCACTTCCTGAAAGTTGCCACGCTTCATGCGTCATCAGGATCGAGGCTATCAGGGCTTGATTCCCATGCATTGGCACGATGAGCCAACAGAGGGTGGTGTCCTGTGCATCCTCTATATGGAGTGATGAACGTAACCACCAACCTTCAATATTTCCAATGGTGATCGATGTTTCATCGAGGATTTTGGTGTTATCTGTAGTTTTTTGACGTTCATAAGCCAATTGTGCCAATTTTTGAGCTGATTGTTGCTCTGTATCAAGGACACGATCAATTTTCATGTGCCATGAAGAATCTCCAATACCGCCTTGAATCATGCAGGAGGGTGGTTCATTTGATGTTGCAACTACCTTCGCCCCGCTAGGGAGCGTGATTTCCATCCCAATACTCATGTTTTTGTACGGTTCAGGTGAAAACGCTGATGTGGCAAAGGTTACGATGATTGCATGAAGTAGAACCATGCGTGACATCCTAACGACCTGCGGTCAATTTGACTCGCAGCCAATTTAACTGGGTGTCAAATTGGCTGCGAGTCATGGGGCGAGAGTGTTGACAAAAGGGGGCAAGAGGGGCTAGAATCCTCGATTCGCTCCGCTGCACCGCGCAGTGTATGGAGAGTGTTCGCTCGTTGCGAGCAGTAATATTGAATAGTAGAGAAAAGAACCTCATGCAAATTATTCGAATCAGAATGGAAGCGTACGACCATCAAGCGCTTGATGCTTCGGCAAAAGAAATTGTCGATCATGCAAAACGTACAGGCGCGCGAGTTGCCGGACCAATTCCACTACCAACACGACGCGAAGTGTACACAGTGAACCGTTCGACATTCGTTCACAAAAAGTCGCGTGAACAATTTGAAATTCGAACACACAAAAGAATTATTGATATTAGCGACGCCAACGCAAGCACAATTGAATCACTCAACCGACTCATTGTTCCTGCAGGTGTTTTTGTAAAGATTAAAGCGTAAAAGTAACACTCCGGTCAAGTTGATCAAGAACCTCTGACCAAAAACCCACAGTTCTCAAAGGAACACCGACAATGTCTAAAGCATTACTTGGAAGAAAAATTGGAATGTCAAGATACTTTCTTGATGACGGTACCAATATACCAGTGACGATTGTCGAGGCTGGTCCTTGCGTTGTGACGCAGATAAAAACTGAAGAACATGATGGGTATAACGCAGTACAATTTGGCTATGAAGATGTCAAGCCAAGTCGTGCAACCATGCCAATTATTGGTCATGACGCAAAAGCAGGCACTGCTCCAAAACGATTTCATACCGAATGTTCGGTTGAAAACATCGATGATGTTGAACTTGGACAAACGTTTGACGTTTCACTTTTTGAAGATGTGAAATTTGTTGACATCAGCGGAACATCCAAAGGCAAGGGCTTCCAAGGTGGCATGAAACGCCATCACTTTAAGGGTTTGGAAGCATCGCACGGCGTGAAGCGAGCCCACCGCCGTGTCGGCTCAATCAATGGTCACGCAACCAATCTCGGTACCGGACCGAAGCCCAAAAAAGGGAAGCGGATGCCGGGTCACATGGGTAACAAGCGAATCACTTGTCGCTCTATCGAAATCATCAATATAGATACAGACAGGAACCTTCTTGTAGTGAAGGGTGCAATTCCCGGAGCCAATCAAGGTATGGTTATTATTCAACAAGCAAAACGATTAAATAGGAAGAAAACAGCCGCAGCGAGTTGACACAAAACAACTTGCTGATTGCCAAGGCCTTAGCCGTTCTTGTTGAACGGACGGGAACCAGGTGATAGCGACAAACTACGAACTACGCCGAGTCAATCTCTACCTAGTAACCACCACAGTTCAATAAATCACTGAGCAACCGAGGGTGTGACCACAAAGGAGAGCATGGCGCGTAAGGGACTAAGAAACCCCGTAATAGGTGAATTAATTATGATTGAACTTCCAATATATAACAGAGAAGGCAAGCAAGTTGAGTCGATCAAGATCGACGAAGCATTGCTTGGGTCCGAGGTGCGACCAGCGCTTTTAAAACAAGCGTACGTCATGTCCCACTCCAACCGTAGGCAAGGTTCCGCAAGAACCAAAAGCCGTGGGATGATTGAAGGGTCAACCCGAAAAATCTACAAGCAAAAAGGTACAGGCAATGCTCGAATGGGTACTGTTCGTACAAATATCCGCAAAGGCGGTGGTGTGACATTTGCAAAGACTCGAACACATGAGAATTTCCGAAAAGCAATGCCTAAGAAAATGCGACAACTCGCTAACCGTAACGCTTTGCTTGCAAAGTTGGTTGACGGCGAAGTAAAGTGCATCGTAGACCTTGAGTTTGAATCTCCAAAGACAAAAGAATTCAAAGCGATTCTTGACGCAGTGGGTGTAAATCGCAGTTGCCTCGTTGCAGTAGACGGTGAAAACCGAAACGCTGCAGTCTCTGCTAGAAACCTAGAAAATGTTGATACGATTCGAGTCGATCAACTCAACGTCTTTGAACTACTCAACCATCGTTTTCTTGTTGTTGACAAGGCATCGATCGAAGCGTTCCTTGATGGTTCCGCTTGGAAGAAGGAAGAGGTGGCATAATGGAAGCAACAACAGTCATTAGAAAACCATTGGTTACTGAAAAAACAACATTTGCTGCCGGCACAGTCAATCGATTTGCTTTTGAAGTTGACCGACGTGCAAACAAACAACAAATTAAGCGTGCCGTTGAAGAACTCTACGGTGTACGCGTCCTCTCAGTCGCTACGCAAGTGAGAAAAGGTTCACTTCGTCGTAACAAGGCTGGCTGGTTTAGAATTGGCAACGAAAAACGTGCCATTGTGAAACTACATGCGGAGGATCGAATCGAACTGTTCTAAGTGAACGTGTTCGCAGACGAAAGAAATTGCTATGGCTATTCGAATTTACAAACCAACAACGCCCGGTCGCCGAAATGCTTCGGTGAACCTGCACGTTGAAGTCACAAAGAAAAAACCTGAAAAGTCCTTGCTGACACCGATCAAAAAACATGGTGGTAGGAACAACCAAGGTATAATTACTGTACACGGTCGTGGTGGCGGTCACAAACGTCGCTACAGGAAAATCGACTTCCGCCGTCTTAAAGATGACATGGTTGCAACAGTCATTGGTATTGAATACGATCCAAACCGCAGTTGCCATATCGCACTGGTGCAATATGAAGATGGAACGAAGCGATACATCTTGGCACCACGCGGTCTCACTGATGGTGACACGCTCAAGAGTTCAGACTCTGCGATCGACCCAAAAGTTGGTAACTGTATGCCACTGAAATACATTCCAACAGGGTTAACAGTACATAACATTGAATTTGAACCAGGTAAGGGTGGCGCGTTGTGCCGTTCTGCTGGTGCGGCCGCTCGTTTGAGTAACCGTGAAGGTCGCTTTGCGACCATCGTTCTTCCAAGTGGCGAAATTCGTCAGGTTTCGGTTGATTGCAGGGCAACAATCGGTCAGCTAGGAAACACAGATCACCAAAATGTCAAACTCGGAAAAGCTGGTCGCAACCGTTGGCTCGGTCGTCGACCAAAGGTTCGCGGTATGGCAATGAGTCACCACTCTCATCCACTTGGTGGTGGTGAAGGTCGATCCAAGGGTGGTCGTACACCTGCAAGTGCATCTGGCACGAAGTCCAAAGGTGGACGAACAAGGCAACGTGGTAAGTGGACCGATGCACGCATTCTGCGTCGTCGTAAGAGTAAACGTTACGGACAACTGAAGGTCTGACCTTAGGAAATAAATATGTCAAGATCACTGAAAAAAGGACCATTTATTAACGAGAAACTCTACCGAAAGGTAGAAGCGATGGCTGCTGGAACGCGTAAAGAACCAATTAAGACTTGGGCTCGTGCGTGCACTATTCCACCAGAATTCGTTGGTTTCACTTTTATGGTTCACAATGGCAAAACTTTTAAAGAAGTATTTGTCACCGAAGATATGGTTGGTCACAAGTTGGGCGAGTTCTCAATGACTCGTCTCTTCCGTGGTCACACCAATAAGAAGGAAGGCATTAGGAGCTAATTCCTCTGAAGTAAGGTTATGACCTACAAAGCAACACATAAATTCGCACGCATCTCGCCTCGTAAGGCTAGGCTTGTTGCCACACTCATTCGTGGTAACCGAGTTGACGATGCACTTTCGCAATTGGAATTTTCCAAGTTGCGTTCAGCGTGGTATTTCAAAGCTGTACTCAAGAGCGCCATTGCAAACGCAGAGGAACAGGGTGCTGATGTCTCGAGCCTTTACGTGAGTGAATCACGTGTTGACGAGGGTTCGGTCATTAAGCGATGGCGACCAAAAGATCGTGGTCGCGCACATCCAATTCATAAACCAACGAGTCACCTCATCATTCAAGTTGGGGAGAGGAACTAATGGGACAAAAAGTTCATCCATTTGGATTCCGTGTCGGCATCACTGAGGGCCATAAATCCCGTTGGTATGCCCCAAAAGCATTGTTCGCCGAACTCCTCGTCGAGGATTATCGCATTCGCGAATTCGTCGACAAACAATTGAACCGCACGCCGCCATTTGCCGCCGTGTCGGACATCATCATTGAGCGAACCCGCGAAGAATTAACAGTCATTGTTAAGACCGCAAGACCAGGTTTGGTTGTTGGTCCCAAGGGTTCAGAAATTGAAAAATTAACCACAGATCTTCAAACCTTGACAGGTCGAAAAGCATCCGTCAAGTTGATCGAAGTGATGAACCCAGATACAGACGCCCGTCTCGTTGCCGAAGCAGTCGGCGAACAAATGCGCAAGCGTGGTAATTTTAGACGCATGCTCAAGCAACGAGCAGAATCAGCAATCCAACACGGTGCAAAGGGTGTTCGCATTCTGATCTCTGGTCGCTTGGGTGGTGCTGAAATGGCTCGTAACTTTACGGTTCGTGAAGGTTCGATTCCGCTATCGACCCTCCAAGCCAATGTTGATTATGCATGTTTCCACGCCCCAACCACCTATGGAATCATTGGTGTGAAGGTTTGGATCTATAAAGGTATGTACACAGACGCAGAAGAAGACCAATCAGATTCACGTGCAGCAGGTGCACGAGGTCGTGCTCGAGGTCGTCGTTAATAAGAGTTTGCCCCTTATAGGGCTTTGTTGAAGGAGAACATCCGATGCCACGGATGCCAAAAAGAATCAAATTCCGCAAACAGATGCGCGGCAGGATGAAGGGTAAGGCTACCCGAGGTAACTACGTTGCTTTCGGTGAGTATGGTTTACAATCGCTTGGAACGCATTGGGTTTCTGCACGGCAAATTGAGGCTGGACGTATTACTGCGCAGCACTACCTTCGCCGTCAAGGAAAGGTCGTCATTAGAATTTTCCCAGACAAGCCGATCTCAAAGAAGCCACTTGAAACACGAATGGGTAAAGGTAAAGCAGATACAGATTACTGGGCAGCACGAGTCAAGCCCGGCACAATCCTCTTTGAAATAAGCGGTGTTCCAGAAGAAATGGCCAAGACAGCAATGGCACGGGTTGCACAAAAGATGCCAGTTCGATGCCGTTTCGTCGGCAGGAGGCTAACGGTCTAGTTTTACTAGCAAGGATAGAGCAATGAAAGCAAAAGCAGTTCACAAATTAAGCGATGAAGAATTGACGATCGAAGTAGGCACACTTCGCAAGCGGATGTTCGAATTGAAAAATCAAAGTGTTACCGAAAAAATCCAAGACACTTCACAATATGGAAAGATTCGCAAGGACATTGCACGTCTTTTGTCAGAACAATCAGTGCGTTCAACGAGCACGCAAGGCAAGGCATCCTCACTATGAGTCATCTCAAAGATATTCAAATTTCAGACACTGCTCCACGAAAAGTTGGAGTGATTACTTCAGATACACGCGACAAAAGTTGCAAGGTTGAAATTCAATTCACCGTGAAGCATCCTAAATATGGCAAGTACATTCGTCGTAGAACGATTATTCAGGTGCATGATGAACAAAATGTCGCAAAACTTGGTGACCGAGTTGAGATTGCAGAGTGCCGCCCACTTTCTAAGACAAAGTCGTGGGTACTCACCAAAGTAATAGAGGCCGCCGTAGTGTGAATTCGACGTTGTCGAAGGCATTAAAGAGGAACAGATCCAATGATCCAAAAAGAATCAAGACTTGAAGTAGCCGACAACAGCGGCGCCAAAGAAGTACTCGTGATAGGAGTTCTCGGCGGCTCGACCGCTCGTGGTAGGCACACGCGTCGCACAGCAGGTGTTGGTGACCGAGTTGTTTGTGCTGTTAAAAAGGCACTACCAAACTCACAAGTCAAAAAAGGTGATAAAATTCGCGCTGTTATCGTTCGAACGAAGTATCCAACGCGTCGAAGCGATGGCTCATACGTTCGTTTTGATTCAAATGCCTGTGTGCTTTTGAATGAAGACTTAAACCCAACGGGTACACGCATTTTTGGTGCAGTTGCCCGCGAATTACGTGAACGAAACTATATGAAGATCGTTTCACTTGCATCGGAGGTGGTGTAATGCCAGTACATGTACGAACGGGTGACACAGTGATGGTAACGGCAGGCAACGACAAGGGCGCCGTCGGTGAAATCCTCACGGTCCTTACAAAGAAAGATCGCGTTGTTGTGAAGGGCGTGAACATCCGTACGCGGAACATCAAGCCAACACAACAAAATCCTACCGGTGGCACGATTAAAAAAGAAATGTCTATTCACATGAGTAATGTGAGCCCTCTTATTGATGGCAAACCAGCACGGGTTCGCTTTGAAACACAAAAGGGTGGCACCAAGGTTCGAATTGGTGTAATCGTTGATGACAAGGGCAAGAAGACTGAGAAAGTACTTGGCGAAGTGCACAGTGCAAGTGCAAGGCCATCAGGAAAGTAAATCATGCCTACGACAACAAAAGACAAACCAAGACTTAAGGCTCTCTTCGAAGACGAAGTGAAGGCTAAAGTGTTGAAGGAATTCAAACTTGGCAATACACACGAAGCACCAAAGTTGGCAAAGATGATTATCAACTGTGGAGTCGGTCGATTTTTGGATAATCAAAAATTGAAACCAGAAATTCGTGACACTGTGATCTCAACGCTCACGACAATTAGTGGTCAAAAACCAAAAATGTTGTACGCGAAGAAATCGGTTGCGAACTTCCATGTGCGAGAAGGTGCTCCTTCCGGATTTATGGTGACGCTTCGCGGTGATCGCATGTGGCACTTCCTTGACCGCCTTCTCAACTTAGCAATTCCACGAATTAAAGACTTCCGAGGTTTGAAGGATACTTCCTTTGATCAATGTGGTAATTATTCCATGGGTCTGACAGAACAAGCAGTGTGGCCCGAAATAAACATGGCTGAAGTGAACTTCAACCATGGTATGAATATCAATTTCACTTTTGAAAACTCAACCCCAGAGCAAAGCCGATTCGTTTTGGCAGCGCTTGGGATGCCTTTTAAGAAGGACGAGGAGTAAGAACAGTTATGGCTAGTAAACGAGTATTTGCCCGAATGAAACGAGAACCAAAGTTCTCAACTCGCAAGAAGAATTATTGTCAGATCACAGGACGTTCACGCGGTGTGTATCGAAAGTTTGGCATCAGCAGAATCATGCTTCGCCAATTGGCTTTGGAAGGCAAGATTCCTGGAATGCGTAAGGCAAGCTGGTAGTCATTAGGAACGCAATGCTACGGTCAGAAACCGTGAATTGGAGAGTAATTATATGTCTCAACAAGACTTAACATCCGACATGCTTACAAGAATTCGCAACGCAGTGAGAAATCACTCAGCAAACGTAACGTGTCTTAATAACAAACTGAACCGTGGTGTCGCACAAGTGCTCACCGACGAAGGGTTTATCGAAGGATTTGATGTTGTCGACGATGGTCGACAAGGTCGAATCGATGTACATTTACGTTACGGTGAACGTGGCGAGTGCGTGATTAACTCAATCACACGTGAATCGAAACCTGCTCGACGTATTTACATGAAAGTTGATGAACTTCCACGACCACTTGGTGGTCTAGGAATCGTCATTGTCTCAACAAGTAGCGGCGTGATGAGTGATCGTCTCTGCCGCGAAAAAAAGGTTGGCGGCGAAGTTGTTGCCACAGTGGCGTAAACGAGAAGAGGATTAACGATGTCACGAATTGGAAAACAACCCATAGCAGTCCCAACAGGTGTTGAAGTAAAACTCGATGCTACTGGTCGCAACATAGATGTAAAGGGTGCACAAGGCAACCTCACATTTCACTGGCGACAAGAAATTGAAGTCACGCATTCCGAAGAAGACAAGCAAATTTGTTGTGCAATCGCAAAAGACGCTGATGACACTCGTCAAAATAGCGCATTTTGGGGTACAACAAGAGCTCGAATCAACAACATGGTCGAAGGTGTAACCAAAGGCTATACAAAGAAATTGAAAATTGTTGGTGTCGGCTGGAACGCGAAAGCGCAAGGCCAAACCATTGTGCTGAACATTGGTTTTTGTCACTCCGTTTCACTAGAAGCTCCAGTTGACGTGAAATTTGATGTTGATAAGAACGTCAACATCACAATTACTGGTGCAGACAAGCAGGCTGTAGGTCAGTTTGCTGCGAATATTCGATCGAAAAGAGAGCCTGAACCCTACAACGGCAAGGGCATCATGTACCACGACGAAGTCATCATCCGCAAGGCTGGTAAGGCGTTCGGTGCGTAGGCAAACGAAGGAATCATAAAAAGATGAATCGCATAGTTGCAAGAATTAAACGACGAACACGAAGACGCCTTGGCGTTCGAAAGAACATCTTTGGCGTTCCAAATCGCCCACGTATGACCATCACTCGTACTGGCAAGAATGTGTATGTTCAAATTGTTGATGATACTGCAGGTAATACAATTGCCTCGGCATCAACAATCGAAAAGGGAAATCGGCAAAAGCAAGGTAGCAATTGTGCTGCTGCTGCTCAGATCGGAACACGAATCGCAGAAAAAGCGAAAGCAGCGGGAGTTGACACTGTTGTCTTCGACCGAAACGGATACAAGTTCCATGGCCGCGTAAAAGCACTCGCAGATGCCGCACGAGAGGGCGGTCTTAAGTTCTGATCAACGGAGAATATTATGGCAAAACGATACGAAGAAGATAAAAGCGGCATTGAATCCAACACAGTTGGAGTATACCGAACCGCGGCAACCGTAAAGGGTGGTCGTAGGTTTAGTTTCTCTAGCATGGTTGTTTGTGGTGATCGAAAGGGTCGAGTTGGTCTTGGATACGGTAAAGCAAACCAAGTTCCAAACGCAATTGAGAAAGCACAGAAGAAAGCCAAGCAAGCAATGCGGAGTTACCCGCTTACAGGTACGACGATTCCTCATCAAGTCACAGGACGTTTTGGTGCGTGTACCGTACGGCTCGTTCCAGCATCACCAGGTACCGGTGTTATTGCTGGTGCCGCAGTGCGTGCTGTACTGGACTTGGTTGGCGTGCAAGACTGTCTATCAAAGGCATACGGATCAACCAATAACAAGAACCTCACAAAAGCAGTGATTGATGGGCTTCAACAACTCAGAAGTCGTGAACAAGTTGAATCACTTCGTAAAATCAAAATCGAAAAAACACACATTGAAGAAGCGCACGATACTCTGCTAGAACCAGTTTCAGCAGAAGTAGATGTAGTAGTAGAGGTTCCCGAGTAAAACTCGATAGAACCCTGGAGATTAATTGTCATGATGATTCATGAGATAACTGAAAAGACAGGCAAGTACAAAGCCCGAAAGAGAATTGGTCGTGGACACGGTAGCGGTATGGGCAAGACTTCTGGTCGAGGTCATAAGGGTGCTCGTTCACGTGCTGGGTATTCACGGCGACCCGCATTTGAAGGTGGTCAAATGCCATACTTCCGACGCATCCCTAAACGTGGTTTTTCAAATGCTGCGTTCCGCACGGAATATCACATTGTTAATGTTGCAGCATTGCAAGACCGTTTCAAAGCTGGTGCAAATGTTGATGCCGCTGCACTTGTTGAGGCAGGACTCATTCGCAACTTGAAGTTGCCTGTGAAAGTGCTTGCTCATGGTGATATTAAAATCAAACTCAACGTGATTGCCGATAAATTTTCTGGCTCTGCTACAACAAAAATTGAAGCAGCAGGCGGAAGCGTCACAATTGTTCCACCGAAGAAAAAGTGGACGCGAGAGTACCCCGCCAAGGATAAAACGAAAGCACCAAAGGCTGTAGAGGTAACTGAAGCACCTGCTGCCCCTGAAGCAATCGAAGCACCTGCTGCCCCTGAAGCAATCGAAGCACCTGCTGCCCCTGAAGCAACCCAAGAACCTGCTACCCCTGAAGCAACCGAGGCACCTGACAACGACACCCCTGAACCCGAGTCAAAAGACTAAGGCATAACGCTGCATGTTACGAGCAATTGTAAACATCTTTAGGATTCCCGAACTTCGCAACAGAGTGTTCTTTACACTTACCATGTTAGCGATTTATCGCATCGGTTTCTGGATTCCACTTGCTGGTGTCAACCAACAACAAATGGTTGAAGCAGCGCAAAAAGCATCAGAATCTGCTTCAGGTTGGGGCAAGTTCCTTGATTACGCTTCTATCTTTTCTGGCGGGTCATTTTCGCAATCAACGATCTTTGGCCTAGGCATTATGCCGTACATCACGGCGTCGATTATTTTCCAATTATTGCAATCGGTGATGCCAAAATTACAAGAACTCAAACGAGAGGGTGCTGCAGGTCAAGCGAAAATTACTGAATGGACGCGATATGCAACTGTTGCAATGTGTTTCATCCAAGCAATGATGTGGTTAAAATTTATTGCCGCCCAAGGCTTGATTAAACCAGAATTCATGTCACCCGGCGCATTGCTCGTCTTCTACATTGCTGGAGTTACCGCACTCACTGCGGGAAGCGTCTTTTTGATGTGGCTTGGAGAACAGATTGATAAGTATGGCATCGGTAATGGTGTTTCACTCATCTTGACCGCAGGAATTATCGCGCGTATGCCAAATGCGGTGACGTGGGTTTGGGATAACTTCAGTACGTCCCAACAATCGATGAGTGGCGGGATCGGTATCCTTGGCGTACTCTTCCTCGTGGGTGCATTCATCTTTGTAGTTGCAGGTGCAATTGTGATTACAGTTGCACAAAGGCGCATCCCCATCCAACAAGCACGGCATACCCGAGGTCGCAAGGTCTACGGTGGTGGTCGACATTACTTGCCACTACGAGTGAACCATGCTGGTGTGATGCCAATCATTTTTGCAAGTTCCTTGTTGATTTTCCCTTCTGCGTTCTTTGGGTACCTACAATCGGCTGCCAACGCAACGCCCGATCCAGCAGCATGGTGGGTGGCGACAACGACATTTTTAAATGCAAACTTCCAGATGGGTGAATATCCATATATTGTGCTTGAAATTATTCTGATTTACTTCTTCAGTTACTTTTGGACGACCATCGTCTTTAGTCCTGAAGACATGGCAAGGCAACTCCGTGATAACGGTAGTTTTATTCCCGGATTGCGTCCGGGTCCACGAACTGCGGAATATCTTGAAACAGTTGTAGAACGAATTACGTATGTAGGTGCAGGATTCCTCGCAATTATTGCTGTCATACCATCAATAGTCTCAAAAGAAATGCAAATCCCATTCCTCGTGTCGAGTTTTCTCGGCGGAACAGGATTGTTAATTGTTGTGAGTGTTGGGCTTGATCTGATTCAACGGATTGAAGCCAACTTGCTCATGCGGAATTACAAAGGTTTTCACGATACACAAACGCAAAGTCGCGCGGGTCGAACAACGCGAAGGCCAAGTGGAGCGTAACAGGAGTACAGATGGCTAAAGAGGAAAAGATTACACTTGATGCTGAAGTTACCGAAGCGTTGCCTGATGCACGTTTTAAGGTAAAGTTAGAAAACGGTCATGAGATATTGGCCTACATCAGCGGGAAAATGCGTCGGTTTTACATTCGTATTTTGCCCGGAGACAAAGTCACAGTAGAGATTAGCCCCTACGACATGACGAAAGGGCGGATTACATATCGTCACTAATTACGCGACGAAAGGAAAGTAGAGTTTATTATGAAAGTAAAAAGTAGTATCAAAAGAAGAACAAAAGATTGCCAAATCGTTATACGAAAAGGCAAACGATACGTTATTAACAAGAAGAACCCAAGACTAAAGGCTCGACAAGGCTAAATCCTTGTCGTTCCTAGTGCAATCAAGCACTGTGGAGACTGACCATGCCCCGAATTGCAGGCGTTGACATTCCAGAGAACAAAAAGATACGGTACTCATTGCGGTACATCTACGGTATCGGTCTACAGACCGCCGACGATATTCTCGCAGAAGCCGGAATCAATCCTGATACCAAAGCGAAAGACCTTTCTGAAACAGAAGTGGGTCAAATCATCGCTTATATTGAAGCGGGCGTCCTTGTAGAAGGTACGCTTCGTCGCCAAGTACAGCAAAATATTCAGCGATTGCGAGATATTCGTTGTTACAGAGGCGAGCGTCATCGCAAAGGTCTACCTGTGCGTGGTCAACGGACAAGATGTAATGCCCGAACTCGTAAGGGTCGTAAGAAGACTGTTGCAGGTAAGAAGGGCGTGAAAGGATAATTGATAGGCTTGTGCCTATCGATCGCAAGGTTCCAGCGAACATGATGTGGAACCGCACGAGCGAATATAAGGTTAGAACTATGGCAAAGAAAAAAGTACGTAAGAATATTGGCAAGGCAATTGTGCATGTCAAAGCGTCGTTTAATAACACGATCGTGACGTTGACAGATCTAAGCGGAGAAACACTCTGTTGGGCATCTGCTGGAACTGTTGGTTTCAAGGGTGCTCGTAAAGCAACACCATTTGCCGCTGCACGAGCAGCAGAAAAAGTTGCCCAGCGTGGTCGAAGAATGGGTGTCACCGAAGTAGAAGTACGCGTGAAAGGTCCCGGTAGTGGTCGTGATTCTGCGATTACTTCGCTCGATCAAGCAGGTCTCCGCGTGACCGCGGTTGAAGATCACACGCCAGTTCCTCACAATGGTTGTCGACCAAAGAAGCAACGTCGTGTGTAAGTAGAATTTTCGTATCCGCTAAAGATGGGCGGTGTGGTGTACGACAGTCTGCACCCTTCCGAGTTTAGTGAGATGTGTTTTGTTTAGGACACTGTCGATTATTGGAGAAGTACAATGCATGTACGATGGAGAGGCCTTGAGCTTCCAGCAAGCGTAACGCTTGAAGACAATTCAGCAACAGATACCTTTGGACGGTTTACCGTCGAGCCGTTTGAACGCGGTTTTGGTACAACAATTGGTAATAGTATTCGCCGAATTCTACTCAGTAGTATTGAAGGTTCTGCGATTACATCAATCCGCGTAAAAGGTGCCGAACACGAATTCTGTACACTTCCCGGCGTTGTGCAAGACATGGTTGATATCGTCTTGAACGTCAAGGGTCTGGTTATAGAACTTGATTCAGATGAAGATAAAATTCTTCGGTTGAAGGCAAGTGGTCCGGGAGAAGTAACTGCAGATCTCATAGAAGCGGATGCTTCAGTGATCGTGCACAATCCAGATCACGTTATCGCAACATTAACCGATGCTGTTGATTTTGAAATGGAATTGACACTTGAACGTGGTCGCGGTTACGTGCCAGCAGTCAAACATTATGCAAGCAAGGATGAGCAAGTCATTGGCGAGATTCCAATTGATGCTGTCTTTAGCCCTGTTCAACGAGTTCGATATCGAGTTGAAAATACCCGTGTTGGTCAACAAACCAACTTTGACCGTTTGATTCTTGATATTTGGACAGACGGAACTGTGAGCCCAGAAATGTGTCTCGTTGAATCCGCAAAAATTCTTCGCAAGCACCTCAACGCTTTTGTTCAGTACGATTCATTTGGCACGCGTATGGTCAGTGCAGAAGCAGCAGAAGCTGCAGCAGTTGATGAAGAGTTGATCCGTAAACTTGAAATGTCCATTATGGATCTTGACCTTACTGTTCGCTCTACAAATTGTTTGGAATCAGCAGCAGTCGTTAAAGTTGCCCAACTTGTTGTGCTTACAGAACGGGAACTTCTCAAATTCAGAAGTTTTGGCCGAACCTCACTTCGAGAAATTAAGCGAAAACTTGAAGATGTGGGACTCACGCTTGGAATGCAATTGCCTCCAGGCGTTGATGGTTCAATCGACATCCCTGCAGATGCGCTAGATGATGGCGAAACTGTAGATGATGATTGTGAAGATGTAGAAGTATTTGAAATGATCGATGATCAAGGCGATGAAGTGATTGGCGCTTCGAAAGAGAACGAATAACATCAGTCTTGAGTGACTGTAAAGGAGTAATACCATGCGACATCGAATCCATGGAAAACAATTATGCCGCGACAGCGAACACCGCACTGCAATGCTTCGCAACTTAGCAGCCGGTCTGTTTGAACACGGTCAAATCGAAACGACTTTGCCTAAGGCGAAGGCGGTTCAACCATTTGTTGAAAAGATCATTACGACCGCTAAGCGTGGTGACTTTAATGCAAGACGCCGAATTGAACAATTGATCAACGATCGCAAGATTCACGCGTGGGTTGCTGATTCAAACGTGCCAGATGCTGCAAAACAGAATGATTTCTTTGATCTACCTGATGAAGGAGATATTGAGTTCAACCGCTATGGTGATGTACGCAAGGCACCCCGACTTGTGCAACATATCTTGACTGTAGTTGCACCGAAATTTGCTGATCGTGATGGTGGGTATACCCGTATTATTAAAATTGGAAAGCATCGTTTCGGTGATGGTACTGATCTTGTGATTCTCCAACTTGTTGGTGAAGAAGAAGGACCTCAAATTGGTGGTGGTGATTCACGTCGTCGCATCCAAAAGCAACGCCGTCGCGACTTTGCAGCGAAAGTGCTTGCTTCGACAACGGCTGAAGTAACTGCAGAAGAAGTCGAACCCGAAGTAGCCGACGTCGAGCCCGAAGTAATCATCGAGGAACCTGAAGTAACCGAAGAAGTTACCGAAGCGGTATCCGAAGAGCTTACAGAAGAGGTGGTTGAAACCCAAGAATCCCCAGAAGCCGAAGCATCCTCCGACGATGCTGAAAAAACAGAAGAGTAACTCTTTTGTATATTTTCGTTTTCACTTCAAGCCCCTCGCTTCGCGAGGGGCTGTTTTTTGAGACCGAGAGTTCAAGGTGGAAACATCACACGTGGTGCTAGCCACCGTGTCTAGCGCGAGTCTAGGGTATCATGCCCGCCATGCTTGAAACACTCGACAAACTGCAGGCTGATGCGATCGGTGAAATTGAAGCACTCGACACGATTGACGCCCTAGAATCATGGAGAATTGCATATCTTGGCTCTAAAGGTCGGCTCAAGGGTGTCATGCCGCTGATGAAGGATGTGACCAAGGAAGACAAGCCAGCCGTTGGCAAGCGTCTCAATGAAGTCAAGCAGGTGCTCGAGGGTGCATTTGAAACTCGAAAAGCAGGACTCGCAGCCGCTACAACTCTACGCCCACCCCTAGACATCACTGAAACAGGCGAGCCAACAGCTTGTGGTCGTCGCCATGTCATCAGCCGTACTATCGATGAAATTACCCAAGTTTTCAGTCGTATGGGATTCTCAGTTGCATACGGTCCAGAAGTGGAAGATGAATATCATAATTTCAATGCGCTGAATATTCCGTATGACCATCCTGCACGTGACCCGATCGACAACTTCTTTGTTGATGGTGGACGCATGCTTCGAAGTCAAACTTCGACAGTGCAAATTCGCGTGATGGAAGCAGTCGAACCTCCGATCAAAATCATCGCAATCGGTCGCGTCTACCGTCCAGATACACACGATGCAACACACTTCAGCATGTTTCACCAGTGTGAAGGACTTTTCGTTGCACCCAAAGTCTCGATGGTTGACCTCAAATCAACGCTCTTCCAATTCGCCAAGGCTTACTTTGGAGAAGAAGCAGAAGTCCGTTTCCGTCCAAGTTTTTTCCCATTCACCGAACCTTCTGCTGAAGTGGACATGAAAATGAAAATCAAAGGGAAGTGGCAGTGGGTAGAGATCGGTGGGTGTGGTCTGGTAGACCCCGATGTCTTCGACCAAGTTGGATACGACAATGAAAAATGGCAGGGGTTTGCGTTTGGATTGGGTATTGAACGAGTCGCTATGCTGAAGTACGGCATCCAAGACATTCGCCTGCTCTTCGAAAACGACGCTCGGTTTTTACGACAGTTTTGAATCAAGAGACAGAAAATACAAGCATGTGGCCAACCACTGTCGGCGCAGCATGTGTAATCGTTGGCGGTCTCTCACTTTTTGGTGGATGTCTTTCGCTTGGCGGTATGGCAGAAATGGAGCAATTGCACACTGCTATACCATTTGGCGAGGGTCAACTAAGTGAAGAACTTCGATTAAAGTTACAAGCAACAGCTCCAAACAGGGGGGTGACGAATTTCTTTTCAATTCTCAATATTTTCTTTGCTATTGCACTAACTTTATTTGGTATAGGTCTTCTTCAACAGAACCCCAATGCAAGAAAAAGGTTGCTTTACTGGGCGACAACATATATTGCACTCATGATTGGGGGCGTGATCATCAATTGGACTCCTCGGTGGGAACTCGTACAAGAAAATAGTGAAGTTCAGGGGATGTTCCTTGCACAGTTGTTGATTTCAATGCCGATGTACCTCATTCTGCCTATCTTCTTGCTGATATTTTTGAATAAAAAGCAGATTCAAAGCGAAATTACCACTTGGAGGTAAACTGCCCACATGCATCTACTTGACGAACTTCAATGGCGAGGACTCTTGCATCAAACAACAGGTGGAGATGAGTTACGAACGCACCTAGAAACGGGTGGAAGAGTTGCGTATTGTGGATTCGATCCAACAAAAGATGCACTTACTATTGGAAATTACATGCCGATCAAGATGTTGCGTCATTGGCAATTAGCGGGGCACAAACCAATCGTACTTATGGGAGGTGGTACGGGTTTAATAGGTGATCCATCTGGTAAAGATACCGAACGGCAACTTTTATCCAAAGATCAAATTGCAAAAAACATCGAAGGTCAACTTCGCTGCTTTTCAAAAGTCCTTGATTTTGAAGGTGAGAATGCTGCCATCATCGTAAACAATGCAGATTGGCTTTGCGAACTTGGTTTTCTAGATGTTTTGCGCGATGTAGGAAAATATTTTTCTGTGAATGAAATGATCAAAAAAGATTCGGTGAAGGATCGTTTACATAACCGTGAACAGGGAATTTCTTACACCGAGTTTAGTTACATGATTTTGCAAGCGTATGACTTTTTACATTTGCGACGTGAGATGGATTGCACAATCCAAATTGCTGGAAGTGATCAGTATGGCAACATTGTTGCGGGTATTGATTTGATTCGCCGCGATATGCTAGATACAGACAAAGATCAATTCCGTGGTGCTGGAATTACAAATCCGCTGGTTACAGCAAGTGACGGAAGCAAAATTGGTAAAACTGAAAATGGAGCAATTTGGTTAACTGAAGATCGAACAAGTCCCTGGGCGTTCCATCAATATTGGTTAAATGTTCCAGATGTAGATGCAGGAAAATTTTTACGATGGTTTACGTTCTTAGATCAAAAAACTATTGAATCTATCGAACAGAAACATTCAAAAGAGCCCCATCATCGTGCTGCGCAGCACGCACTCGCAGATGCGATGACTGAAATTTTTCACGGAGACGACAACGTGACTCGATGTAATGAAGCGGCAAAAGCCTTGTTCGGTGGAGATGTAACCTCTCTTGACGCACAAATGCTAGGCGAGGTTTTCGCTGAAGTCCCAGCAGGGGAATTTGCAAAAGCCTCCCTCGGTACAGAAGCGGCATCGCTTGTTGAATTACTTCCACAAACCGAACTTTGCAAAAGTAAACGAGAAGCACGAGAGTTTTTAAAGAATGGTTCGGTTTCAGTTAATGGCGAAAAACTGAGCGGGGACATTGCAGTCGATCGAATTCTCACAGGTGAAGATCTTCTACACGGTACAACGATTCTTCTTAGGCGAGGTAAAAAATCGTGGTATGCGTCAAAGTGGCAATAATTATTCAGTTGTGACTTGAGTAGGGACAGGCTTGATGTCAAGTTTGATGTTCAGAAGGGACTGATCATCGATTGACGCAACTACTTCACGACCGTTTCCGTTTTCGGAAATGGCTAGAAATGAAGTTATTTTTTTAGTATCGATGCTCATTTCCATATCTCTAGAGGCAAGTCGGACAATCGCAAATACCGTTGCTTTTCCACTTTCAATTTGATCGATTAACTCAGCATCTGCCTCAACAGTTACATTAGAAATTATTTTACGAGGTAACTCAATTACATAGTAACTGTAATCCTCTGCGGGACCAGCGAGTAAAATACGTACCTGTGAAATCACAGTTTTTGCAGTATTTGACTGTATTGTAAATGAAATTGAAACTGTACTTGGTTCAATTTTAATGTCTGAAAGGTCAAGTGAAGCTGGAAGTCTTACTCCTGCATCCTTTGTGTACCTAAACCCACGTTGTAGAAGCGCGAGTTCGTTGGGTGAAAGTGACGCTGTGACTTGTATAACTTCTGGCAAAGTATCGCGAACAGAACTAGGAATGAGCAATGTTACAGTTGCAGGATCAACAGTTACATCACCGCTAATTTGAACATCATTGAGGACAGGAACAACGACTGCTTCAACAGAAACCATTGTTTTCACAATCAATGAGATTGACTTTGGGTCGACATCAGTTATTTCAACGCCAGTTTGTCGAATAGCGTCGAGTTGAGCGATGCGAGAAGCCAAGTCGATATTAGGTGTGCCATCTGTTGTGGGAACAGTAATTGTTAATCCATTGGAACATGCAACACGTGCGGCCTTTAATCTAGATTTCTGGCCGTGAAATGTGACAGTTGCCGTTGTTGTGAAAGGAGAGACGATACTACTTGAGCCTGCTGGCGGTGAGAAATTTATTTTAATCTCCTGCTCTGTGAAAGTTTTTGTGTTTCCATCTGCCCACAACCAGACCATCATTGTTAAAACAATGACAAATAAGTAAGTCAACGTGTTATCACTTCGTTTCACTCTGTAGACTCCGCTGTAACTTCTGTTGAGGAAACCGGTTCTTCAGTGAGTTCAAATTCATCAGTTATTTGTGTTTCTTCTGGCT
>Ga0209554_1001251_pt1 | contig 19549 bp, 14 predicted proteins | sample MarorgKNORR_S2LV_5_FD_188221 | JGI IMG/M metagenome (GOLD analysis project Ga0209554, IMG submission 188221) | Marine microbial communities from the Southern Atlantic Ocean, analyzing organic carbon cycling - Bottom_A/KNORR_S2/LV (SPAdes) (version 2) | ecosystem: Environmental > Aquatic > Marine...
GCCGCCGGACGACCGATCCCACCCCGGTCGATTACGCCCTGCACCACAGATCCGAGGAGCTCCCAGTCCCAGCGTTGCAAATCTTCTGTTCCCCCCAACGAGTTCGGCCATACATAATGGAAACCGCGGTCCGCGATCGTCACCACCAGCAACCACCACGACAAGTATCAGGTCTCGCAGGCGACCGTCAGGGTACATTACCGGACCCGCGCGACCCTGTTGACATGATGCGAATACACGGGCGTTACATACACGCCGTGAGACGTGCCGATCACGGCGAAAGCTGATTTCCCGACCCCGTGGAGCGACCTAGGGCGGGGTCGCCGCCCAGTTCCCGATCATGTCAACAGAGCCGACGCGCGCCCTAATCCCGTAACCGGCTGTGACAATCCGGCCGAGACCCGGCCCCTACCGCCCCTCATAAACCAACCGCCGGTGGTACGTTGATTGCCAGTCGGACATGCCACCCGTTTCCGGCCCGCCACCCACCAAAAATAGAGTTCAGCAACCATGAAGATAGTTGACATCAAGACCTTCCTGATGATGGCCGGAGCGCCAGAATCAACCGGGGCGTCGAGCTGGAGCGCCCGCAACTGGTGCTTCGTAAAGGTCTACACCGACGAAGGGATCGTTGGCATTGGCGAGGGCTCGGGCTGGCCCCGCGTCGTCCAGACCGCCATCGAAGACCTGAGGCCGATCATCGTGGGTGAAGACCCGATGAACATCGCGCGGCTGTGGCAGAAGATGCTGATATCGACCATGGGCGCAGGAATGACCGGCACACCCGGATCAGGTGCTATCAACGCCATCGATATGGCCCTGTGGGACATCAAGGGCAAAGCGCTCAACACCCCAGTCTGGAACCTCCTGGGGGGCAAAGTAAGAGACCGCATCCGCGCCTACGGCCACGCATCGACCCCGGAACGGGCACTCGAACTGAAGGAACAGGGACTGACCGGTGTCAAGACCGGCGGAGTGCACCGGACCGCCGATAAGGTCGAAGCCATCCGCAAGGCCGTCGGCGACGATATGGACATCATGGTCGACGCTCACGGGCCGCCGTGGTTCAACGCCAAAGACGCCATCATCGTCGGAAAGTCGCTCGAACAGTTCAACCTCCTCTTCTACGAAGACCCGGTGCCACCCGACAACGTCGATGCCCTGCGCAGGGTGCAGGACAACGTCAACATCCCCATAGCAGCCGGCGAACGGCACTCGCACATCTGGGGCGTGAGGCAGCTGATCGAGGAAGAGATCGTCGACGTAATCCAGCCCGACGCCGGCAGAATCGGCGGTATCAGCCAGCTGATGAAAATCGCCGCAATGGCCGAAGCCCACTACATCTCCGTCGCACCCCACTCGGGCTCGCTGGGACCGGTTGCCGAGTACGCCGCAATACACGTGCTGGCCGCCATCCCCAACGGGCTGATTCTGGAACGCGTGCACGACGATGTCCCCGTGCGCTACGACCTGGTCCAACCCCACATCGAAACCGTCGACGGCTACATCCAGGTGCCCGATCGGCCCGGTCTCGGCGTCGATATCGACGAAGATGTCGTCGCGGCCAATCCGTCCCGCGGCAACACGAGCACCCCCGGCTCGCCCGATGACGGTAGCTACGAACCGGGAACGTACGATGAGCATCTCTACGTCCAGACCCGGTACCGGAGGCAACGCACGCTCCGGTCTCCCGGAAACGGGACCTGAGACCGGCCAATCACCCATCTGGCCAGCCGGGATCATGCAACGGAAACCGGGCAACGAACGGATCCTGCAACAACCTGGCAACACGAGCCGCAAACCGACATATGTCCGCTTACTTATAAGGAACAGAAAATGTATCTGGGAACCCAGGGCCAACCCGCCGACGATGAAGAACTGAAGGTCCTGAGCCAGCTCGGCGTCAACCACGTCTCGTCCGACCCGCCCGGCCACTGGACCACATGGGACAAACAGGCGTTTGCCGACCACAAAGAACGGCTTGCCGGATATGGCATTGAACTCGATATCTCGCTCATGCCGCTTGGCTCACGCTCCGCATTCGAAAACGACGTGTCGCACGTCTTCCTTGGGCCCAGTGATGAACGAGACCGGGAGATCGACCAGATATGCACGCTGATCGAAGCCGCCGGAGCAGCCGGCATCAGGGGGCTCCGCTACAACATCACCATCCTGGGCCACATGCGAACCGAACCGAGCTACGGGCGCGGTGGCGCGCAGCTGTCGTCATTCGACTACTCGAAGCTGGACCAGTCGCTCGGGGAGTTTGAAGGCGGGGCCGCCGACGCCGACGAAATATGGGACCGCATCGACCACTTCCTGGGCAGGGTTGTCCCGGTCGCCGAGGCGAGCAAAGTGCAGCTGGCCTGCCACCCGCAGGACCCCGGCATCGGCGACCGACTGTATCGTGGTGTCGCCCGCGTTATGGGAACGGTCGAAGGGCTCAAGAAATTCGTAAAAATGCACGAGAGTCCCTATCACGGCCTCAACTTCTGCCAGGGCACGGTATCGGAAATGCTCGATAATCCCGGCGAAGAGATCTACGACGTGATCCGCTACTTCGGTGAACGAAACAAGATATTCAACGTCCACTTCCGCAATATCAAGGGCGGCTTCCTGAACTTCACCGAAGTGTTCCCGGATGAAGGCGATATAGACATGCTCAAAGCCCTCGCCGTGTATCGCGATGTAGGCTACAAATACATGCTGATGCCCGACCACGTACCCGGCCTCGCTGGCGACAACGCACGAAGAGTCGGCTTCGCATACTGCTATGGCTACATCAATGCAGCCCTCCAGGCGGTAAACAGTTGACCGACGCCGACCGAAAAGGGTTCCTCTACAAAACAAGCACCGTCGAAACCTCGGGTGCGATCCTTGGCGTGCGCATTCTCGTGGGCCTGCCGCTGGCGCTCGTGGTCGCGTTTATCGGAACCATATTTAACGGCATCATCGTGCCCTCCCCGCTCGCCGGCGATGTTCTGGCGTTCATGGTCCGCCTGGCAGTCATCGGAATTTTCGCGTCGACCGGCGCATTGGTCGCCTGGTTCAACCTGTTCGAATCGAAGCGGGGCGCAGTGCTTGTATGGTCGGTCGCGGGCGCCGGGGGGCTGCTCGGAGCACTCGCCGCGTACTACATCGGCGACAGGTACATCGATCACCCCGATGTGTACATTCTCAATCAACGCCTTTCTCAAGTCGTGTTACTTGGAGCCGCGCTCGGAGCAAACGCCATGGCGACTCTCCTCGCCATTGCGGCATCTCGCCTGGGCAGATAACGGAAAGCACAGCGCTGCAACCTCGATATTGCGAAAATACGCCAATCGCCTCCCGCACCGCGGTACCGCCCATCACGACTCGGGCCCATCTGCGCTGTTACTCCCGAGATAACTACGAATTTCGCCCGTTTTATACGGCACCGATTCTGGCTTCGGCAAGCCTCAATTTCGATTGACACCCCATTCGACCCCCATGTAAGGTGCGCCACGTGTGGAGCCGCCTTGTATTTACGCCGAAAATATACGTGCGTACGGATGTAGGCGGTTTTACAACACTGTTATTTGAACCTGCTATAAGGGGCAAAAAATGCACCAATCTCACAGTATTCGGGTCGTCGGCCTGTTGATACTTGCTGCTCTGGCAGCCACCATCATCGCAGCCTGTTCGACCGAAACAATTGTCGAACGGACTGTCATCGTCGAACGACAAGTTAAGGGCGACGACGTTATCGTCAAAGGCGACGACGTCATCGTCGAACAGACGGTCATCGTCGAACGACAAATGGAAGTCGCAGTCAAGGGCGACGACGTTATCGTCGAACAGACTGTAATCGTCGAAGTTAAGGGCGACGACGTTATCGTTAAAGGCGACGACGTTATCGTTCAGCAGACGGTCATCATTGTTGCAACGGTAGTACCGGAAGCGGAAACCTTCTTCGGCCTGCCTTTCCCGGTCGTACCAAGTGATGTGGGAACCGCTCCCGCACCCAGCTCCGCTTCTGGGAGTGTCATAGTGCGCGGTGGGCTGGAGCTCCGTGGCTCTGGCGTGCCGGGTGATAGTTCTGGCGGAATGTTCACCGGTCAGAGCGTGACCGAAAAACTGTTCATGACCGACAAGGGCGGCAACGCCATTAATATGGTCGCGGAATCCTGGGACCTTGCCACCGATCTCTCCTCGCTCACCGTAACCCTCAAACAGGGCGTTCAATTCCACGGTGGCTTCGGTGAGTTGACGGCGGCCGATGTCGCATGGGCCATCAACAAGGGCAACCCCGGGTTCAACCCCGAGTCGGCCACTGACGGTGGTTCAAACTGGATCTCGTTCCTTGGCAGCAACGAAGTGCTCGCAATCGACACTTACACCGTCAAATTCACCATCGCAAGCTTCGATCCACGTTGGTCGACGTTCATCCTTGGCCAGTCCGGTCTAGGCTTGAGCATCACCAGCAAGAAGGCCTTCGATGAAAAAGGCGAGTCCTGGGTGCGCGACAACGTGATCGGCACCGGGCCGTTCAAGGTTGAAAACTACTCCCGTGACGACATTCTCGAGCTTTCAGCTGTTCAAGGTCACCACAGGATCACCCCGGAAGTGACGACTTACACCCTGCGGGCCATTCCCGATGACGCGGTTGCAGAAGCAGCCCTCAAGACCGGGGCTGTCGACGTATCGGACGTTGCGCTTCGCAACATGACCGCGTTGCAGAAAGCCGGTTTCGTCGTGGTCGGTGCAGGAGCAGGCAGCTTCCACTCGATCTCGTTCTCAGGCAACTACTGGGAACGCACCCACTACATTACGGGTGAGGACCTGGGAACCAACTTCACGGTCCGCCACACGATGCCGTGGGTCGGGGACCCCCAGCGTCCAGACTTCGGCGACCCGCCTGAAGGAATGGACAACATGGAGCGCGCCCGCCTCGTGCGGAACGCCCTGTCGCTCGCTATCGACCGTACCCTGATCTCGGAAGTGTTGTTTGCCGGCGCAGCGTGGCCTAACTACGTCTACGGTGCTGACATCAACAACCCGAACTGGCAGGACAAGTGGGCCACCCCGTACGACCCGGCTCTTGCCGCAACTTTGCTCGACCAGGCCGGTTACCCGAAGAACGACAAGGGAATCCGGTTCGAAATGCCCTTCTTCATCCGCATCGGTCGGGGTGACGAAGAAATCGGCACTGCCGTAGTTGGCATGTGGCGAGAACTCGGCATCGACGTCCAGGACTGGAAGGCCCAGTACCAGACGTACAGGCCCAGCCTGATCGGTCGTACGGCGATCGCTCCGTGGATTCACTCCGCCGGTGCAGAAAGCCCGCAGGCTCCCTGGGACTGGCCGGTTATGGGTAACTCTGAATGCTCACGTGGCCGCGGCGGTTTCAACATCGCCGTCGAGATACGCGAACTCTGCGTGTTCTTCGATGCCATGAGCAACGAGGGCGACCTCGCCAAACGCATCGAGTTGCGGAACGCCAACGTAGAGTTCCTTGCTTTCTGGATGCCGGTAATCGGCACTGTCGCAAGGCCCAACGTTGCGCTCATCAACCCGAACAAAATAGCGTCGTGGGACATGCCGCTATCGGTGCGTGAAGCCGCGTTGCACCACCCCGAATTCATTAAATTGAAGTAAGGGTGAGTCCGAAATAATCATGGAGTGCGGGGGCGCACAGTTTGCCCCCGCACTCCATGTTTTTGTCTCTGTTGAATAAGTCGGGGTATACGGGTTCGTAATCGATGAGAAATTTCCTGGCACGTCGCCTGATGTTTGCCGCACTGTCAATGATCGTCGCTTCGATGGCAGTGTTCGGGCTGGCCCACGCCAAGGAAGACCCGATCAACCTGTTCATACAACCTGGCTACTTCATCTCTCCTGAAACGCTTGCCGCCCTGAAGGCAAAATGGGGCCTCGACAAGCCGCTTATAACGCAGTACCTCACATGGGCAGGAAACATGCTGCGCGGTGACCTCGGCAACAGCGTCCAGCAAAACCGGCCCGTCACCAAAATCGTCGGAGAAAAGTGGGGGGCGACCGCACAACTCGCGATCGTTGCCTGGATTTTTGGGACCCTCACGGGGGTCCCACTCGGCATCCTCTCGGCACTGAAGCGAGGTTCGGTGACGGATTACTTAGCGCGCGGGTTCGCGCTGTTTGGGCAATCGCTGCCCGCTTTCTGGATCGGACTGGTCGGCATCTGGATATTCGCAGTCTACCTGGGATGGCTCCCCGTTTTCGGTCGCGGCTCGGGCCTCCCGTTCTTCGAACAGGCCAAGCATTACGTGCTGCCAGTGCTGGTGCTCGGTTGGGGCCCGATGGCCGGATATATGCGCATCACGCGCTCGGCAATGCTCGAAGTCCTCGATTCCGAATACATCAAACTGGCCCGGGCCAAAGGCGTTTCGAACCGAATGGTCGTGTGGAAGCACGCCCTCAGAAACGCCCTCATCCAACCCCTCACGATCGCCGCGCTCCTGCTCGCTGGCTTCATGGACGGTGCAGTCCTTGTCGAGGTGATCTTTGCCTGGCCGGGCGTCGGTCGCGTTGCCGTTGAAGCTGTGAACCAGAACGACTTCATGCTGATCACCGGCACTGTATTCATATTTACGGCGCTCTACCTCGTGATGAGCCTCGTCGCAGACATCCTTTACACAATCGTCGATCCAAGGATCCGCTACGCATGATCTCGCAAGCTGAAAGCACGGATTCGACTGCCCGGCCCGTCCAAAACCTGGTGGCAAGGTTCCCCAGGGCATCCTGGCGGTTCATTCGCCGCTGGCCTGTCATACCCGTGGTCATACTTTCCATCCTTCTTACCTTTGCGGTATTCGCCCCGTTGATCGCCCCATTCGAACCCAACGATCTGAACCTGAGGAGAAACCTGGCCCGACCAATGTGGTATGGCGAATACTACGAAACCGATCCACTCGGCAGTAAACTGGAAAAACGCCATATCCTAGGCGCCGACAAGTTCGGTCGTGACGTTTTCAGCCGCGTGGTGTTCGGCACCCGCGTGTCGCTCGCAGTCGCAATCGTCTCAATGGCAAGCGGAACGTTACTCGGCGCGTGGGCCGGTATCACAACCGGGTTCTACGGCGGCCTTTTCGACGAACTGATGACGAGGTTCGTCGACGTCTGGAACGCGCTCCCGTTCCTGCTTATCGCACTGGTCGTTTCGATAACCATAGGCCAGGGGGTAATCATCATGATGGTCCTCCTGGTAATGCTCACCTGGGTCGGCCTCGTAAGGAACGTTCGCGCGGAAGTTTTAACTTTAAAAACGCGCGACTACGTGCTCGCAGCGAGGGTGGCCGGAGCATCCGATATCCGGCTCATGTACCGGCACATCCTGCCCGGCGTCTCCAACCTACTACTCGTGCTCGCAAGCCTCAGGGTCGGCGGGCTGATCCTGACCGAGGCTGCACTCAGCTTCCTCGGGGTCGGCATCCCTTCACGAATACCGTCTTGGGGCCAGATGATCAGCGACGGACGCGACACCCTCGACGAAGCATGGTGGATTTCGTTCTTCCCCGGGCTCGGAATCTTTTTGACCGTGATGTCTATGAACTTCCTCGGCGACTGGATCCGCGACCGCACAGATCCCCGGCTCCGCCAGTTGGCCGACTGAGCACCTATTTTGTGACTCACCCGCACGCCCGCAATCTGGCAAGTCGTTCGACGACGCCCGGAGCAAAAAGAATCCGCACCGACACCCAACAAAAACCTAAGGACTAACGCCACATGCCAGCCTACGATCTCCTAATCAAAGGCGGCCACGTGATCGACGCCGCAAACGACATCGACGCCCAAATGGACCTCGCCATCGCAGGCCGGGTCATCGCCGCAGTCGAACCCGAAATCCCCGAAACTCAGGCACGCCGGGTCGTAAACGCATCCGGAATGTACGTCACGCCCGGTCTCATCGACATCCATGCACACGCAACCGGGTTCTCCGGAGCGATGTTCCCCGAAGAAATGTGCTTCCCCTACGGCGTAACGACCATGGTCGATTGCGGCGGCTCAGGCTGGCGGACTTTCGACCAGTTCAACAACGACGTAATCATAAAAACCAGCGTCCGCGTCTTCGCACTACTCAATATCGTCGGCCAGGGCATGGAGGGAGATGTCGAACAGAACATCGAGGACATGGACGCCGAAGCGACGGCAGCGAAGATCAGGCAGCGGTCCGACATCATAGTCGGGGTAAAAGTCGCGCACTACCAGGGCAGGGGCTGGGAATCGATCGACCGCGGGGTCGAGGCCGCACGACTGTCCGATTCGTTCTGCCTCGTCGACCAGAACGCCAAACCCACACGGCCCTTCGACGAAATGCTAAAACGACTCCGGCCCAGCGATGGCGTAACCCACTGTTTCGGCTACGGCAAACCCATGATCGGCAACGACGGCAAGGTCAAGCCCCACTACATCGAAGCCCGCGCACGCGGCGTTAAGTTCGACGTCGGCCACGGCAACAACAGCTTCTCCTTCTCCATGGCCGTCCCCGCCATTGAGCAGGGCTTCCCGCCCGACACGATTTCCACCGATATGCACCGCATGAGCCTGCACACCTCGCGGGCGACAATGACCGAGGTCATGAGCAAGTTCCTGGCCATCGGCATGCCCATGGCCGAGGTAATAGCCCGCTCAACATGGGAACCGGCACAGTGGATCAACCACACCGAACTCGGAACCCTGACCCCCGGCGCACCCGCCGACATCGCAGTGCTCGAATTCCAGGACCGCCCGGCCGGACTCTCCGATTCCGGGCCCACCGGCTACCGGATCATGAAGGCCGATGGCAGGTTGATTACCCAGTTGACGATCAAGGACGGCGCAGTGAAGTTCGATTACGACGGCCTGTCAAAAGACGACTGGAACGAAACCCCAACCACCGATCTCAACCTGCCGTAAATTCATACCCGATTCACCCATCGACTGAGACCAGTTTCCTTCCTCCCTCGCAGGGAGGCGGGTGCCCTCGGGCCGCGAGGGTAGGTTGGTTACAGCGAGGGTGTGTCGGTCCCACCAGTACCCGGTTTCCCGACCCCTGCGGAGGGATCCGAAGCGGGGTCGCGTGTGGCATTCGGTGAGGCATCACCACCTCGTTACTTCCGAACGCAGCCCACTCCCACACCCGCCTCAGCCCGGCTCACCCACACACACACCTCAGCTAACGCATCCCGGCAACATACCCAACGCCCGGGTAAACATCCGGTATCAGCGCAACATCCCCGTTCTCAATCTGCCACCGCCTGATCCGCTTCGCCAACTCGACCACCCGCCCCGAATACGCAGCATCGTCGAAAAGGTTCACCCGTTCATAGGGATCGGTATTCAGGTCGTACAGCTCGCACTGGTCGCCAACCGCAAGGTTCAGCTTCCACCCGTCCCCCGTCACGATGGCGCGATGAGGTATCTCCCGCATGCGTTCAAGCTCTGTCAGCGGGAAAGTAAGGTCGATGCTGCGCCCGTTCCAGGTGATAAACACGTCGTTGTCCTCAAGCGAACCGCCGTCCTGAAGCAACCCGGCACGAGAAGCGCCCTGCAGATGACCCGGGACTTCCAGCCCCATTAGCTCCAGCAAAGTCGGAATCGTGTCAATGTGCGAATACCGACCCGCAACCATCCCTCCGTCCAGCCACGGCACCCGCAACAGGAACGGCACCTTCACCGACTGCTCGTACATCACGACCTTCTGGAAGATGTTGTGCTCACCCATCTGGTCGCCATGTTCCGATGTAAAGACAACTATCGTGCGGTCGGCTACCCCGGCGTCATCCAATGCCTTCAAAATCCGTCCCACCGCCCGGTCCATCAGCGTAACCAGCCCGTAGTAGCTGGCCTGAATCCGCCTGAACTCCTCTTCGGAATCGACCGCCGGCCCCTCGCCCGACACCTCCTCAGGCGGCAGGTCCCGCCCGAATAGGTCCGCAGTCCCCACCCCGGAATCCGCAAGCGCCGTCTTCTGCGCCTCCGCCATCAGGCGGTGCATCCCCGCCGCATTCTCAGGCGGGTCCTCCATAAAGGCCGGTGACTGCGGCAACTCATTCGGGTCGTACATATCGTCCAGCGGACCGGCGTACGGCGGGTGTGGCTCAAAAAAATTGATGCATATCGCAAACGGCCTGTCCCTGTTTTTCTCGATGAACTCCCCCACCCGGTCGCCAAGATAAGTCGCCTTCGTCTGCTCCTCTGGCAACGTCGCAGCAAAAGGCCGTGAAAACACCTTTTTGCCCCGTAAATCCTTGTCCGGCTCATGGCCCAGACCGATTAGGTAGTGGTGATAGTCGCTCAACACCTCGTCGTACTCGGCCTTCGTGTGCCACCCCCGGTACTGATCCTCAATCGAGTGCCACTCGTCCCAGCCCTTCCGTTTAATCACCTCATCGCCCAGGTGCCACTTGCCGTAGTAGGCGGTGTGATACTCGTCAGGGAAGAACTCGGCCAGCGTCTCAACATCGTCGGGAAGCGGGATATTGTTCTTGATACACCCGTTGGTGTGAGGCCACAGACCGGTCATTTGCGTCGACCTCGACGGCGTGCAGATCGGCGAGCTCACATAGGCGTTCTCAAACACAAAGCTCCCATCGGCAAGCCGGTTCAAGTTCGGCGTCTCGATCCAGTCGTTCCCGTACGCAGCCATCGTGTCGGCGCGCTGCTGGTCGGTGAAAATGTAGACGAGGTTCGGGCGGTCGGGCATTGCCATGCTGGCTCCAGTAGTGTGAACGGGGCGACCCGTCGTTATCGTTGTCGGGCCTATAATCTCCCCGGCACACATTTCATGCAACATCCTGTGAAGGTTTCGACCGACCGGAACCCGCCTGGAGGACACCAATGGCAGTCGTCGAACTTAACGAGACCCGCCGCTTTCCCTACGCCGATGGCCGCGTGTTTGGCGATACCGGCGCCTACGAGCAGATCGATGCAGTCCTGACCTTCGCGGTCGACCCGGCAGCCGAGGTCAACCTCTCCATCGTCGACCTCGAGCACGCCCCGCGGGATGGCGACGGCCGCGTCCGCTTCACCGCCGACTTCTCGGTCGTAAGGCCGGTAAACCCCGACCGGGGAGCCCACCTGCTGCTCGTCGAGTTGCCGAACCGGGGCCGGCGGCGCGTTGTCGATACGTTCAACCGAAGTGGCAAAGAGGCCGCAGCCAGCTCCGATCCCGGGGACGGCTTCCTGTTCGAACGGGGCTTCACCGTTGCGTCCATCGGGTGGCAGTGGGATGTCTACACCGACGACGTGCTCATGGGCCTTGAACCGCCAGTTGCCGATCTCTCAGGTGAAGCAGACCCCGGCCAGAACGTGGTCGAGATCAGACCCAACATTTCAGCTTCGACCTGGCTGCTTGCCGATCGCGTGCACAGGCCGCTCAGGGCTGCAACGCTCGACGACCCGGGCGCCGTTCTCTACATCAAGGATTACGAAGAGGGCGAGGCAACGGTCATCCCCCGCGCGAACTGGAAATTCGCGAGAGAGACCCCGAGCGGCATCGAGCCCAGCGACGAACATACCTATCTCGAAAGCGGGTTCCAGCCGGGCAAGTACTACCAACTCGTCTACTCGACAAAAGACGCGCCCGTCGCAGGCACCGGGTTCCTCGCCCTGCGAGACGTCACCTCGTTTCTCAAGTACGACGCATCGACCCTGTTGCCCGAAATAGGAAGGCTCGACCACTCGATCGGCTACGGCGTATCGCAAACCGGCAGAATGCTCCGGCATTTCCTGCACCTGGGCCTGAATGTCGACGAGCAGGGCAGGAAGGTCTTTGACGGTCTCCTGCCCCATGTCGCCGGGGCAAGAATGGGCGCATTCAACAACCGCTACGCCCAGCCGTCCAACCAGTCCTACCCGGCATTCGGCCACCTCTTCCCGTTCAACGATGCCGAACTGGCCGATCCCTTCAGCAACAATTCCGACGGCATCCTGAAGCGGCTCAGGGAACTGGACGCCGAACCGAAGGTCATCTACACGAACAGTTCCGCCGAATACTGGCGGGGCGACTCCTCGCTGATGCACACCGACCCCGCGGCCAGCCGCGATATTGCAGCGGAAAACAATTCTCGCATCTACCACTTTGCCGGCACCCAGCACGGTGCCGGCGCACTCCCGCAAACCCGGGGCCTCGGCGCAGAAAGCGCGCTCGGACGCCACGCCTACAACGTCGTCGACTACTCGCCATTGCTGCGGGCCGCCCTCGTAAACCTGGAAAAATGGATAACGCTGGGAACCGAGCCGCCGCCAGGTACTCATGCACAGATCGAAACCGAAACGGCCGTCCCAAGGGCCACGGTGCTCGACGTATTCGACAACTTCCCCGACCAGGTAACGCCAGACAGGTCGAAACTCTGGATTATCAAGACAATCGACCTCGGCCCCAGGGCCAGCGAAGGGATTGGCGAATACCCGCCCACCGAAGGCGAAACTTACCCCTGCCTCGTCTCGGCGGTCGATCACGACGGCAACGAGATGGCAGGCATCCGGCTCCCCGACCTCACCCGGCCGGTGGCATCCCACACCGGCTGGAACGTTCGCGATCCCGAAACCGGGTCGCCCGACCAGCAGATTCCGATGCTGGGCTTCACGAACTGGTTCCCGGCAACGCAATCCGAAAGAAAAGCAACGGGCGATCCCCGCCTCTCAGTCGAGGAGCGGTACCCGGACAGGGCTCACTACGCAGCGCTCGTTCAGCGCGATGCCGAGGTACTCGTGCGCGATGGCTTCGTGCTCGAACAGGATATCGATCTCGTCGTCCAAAACGCGCTAGACCGGTACGACGTGGCAGTGACGCGAACCGCTGCAACCCAGCCGGTATAACTGGCAGAGAAACACTCGATTGCAGTTCAGACACCTCGGAAAATCAGGACTCGAAGTTTCGGAAATCGGGCTCGGAGCGAACAGCTTCGGCGAGCCGCGCAAACGCGACCGCGCCGAATCACAGGCGATCATCCATGCCGCGATCGACCACGGAATCAACTTCGTCGACACCTCAAACGTATACGCAAGCGGCGTGTCGGAAGAATTCATCGGACACGCCTTGAAGGGACGGCGCGCCGACATGCTGATCGGCACGAAGTTCGGCAGCATGCGCCGACAGGGACCGAACAACTTCGGCGGTTCCCGCATCTTCGTGATGCGATCGGTCGAAGAGAGTCTCAGGCGACTCCAGACCGACTACATCGACGTCTACATGATCCACCGGCCCGACACCCGCATGCCCATGGAAGAAACCCTTCGTGCGCTCGACGACCTCGTCCGCCAGGGCAAGGTCCGCTACACCGCGGGCTGTAATTTCGAGGCGTGGCGGTTCGCCGACGCCTGCCACACTGCAAAAGCCAACGACCTCCAAACGTTCGCCGCTTCCCAGTTTGGCTACTCGATGATCGACCGGAGCGCTGAAGCCGAAATGATCCCGGCATGCCGGCAACTGGGTGTTGCGGTCATACCCTACCTGCCGCTCGCAGCCGGAATGCTGACCGGAAAAGTCGACGCGGGCGGCACTCCGCCCCCCGGAACGCGGCTCGACATCGAAAAAGGCACCGCCGAACGGTGGATCACACCCGCCAACCTCGCGCTCATAAATAAACTCGAAAGCTGGGCGAAAGAAAGAGACCACTCGGTCCTCGAGCTCGCATTCGCCTGGCTGCTCGCCGAACCCATCGTCGCAACCGTTATTGCAGGCGCAAGTTCACCCGGACAGGTCGCACAAAACGCAGCCGCGGCCAACTGGAAACTCACAGCCGGGGAGCGGGCCGAAGTGACCGCCATCCTCGACGCCAACCCGCCCGAAAACTCAGGACCCTACTACTCGTCCGCAGCATACTTCCGCGAGCCAACTCAAATGCCACCACGTGGCTAACCGGGCATGTCCCCTCCTCCCTCCAAGGGAGAGAGGGTTAGGGTGTGGGTGAAGGCTGCCAATGCGTGACCTCGTAGTCCAAAACTCCATCCCGGCCAGGGCGGGAGAACAGCTCACCCCTTAAGTCTCCGTCGGGCTACCGGAGCCGTCCCAACTACTGGGACCACAACCGTGCACGAACGCCAGGGCGGGACGGGGACCTACATCTCAAGGCAAAAGCAATCTGCCCAGTTTCCGATTTCCTGCCACCTGGAATCCGACGATTCCAGGAGATCTGGCAGATCGATTTGGCATGTGGGGGATCATACCACCTTGCATCGATAACTCGAATTACGGACGACTCACTAACCGACCTACAGCAATGCACCTGAAAGCAAGCGAAAATCTTCGTCAGATTCCCAAATTTTGACTAATTCTCCCCAATTTTCGTCTGGCCTTTGCATGAGGCGAGCGAGATCGTCAATTTTTTCGGTGTCTGCGGATGTGAGATCGTCAAACTCGCTCAGGACGCCAAATCGTGATCCATGATGGAGATAGATGACCTCGCTGTTCATTAGTGAGTGGAAATCATAGAAAAGGGACCAGACAACTACAATCGCACCACGGTTGCCAGCCGCGAAGTGGAAGTGCTGCGGATCAACCTTCCCGGCGCGTATATCGAGCCATGCATCGGCAGGAAAATCGAATCTTCCTTCTGGCATGCCGTAAGGATCGTAGCCATCTGTTGAACTCAGGCTTCCATCAACGTCAATAGTGATCCAGCGGTCATCCTGCTCGCTCCAATATTGATTTATCCAATGATCCGTACTTACGTTGCCAAGTTCGCCCATCTCAAAATATGATGCATTGCCAGCACGGACTCGCGCAGGAATACCCTTCGATTTCAAAATACTTGCCATCGCTATCGCGACAAAGCGGCATGTCAATACTAGTTTGTCTTCAGGTTTTCGGTCAGCGACGAATCCTCTTTCGTCGCGCCTGTAGAGTTCGGCGAACATGGCTGCGGCGGTAACTAAAACGTCGTCTTCTGGTTGTCGCCACCACGGAACCTGGGTCATGTCGCCAAACTTTAGATCGGCGTTGGTGCCAACGTTGCCGGCAGCAAGAGTCGTACGGTGAATGAAGTTCTGACGGACCAGCAATCCGATTTCCCGAACGTCATCGGGCAGTTCGGTTTTTAACTTTTCTTGGTACAAGCCAGGGTAGTTGTAGGTTCCAAATTCGAGAAAGCGTTTTACGATGTCCTCGTTCATTTCTACAACCTCCAGGTTTCCTGGCTCGTTTCGAACATTACCCCATCCACGAAGATCCGATGAATCGTAGTGCGAGCTGGACGATCGGTGAGTTACAAGCCACATATTCCGGACGGCTGTGGGCCCTCCACCTCACCCCCTAAGTCTCAGTCAAAATAAAGCCCGGGGGCGCATCCTCCCTGTGCGTCATTTCCACCGGACTGTACCGACCGCCATCGTAGATATTGCCCGAGTAAATCACCGTCTCGGGAACAATCTTCTCCTTCGCCGAACGCTCTTCGTGCAGCACATCCATGTACGAAAACGAGCCGGTCTCGATCTTGCTTATCACCACATCTGCAACAGTCCCCGGCGAAAGCGAACCAAGCTCCTTCTCCTGCGAAAGCACACGCGCCGGGACCCGAATCGACATCTCGAACACCTCGGCGAGCGGAATGCCAAGGGCAAGCACCTTCGACATGGTCGTCGGCATATCGAAAACCGGCCCATCGATATTGCCCACATGCACATCGGTGCTGATCGTGTCGGGCTTTAAGCCCTGCTCAATAGCCTGCTCCAGCGTCCTGAACGCAAATCCCCTGGCGCCGTGACCGATATCCAGGTAAACGCCGCGTTCCTTCGCGTCCCACAGCTTCTGCCACACATCGCCACGGTGATCGAAAATCGGGAACCGGAAAGCAGCATGGAACGTGTGAGTCAGAATGTCGCCGGGGTTCATCCAGTCGAGCAGCTGCGGAATCGGCGCACCATACGCCTCGCACATCAAAATCCCGCCACCGAAATCGGCCGCCTCGCGGGCCATCGGGAGCGACGCAAAGTGCTGCGAATGGTGAAACTTGACTCCCAGCAGGGTGTCGTAACTGTTGATCAGTTCCTTCACCTCGCCCGCCGAGGAAGGCTCCGGGCCGTGCGGGTCGGGCATGCGTACAAGCGAATAGAGCCGCACTTTGGTGTTCTGAATATCCGATTCCCAGTAGTGCGGGTACTCGGCAGGAGTCGCCGTGCCCGCATCGAGCGCCGTCGTCACCCCGTTCGCCATGTTCGTCGTGTCTGAATCAACGCTCGGCCGATTTCCCCGCGACGTGTAGTTGTGAACGTGCAGGTCGATAAACCCCGGCGTAACGACCTTGCCTCTCGCATCGATAACCGTCTCCGCCTGGTCGGCCGGCAAATTCTCGCCAACTTCGGCCACCCGCGTCCCCGCGATCGCCACATCGCGAATCCCGTCGATCCCCTGGAACGGGTCGATCACCCGACCACCAGTGATCAGTATGTTCCACCGCATGTCACTGCTCCCTCTAACAAGCAATTTTCAGTCGTCCCTGGCAGGTATCCAGCGTCAATACATCCAGATTTGAAAACCCAACCAGAATCCCATCCCACCGGCAACGAACGCTACGAAAGAATCTCTCGCAGCCGCTCGACCACCGTCTCGACCTCTTCGTCCGAAAGCATCTGCACCCCGATTCCAATCGAACCCCCATCGTCATGCGTCCGGGTCCAGATCGGCGGGTCGCCCTCTTCAAGGCGCTTGATCACCTCGTGACCGTCGATCCCGGTAACGCTCGCGTCGAAGTGAATAAACACCGTAACGTTCGGCCCCAGCTGGGCCTCCTTCGGAATCGAAGTCGTCACCCCCGCGATGCCCGCGAGCCCGCGTGCGAACGCACTCCGCTTATCCTCTTCAATCGCAAGCCGCTCCTCGTGGTCCATCGAAAACCACCGTCTCAGTGCAACCGCAACACCCATCACCTCGCCGCGGTCGGTCTTGTACGGGCGGCCGTACGGACGCGGCAAACCCTGCATGCCGGCCAGTTCAAACCCGATGAAGTTCTGCATAAAAGCCGACTCGACAAGCTCGGCCTTGCCCGTACAGATTCCGGTCGAATGCGGCGACCCGATGTACTTGGCACCGAACGCCACGACATCGCCCGTCCTCGCGACCCGCATGAACCGGTCCAGCGGATAAATCTGCCCCGCGGCGTCAACCACCAGCTTGATCCCGTGCTTGTCGGCCACCTCCCTCGCCTGGTCGAGCGACACCCACTCCGAGCCCCATCTCCCGCTCTCGAAATAGGCGACGCCAGCCGTCTTCGGGCCAATTCCGGCCTCCATCTCCTCAACCGTGCAGCCGTCGTCCCGACCAACGTCAACGAGCTTGCCGCCGGCAAGCGTGAAACACCGTTTGTAGTTGTAATCGTGGCCTTTCTGGAACACGAACTCGTTGCGATCAAAACCAGATGTATCCGGAATGCTGGCCATCCTGTCGCGGCTGTCTCCGGCCAGCACTGCAGCCGTACCCAGCGATATCGCCGCGGCCGCTCCCGATGTCACGAACGCCTGCTCCGTGCCGAGCGTCTCGGCAATGAACTCACCTGTCTTGCGCAGTAGCTCCTCGAACACCACATAGCCCGAGTTGGTCGCCTCGTCCATCGCCGCCTGCACCTCCGGGGGTGGAGTCGAACCGCCAAGCAACGTCTGATTGCCCCTGGCGTTAATTCCGGGCGTCACCCCGAACTGCTCGTATATCCCGCTCATCGCATCCTCCGGTGGGTGCCGCACCGGGCCCGGCCAGGCAAAACTGTGCCATCATGCCCGTGCAGCAAGTGTTGGCGTTCGTCGCGGCGTAGTTCTACCACAACTTCACCCCGAAACGACCCAAAAAGACGATGCTGGGGGCATAAAGTGACGCAAACGGCGCAGACACACGAAAACCGCCACCAGACAACCGGCAAATAAGCGCGATCGGCCTGACAGGTCCCAACCGGCTGGCAAAAGGAATAATCAATGGCGATCGATCCCCTCAACAATCCCGTCTATGCCCGGTTCGGAGTGACGCCCGTCATCAACGCCGGTGGCACTCACACGACGCACGGCGGATCGATGATGCGACCGGAAGTCCGTGAGGCCATGAGCCTGGCAGCTGAATCGTTTATCGACCTCGTGGAGCTAAAACGCGCCACCGGCCGGTTCGTAGCCGAGATAACGGGAGCGGAAGCAGGAATGATCTGCTCAGGAGCCGCAGGCGGTCTCGTCCTCTCAACCGCAGCCGTGATGACCGGCACCGACCCCGAAAAGATCGCACAGCTGCCGAACTCCGGCGGGATGAAGAACGAAATCCTGATGCAGCGCAACAACCCCTCCGGCTACACAAAATGCCACGAGTACGCCGGGGCGAAGTTGACTTATGCCGGAAACGAAGACGGTGCCACACAGGACCAACTCGCCGACGCCATCACCGCCGATACCGCGGCCATCCTGCACACATTCGCTTACGGCCCTGCCCGCCCAGGACTCACGCTGCCCGAAACCGTCGAGGTCGCCCGCGACGCCGAAACCCCCGTGCCGGTCATCGTCGACGGCGCGGCAATGCTCCCACCAAAAGATAATCTGACGAAGTACATTAGCGAAGGTGCCGACCTCGTTACGTTCTCAGGCGGAAAATACATCGGCGGTCCCCAGTCGGCAGGACTGCTCGCCGGACGCGCCGACCTCGTTGAGGCCGCGCTCCTCAACAGTGGACCCGGCATGGCGGTCGGGCGGCCCCAGAAGGTCGGCCGGGAAGAACTGATCGGGATGGCGACCGCGCTGCAACTGTTCGTCGAATCCGATGACGAGGCCCGGACCGCCGCGATGCAGAAACGGGCACAACACATCAGCGACCGGCTGCAGGGCATCCCCGGCATCAAGGCCTCGGTCGAACTCGATTACCTGCAATTCCACGTCCCGAACTGCGTCATCAGGTTCGATTCTGCCGATGAAGCCGACCGGGTGTGGGAAGGAATGCACGAAGGCAACCCGCGGGTTTACATCGCCCGCATTCAGGGTGGACTTACCGCAAACACGGTGAACATTCTCGACGGGCAGGAAGAAGCGGTGGCGCAAAGACTGGTCGAAGAACTGACAAAATAACGCTCCCGCCACCCGGCCTGCCGCTCATCTTCCTTCTGCCCGGGGGAGGCGGGTGCCCACAAGTGGGCGCGAGGTTGAGGGGGAATGCCAGTATCGTTACCGTGGACGCCGAAAAAACATCCCTCCATCTCTCAAAAAAACCCCGAGGTAACAAACCGTGAGCCCGACCGCACAACAACCAGGTGAATGGGGATCGTTGGAACTCGTCTCGGCACCGCTCATCGAAGCCGGTGAACTGACCACCATCCACCTCCGCTACATCGCCGGCAACGCAGGTCTCACCCCGGGCGGCACCATCTCGATCACCACAACCTCCGATTCCGACTGGGCCCCGCCGCAACTGGCCGATCCTGCAGCCAACGGTTTCCTGAAGGTCACCCCGCCGACAAACCGCGCAATATCCGTCCACACCCCCGACCACAAATCGATGGTCATTACCCTGCAATCGGGGAAACTCCGATCCGGCGACGCCATCGACATCGTGCTCGGCGACCGGAGCGGGGGCGGGCGCGGACTCCGGGCGCAAACCTTCTACGAACCC
>Ga0209554_1001252_pt1 | contig 19544 bp, 9 predicted proteins | sample MarorgKNORR_S2LV_5_FD_188221 | JGI IMG/M metagenome (GOLD analysis project Ga0209554, IMG submission 188221) | Marine microbial communities from the Southern Atlantic Ocean, analyzing organic carbon cycling - Bottom_A/KNORR_S2/LV (SPAdes) (version 2) | ecosystem: Environmental > Aquatic > Marine...
GATGGTATTGATATGAGGCAGAAATTCCGAATCACAGAACGGCTCCAAGTACTTCTGAAGCATCTTCGTTCGCATCACCATCGGGTCTCCACCTGTGACGAGTACATCTGTTACCTCTTCATGTTCTTGTAGATACAAGAAGAAGTGCTCCGCCTCCTTCTGCGCGAATCTCAAATCTGAATCACCGATGAATTGCGCCCAGCGGAAACAGTAGGTGCAATAGGCATGACAGGTCTGACCGGCAGATGGGAACAACAGAACGGTCTCCGGATACTTATGCTGAACACCATTGAGGTTGTATTCCTCATCAGGTGTGTTCAAGGTCATCTGATCGGCAGGATGGGGATTCAAGTCGGCCCGGATTGTATTGACCACGGAGGAGATTCTTGACTCATCGCCACTGAGACACGCTTCCCGCAAGGCTTCACGATGACCCTCTTCGAGCATCTTCATGGTTGGGATGAGCAAGTGAAAGAAGGGATCCTCTTCAAGATCATCCCATTTGATCAGATTGTCAATCACATGGGATGAAAGACGGAAAGGAAACACCCGCGACGCCATTTGTACATCGGTCAGTACTTCTGAGAATTCAGGGTGTTCATCCGCCAATTCTGCAAGTTGGTTTCTTGTCCATGGCCGATATTTCTGAAAGGATTCGGATATGGATACCTTTTCAGCATCCATCACAGTCGAGGCTCCCTATTCATCCGTTCACCAACAGAATATATTTTGAGAGACTACTATATGAGGTCTATGGTTAGATTTCAATCCACAAACAAATCGTTCTGCTTGAGGTTCGAGCGGTTCATGCTCAACACCCATTCAACTCACAAGTGAGTTTCCAAGGATCTGTTGAATACCCAAGTTGGATGCATCAACTAATCGCATTCAGATAGGTTGGAAGGGTCAATCCGAAAACCCTTCCAACTGAATATGGTAGTTTGATGGGCTTTGCGTGAGTCAGTTTACTCTCTACGAAGCGACCACCCGCGATAGCAAGGATTCCCCTTAGAATCGTCTCCACATTTGCCTATCGGTCTGCGAAAAGATTCATTGCATTGTTTGAACTGAAATAATCCCATAGGGGGAGGCGAGATGTCATTTGAGCAAAAAATCCCAGTCCGGATTTTTATCGCCACCACCGCGTTGATGGTTCTGGTCTCACTTTGGTATGGTCGAATCGAACAACCACAATCCTATCACCAATTTGGCGACACTCGAACATTATTGGGAATCCCTAATGCCTTCGATGTGCTGTCTAATCTGACAATCCTTGCCCCCGGCATCCTCGGCTTGGCTCTGATGTATCGACTGGGGAATTCCGATTATCGTTATCACCGCCAATTTGAGCCGGTGATTTTGTCCACCCTGTTCGGAGGAATGGTGATTACCGCCTTCGGCTCGATGTGGTTTCATCTGGAGCCCAGCGATGCAACCCTGGTCTGGGACCGGTTGGCGATGACCATCATCATGACCGGTTATTGCTCGCTGGTGGTCTCTGACAGATTCAGTCCATCGGTGGCCCAGCGGATGCACTTTCCACTACTGATTTTCGGATTACTCACCGTATTATTCTGGTATTTCAACGGTGACCTGCGACCATATTTCATATTCAAGTTTCAGGCACCGATTCTAGTGCTGATTCTACTTTTTTGGGGAGAGGAATCGTATGACCGGGCTGGAGATTATCTAGTCTCAATGTTCTTCTTCCTGGTTGCCAGCATCCTTGAATTCGGCGATATCTTCGTCTATGAGACCCTCGGTATTATCGGTGGGCATGCCCTGAAGCATATCTCCGCCGGCATTGGATTTTATTGGATTATGCGGATGATAGGTAGAAGGCAGGCGAAAGCCAATGCAATTCAAGCCTAGGCTCGGATTTCGCTCAGTCTTCCGATTCCCAAGTGGCCTTCATCTCCGAAGGCCGAACGTCGTCGCGATTTATTGTGGCCTCCGGTGGTGAGAGGGTGAATGGTGTTAGTTCGCCTTTATCCACATACAGACTAGGCCCACTGCTGAGGAAGTAAACCGAGCCACGCCGACTGCGGGAATCTGCCGGCTTGGGGTCATCCATCGTCGCACATTCCCCGGTGCAACCATCGGCGAATGCGACATAGACCCTTCCCTCTCGGTCGATGGTCAGGTCATTGAAGTCGAGCAGGTTGCGGTTCGAGCCACCGATATCGCGGCAATCTCCGCTGTTCAGGCAGATACTACCCACCTGCACCGGGTCAGGTGAGACCCGTACAGTGTGGAACACCGGGTTGGCATCGAGGGCATTCAGGCTATAGGTGATGTAGAGATAATAGGTGATGTTCTCTGTTGCATGGTGCGGATTACCACTCCAATTATTTCCATCGATGTCGTCCAGGCCCAGTTCACTGCTGTTTTCACTACCGAGGTAGGTGATGGCGATTCGTCCAGGGTCTCCAGCATCGATCTGCGGGAAGGTTGTCGAGATGACTTCAACCGGGCTTATCCGCATGCTGGTCTGTTCCCAGGAATTTCCCGAGTCGGTGCTGCGCGACATGTAGATTCCGAAGTCGGCGCCGGTCCAGATGTGATATCCGTTGGAATCACTGTCGGTGGCGACTTCGGTATTCTTGCGCGGATTCGGGGTGCCGGCATCCTCACCCATGGTTTTGCTCTCCCAAGTCAGGCCATTATCCTTGGAGACGATGACGGTCGGAGTGCCGACTCTCGGGGGAACATAGACCGTGCCGTCGGGTGCGGTGGTGATGGCGCCGTGCAGGCCGCCATTTGTTGTCGCCAATCCGTATATCTGGCCGCCGACCTCAAATGTGGCACCACCATCAAAACTGGTGTAGCAGAAAATTCCTACAAGTTTGTTGTAGCAGAAATATATCGCTTCTTCGTAAACTGGGTCGAGTTGGCCGGGAATACCATAGCCATCATCAGTCCACGGGCCCGAACCGAGTTTGATGTGGTCGTTCAAGGGAATCGGGCCAGAGTCATGTGGATTACCAATCCAGTTCTCTCCATCATTATCGCTGAAGGCAATCCAGGTCGTGATAAGGGTCACCATCTGCACATTGAACACACGGTCGGTCACCGGGTCGACCCACAGATATGGGTCACTGGTCGAGGGTTGGGAGGCGATGTCGGCAACGTCCTCCCAAAATCCCCCATGATCACAGGAACGCATGACCTTCTCCAAGGCGACAAAGAACATACAGCCACTGGAGGTGATGCCGATACTGGGCTCGGGGCCGTTCTCTCCGACATCGCTGAAGGTGAAACTGAGGTTCAGGGGAGGTGCATCGACAGCCAATCCATCAGGGCCGGTGACAAAGGTGCCATCGGGCAGTGATGGCTCCTCGGGAGGTGGTGGAGGGGGCTGGTCGTCCTTGAAACAGCCGGCGAGCACAGATGTGAGCATCAGGGTGACCAGAAGCAGAGCACGGGCTCGCATATTTCCGGTGAAAATGCGATTGCGCATTAGTCTATCCCCGAGCAATACCGAACAAGTATTCAGGCGACATTCGTAATGCTACTTATTGTACATCGCCTAGACTTGCTTGGCCGGAAAAACTCCGAACATTCGGCTAAACCTCTCGCCTGAATGCAACTGAATAATGGCGACATCTGTTCACTCGCATTCGTCGTTTTTCCTCTATAGCAACATATGATTCAAATTTGTACGTCCGGTCGCTCTCACACATCATCGGGCAAGGCGTCGAATTCAGCCCGCTTATCCTCAAACCACTTACCCATGGCTTCAGGGTCTTGCATCAAATCCATCATCGCCTGCATCGCCTGAAGGTGGGCTGGGTCACCTTTCTGCATCATCTCAGCCCCGTGGGCTTTGCTCAGTTCACCGATCTCATCAAAGGTCTCAGCGGTGAATATCACATCGCAAGCGCCGCCCAGTTGGGCACAGGTCATGGTCTTCATGGCCACTGCTATTCTTTACGACATATAATTACGAAGGCCACTGGGGATTCACATTCAAGCTCGGCCTTTGCTAATCGGGAAACCCCTGACTATCCCGCCGCCAGAACGCAGAAACGAATGGATTTCAGCAGTAATATCATTGATTGAGGAATACCAACCAAAATTAACGAAGCCCGAAAGTCGTAGCAATACGTGGTGGGCTTCGACGTCGAGGGATTCGCTTCATATGACCCCTTGAGCGAGCATGGCGTCAGCGACCTTGAGGAAGCCGGCGACATTGGCGCCGAAGACGTAATCGCCTTCGCGCCCGTATTTCTTGGCGGTATCGTAGGAGGCCTTGTGGATGTTGACCATGATGGTGTCCAATTTCTCGTCCACCTCTTCACGAGACCAGTTCATTCGCAGGGAGTTCTGACTCATCTCCAACCCTGAAGTGGCTACCCCGCCGGCATTACTCGCCTTACCGGGGGAGAACATCACTCCATTGCCCTGGAAGCACTCAATTGCCTCTGGGGTGCACGGCATGTTGGCACCTTCACCGACCACCATGACGCCATTGCCGACCAATGATTGCGCCTCATCCCCGTTTATCTCGTTCTGGGTCGCACATGGCAGGACTACATCGACCTTTACCGACCACAGTCCGTTGACCGATGGCTTGGGTTGTGCCGCGTCATAGGTTGCACTGGCAAAGTGGTCAGCGTATTCGCTGATTCGGCCACGACGATTATTCTTCAGATCCATTATCCAAGCCAGTTTCTCGGCATCGATTCCTTCAGCATCATGGATGAAACCGCTGCTGTCTGACATCGTCACCGGCTTGCCGCCGAGCTCGATTACCTTTTCACAAGCGTACTGAGCGACGTTTCCGCTGCCGCTGATGGCTACGCTTTTTCCGGCGAAGGTTTCGCCCTTGGTCGCCAGCATTTCACGCACGAAGTATACCAGACCATAGCCGGTTGCCTCGGGGCGAATCAGTGAGCCGCCCCACGACATTCCCTTGCCGGTCATGACTCCGGTGAACTCGTTCTGCAATTTCTTGTACTGTCCGAACAGGTAACCAATCTCTCGCCCACCCACACCGATATCTCCGGCGGGTACGTCGGTGTTATTGCCGATGTGACGCCATAACTCAGACATGAAAGACTGACAGAAACGCATCACTTCATTATCGGATTTACCCTTCGGGTCGAAATCCGAACCACCCTTTCCTCCACCCATCGGAAGCCCGGTAAGGCTGTTCTTGAAGACCTGCTCGAAGGCCAGGAACTTCAAAATCGATAGATTGACGCTGGGGTGGAATCTCAAGCCACCTTTGTAAGGACCAATCGCCCCATTGAATTGGATGCGGAAACCACGGTTGACGTTGACCTTACCCAAGTCATCGACCCACGGAACACGGAATTGTAACAGACGCTCGGGCTCGACCATGCGCTCGAGGATTTTCGCCTCGACGAATTCAGGGTGTGCTTCCATAACCGATTCCAGTGATTCCAGCACCTCTTCAACCGCCTGGAGAAATTCAGGTTGGTCGGGGTCTCTTTGTCTAGCTAGTTTCAAGGCTGCTTCAACGTGGCTCATTCTACCATCTCAATCCCTAAGGGGATTGGCCCGCCCACCTTGGCTTCACTTGTAAGTATTGCCGGTGCAAACCTGACTGCATCGAGAAAACCCAGACATTTAATTCGCTTCGGAATAGCCTGTGACACTTGTGCCCGAACCGGGCATCCACTCCAGAGGTCTAAGACCAGGGATTACGGATGATGAAAGCATTGAGCCGCTCGAGGCGTCTCTGCCCCGTCTCATCTTCAGGGGCTGTGGAGCGAATCGCTTCTTCGATAAGGGCATGCTCATCTTCCTGCAATCCGTAGGCCGAGCGCAGGCCATCGAGAATCGCCATCTCGTCTTCGGTAATCTCCTCATCATCGAGAGCCGCCACCAATAATGACTGGTAGGTGATGACGTCACCGATCTCTCTCCCGGCCCACTCTTCAGCTTGAGTTGCAGAGATGGGGCTGGGCATCTCACCCTTGGAAATTGCGATGCAATCGGGTAGATCGGTCGGGCTGACCCCCAATGAGGTGCCGAGCACCCGTAACATCGTCGCCTCATCGAAAGTGATTCGGTCATCGGCCAGGGCGATCTTCAGGGTCTTGAGGTAGATGTATAATCCGCGAGTCGCGTCGAGCAAGGCCATGTGACTGCGTCGGCCAACTCATATTTCACCATCTTGCACCTATTCCCAGCCGACCTACCCCCCCCGCCCCGTCCACCCACTTCCATCTCTCCTCAGCCAACCCATTCCCGGTCCCAGCCGACCATCACGGCCGGGAGTCAGGTGGACCACCACGGCTGGGAGTCAGGTTGAGAAAGTAGGGGATTTACTCGAGAAACACATTTTCGGCTCTGTATTACAATAATGCCGACTTTGGGGGACGTTCAAAGGTAATTCTTTCGCTTCAGAGTCGACTTCGGCTCACAGTGTGGCGTTTTTTCGGAAGTGGATGGCTCATTATTTGCAATTCAATTGCATTTCAATTTGTCATTGGTTTGGCATACCTTTATGGCATGCAGCCGATCTGCCCAGATTATCGAACCAAGGTGAGATGCGATGACAGCCCCGAGTACGAGTATCAGTATGCGACTACCAGACGATGTTCTGGCTGAGCTGGATTCTCGCGTCGGATTGGACGGAATGCGCAATCGCTCCGACGTTATTCGCCAGGCCACCAGGTCTTACGTGCGCCAACTACCTAGCCTACCCAGCATGGACACGGTGACCATTCAACTTGGCAGTGCGGTGCGCACTCGCCTGGCAACCCTGTATGAATTGCGCGGCATCACCGCCGCCGATGCCGCACTTCAGGGATTGCTGAATTATATCGATGCGGCCGTCGCCAACGAACTCGGCGATATCGATGAGAAACTCCAGACCCGCCTTCAATCGAAGCGGGCTGAGACCTTGCCTAGCAAGGAGCACACCGAGTAGGTGAGAGCAGAAGAGGGGATGGGATGCCGAACGACGACCCCCACACACCGTTGTTGTTCAACCCCGTGCCACCCGGAGAAGGACCCCGATCTGGATTGGCCGCTCTACGTCTTCGTGCACGTCACGCACGACGGGGTCAAACCACACAACCCTCCCGTGGTCGGGAAGATTCCGGCCCGGGAGGAACCTTTTCCTCTGATTCCGCCTGCTAGGCTTTGCGCTCAAACCTGGCAACATACTCCTTGGGCAAATGATTCAGAGCACATCTGGCAAGGAGAAGTAAGCAAGAGACCAATTCTCGCGCTATTACCAACCTATGTGCAACTCTCCCGAATCCCAGATGGCGGTCAGTTCCCTGGCATCATCCGGCAGAGTGACGGTTTTATGCCAACCGATATCGAGCAGATTCAGTTTCAGCACCGGATGTCCATGCAGTTCACCTTTGCTTACCTCGACCCGTCCCAGAGTCGTGCCACGCAGTGGGATGCTGATTCGTCTCTCTCCCAAGTTTCCTCCGAGTTCGGCCACCATCCATTCGAGACGGCGATCGGGAAGTATTTCGGCGAGGTGAGATTCAGGTAATTCGCCGGCACTGACGAGGAATCTGGAATGCAGTTCCTGTACTTCAGCCAGATGGGGAATGGAGGAAAGGTGTTGGGCGTGCAAGATGTGCGGTTCGCCGGACAATCCTGAGTGGGCGCTGGGAGAGACCTTTGCCGAGTCAGGGATTCGGCCGTCTTCAATATCTCCCATGGACGATATCGAGGCGAATCTACCCTCGTTGATGGTTACCGACTGCCAACCCGGATTCTCTTTCCCGGGAGCGGATGAGGGCTCGCTGCCTGCCGACATGGTGAGGTCGAGATGTCGGTGGCTCAAGAACCCTCGGCTCACTCACCCGGCTTGGTCTTGGCGAAAAAACGTTTGGCGATCATCTGTGTAGTAGCGCCATCATGAGTGATTATCGGTGACAGGTTGTCGGGTAGGCAGGCCTTGTAGTTGCCACGTTGATGGCGCTCGTCGAGAAGTAGAATGAAGGCACGGTCCTCGACACTGCGAATCGGCCGTCCCATCGCCTGCAATACCGCGTTCATCGGCGGTTGAGTCATGGCCCAGCGCATTCCCTTGCCGCGTCCGAATTTATCGTCGAAATAATCTCGCAGCGCATTTCCTTCGACCGATGGCGGTGCCATCGGAATGCCGATGCAGACCACTGCATCGAGAATGTTGTTTCGATAATCGATACCTTCGGCCAGTTTCCCGGCAAATACCCCAGCCAACAGTAATCTCTTACCGCGCCGGCGGGCATCCTCGAGGTCATCGAGCAGGCGGTCAATACGTTGTTTTCCCCAAGTTCTCTCCTCCAAGACGACCTTGATGTCGCCCCAGTTATGACCGGCGACATATTCGGCGATGCGGGCATAAGATGGGGCGAAGACCGCTACGTGACCGGAACATGAATTCACCATTCCGGCGATATGACTCTGAATCTTCGCAGTCATCGCCTCACTCTTTTGGCGGTGGGTGCCATTGACATCGCTGGCGATGGCGACCGGCCTGCGGTCATGCATGAATGGCGAGGAGAATGACCGTAGGACGGTGTTTTTTGCGAGGCCAAGGATCCTGCTGTACAATTCTGGCGGGTATAGCGTACCCGACATCAGAATCGAGCCGGCGACCTTTGAGAATATCGGTCCAGAGACCAGACTCGGGTCGAGCAGGTGGCTGGTGATGACACCATTGGCGGAATTGTCCTCGAATACTAGAGCCAGAGCCGTGGTATGGCCGAATTGTTCGACCGCGGCGATGATCGAGCCGAGTCTGTGTGCGGCCAAATCCTGGATTTCATCTGCATCACGGGCGATTTCAACCCCTTGTAGTACCTCGGCCAGTCGGCGTAGCCGTAATTCGGGGGGTGGGCTTCCAGCGGATTGGATTTCCACGGATGGAGTTGCGATAGTGACCTCCCCATTCGGCTCCCTGCCCCCAGATAGTGGGCTTACTGGGTCAACCTCGTCCGATGCCAAGACGGCCAAGGTGGTCTGGGACTTGTCGTGGACCCTGGCATCAAAGGCCTGATTCATCAGGTTGTGGAATTCCTCCATCGTAACTCGTCTCTGTTTCATCTCAGGGCTACTATTGCGCTTTCCGCCACCCTTCGCCGCCACCTCAACCCCGAGTTTACGAAACCAGGCGCGCATCGTCGGGCGTAATCTGGTGACGACTTCGTGCGCCCAGCGAATCGTCGCCACCACCTCATCATCGGTCTCGCCAAAGGCGGATTCCATCGTCTGCAAATATTCATCGACCTCGAAAGTAGCATTGCGTACCATATCAGGGGTCAGTTTCAATTCCAACCCGTTGCGGATTCGGTCGGGGAGATTGTGCGCTTCATCGATGATGAGGATGAGATCATCCAGTTCCAACTGCATTCCTCCCAGAGAGGCCGCGCGGACACTTTCGTTGAACAGGTGGTTGTAATCACAGACGATGATATCGACGTGTCTGGCCAACTCACGGCCGACTTTCCACGGACAGACCGGGGTCGATTGGCCGTTTTCCTCAAAATCACGGGACATCTTCACCAATTCCTGCACGTGCAACGGTCTGGTCAGGGCGAGATTACCGATTGCCTTGGTCGAGGCCAAGAATGGTTGGCACTTGGCCTCGGCTCTGGCTTCACTGCACAGACTGGTGAACAGAGTCTGGTGCTCATTGGCGAATGGTTGTATACACATCCCGGATTGCCCGATCATGTCGATCAGGGTTACCGGCGGCTGTCCCGCCGGTAGGCGCAGATTGATTTCACGCACCGTCTCGACCACGATTCGATGTTGACTCTGGCGTCCTGTCATGAACATGATGGTGCGTTCATCGCCCGGTCGGCGAGAGATTTCCAAGGCCGCGGAAAGCGCCGCCGCGGTCTTGCCGACCCCGGTCGGAGCGGCGGCGACGATGGCCCCGCGTTGCTCGAGTGCGGCAATGGATTCAGAGATCATCTCAATTTGCACTGAGCGCAACTCTTCGTGCGCCTGAAATGTCATCCTCCGGCCACTTGAGGTGCCCTCGGAAGCCGACATGAACGCAACTGATGAACGACCCCTCAAAAGCATTCACATCATTTCACCCACCGTGGCGGGGGAATTGCTAATACCCAACCCATGCCAAGGAATGTAGTCGCCTCGGGGCGAAGGCCACTTTGGATACCAGAGAATATAGTGGCTTTCGGATCATCGCGACGGGATTTCCTGCAGGGCACTGATTCTCTCCACTTCGGCCAGACAGCCGTCAAGCGCCTGCTGTGCCTGAGTCTTGTGCGCCTCGCCCATCTGCATCCGGCTGTAGCGAGCGACTTCGAACACCTGGTCGAGGGCGACCAGTGCTTCTTCACGAATCGGAATCGCCTTGCGGATTGCGACCTCGAATTCTCGTACGGTCTCAAAGTCATGGCGCAGGAAGCCATGACTTTGCAGGAGGTGACAGAGACTCTCATAACACGAGAAAATCGCCTCGCGTATATCATCTCCGGCGGCGAGTAATTCCGCGGTGTAGGAGAACACGTCGCCGATTTCCCTGAGCGCTTCCAACTTGCGCTTACGTATCAGATAAACCGCGGCACCAACCCCCATCAGCAAGGCGATGATCACCAAATGCCACGGGAATCCAGCATCGGCTTCCTCACCCATATTATATTCCATGCTGACCGAGGTGTGAGAACTCTCGAGCCTCAACTTGGAGATCTCCGACAGCATTGGGTCATCGGTGCGCAGACTGACCTTCACCACACCCCAGCGGTCGACGTCGGCATAAGGCGGGTCAGCGTCAAAGGAGATTATGATTATCCCACTCTCATCGGTGGTCCTTTCTTCAATCCTGTCGGTGCCGTTGGGAATTTCCAATTCAACCCAGATGTCGATGCCCTGCACCGGTTTTTGGGTATCGTCGGCGGTAGCGGTGACCGACCCACGAACATTGTGCTTATCGGCATCACCGAGAACAATCTCCTCCAGGACCACAGTGAAGGTCACATCGAGAAGGATGGTCACCTGCAAGGTATCGTTACCAGCGCCGTTGAGATATTGCGATGAATTACCGGCATACTCCAGAGCGATGTAGTTAGCACCACCGTCCATCCACGAAGGTGCGGTAGCGGAAATCGAGAAGAAGTCATTATTCCATAGAATCGAAGATATGGCGATGCACCTAATCTCTTCGTCGCCAACACAGTTCAGCCCTTCACCCAACACCAGTTCGGCGTTGGCGATAATCTCATTCTGGCCTCCGACCTCACGAATCCTTCCACTCATCACTATCGGCTCGCTGGCCGAGGAGCGGGTGGCGGTATTGCTGATCGCATCGATCTCGATAATCACATCAGCCCACAGCACTGCAGTGATATTGTTGAGTGAACCGAGATAGAAACTGTCGCCGGAGAATTCAACCGCAATGATGTGGGCTCCACGACTCTCAGTCATCGGTGCCGGGATGGTTGCAGTCCAGTAACCACCATTGGTGGTCAATACCGTATCCACTTCGACTCCATCGAAGTAGACGGTGATGGTTTCGCCATCGATTCCAGCATCGCCGCTGGCGTCGTCATCGTATAGTTGGCCTTGTACGGTCCAGAAACTGCCGCGGGTAGCACTAGCTGACTCGGAGAACTCAATGATCAATCCGGTGCGGTGGAGCAGGCTGATCGAGGTATCTGCACTACCTCCACGATACCAACCCTGGGCCAGGACATTGGCGAGAATCATATTGTCGCCATAATTGAAGGCGGAATCTATAACCCACTCGAGTGAATAGTTACCCTCGGCATCGGTAAGCGCTTGTCCGACCAAGATGCCGTCGACGGTGATGTCGACGTAAAGCCCTTCGATAGGCATCATCCGATTGTCGCCGACGAATCCGGTAATCGCCACGGTATCACCGATGGCAGCCTGAGACTGCGCCGAAATGGCAACGCCAATCTTACTGTAGACATACCACGTGCCGCTGATGTTACTCGGTAGGAAGAAAGTCTCGCCACGGTATTCGAATACCAGCATATTCTCCCCGAGAGGAGCATCGGCAGGAACGGGATAAACCATCGTGAAGGCACCGTTGGAATCGGTGGTGACATTGGTCAGGAAATCACTTCCAAGCCAAACTTCCACGGTACGGTTATCCAATGGCAAGCCGACAACATCAACCAGACTACCGTTGACCAAGAGTAAGTCCTCACGATCGATATCACCGCCCAGGGAAGAGAGTCTGACCTCGGTTGGAACACTGACGTTGAACCACTTCTGGTCAGCACTGGGGCGATAGAACAGTGGATTCTCCATGTCGGCATCGGGTGAGCCCGGTGCACCCCAAGCCGAATCAGCGGTGTATAGAACGGATATCTGATGCCCGCCAGCACTGGTTGAAAGCGGCAATGTGTAGGTCATCGACCACTGCCCGGTGGTGGCATTGGACTGGGTGGTCATGACCTCGATACCATCGACCAAGAAATGCAATACACCCGGGGCCGGAGTGCCCATGCTCATCAATGGCAGTCCGAGGTCGTCCAACAGATTACCATCGACGACGACACTCTCGCCGGCGACCATGACGCCGGTCACACTTGATATCGTCACCGAGGTATTGGCGATGATCACGAAGGTGCTATTGGTGGATGAACCGACTATTCCAGTAGTCCCGGAAGTTCCGTTGAAGAGCGCTGAGATATTGCGGAATCCGGGAACTGAATCGAATGGTATGATGAGATTGAATGATGCTGTGCCATTGGCCGCAGTGGCCGCTTGCCATGTGCCGTTCAAGCCATCTACCTGCAGGTGGATGAGCCCCGAAGCGACCGGAGCCATGGTATTGTCGACCAATTTTATTAATACCTCGATAGAACCATTGCGCAGGGTTCGGGAATTCAAATCCGGATTGCCGAATTGGTCGAGGTCTGGATAGATGAAAGTCAAGGTCGAATAACCGCGCGAATCGAAGGTGGCGAGCGCGGAACTACCTTCGTAGTAGTTCACCGTCGGCACATATGAGATTGTAAGATTGTGGGTACCGGCGGCAAAGTTGTCGTTCAGAGTAATGTTTGCACTCCACGACCCATCGGCATCAATCGCCCCATCTGCGACGATGAAGTTGCCAATCTGGCCATCGATTCTAAACAAGACATTAGCGATCAGTGCGCTACCATCGCGGAACATAAGGCCACTAGTACCATTGTCGCTGCTGATGTTTCCACTGACCGTGAACATGTCGCCGGCGACTGGATTATCGGTGATCGTATCGACGACCAAGAAAGTCACCGAGCGAACGGTGATGGAATTCATCGACTTATTGGCACCGAGCAGGTCGAAGTCACCAGCGAAGGAGAAGGTCACAATAACGACGCCGAGCGGTTGGGATAAGGGAATGGAATAGTTGAACGACGACGCGCCGCTGGCGTCGGTAATTGACGTCAGCATGACCGGGTCATCATCGAATTGCATGGTGACGTTGCGACCGACAAGGGCCGAGAACATATCCGATGATTCGACCAATGTCGCCGAGATGTTGACCGATGAATTGCGGTTGATGATAATCGCATTCAGCGGCTTCAAGGCCTCAAAGTCAGAGACCCCAATCACCAGAATCAGGTGATTGAAATTTGAGTCGAGATAGAAAGGACTCGAGCCATTGACAACTTCGATGACCAAGGTATTGTTACCACGAATCGTGCCATTTCCGGAACTATCTGTCGGCACGCTGAGGTTGAAATATCCAGACGCGTCGGTGGATTGCCGATTAATGAGTTTCTCCTCTGGATTATCGCTCCAGTAAACGTCGAGGTCGACCGCTTCAACCAACGGCCGGCTGAGGTTATCCTGGTCCATTATCAGGCCGGAAACATTGAAATTCTGCCCGGCTATGACGGTATTGGGTATGATTGAGATATTGACCATCGTCGGCGCCATGATGGTCATTTGTGAAGTGGTGTAATTACCCCACCATTTGCCACTGCCGGTGGTGGTATTCGCCATCCAATAACGCACCGTGTAGAGGCCGGGCTCAAAACCCTGCACCGGCCAAGACAGCGTTGCATTGCCTTCGGAATCGGTAGTAGCAGTGCCAATAGACGTATTGCTGCCACCAAAATCAAATTCATAATTCACGACGACGCCAGTGATATTCGAATTATCGGCGATGTCGTGAACGTGAATCACCATATCGATGGTAACGTTGATGACCGCAGCATCGGGAACGTCGGCAACCGTCAAGGCTGCTTCGGATTCAATCCCGATGCCGGCAGATGGAGCAAATTCTCCAAGATAATTGTAGTACGCGCCACCGGGTGGTGCCGCGACGGCGAAATTAACCTCCAGTTCTACAGCATAATTTCCGGAGCCGAATCCGGTCCCGGGAATCGCTACTGAAAGGTTGAACTGCCCGGTGGTGTTGTCGAGTAAGGTAGTTCCCAGAGGTATGATTCCAGCTGGGCCTACAAGCATACCGGTGATGATACTGTCGTTGCCCAGCACCGGGGTGCCGAGAACCGCATCGGTCACATTGCCGACTACATATCCAGTTGTTCCGATGTGAATCCAGAAATCCACCGGCGCGGCGTTAACCGTGATGTCGCCTTGAATACGGACCATGGTCGAAGAGTTGCTGGGGAGGTAATGTTCGGAACCGTTGAATTGAGTCGTCAGCACATAATCCCCGGGAATCATGTTGTTGGAGGTATTCCATAGCAGATTGTATCCCCCGGCCGGGCTGACAGTGGTATTGATCCAGGTCGAGTCGAAGGTGCTCGAGAACTCGCCGGTCAGATTGAGGCCATAATTGACGCCGCGATGGTCGTAGAAATCGATAATAGCCGAAGCCTCTTGACCACGCATCGAGGTGATGAAGGGCGAGAAGGTGATGTCCAAGGTACCCTTCAGCCACCAGGCAGGGCCGCTTAGATTCGCATCATCGGTAGCCTCGATCGAAGAGGGATAGAAGCGCAGTTGGGCGTCTAATCTGCCGGCGGGTATCATGGCGGTGGCGGCGGTGAGATTGAAGACGATACTGAATGTTCCGTTTACGGTCTGGTTGAAAACGAAACTGTAGGTCGAGCCGGAGCCATTCTCCCTGATTGAAAATTCCAGACTGCCGTTCATATTCACCGGACTGGCGCCGCGCGACTGAACCGTACCATTGATGTAGATGAAATCGTTGAGCACCAGAATAGAATTATTTGCACCCGGGCCCTCCAAGGTGGCGGAAAGGTTCGGCGCATCGGATACATTCATGACGATACTGAGGTTGCTGGGCCGCAGGTTGAACTGGGGACTGCCGGGAATCGAAATTAAAGTGTCCTTCCAGCCGCCGAACCACAGTGTACCGGTAAGGTTGCCGCGCGGTTCATTGGCATCGAGTCCGAGATCAAATGACCACAGACCATCAGGGCCAACCACGGTCGATAGGTTAACAGCCCCATCGATTGAACTGGTGTACGAAAAGAACACTATATGCGTGGCGAGGTTTTCAATCCCTTCAACCGGAGGATTCTCATATTCTATTTTCCCGGTCATCGTCGTCGATGCTCCGGCACCGATCACCGGATTGCCGGTAGGATTGGGGGTCAATTGGCTCATCACCACATCATCGGTGATGTTGATGAGTATCGAAGAGACGATATTGGCATCCGAGACGTAGCCCATTCTAACCGGCTTGAAGACGATGATGCCAAATCCAGGTGGAGAGGCATCGATGGGTGTGCCATTGATGGTGAAATTGCCATTCTCATCGGTATTTGCTGCGCCTAGTTCCCAACCGATCTCCATCGATGAGAACGCGGCGCCGACCGGTGCAAGGTAAGCCTTGATGGTGGCGTGGGCGGCTACAGATTGGTTGTCGGCAAAGCGTAATTGTCCGCTTAGATTAATCGAAGAGGACGCATCTCTATCCCAGGTGAAGAGGGATGAGGTCAGGTTCACAACTTCCATCGTTTCTGCCGGTGGGCAGGGGTTGAAAGGAACCCAACCCAGATCCAGTCCACCACTAGAGGGGCTGGTCTGCATGTTGATTTCGGTCCAGTAGGTGAAATGGTTACTGCTCACCGCATATCCCAAACCCGACCACTCACCATCCTTGTAACCGCTCACCATACGCGCCGGAAGTCCGGCCAAACGCGCCATGGTGGTCATCAGGGTGGCATATTCTGAGCAGGTCCCTTCGTTGGTTGAGACTAGCATATGCATACTGATGTCGACGAGATCTGGAACCTGCGAACCATTGTAATTTATCTTGAATTCGGTCGCATTGACATCGGCGTTGGTGAGGAAATCGACAAGGGCCTGAGACTTACCCCAGGCCGAGGTCGCCCCGGAGTCGGAGATGACGCCGTTGGTGATATTGAAGACCATTGATTCAGGTGTACTCATATTGGTCAAATACTGTGGCAATATGGTCTCATATACAGCACTGGCATTGGCAACCGTATTCGCTTGGGTTGTGGCGTCGAAGAAGTTCTCGGCCTGCACCGACCATAATTCATTGAGGTATCCACCAATCACATTGTAACGATGGGTATCGTTGCTGCGCTCGACCTGTACCGCCGGGTCGAACCAGAAAGTCACGTTACTCGAATAAGCCGGTAAAGGAAACGGGCCGGTTGAGATGCCATTGACGAAATTGATCTGCCAGGTCACCGAGTCATTGCCAAACGAAGAGGAAGCAAGGTGGGTGGCATTACCGTAGGGAATCATTATCTCGGTCGAGGGGTGTACCGAAACAAAGGCTGCATATGCGGCACCGGTATAGGAATCGTAAGTATGGAGGCGCCAATAATGCGGCTGGTCGATATCGACCACGCCGGTGGAGTTATTGGCGAAGAACACAACCTGGTCAAATGTAATATCATCGCTGGGGTCGAACGGGTCGAATGGGGCACCGATGCAGTTGAGGAACCAGAATGCCTGCGGGCACTCATCGCCGTCGAGCATACCGCCGCCATCGGTATCCGGGTTGAGCCAATTCAGGCCGGAGTTATTTTCGACGATATCGGGAATACCATCGCCATCGGTATCTGCCAGGTGGATATCGTCGGTCGGGTCGTTTTCAGGATTGGTGCCGTCAAAGTATTCCTGGCGGTCGTCGATGCCGCCATTATCGGTATCTATCTGCGTCGGATCGGTCACATAACCATCGATGGAACCATTCATCACCCCAACGTAGATGAGGTCGCACCCGGTCGAGGTCTCAAAGTAATCGTTGATGCCATCACCATCGGTATCGAGGTTATTCCAACACGCTTCGCCCGGGTCGGTACCATTCATCACCTCGTCGTAGTCATTTACACCGTCACCATCGGTATCGACAAGAGTGGGATTGGAGAAGAAACCGAAAGTGCCGAGTAATTCCTGCCAATTGGCAAGTCCATCACCATCGGTATCCTTGTAATCATCATCACAGTAATTCCGCCAGGTCGACAGGGTACCATCATTGGTGGCCAGAGTATGGCACCAAGAACCATTGTGCGATTCAACCGTGGTCACACCCACGGGTGGGGCAAGACTGACCCCGAAGAGAACATCGTTTACCACAGTGGAATAGGCGAATGCGGTCAAGGCACCACTATTGTTGTAGAATCCGATACCACCGGCAGGATTGAAACCGGTGCCATTGGCCAAGGTGAGACGGCTGGTAACAGCGGTCCAGGTGACGATATTTCCGGTTGCACTGACCATCGACATACACGGGTCGGTATTGTGGGTGACATTTCTTTCATCACCATCACCGACCCCACCTGAGTCGGTATCGAATACATTCCACGCGGTGCATGACATGTTCTCCTCCCAATTTTCGATCCCGTCATTATCGAAATCACCCGAATCCTCTCTTCGGGTCGGATCGGTTTCTCCGGGGTCGATGACGCCATTACCATTCAGGTCTTCTTCACCATCGTCGAATTGGTCACCATCGGTATTGTTGTTACGAGGGTCGCTGGCCTGGGCGGGAACCCCGTACGCCCCATTGACTTCAACCCCATCATCGATACCATCGCCATCGGTATCACGGGAGGTCGGGTCGGTCAATAGAACCAGAGCCTCATAGGAATCGTTCAGGCCGTCACCATCGGTGTCCGAGTTCTGTGGATCGGTACTGGTTATCCCATCGACTTCAGCGGTATTGCTCTGGCAACCGTTGGGGCCTATCCCCGCCGCCGGGTCACAGGGGGTGACGGTCTCGGTCATCGCCGCGGTCGAGGGGCCGGGGCGCCAGCAGTCTTGGCCGCCACACTGGGTGGTCCAGGTCGGATTGGCGTATTCGTAGATATTGATGAGACCGTCGCCATCGGGGTCGCCGCCATAGCCATCATCGTTTGAGGGAGAGGTTGCATCCAGTCCATTGGCCGCTTCCCAGCCATCGGGCATACCATCGCCATCGGTATCCCAGCCATCGACGTCCTCGTCGTAAAGCCCGTCGCCATCGTCATCGTTGGAGGAGCAATCGGCATCACCGTCGAAATCGCTGTCGGCACTATCGACCAGACCATCGCGGTCGTTGTCGATGCCATCGGTGCAGATATTGCCGACCGGATCCTCGTCGCATAGGATAATGCTACCGGTACCATCACTTCCAGCATCACCGCATCCCGGTCGTGAATACTGCATCGCATTCTCCTCATTCCAATTACGCACCGGCACGGTGCCATTCCACCAGACTCCGTTATCGAGAACCTGGGGGGTCGAGGCCAGATCCCAGTTACTCGGCTGTTTGTAGAGATATTCCTGCAGATTGGTCATGCCGTCGCCATCTTGGTCACCGGTCGCGCCGTTGACACCGATGGAAGAACCATCGGTCGGGTCGAGGCCGTATTTCCATTCCCAGCCATCGGGCAGGCCATCGTTATCTGAATCCGGGTTCTGAGGCTGGGTATTGATGAGATATTCAAGTCCGTAGGAGAGTCCATCGCCGTCCTGGTCATTGAGTGCCATCGCTTCCCAGGCAGCAATTTCCATGCCAATCACAGTCGACAGCATCATCAGCAATACCAAGCTGAAGGCACGCCTACTCTTACGTGAGGTCAGGGAGGTGATGAAGACGGGGCTCTCACCGGCATACTCAGACATGAGGCGAACCCACCGTTCAACCCTTTTAATGGACGTGGAGCATTGTTCGGACGATTCCCCTAATGGGGAATCAAATATCTGTTTCTTGGCCTACATCAATTATTTTGGAGAATTATCTCTCGGCGCCTGAGTACCATAGCTGCAGATAATAATGATATCACGATTATTCCAGTAGTGAATCCCGGGGTATATCCCCCTTCTCTAGCATCTTCCAATGACGGTGCACAACCCTTTCTGTCGGTGTAGACATCTTTCTCGGTTTCCGGGCATTCATCGAGTTCGTCAATCACTCCGTCGCCATCTGCATCAGGCCATTTGCTCTTGGTTTCATTTCCGGAATCGGTTTCGTTTGAAGGAGGAGACTCACCAGTTTCATTTTCACCTTCACCACCGGTTTCTGTTTCGTTTCCTTCGGAGGTGCCGTTGTCCACTACCACCTCATAGACCTCTAGACAGACCTCGTCTGATGAATAGAATTCTCCACCCTCGAGCAGTTCCAACTCGACTTCTAGACAGTAGCTTCCGGCGTCGAAATCGACGCCGTAGTC
>Ga0209554_1001254_pt1 | contig 19537 bp, 12 predicted proteins | sample MarorgKNORR_S2LV_5_FD_188221 | JGI IMG/M metagenome (GOLD analysis project Ga0209554, IMG submission 188221) | Marine microbial communities from the Southern Atlantic Ocean, analyzing organic carbon cycling - Bottom_A/KNORR_S2/LV (SPAdes) (version 2) | ecosystem: Environmental > Aquatic > Marine...
GCCGTCCGGGCTGAACGCCGTGGCGTACAGCGCCGTGTTCAGCGACACCTTGGCCAAGCGCTTGATGCCCTCGGCTTGGTACTCGGCGGACAGCTTTTTGGACTTCCCGTCGAGTGGCTTCTCGAACGCTTTTTTCAACTCATCGCTCACGGTGCTGTCGTAGTCGCTGCTGTAAAGGTGAAGCGCCCCCTGACCATTGTAGCTGCTGCACGCGGCGAGCTTTTTGCCGTCCGTCGAAAAATCGATGCCAAAGATGCGGCCCGGCATCGCCGGGAACTTGCGAACCAAATTCGAGTTGTCACCGATCACGCGCTTGGCCACGCGCGTCAGCCGGAAAATCTGCGGCACACCGTCCGAGCCGCCAACGAGCACTTCCTCCTTCGTCGGGTGAACCGTGATGGCGTGGATGCCGCCCTTGAGCGCGCCCGGCGTGATCGACGTGATGTTATCGACAAACCGCTGCGTCGCCACTTCCGTTAGCTTCACCGCCATGTCGCGCCCGACCGAGACGAGGAGATCGCCCTTGTTGTTCCACACCGTGTCGAGCACCCAGTCGTCGTGGGTGTCCTTGAACAAGACCTGCTCGCCGCTCTTCACGTCGAAGGCGCGCACCGTCGAGTCCGGCAAACCGACCGCCACCCGCGTGCCGTCCGGCGACCAACTGACACCGTACAGCGTGTCGAAGCCGACCGGGATCGAGATCGACAACTTCCGCTTGTCGACGTTCCAAATCTGAATCTCCCCCGAGCGCGCCGGCAGCCCGCCGGCCACCGCCAGCTTTTTGCCGTCCGGCGAAAACTTCACCTTCTGCACCCGCTCCGACAACCCGATCAACCGCGCGGCCAAACCGGAGCCGTCGGCGTGGTGCAACAGCACTTCGTGATATCCGGTAACCGCGATCAGCGTGCCGTCCGGCGAGTAGTCGATCGACGAGATGACCGGCGGCAGGCTGTACACCGGCGGGTGGTCGATGTCGTAGCGCTGCTTGGCGCTCGCTGGCGTGTCATCGGCCGCGCCCTCGGCCACCCAGCGGGTGATCAGCGCGATCTCCTCGGCGTGCAGCGGGTCGCCCTTGGCCGGCATCGCCGCATCGCCGTCGATCGGCTCGATGAGCGTGATCAACTGGCTCTCGTCCGGCTTGCCCGGCACGATCGCCTTGTCCTCGCTCTCGCCGCCCGCAAGCAACTGGGCAAAAGTGGTCATCACATAGTCGCCCCTGGCCTTGGCCGGCTGATGGCAGCCGTGGCAGTTGCCTTGGAAAATCGGCCGGATGTCGCTGTAAAAACTGACCTTCTTCGGCTTGGCCTCGGCGGCATTGGCACTCACCGCCGCTGCAAGCATTGCCGGCAAAACTCCGTATAAAAATCTTCGCATCATCACAATTCTTCCGCAGTTAATCAGTCCGCTTGACGCGCAACAGCTCCCAATAATTCAGCGGTCGCCGAAACAGGCCACATTTTCACCCGCTTTTCAACTCCATTCCAAAAAAAAAGACACGGATTTCACGGATTTACACAGATTTTCACGCGAAGGCGCGAAGAAGAAAAGCTGGGCTCGGGAAGCTGAACACCCAATATCGAACAAGGAATGTCGAAATATGAGGTGACACAATTTATGACTTACCGCCTTATCCCGAAGGGATTACGGCCTGCAGCCCAAGGTTTGAAACGCAGTTTCTACCTTGGGAACCACCGCACAAACCCAACAAACCCCACCGGGGTTTCGCCCGTGTAACGATTCAGAACACACCGCCCGCAACCCTGCAGGGTTGATGCATTTTTCGCCGCTTTATCCCAAGGTAGCATCCTTTAGAATACAACCTCGGGCTGTAAAAACGGAATCCCGCTGGGATTCTTTTCCTTCGTGCCTTTCGTCTCCTTCGTGGTTCAATAAATCCGTGCCCGGTTTTCTCAACGGCTCAACGGCTCACCGTATCCCATTTCAGTACTTCGCCCGCACCTCCAGCCGGGCTTTATTACTCGCGATTTCGGAGTAGTGGCCAATGCGCAAATGTTGAACTGGGCAGAATGTGTCAATGGTTTCAACCCCGGTCGCCTTCATCTGGATTTGAACCCAAAGTTCCTTGGTGCCGGAGAAACGCTCCGGCAAAAAATCGTCGAATACACCAATACAGATTTCAGGAGTCCCACCATTTGCGGATTGCTCCTTCGGGCTGGTGTATTGCACTAAATGTGACAGGGATAATTCCAAATCGATGTTCGGTTCGATGAAGTTGCACAGATATTCCCAGTGTTCACCGTCATTGGAAAGCCGAATGGCAAAAGCTCCTCGCCCATACTCATTGTCCATTATTAGGCCAGTGAAATCCCATGACGTGCAGGAGATAGACAGATATATCTGGTTTGCTGGTTGTTCAAAATCAAACCTGTAGGTAAGCCGCGAGATGACATCATTTTCTGCCGGTGCCCAATAGGTGGTCGGTGGGTTTTGCCACTCGGTGTAGCGTCTGACCTTGTATTGCTCAACAACCTTCCCAAGGGAATTCGTGGAGAAAGAGTGACCGGCGGAGTATTTGTAATCCCACTGGACACCGAGTTCATCTATTTTTCTGGGTACCCATCCCTGTTTGCCTTCGGTGTCATTTAGGGGAAACGCGATTGCGGCTAACAGCAAGAGTGCAGCGGCAATTCCCGCCAACTTCCAACGGGCACCCGTGTTAATTTTCTTGCCGGCTCGTGCCAACTCCAAATCCTGCTGCACCTCCACTACGGTTTTATATCGGTTGCGAAGTTTGGGTTCGCTGGCCTTGATCGATATTTGGTTCAGAGCATAAAAAAGCCCCCGATTCGGCGCTTGGCGATACGCCGTGGGAAGTTCCGGGCGCAAGTTGCGGCTGAGGCCGGTGATCAATTCGTACAGCAACACGCCGACACTGAAAATATCCCCGGTTTGTTTGCCCGGCCCTTCCGGCGGGATATACCCCAGCGTGCCAATGAGCGAGGAGGTCTTGTCGAATCGGGAGATAAACCCCGGATCAGCGAGGCAATAACTCCCGTTTACGGACAGTATATTGGACGGCTTGATGTCGCGGTGAATGAGACCGTTCTGATGCAGTGAAGCTATCCCGTCGAGAACCTGTTTGAAAATAGCCGCTGCCCTTTCCGGCTTTACCCCGGTACTCGACGCAATTTCACTCGAAAGAGTTTTGGGCCTGTAGGTGTCCGGGTTGACCGGGGCGCTTGCGTAAGCGTCATCCGCCAACTCCATGACGTAGTAGAAATAATCCTCAGTGGCGCTCATTCCGATATGAAGAATCGGCATCAAGTAAGGGCTAGTTCGCGAGATGCCCTCATAATTCATCAGACCCTGCCACTCCCGCTCAAACGGCTTGGCACTTTCAAAGAAAGTTTGATGAACGATTTTCACGGCAACAAAAGTGCCCGTTCTGTTTCTGGCCAGCCAAACCTCCCCGTGACTGCCGCGCCGGATGACTTTCAGCAAATCATAATCTTCGATTCGATAGTTGGAGTTCTCGTTCATGGCCAATGCGCTCCTTATGACTCTCTGCGTTTCAATAGTTCCATTTCGGCCTTGAACACTTTGGCTACCCGCATTCTGGTCACGTAAACCTGTGGCAGATTGCATCCCGTCAGTTGGGATGTTTCCTTGGCAGAATAGTGTGGTGTGTCCCAAGGTTCGAAACGCAGTTTCCACCTTGGGACACACCACACAAATGTAACAAACCCTACCGGGGTTTCGCCTGTGTAACGATTCAGAACGCCCTGTCCGCAACCCCGACAGGGTTGGTTCAATAATCGGTTGTTATCCCCAAGTGTGCATCCTTTTGGCTGCAACCTTGCGCTGTAATACGGAATCCCGTCGGGATTCTTTTTCACCCGTCTCTCTGCGGTTCTCTGCGACTCAGCGCCCTCTGCGTTTAAACAATCCGTGCCCATCCGCGAAATCCGTGTCTCCATCTCACGCTCACTAACTGCTCGCCTTGGCCAAGCGGGGCCAACATGATGCCGCGCCGTTTGCGAACTCAACTTTAGCAACCATGTTTTTCCGAATCATTACCCTACTGGCGCTGGGCGCGGTCTCCCTGCTGGCCGCCGAAAATAAGCTCAAGTGGACAGCGCTGCCCGATCTGCCCGGCGGTCTTGGTGTGGCCGGGCCGTTTGCCGGGGTGCACAATGACGCACTCATCGTCGCCGGCGGCGCGAACTTCCCCGACGGCGTGCCGTGGCGCCCAACGGACGACGGCGCCACGCCGGCCAAGGTTTATCACGACACGATCCACGTCGTCACGAGGGACGGCGACGGCTACTCGATCGCCGAGGCCAAGGCCAAGCTCCCCCGTGCGCTTGGCTACGGTGTCTCGATCCCGACCGCCGACGGCGTGCTCTGCATCGGCGGCGAGTGGCGGGAGGACGGCGAAACGCATCGCTCGGCCAAGGTGTTCGCGCTTGGCTTCGCTGACGGCCAAGTTGTCGTCGATGAAAATTACCCGCCGCTGCCCGAGGGCACGACGGCGGCCGCCGGGGCGTTGGTTGGCGAAACGGTTTACGTCGGCGGCGGTGACAGCGGCGATGGTGCGACGAAAAACTTTTGGGCTCTCGACTTGGCCAAGCGCGGCACGGACGACTTCAAGTGGGTCGCGTTGCCGCCGTGGGACGGCCCAGCGCGGACGCACTTGCTCGCCAGCGCGCAAAACGACGGGGCCACGGACTGCCTCTACATTTTCAGCGGCCGAATGAAGGACGGCGACGGGCGCTGGCACATGCTCAGCGATGCCCACAAGTTCAACCCCAAGAGCGGTGAGTGGAAAAAAATCCATGACATCCAGCCAAGCGGCGACGCCCGGCCGCGCTGCGTGATGGCCGGCACCGTGGCGCCGATCGGGGCGAATCACCTGCTCGTTTTCGGCGGCGCGAACGGCAAGCGCTTCATCACGCTCACCGGGCTGGGCGAACAGATCGCCGATGCCGAGGCGGCCGGCAACAAGGAGGCGGCCGCGACGCTCAAGGCGGAGCAACAAAAAATCCAGAACACCCACAACGGCTTCAGCCGCGACGTGCTGCTGTACAATGCGGTGACCGATCGCTGGACTCGCTTTGCCGGTTTCCCGGAAGGCTCCCGTAGCGCCACCGCGCCCGGCGCAACGGAGCGGGTGGCCATCGGCAGCCACGTCACGACGACGGCTGTGCCGTGGGGCGGCTCGATCATCATCCCCTCCGGCGAGAGCAGCCCGGGCATCCGCACGCCCAACATTTGGAAGGTCGACTTGGCCAAGCCGGAGCGGGCCTTCGGCACGGCAAACTGGATCGTCGTGGTTTGCTACATGGGCGTGCTCGTCGGGATGGGGTTTTGGTTCTCGCGCCGCAGCAAGACGATCGACGACTTTTTTCTCGCCGGAAAACGTGTCGTGTGGTGGGCGGCAGGCTTGAGTATTTTCTCGACGCAACTCAGTGCGATCACGTTCCTCTCCATCCCGGCCAGGGCGTTCATCTCCAACTGGACGTGGCTCATCCTCAACTTGACCATCCCGCTGATGGTGCCGCTGATCGTTTTTTGTTTCCTGCCGTTTTATCGGCGGCTGAACATCACGAGTGTTTACGAGTATTTGGAAATGCGCTTCAGCGCTGGGCTGCGCAAACTCGGCAGCGCCAGTTTCGCGGTGTTCCAATTGTGCCGGATGGGCATCGTCATCCTGCTGCCGGCGATGGCGTTGTCGGCGGTCACCGGATGGGACGTGCACTGGTGCATCGTTGCGATGGGGGTGCTGAGTACGCTCTACACCGTGCTCGGCGGCATCGAGGCGGTGATCTGGACGGATGTGCTGCAGACGGTCGTGCTGCTCGGCGGCGCGCTCGCGGCGTTGCTGATAATCGTCGGCCAAGTCGACGGCGGCTGGAGCGCCATTGTTCAATCCGCCAGCGAGCAAGGCAAACTCGACCTAGTGCAGACCGAGTGGGATTTCTCCAAAGGCCGAGACACGATCTGGGTCATCATCATCGGCGGCATCTTCGCTCAAATTCTCAGCTACGGCACCGACCAGTCGGTGGTGCAGCGCTACCTCACCACGCCCACCGAGAAGGACGCCGCCAAGGCAATCTGGACCAACGGCCTGCTGTGCATCCCGGCATCACTGCTGTTTTTCTGCGTCGGTACGGCGCTCTTTGTTTACTTCCAGCAACAACCGGCGCAACTCGGCCCCATCGCCAAGGCGGATCAGATTTTCCCGCACTTCATCTTCCACACAATGCCGCCCGGGCTGGCCGGGCTGGTGATCGCCGGCGTGTTTGCCGCCGCCATGTCGAGCCTCGACTCAAGCATGCACTCCATCGCCACCGCCGTGACGACCGACTTTCTCTCCGACGCAAAAACCGACAAGGCCAAGCTGCTCCGGACGGCCAAGTGGATCACGTTCGCCCTCGGTGTTTTGGGAACCGTCTCGGCGCTCATCATCGCCGGGCAAGACAACAAGAGTCTCTGGGAAACGCTGATGGCTTACATCGGCCTGATCCTCGGCACGCTCGGCGGCCTGTTCACGCTGGCCATTTTCACGAGTCGCACCGCCGCTGTGCACGCGTGGGTCGGCGTCATCGCCACGGCGCTCGTGTTGTGGTACGTGAAATTCCACACCGACACCCACAGCCTGCTCTACGGCGCCATCGGCACCGTCACCTGTTTCGCAGTCGGCTTGGCTGCCAGCTACGTCCTCCCGGCCAAGCCCAAAAACCTCGACGGCCTGACTTGGGCCAAGCGCAAGCCGGCTTGAAAACTTGAAACTTGAAGCCATCCATTTCGTCGGCATTTGCGGCACCGCAATGGCGTCCGTCGCGGCGGCGCTGAAGGAGCGCGGCATCGCGGTCAGCGGCTCGGACCAGGGCATCTACCCGCCGATGTCCACCTTCCTCAAGGAGCGCGGCATCGCTGCCAAGCCGTTCAGCGAGGCCAACCTCGCGCACAAACCGGACTTGGTCGTCATCGGCAACGCCATCTCGCGCGGCAACCCCGAGGCCGAGTTCGCGCTTGAGCAAAAGCTCGATTACTGCTCGCTGCCGGAGCTGCTCAAGCACCAGTTCCTGCGCGGCAAACGCTCGCTCGTCGTCTCCGGCACGCACGGCAAAACGACCACCGCGTCGCTGCTCGCTTGGTTGCTCGAGCATAACGGCCTCAACCCCGGCTACCTCATCGGCGGCATCCCGAACAACCTTGGCCAAGGCGCGCGCTTCACCGACAGCGACTGGTTCGTGATCGAGGGCGACGAGTACGACACCGCGTTTTTCGACAAGCGCAGCAAGTTCGTCCACTACCTCCCCGAGGCCGTCGTCATCAACAACCTTGAGTTCGATCACGCCGACATTTTTGGCAGCCTCGCCGAAATCCAAACTTCCTTTCAGCGACTCATCAACATCATCCCGCGCAACGGTCTGCTCTTGGCCAACGGCGACGACGCCAACCTCGAGCCGCTGCTCGGCATCGACCACTGCCCCGTGCGCCGCTTCGGCTTGGACGGCGACTGCGACGACTTGGCCAGCGGCTTGGCCTACAGCGAAAGCGGCTCCGAATTTCGGCTCGGCGACACGACATTTCGCATCCCGATGGTCGGCGAGTTCAACGTCCGCAACGCCCTCGCCGCACTGCTGCTGGCGCGCTACGCCGGACTCAGCGACGCGCAGATCCAGTCCGGTTTTGCCACGTTCGAGGGCATCCGGCGGCGCATGGAAATTCGCGGCGAAGCCGGCGGTGTCACCGTGATCGACGACTTCGCCCACCACCCCACCGCCATCCGCGAGACCCTCAAGGCGCTTGGCCAGCGGTTCCCCGGCCGGCGCGTCTGGGCGATTTTTGAGCCGCGCAGCAACACCACCCGCCGCAACCATTTTCAGGCCGAACTCGCCGACGCACTCCGCTTGGCCAAGCGCGTCGTCGTCGCCGGAATCGCAAAGCTCGAACAAATCCCCGCCGACGAACGACTCGACCCGGCCAAGCTGATCGAAGACATCCGCTCCACCGGCGCCGAGGCGGAATACATCCCCACAGCCGATGAGATCGTGGAACATGTCGTTGGCCAAGCGAAGGAAGGCGACATCCTCTGCGTCCTCAGCAACGGCGGCTTCGGCGGGATTCACCAAAAGCTCCTCGACAGCTTGGCCCGGTGAAAGACGACCTATAGGTCTTATAAGCCCTATAAGACCTATTCATCAAAACCTACCGGCGGCGGATGCGAATCTTCGTGTAACGCGAACTCGGCCGGTAGTAGTAACTGGGCACAGAGATGCGCGGTGTAAAGATGCTCTGCGGCCGACTGCGAATGCTGCGGTTAACAGCCTTGACCGTCGATTTCTCCAGCAGCGAGTAGCGGTTGGTGTGCTGTTTCTGCGCCTCTTTGTAGTACGGCTCGTTCCTGGCCATGTACACGCTGCCCTTCGGCGGCGCGGTGATGATCGTCGGCTTGCCAGCCACCGAACGCGGCGGCTGCGAAGTCTCGGCCGTTGCGGTTTGAAATGTGTTGCCGTGCAAACTCAATGTCAGCGGAACACCGCCCGCCTCGATCCGCACCCGCCCGGCGGCGGCATCGACGTCGAGCAACCGGAGCGATCCACCGGTGTCCCCTTGGCCAAGCGTGAAGTGGGCCGTGCGCACCGGCTCGGCGGTGCGATCCACCTTGGCCACGCAGACCTTGTACGCCCCGCGCAACCGGTAAATGCCGGTCAACTTGTACTCGATGCCCTCGGGCAGCGTCGGCGCCTCGACAGCCTCGAGTGTCTCCACTCGAAACTCCACGCCGTCGTCGTCGCCCGGATACGACACGGTCGCCGGTTTGCCGTCGCCCTCGATCAGTTGGCCAAGCGGCTGCCACTCACTCTCGCCTTTCCTCGAGTAAACCTGATAAGCCAAGCCGCGCACCGTCTCGAACTCGAGCTGCACCGTCTCGCGCTTGGCCAACGGCACGTTGGCGACGGCTTGCGGAGCCTCGGTAATCGGCGCCGCTGAAGCCGTTAACAGCCCCAAACCCACTATGATACCAACAGCGATGGCTTTCATGTGTCGGAAGCTAGTCCTGCCGCCCCGGTGGCGCAAGCCTTGTCCATTGCCAATCGCGGGGGCCGGGGCTAGACTCGGCGCGGCCTTGGCATGAATGTTTCCGGCTCCACAATCCTGATCACCGGCGGCACCGGTTCCTTCGGCAACCGCGTCGCCGCTCACCTGCTCAAGCAGTCTCCCGCTGAGATTCGCATTTTCAGCCGCGACGAAAAGAAGCAGTGGGAGATGCAGCAAGCGTTCCCGTGCTTCCAATACCTCGTCGGCGACGTGCGCGACGAGGCCCGCCTCGAGGAGGCCATGGCCGGCGTCGATCTCGTCTTCCACGCCGCCGCGCTCAAGCACGTGCCGTCGTGCGAGAAATTCCCGTACGAAGCCTACAAAACAAATGTCGTCGGTTCGCAAAACGCCTGCCGCGCCGCCAAGGCCGCCGGCGTAAAAACGTTCGTCGCCCTCAGCACCGACAAGGCTGTCAAGCCGCTCAACGCCATGGGCACCAGCAAGGCGATGATGGAAAAACTCGTCTGCAGCCAAAACCAAAACGGCGGCGACACGAAGTTCTGCTGCGTGCGCTACGGCAACGTGATGGGCAGCCGAGGCTCGGTCATCCCGCTGTTCAAGCGGCAGATCGAAAACGACGAACCGCTCACCCTCACCGTGCCGGAGATGACGCGCTTTCTCATGACGCTTGACCAGTCAGTCGGCCTCGTGCTGCACGCCATGCAACACGCGCTCGGCGGCGAGATATTCGTGCGCAAGTCGCCAGCCTGCACCGTCGCAAATCTCGCCGAGGCGGTGCGCCGAAAATTCAGCCCGAAAGGCGCCGACCACCCGGTCAACGTCACCGGCATTCGGCCCGGAGAAAAACTGCACGAGACGCTCGTCAACGAATACGAAATGCAGCGCGTCACCGAGGAGGAACTTTTTTACGCCATCCACCCCGAGTACCGCGTACCCGATCATCGCACCGCAAAACCGCTCGGCACCGAGTACACTTCCGCCAACACCCGCCAGCTCGACTCCACCGCCGACATCGAGTCGCTGCTCGACAAGATGGGCGAGGTCGAGTTGTACATTTGACCCGCCTGGCCAAGCGCATGCCAAACCCGCTCCGACAATTGTTGCGCCCCCGTTCCGCCGCAGATTTCACCGCGCAACTCATTGCCACTGGCGAGGTTAAGACCGCGCTCGACATCGGCTGTGGCACCCGCTCGCACCTCACCCAGTTCCGGCCAAGCGTGCAGACCACCGGCCTCGACGCCCACGCCGACTCCATCGACTTGGCCAAACAGCGCGGCGTTCACGACCACTATATTCAGGCCGACATTCTCAGCGACGACCTCGACGCCACGTTCGACCTCGTCACTCTTTACGGCCTCATCGAGCATCTGCCGAAAACCGACGGACTCAAGTTGCTCGATCGCGTCGAGACGCTTTCGGCGAAATATATTCTGCTCGAGACGCCCCACGGTTTCGTGCCGCAGGGACCGGAGTTTGGCAACGAGTTTCAGCGGCACCGCTCCGGCTGGTTCATCCATGAATTCGAGGGACGCGGCTACACCGTCCACGGCGCAACTGGCACACGCTACCTGCGCGGCTACATGGCCGGGCCGAGGTGCAACTTCCCCGGCTGCCTGCTGCTCGACGAGGCGCTGACGCTGCTGCTTCGCATCAACCAAAAACCAAGACACGCCTTCAATCTGGTCGCCGTTAAGGATGTTCGCGGCGTCCCCGCCCGCCACAAAAAGGAGGCCCAGCCTTGAGGCTGCTCATCCTCGGCGGCAGCGGCATGTTGGGCCACCAACTTTGGCGCGGCCTCCACTCGCGACACGACACTTGGGTGACACTGCGCCGACCGGTCGCCGACTTCGCCGCGCACAATTTGTTCGACGAAGCCAAGGCGATCCAAGTCGATGACATCACCGACGACGACGCGCTTGGCCGCGCCCTTGGCCAAGCGAAGCCCGAGGCTGTCATCAACTGCGTCGGCCTCATCAAGCAGCGCGACGAAGCCAGCGACGAGTCACTCACCCGCCGCGTCAACGCCGAGTTTCCGCATCACTTGGCCAAGCGCTGCGGCGAGGCCGGTGCGCGGTTGATCCACTTCAGCACCGACTGCGTCTTCGCCGGCACCGAGGGCAACTACACCGAGAGCGACCCGCCGGACGCCACCGATCTTTACGGCCAATCGAAGCACCGGGGCGAGGTCGCCGACGCCCACTGCGTCACCCTTCGCACATCGGTGATCGGCCACGAACTCGGCACCAACTTCGCGCTGTTGGATTGGTTTTTGAGCCAGCGCGGCCAAGCCGTAAGCGGCTTTACCAAAGCGATTTACAGCGGTTTAACCACGCTCGAAATGGCGCGGATCGTTGAGCGGATTCTCACTTGCCACACTGACCTTTCCGGCGTGTGGCACGTCGCCAGCGAGCCGATTTCCAAGTTTGAATTGCTGAAACTTTGCCAGGCAAAACTTGGCTGGGACGGGGTCATCGAGCCAAGCGCCGACTTCGTCTGCGACCGCAGTCTCGACGCCGGTCGCTTCAACCAAGCCACCGGCTACTCGCCGCCAAGCTGGGAGGCGATGATCAGCGAACTCGCTCAGCAATCATGAGCGACCGGCCCCGCATCATCTCGGTCATCCCGGTGTACAACGGGGAACGCTTCATCCGCGCCACGCTCGACTCGCTCGCCGCACAGACGCTTCGCCCCGACCGCGTGATCGTCCTCGACGACGCTTCGACCGACGGCACCACGCAACTCGTCGAGACGTACGAGCCGCTCGATTGCGAACTGATCCGCAGCGAAAAAAACGAAGGGCTCTTTTGCAATTTCAACAAGGCGCTCGGCTACGCTACCGAGTGCGATTTCCTGCACTACATCTGCGCCGACGACGTGCTGCTGCCGGGCTTCATGGAGCGGATGACCGACGCGCTCGCCGACGCGCCCGCGCCATCCTTCAGTTACTGTCTGCCGGAGTTCATCGACAAGGATGGAAACCGGCTCGACGCCAAGCCGCCGAAACCGTCGGCTGCCGCGCACGAAGTTTCCGCCAACGCTCTGCTCGCGCGGCACAGCGAATGCGACTCGCTCATGCTCGGCGGCGTGCTGATCAAGTCGCTTGGCCAAGCGTGCCCCGTTGCGTTCCGCACCGACATGCCGCACGCGGCAGATTGCATTTTTTATTCTGACTTGGCCAAGGCGTGCGAGCAGCGCGTCGCCGTGCCGGAACTGTTGCTGCAAATCCGCCGACACCCGTTCAGCATGACCAAGCGCAACGAGGAAAACATCCAAAGCTGGGTGCTCGACGAGTGGGAGGCGATCCAGCACGCGTTCGGCTTGATGCAGCAGCGGGGTTTGACACGATGGCTGCGGCGGCAAAAATTGCGCTGCATGTTCGCCGCGCGCTCCCGCGTCAAGATGCAGCAGATGGCCGACGAAAAACCGGATCACGTCCAGCGTATTTACGAGTCCGCGCGCCCCAAGGTGCCGTGGCTGCATTGGCAACTCGGCTACGTCACGGTCTTTTTTCGTGACCTCTTTTTTGGCTCGTCGCTCAACAGGGAGCAGTGGCAGTAGCAACAAAATGAATCTACCATTTCTCTCAACTGAACGCTCAACCGGATGGCTTAAACCGTTGGCCGGCACAGCGTTAACCCTTGTCCTCGTCACGCTTTTTCTGTTTTGGGACAGCTTCGATCCGGCACTGATTTTGTTCTCCAACGACGGCCCGCTTGGCTCAATCAGCACCGACGCGATCGAGATGCCCGGCACGTTTTCCGGCTATTGGCACGACTTGAACTGGCTCGGCTACGAGCAGCCCAGCGCGTCGCCCGGCATCTACATGGCGCTTGGCCTGTTGCTGCAAAAATCAATTTTGTATCTCAAATGGTGTACACCGATCTGCCTGATTTTCCTCGGGTTATCCGCCTGGTTTTTCTTTCGCACGCTTGGCTTCCGAAATCTCGCCTGCACGATCGGCGCGGTCGCTGCCGCGTTCAACATGGAGGTCGTCTCGTACGCCTGCTGGGGGTTGCCGTCGCGATCGCTGACGTTTGCCACCACGTTTCTCGCCGGGGCGTTCGTCCTGCGCGCGCTCAAGTCGCGGCCGTGGGTGAACCTCGCCTTGGCTGGCATTTGCGTCGGGCTTGGCCTGATGGAGGGATACGATATTGGCGCGCTGTTCAGCCTCTACATCGCGGCGTTCGTGCTGTTCGGTTTTGTCATCAAGTCGTTGCCGCTTGGGCGCGCGGCGGGACGCGGGTTCGCCGGCATCGCGGTGGTGGCAATCGTCGCTGGGTTGGCCGCTTCGCAAACGATGTCCACCCTCGTCAGCACCCAACTCCAAGGCGCAACCGCCGACCTCCAAACACCCGCGCAACGCGCCGCGGCCAAGGAGCGGCAGTGGTCGTTTCTCACGCAGTGGAGCCTGCCGAAAATGGAGACGCTGCGCATCGTGATCCCCGGCCTTTACGGCTACCGCCTCGACACGCCGCGCCAATACGACGCCGATAAATTTCGCGCGCTCAACGGCGGCAACTACTGGGGCTCGATGGGGCAGGATCCGGTACTCGACCGCATCGCCGAGGTGGAGGAAGTCATCGCCGCGTTCGGCCAGCGCAATGTTGTCCCCGGTGAACTGGCCAAGGCGATGAACATTTCCGTACAAGAGGCGGCGCAACTGATGAGCCTCGTGCAAAACAAAAACCAGTTTCTGCGGCGCCATTCCGGCTCGGGCGAATACGCCGGGATCATCGTCGTGCTGCTCGCCGCTTGGGCGCTGTTTTTCGCGCTGCAAAAACGAGCAAACATTTACTCGCCGACCGACCGGCGGATGATTCTGTTTTGGACAGCGCTCGCCGTTGTGTCGCTGCTTTTGGCATACGGACGGCACGCCCTGTTTTATCAAATCATCCATCAACTGCCGTTTTTCAACACGATGCGTAATCCGATTAAGTTCCTGCACCCCATGCACTTGGGGCTTATCGTTTTGTGCGGCTACGGCGTCGAAGGCCTACTGCGCTTGGCCAAGCGCGAGGCGGCGGAGCCAAGCCGGGCGGCCAAGCTTTGGGTTCGCGGCACAGGCATCGCCGCCGGGTTGATGCTCCTTGGCTCGCTGATTTTTGGGGCGTCAAAAAAATCGCTCGGGCAGCACATCGAGTCACTCGGTTTCGACACCAACACCGCGCAGATGATGGCCGGCTTCAGTGCGATGGAAATCATCCTGTCCGCGCTGCTGCTCGGCGCGGGTGTTTTCTTCGTCGCAAAAGTGATGCGCGGCAACGCGGCGGGCAAGTGGGCGATCGCACTTGGCTTGCTGATCGTGATCGACCTCACGCGCGCCAACTCGCCGTGGGTGCAGTACGACGATTACAAGTACAAGTACGAGGGCAACAATCCGCTCATCAGCACCTTGGCCAAGTCACCTGGCGAAGGTCGCGTCACGATCTCTCCCCTGCCCTCCGGGATGCTCAATCAACTTTACAGGATCGAGTGGCTGCAGCATCAGTTTCTGTACAACAACATCCAGTCGATCGACCTTGTGCAAATGCCGCGCATGGCCGCCGACCACGAGGCGTTCGAGCGACGCTTCACCATCACCGGCGACACGAACACGCATCACCTCGCCGGGCGTCGATGGGAGTTGACCAACACGCGGTGGATTCTCGGAGGGACGAACGACGTCGCGTTTTTCAACCAACAATTCGATGCCGGCAAAGGACGTTTCACGGTGGCCACGAATTTTGTCATTGGCATTCGGCCGGACACCAAAAACCGGGACACACGCAGCCTTGAGAATTACACGACTCAACTTAACTCGACCGGCCCTTACAGCCTGATCCGGTTTGATGGTGCGTTGCCCCGGGCCAAGCTGTACAGCCATTGGCAGGTGCAGACGAATGACGCTGCCACGCTCGAGACCTTGGCCAAGCCCGAGTTTGATCCGCACGCCACGGTGCTCGTCAACTCGCCGATTGAGCCAACCGCCGCCGCGCTTGGCCAAGCGGCGGGCGAAGTGGCAACCCAGTCGTATCGGCCGAAGGAAATCCGGCTCACCGCCCAAGCCGCGACCGAGTCGGTGCTGCTGCTCAACGACCATTGGTCGGCGCATTGGCGCGTCACGGTCGATGGCCAACCGGCGGAGCTGCTGCGCTGCAATTTCGTGATGCGCGGCGTGCGGCTCTCGCCCGGCAGCCACGAGGTGATGTTCCGTTTTCAGCCGCCGATGACCTGGCTTTACGTCAGCTTGGCCTCGCTGCTCGGCGGCTTCGGGCTGCTCGGTTTTGTCATTATGGACGAACGGAAAAATCTTCGGCGTAATAATCCGGCGATCAAACAGTGACCTTTACAGAAAACCATCTGGCGGTTCACCCTCATCCGGCCTGCGGCCACCTTCTCCCTGAGGGAGAAGGAATCAAACGGGAGGTAGGGCGTGCTGTCCCAGCGCGCCGGGGCTGTTGCGGACGGCTGGAGACAGCCGTCCCTACCTTCGTCGCGAATGCCGCAACTCCCTCTCCCATTGAGAGAGGGCTGGGGAGAGGGAGAATGCGGGATAAACACGAGCCGCTCGGTACACTTTTAAAACGCCGGATTATCAATGGGTGAACAGCAAAGTTTCTACAGCGAAAACGAGGAGTACGCCGACTTTCTCGAGGGCTGGGATGTCGGTTTTTACGCCAAATACGCCGACACACTTTGCCCGGACGTAACCGGCGGCAAGGCGCTCGACGTCGGCTGCGGTGTGGGCCAGGTCGTGCAGCGGCTGATGGATGCCGGGCACGAGGCGCACGGTGTTGAGGTGTCCGGGCCGAACATCGAAAAGGCCCGGCGCGTCAGCGACCGTTGCCGACTCTACGATGGCCGCACGTTGCCGTACGGCGACGCGAGCTTCGACAGCGTCGGCGCGCTGAATGTGCTCGAGCACGTCGAGGAACCGGAGGCGTTCCTCGCCGAGTTGGTGCGTGTGGTGAAGCCCGGCGGCAAGGTCGTCGTCTCGAGTCCGAATTTTTTTCGTGCGCTTGGCCTGCGCGATTACCATCCCCGCATGCGCGGCTTCGGCAACAAGTGGCGCAACTGGCAGCGGCTCCGGGCCAAGCGTCGGCAGATGGCGACCTCCCCCGGCTCGGTGCGCTTCGACCGCATGGAGCCGATTCGCCGTGAGCCGTTCCAGCCGGACGACGACGCGATCGTCGCCACCAACGGTGTTGAGATAAAATTCTTCCTCGAGCAAAACGGCTGCGACGTGCTGCGTGTCGACTGCACCGACCGCTACGTGGCCAAGCCGATCGACTTCGCGCTCAACCTCGGCCCGTGGCGGCACCTCATGTTCAACGCCTTCGTCGTCGCCCGCCGGAAATCTTGAAAACCGCGAATGCACGCGAAGCGGCGGCGTTCTGCCTTTGTCTTGTTTGGGACGCAGATGAACGTGAGAATTTTCAAGGTTTCAAAGGACGATCCTTTTGACCCTCAAAATCTGCGTCCAACTTGCAACTAATAAAGCGGTGTCGCCGTCCTTGGCCAAGGAGGGATGCAACGCCTCCACACACTACCTAGGGTTAGACATTCGCGAAGCATCTTGGAGTGCGGTTCTTTTGCACCGCTTTGGAAGGCACTATAAAATGCGATCCCGCTCCAAAGCGGCAGGGACGGCCGCACTCCAAGACGCTACCGCGATGGTTGTGCCCAATATAAAACGTCACGTGCCATGCCCATTTCAACTCACTCGTCACATGTCAATAACAAGAACCGACCCCTTCCCTGAAGTCGGTGAGGATTTCGGTGTGTTCGCGGCTTTGGAGGACGCGGGCCAGCGGGGTGTTGCCGCCTTTGGCCAGGGAGACACGCAATGCCTCGGCTTTGCCTTCGCCGGTGGCGAGCACCCACACTTCGCTCGCGGCGGCCAAGGCGGGATAGCCCAGCGTGATGCGGCGCGGCGGCGGCTTGGGGCCGGTCACCGCTCGATACACGGCCTGCGACTCGAGCGCCTCCGTGTCGCCGGGGAAGAGCGACGCGACGTGGGCGTCCTCGCCCATGCCGAGGAACACGAGGTCGATCACCGGCTGGCCGTCCGCTTGGCTGTCGGTGAACTGCTGCAACTCATCGGTTGCGAGTTGCACCGCCTCGGTTTCGCTGCGCTCTGTCTGCACGCGGTGCACTTGGCCGGGCGGGATTCGCAGCGGCTGGAATAGGCCAAGGTCGGCGAGCTTGAAGTTGCTCTCGTCGTCGGTCGGCGGCACGACTCGCTCGTCGCCCCAAAAGAAATGGACGTTGTCGAACGCGCTTGGCTGCGCCAGTGCCACCACCGACTCGTAGAGCAGCCTCGGGGTGCGCCCGCCGGACAGCGCGACGGTGAACGGCCGGCCGGCGTCGCGCTTGGCCAAGCGCTCAAGCCACTGCGCGGCAGCGTGTTCGGCGAGCGCGGCCTTGTCGGCGAAAGCCGTGCAGCCGCTCATCGCTTGGACGGTTTCGGGTTGTGCCACTTGTGGCTGTCCTGCTTGATCAAGTCGTCCGCCGCCACCGGCCCCCACGTTCCGGCGGCATAGAATTCGCGGTTCGACAACGGGGTGCCGCCCCACCCGGCGCGGATGTCGTCGATGATCTGCCAAGCGGTTTCCACCTCGTCGCGCCGGATGAACAGCGTCGCGTCGCCGGCCATCGCCTCGAGCAGCAGCCGCTCGTATGCCTCGGGCGTGTAGGCGCCGAACTCGGCGTCGTAGTCGAAGTGCATTCGCACCGGCCGCGTCTCGATGCTGTTGCCGGGCACCTTGCCGTTGAAGCGCAGGAAAATGCCTTCGTCCGGTTGGAGGCGCAGCGTGAGCGCGTTGGCGTGAATGTCGAGATGGCCCTGCGCGGCGAAGAGCACGTTGGGCGTCGGTCGAAACTGCACGCGCACCTCACTTGCCCGCAACGGAAGATTCTTGCCTGTGCGCAGGTAAAACGGCACGCCGCTCCAGCGCCAGTTGTCGATGAACAGCTTGAGAGCGACGAAGGTCTCGACGTTGGACTCGGGGTTCACTCGCTCCTCCTGCCGGTAGCCTTCGCGGCTGTCGTCGTTGACCGTGCCGGCGAAGTATTGGCCGCGCACGACGTTCGTGGCGACCGCCTCCGGCGTCATCGGGCGGATGGACTTGAGGAGCTTGACCTTCTCGTTGCGGATGTCCTCGGCGGCCAGCGACGGCGGCGGCTCCATCGCCACGAGCGAGAGGATTTGCAGCAGGTGATTCTGCATCATGTCGCGCAGCGTGCCGGCCTCCTCGAAGTAACCGCCCCGGCCGCCCACGCCGATGTCCTCGCTGACGGTGATTTGCACGTGCTCGATGGCTTCGCGATTCCAGAGCTGCTCGAAGATGGCGTTGGAGAAGCGGAACATCATGATGTTCTGCACCGTCTCCTTGCCAAGATAATGGTCGATGCGAAAAATCTGCCGCTCGCGCACGTGGCGCAACAGGTGGTTGTTCAGCACGTGCGCCGACTGCAGGTCGTGCCCGAACGGCTTCTCGACCACGACGCGTTGCCAATGCTCGTCGTCCTCCTCCATGCGATGAAGCAAATCGGCGACGTGCAGTTGGTCGACCACCTCGCCGAAAAGGCTTGGCGAGATCGCGAGGTAAAAAACGAGGTTGTTGACGAGGCCCGGATCGCCGAAATCAGCCAAGCGCTTGGCCAAGCCGGCGTAAGCGTCGGCATCGGTGAGGTCGCCGCGGTGGTAGGACAGGTTTGCGGCGAAGGCGTCCCACCGGGCATCGTCCACCTGCCGCGTGCGGGAATAGGTCTCGACGCCGGCACGCATCTCGGCACGCCAGCTTTCGTCGGTTTTTTCGCGGCGCGCAAAGCCGACGACTCGAAACGACGCCGGCATCTGCCCCTCGAGGTGGAGGTGATACAGCGCGGGGATCAGCTTGCGTGCCGTCAGGTCGCCGCTCGCGCCGAAGATGACAATCGTGCACGGCTCGTCCGCCTTGCGGCCGTCCTCCAAGCCAGGAAGGGAAATCGTTTTTGGAGAATCCACCATTGGAAAAGTCGTGAACCCGGGCGGCGGGAAAATGGTGGCTAGACCCGGAATCGAACCGGGGACACACGGATTTTCAATCCGTTGCTCTACCAACTGAGCTATCCAGCCATCCCCTGAAAAAGGGAGGCGCATCGTACGCATCGCCCCCCGCCGCCTCAAGCACTTTCGGCAAAACCCACCACTTGGCCTGCGCTTTGCCAAGCGCTTGGTTGGTAACCCGGGGGGCTTTCGGCTGCACCGATGCTAACCCGTCTGGAATGCACTTTCCGCATCCGACTGTGCCATTCTGTGCCACGACCACCACACGGGGCATGCCACGCCCCCAGACGGGGGTACCGTCACAAAATATACCCCCCATACAACGCGGGCTGTTTTTTGAGATGGTAACCTGGGGGGCGTTACATCAACCACACCAGCTACTATTCTCACAGATTACGACACAATTCCCACTTGCTCCCCGTTCAGCTCCTCGCTAGCTTCTGACCCGTGCATCATTTGAACCTGCTTGGGTTG
>Ga0209554_1001257_pt1 | contig 19492 bp, 18 predicted proteins | sample MarorgKNORR_S2LV_5_FD_188221 | JGI IMG/M metagenome (GOLD analysis project Ga0209554, IMG submission 188221) | Marine microbial communities from the Southern Atlantic Ocean, analyzing organic carbon cycling - Bottom_A/KNORR_S2/LV (SPAdes) (version 2) | ecosystem: Environmental > Aquatic > Marine...
ATATTGGCAAAATTATCGGCAAATTTATAAAAAATTCAAGTCAAAGAAATATTGATAAATTAGAACCAATTGTCAAACAAATTAATGACTGGGAGTCTAAAATTAAAGAGATTCCAGATGAAAAATTTCCATCAAAAACTCTTGAGTTTAAATCAAAAATTAAAAATGGGACATCTTTAGATGAGCTTCTTCCAGAAGCTTACGCTCTCGCCAGAGAAGCGGCAAGAAGGACTATAAATGAGCGCCCATTCGACGTTCAACTACTCTCAGCGATAGTTCTTCACCAGGGAAAGATAAGTGAACAAAAAACTGGAGAAGGCAAAACCTTAGCAGCAACTATGCCAGTATATCTAAATTCATTATTAGAAAAAGGTGTTCACGTTGTAACTGTAAACGATTTTTTAGCAAAAAGAGATTCTGAATGGATGGGTCAAATATATAAATTTTTAGGCCTATCTGTCGGATGCATCACGAATGAAATGGGAGATATAGAGCGAAAAAAAAATTATAACTGTGATGTTACCTACGGAACTAACAATGAATATGGGTTTGACCTCCTTCGTGATTCAATGAAATATAGTATTAAAGAAATGGTACAGCGAGAGAATTTTTATTGCATAGTAGATGAAGTAGATAGCATTTTAATCGATGAGGCACGCACACCACTAGTAATTTCTGGTGAAGTGGAAGACAAATCCGATCAATATTATGTATGTAATAAATTTATCAAAAAACTAAATAAAGATGACTATGAATTAGATGAAAAAAATAAAAATGTTATGCTTAGCGAGGTTGGGATTGATAAAATTGAAAAAATGTCAAAAACATATGGAATTCTTAAAAATAACAATTTCTATGACCCAGCCAACTTAACTTTAGTGCATCATATTAATCAGGCTTTGAAAGCAAATTTATTATTTTTTAAAGATACTGATTATATTGTTAGAGAAAATAAAATACAGTTGGTCGATGAGTTCACCGGTAGAACTTTGATTGGCCGAAGATTTTCAGATGGATTACATCAAGCATTGGAAGCAAAAGAAAATGTTGAAATTCAAAGTGAAAACCAAACATTAGCGTCCATTACTTATCAGAATTATTTTAGACTATATTCTAAGCTGGCGGGGATGACAGGCACAGCTGCAACCGAAGCAGAGGAATTTTTTGATATTTATAAACTTCCTGTAGTTTCGATTCCCACAAATCAAAAAATGATCAGAAAAGATTGGAACGATCAAATTTTTCGAACGGAAAAGGAAAAATATAAAGCAATTATTGATAAGGTGGTTGAGTGTAATAAAAAAGGTCAACCAGTTTTAATTGGTACTACGAGTATAAATAAATCTGAAATTTATTCCAAGTTGCTTGATAATAAAAATATTAAACATTCAGTACTAAATGCAAAATATCATGAGAAAGAAGCTAACATCATTGCTGACGCGGGAAAACTTAATGCCGTAACTTGTAGTACTAATATGGCGGGTAGAGGAACAGATATAAAACTTGGTGGCAAAATTTTAAATGGAAATAATGAAGAAGAAAAAAATAAAATTAAAGAACTAGGTGGACTTTTCGTTATAGGTACAGAACGCCATGAATCTAGAAGAATAGATAACCAACTACGTGGAAGATCGGGTCGACAAGGAGATCAAGGAAATTCTATATTTTATATTAGTTTAGAAGATGATTTGATGAGAATATTTGGGTCTGAATCTATCGATACAATTATGAAAAAATTTGGTTTAAAAGAAGGAGAATCAATCGATCATCCGTGGATCAACAAAGCTCTGGAGCGCGCTCAACAAAGAGTAGAGGGTAGGAACTTCGACATTAGGAAAACATTGCTGCAGTTCGATGATGTTATGAATGATCAGAGAAAAGTCATTTTTGAACAAAGAAAAGCAATTTTAAAATCAAATAATATAAATGAAATAATAAATTTATTTTTTGAGGATTTAATAAAAACATTCTCAAGTGAAAAAATAATTTATGAAAGAGAAGATAAAATTGATGCTTTTAAGACAAGAATTAAGTCCGTAATGGGGAAAGCAATTAAAAAAGATGAAGAATTAATAAATATTATAAAATTGAAGGGTGAAAAATTCGAAAATGCTATTAAGGAAAAATTTAATGAGTTTAGAAGTAAGAGGGTCAAAATAATTAATGAAACTACCAATTTTGAACTGGAAAAAAGAATATTATTACAAACCATTGATTTTTTATGGAGATCACACTTGCAGTACCTTGAACATTTAAGGCAAGTAGTTGGTCTACGAGGATACGCAGCTAAAAATCCCCTTGATGAATTTAAAAGAGAAGCTTTTAAGCTTTTTGAGTCTCTGTTAAATAAAATTAAAATCGATTTTATTACTTTTCTAAACAATCTAGAAGTAGTTAGCAAAGAAGAGGCTCCAATTAAAAACTCCAATACATTAAAAAATGAATTTGAAAACAACCCCAATTGTTTGTTAGTAATTAAAAAAAATGAAAAAATATCTAGAAATGAAAAATGTCTCGCAACAGGTAAAAAATATAAGCATTGTTGTGGCGCTTTGTAATTTTTTAAATCAAAAATACAATTCCTGCTAATATTATAAAAGCGCCTATTATTAGTTCTTTTTTATAATTAAATAAAATTTCTTTAACTGATGCAAAAAAATCATCTTTTACAATCCAGTCGCGTTCCTTAGAAAATATCGTGAAGGCCCTTTGTTTTCCAATATTTAAAAATTTTTCTTTTCTTTGCTCCAAAATTTCTTCTCTTGTATACTTTCTAAATTCTTCTAAATATTTTATTAATATTTCTTTAGTAGAAAAAATAACTTGTTCCTTATTTCGATGAGCACCACCTATTGGTTCTTTTATTATTTCATCAATAATTTCCATTTTTAAAAGTTCGTTCGCAGTCAACTTCATTGCATGGGCAGCTTCTAACGATTTGCTTGGATCTCTCCATAATATAGAAGCGCAACCTTCTGGTGATATAACAGAATAAATTGCATTTTCGAACATGATAACTTTGTTCGCTGAAGCTAAAGCAATTGCTCCACCAGATCCACCTTCCCCAATAATAACAGAAATTATTGGAACTTCTAACGACATGCAGCAATTTATGGAACTCGCTATTGCCTCGGCCTGTCCTCTCTGCTCGGCTCCAATCCCAGGATACGCTCCCGGTGTGTCAATAAACGATATTACCGGAATATTAAATTTATTTGCAAGTTTCATTAACCTTATACATTTTCTATAACCTTCAGGCCTCATCATTCCAAAGTTTCTTTTTAATCTACTATCAAGATCTTCGCCTTTTTCTTGACCCAAAACTAGAACCGACCTACCTTCAAATTCAGCGAACCCCGCTTCCACAGCTTCGTCTTCTGAAAAATGTCTATCACCAGACAGATTAATAAAGTTTGTAAATAAATTTTCAATAAAAAATTTTGCTTTGGGTCTCTCTTCATGCCTTGCAACTTGAGTTTTTTGCCATGCATTTAGATTTGCATATGAAGCTTTTAATTTATCATTAATCTCACTTTGAATCTGGGATATTTTATTAGTGTCAACTTCGGATAAGCCTAAGCCTTCCTTGTTAAAAGGATCTTTTAATTTTTCCAACTCTTCTTCTAAAACTTTTATGTCACGTTCAAATTCTAAATAACTTTTCATTTTTCCTATTTATATATAATATACAGAAATATGGCAAAAAAATATATTTTACTTGGACAACTATCAATTGCTTATAAATTATTAGATTTTGTTAATAATGAACTTTTGCCAGGCACTGGTGTTACTAAAGAAAATTTTTGGAATGGTTTAGATAAATGTGCACACGAGCTTGCTCCCAAAAATAGAAAACTTCTTGAATTTAGAGAAAATTTACAAAAAAAAATTGATATTTGGCACAGAGATAAAAATGGAGAAAAAATTGATATTAAAAAATATTTAAATTTTTTGGTAGAGATTGGTTATTTAAAAAAAGAGGGTAAAAATTTTCAAATTGAAACTAAGGATGTGGACAGTGAAATTTCTGAAATTGCTGGACCACAACTTGTAGTTCCAGTAATGAATGCAAGGTACGCTTTGAATGCAGCAAATGCGAGATGGGGAAGTTTGTATAATGCTTTGTACGGAACGGATGTAATTTCAGCATCAGGTGGGGCAAGTCGTGGAAATAAATATAATCCAATAAGAGGGGGGAAAGTGATTGAATATGGTCGTAATGTTTTAGATGCTAACGTTCCATTACAAAATGGCAGCTGGAAAAATATTTCAGAAATCCCAAAAGTCGAAAATAATCAATTAAACTTAAAACTAAAAAATCCCAAACAATTTGTAGGATATATTAAAAAATCAAATCACTTATCTTCACTTTTATTAAAAAATAATAATCTTCATATAGATGTTATATTTGATCCAGATGGTATACTTGAAATTTTTAATCCCGAGGGTAATCAAGATAAGGCGGCTGTACATGATATATATTTAGAATCGGCTATAACCACAATTATGGATCACGAAGACTCCGTTGCAGCTGTAGATGCTGAAGATAAAGTCCTTGGGTATAAAAATTGGCTAGGGCTTATGAAAGGCAATCTACAAACTGAAGTGGAAAAAAAGGGAAAAAAATTCACAAGAAAATTAAACCCTGATCGAGAATATACCGCTCCTGATGGAAGTAAAATTAAATTAAGTGGAAGAGCTTTAATGCTAAATCGAAACGTTGGTCATTTAATGACAAACCCTTCTATTTTACTAAAAGATGGATCTGAGATTCCTGAAGGAATAATGGATGCATTTATAACTACAGCAGCTGCAATTCATGATTTTAAAAGTAAAGGAAATTCAAGAACAAACTCTGTTTATATTGTAAAACCTAAAATGCATGGCCCTGATGAAGTAGCGTTTACCAATTTAATTTTTGAAAAAGTTGAAAATGTTTTGGGGCTAAAAAAATATACCATTAAAATTGGAATCATGGATGAAGAGAGGAGAACTACAGTTAACTTAAAAGAGTGTATTAGAGCTGTAAAAAATAGAGTTGTCTTTATTAATACTGGATTTTTAGACCGTACTGGAGATGAGATGCATACCTCAATGGAAGCTGGGCCAATGATAAAAAAGGGTGACATGAAATCTTCAAAATGGATTTCTTCATACGAGGATAATAATGTTGATGTAGGTTTATCATGCGGATTTTCTGGTATAGCTCAGATTGGAAAAGGTATGTGGGCTGCGCCAGATAAAATGGCTGATATGGTTGTTCAAAAAATTAATCATCCAAAATCTGGAGCAAACTGTGCCTGGGTTCCGTCTCCAACTGCTGCAACACTTCATGCATTGCATTACCACCAGGTTGATGTTTTTTCTAAACAGAAAGAATTAAAAAAAAGAACACCTACGAAGATTGATAATATTCTTTTAATACCAATTGCAGATAGACCAAATTGGTCAATGGAAGAAATTACTAAAGAATTGGAAAATAATGCACAAGGTATTTTAGGTTATGTCGTAAGATGGATTGATCAGGGAGTGGGTTGTTCTAAAGTGCCTGATATTAATAATATAGGTTTGATGGAAGATAGAGCAACTTTGAGAATTTCGTCACAACATATCGCTAATTGGCTACATCATGGAATTTGCAGTAAAGAACAGGTATTAAAAACTATGAAAAAAATGGCTAAAATTGTTGATGACCAAAATATTAAAGATTCCGCCTTGAAAGGATATGCTTCTTACAAACCTATGTCCGGTAATTACGATAAATCTATTGCGTTTAAAGCTGCATGTGATTTAGTTTTTTATGGAAGAAACCAACCATCAGGTTATACGGAACCTATTCTTCACCTAAATAGACTTCTAAAAAAAATCTAGTCATTAACCATGGAACTTCTATTTTTAAAAGCTGAATATAAAGTTCCATCATCTAAAAATTCTATTTCTCCACCCACGGGCACTCCTTTAGCTAATCTTGTTATTTTTGCTTTTGTATCTTTTAAACTGTCCGATATATAATGCGCGGTTGTTTCACCTTCAATACTGGCGCTGGTCGCAAGAATTACTTCCTTGATTGAATTTTTTTTAACTCTATTAACCAACGATTCAATCAGTAATCCATTTCCAGTATTCTTTCCCTCAAAAGACGGGAGTGTACCTCCTAGAATATGATATGAACCTTTGTATATGCCAGTGCTTTGAATAGTAAACATATCGGCTAAATTTTCCACCACGCAAATTTGATCATACTTTTTGCTTGAACAAATACAGTTGGAATTTACAGATTTTAGGTTACCACAAATTTTGCAGCGTACAACGTGCTTATAGGCAAGAGCCAGTGCATTGGTCAAATTTTTCATTAATTCTTCTCTATTATTTATAAGCTTTAATACGATTCTCGAAGAGGATTTTTTTCCAAGTCCTGGTAATTTGGATATTATTTTTATCAAATCCTCTATTTCTTTAATTTTATTTTCGACCATTTTTTCCTTAAAAAGGAAGTTTAAATCCAGGAGGCAAATCAATCCCACCTGTAACTTTCGAAATTTCCTCAGTTGTTTTTTTCTTTAGCTTAGATTTTGCATCATTATGAGCGGCAACAATTAGATCTTCGACAATTTCTTTTGACTCTTTAAGCAAAACATCTTCAATGGTAATTTTTTTTAATTCACCCTCACCATTCATGATTACTTTGACAGCATTACCTCCTGATATTCCCTCGACTTCAATTTTTTTAAGAGCTTCTTGAGTCTCTTTCATTTTCTCCTGCATTTTTTTAGCTTGTGATATTAAATCAGTAAAATCTGGCATAATTTAATCTTTTTTTTTAACCTCCAATAATTCTACATCGGGGAAAATATTTTTAAATTTTTTATAAATTTCACTTTTTTTTTCTTGATCAAGCAATTCTTTTTTTTTTATTTTTTTAAGTTCGGAAAAAGTTTTTTGACCTACTTTCTTTGCTAAAGTTATTACCCATCTATTACCTGTCCACTTTAGCAATTTTTCGGATAGGTTTCGAACAAAATTTCTATCCAGTTTTTCATTAAAACTTATATCAATTTTTCCTTCAGAAAATTTAATTAAATTTACATTATTTTCTAAATCATATTTCAACTGAATTTCTTTTTTTATTGATGCTAGCGAGATCAAATCTTCAAAAGACAAAACTTTTTTCGTGTCAATGTCTTTAGCTGGAATTTTTTGATTTGAAAATGATAAAACTGGTTTTGTTTGTGTGGTATTCTTTATTTGATCTTTAGAAGTTTTCATTACTTCATTTTCTTCGTTTATAAATTTTTTTTTGTTAATATTAAGGTCAATTGTTGTATTATTATTTTCTTCTTCTTGATTTAAATTATTTTTTTTTAACAATTCTAATATATTTTCATAAGAAGGCATTTCCTTTAAATGGACTAATCTCACAATCAACATTTCAAGGGACAAAATGGGACTAGAAACAATCGATAACTCATCTAACGCTTTTAAAATAAGCTGCCAAAAAATTATTAGCGTTGGCGTGTTTATATTATTTGAAATTTTACCAATAATTTCCTGTTCCGATTCTGGTATGGACAGATCGGAATCAAAATTTCCGATGCTTTTTTTTTGCTGCATAAAGTATATTATTTCTAAAAGATCATTTAAAAAATTAGTTGGTTCAATGCCTTCATTGATCATTTCTTTTAATTGCGTTAGAGATTTTTTTTGCTCCCCTTGGAAAATAAAGCTTAATAAATTTAAAATCTTTGATCTGTCCGCTATTCCCAGCATTCTCCTTACAATACCTTCATCAATCTCCTTTTCTTCAATGTTTTGTGTAACAAGTGCTCTGTCTAAAAGAGACAATGAATCTCTTACAGATCCTTCGGCTGCTTTTGCTATTAATATTAGTGCTCCGTCTGATATTTTTCCATTTTCAATTTTTAAAATTTTCTTAAGATTTGCCAACAAATTTCTAATGGACACTCTATGTAAATCAAATCTTTGGCACCTTGAAACAATGGTAATTGGTATTTTTTTCACTTCGGTAGTTGCAAAAATAAATTTCAAATGAGGAGGAGGCTCCTCTAAAGTTTTTAATAGTCCATTAAATGCTTGTTTTGATAACATATGAACTTCATCTAAAATTATTATTTTATATTTTGCGCTTGTTGGATTATATTTTGAAGACTCTATTAATTCTCTAATATCATCTATTCCGGTTCTTGATGCCGCATCCATTTCCAATATATCAAGATGTTTTGAAGCGTTGATTTCCTCACAATGACAAAATTCTCCGGCACTACATTTTTCACCCTGAATAAAATCCTTATTGCAGTTTATGCCTTTAGCAATTAGACGAGCTGTTGTTGTTTTTCCAATGCCACGAATTCCAGTAAGTAAGTAAGCGTTTGGCAGCTTATTTAGTTTGATCGAGTTAATTATGGTTTCAACCATTATGTCTTGACCAATTAATTCTTTAAAATTTTTTGGCCTATATTTTAATGCCAAAACCTTATGTGTATTTTTTTCCATATTTTAAACAAGGAGACTGAACAACAACCTGAAATGTTTTCACTATGGCTGCACGTTTCCGCCTGACCAGGTTCATAAAAAATCCCACCCGTTGCCAGCCTCCAATTTTATTATATCAGTTTCAAAATAAGAACTGCAACATACGTGTAGGTTGTTTATTTATTTCTAAATCTAAACTGATGAGCTTCGTAAACTCCTAAAACATCCAATTTTTGTGTATGGAATCCCAATTCCTCAAGTGCTTTTTGTAAAGATGGGTTCTCTATATGACCCTCAATATCTATGTAAAAGTTCACTTGATCAAATGTATTTTTGACTGAAAAACTTTCTAATTTACATAAATTTACACCGTTCGTGGCAAAGCCACCTAGTGCTTTATATAAAGCAGCAGGAATGCTTTTAAGTTTAAAAATACAACTTGTAATATATTTTTTATCCTCAAGTTTAGGATGCTTTGCATCACTTCCCATAATAAAAAATCTAGTCACATTTCCAGATTCGTCTTCTACGTTCGATTTTAGTATTTCTAAATTATAAATCTTTGCTGCAAGTTCAGAAGCAATAGCTCCTTCGCTTTTATCTTTTTTTTCAGAAATAAATTTTGCAGATCCTGCGGTGTCAGCTGAAATTATAGATATTAACTTGTTATCAGAAATAAATCTTTGTGCCTGCCCTAAAGCTTGTGCATGTGATCTTACTGTTTTTATATCTTTTATTTTTGAACCTTTAATTCCTAACAAATTATGAGTAACTTTCTGAAAATGTTCCGCATGAATCTGGAACTTATACTTTGGAATCAAATAATGTATATCCGCGACCCGTCCTGCTAAAGAATTTTCTATTGGTATAACAATCTTATATTCTGAATTATCTTTTGCTAATTGAAAAGCCTCTTCAAATGTAGAGCAAGCTACTGTATCAACATTGGGGAAAACGTCTAAGCATGCCAAATGAGAATACGCTCCTTTTTCTCCTTGAAACGCCACTTTTATTTTTTCTTTCATGATTTATTCATTTCTTTGCTTACTTTTATTAAATCTTCTTCTGTATCTACGCCTAACGGAGTAGAATCACTTAAACCCACCTTAATTACCATATTATTATCCAAAGCTCTCAGTTGTTCCAAATTTCTTTTTATTTCTAATTTAGATCTTGCAAGCTTTACATACTTTGTTAAAGCAATATTTGTAAAGGCATAAATTCCAATGTGATGATAGATTTTTTCATTATTTAAATTCTTTTTTATTCGAAAAAAATCTTTTGCCCCCAAAAAATTATCACCTTTTAACGTTTGATCGATATGAACTTTTACAACATTTGGGTCAATAATATCGTTCTTATCTGTTATATAAGAAGCCAGAGTGCCAATATCACAATTATTACCTCTCATAAGCTTAGCTAGTTTTGATATAGAATTAGGTTTTATATTAGGCATATCACCTTGTAGATTAATTATTAAATTCACATTATTTTTAAGTTCCTTTATGTATGCTTCATAAACTCGATCGCTACCCGAAGGATGGTTTGCTTTGGTCAAAATAGCTTTTCCACCATTTTCTTCAACAACCTGAAAAATTGCATCATCTGGAGTTGCAACAAATACTTCACCAGCTTTTGACTCTTTTGCTCTATTAAGTACATGAATAATCATTGGAATATTATTAATTTTTGCCAAAGGTTTATTTGGAAATCTTTTTGCACCTAAACGAGTGGGTATTATTATTGCTGTATTTTTCATAAATAACAAATCATGCGTCTAACCGTCGCAAAACAAACTTATTTAAGTTCATTTTTTTCACTTAAGTCATGATATATCTTAGAATTAAGTTGTACTAAATTTATATGCTTTTTTAAAATGAATAAAATTATTGTTTCAATTGTATTAGCTGTAATCCTAATTTTAGGAATTAATAAAATTACAGACGCAATATTTTATGTGGAAAAACCAGAAAAATCTGCATATCAAATCACCACCGCAACTACTGCTGCTAGCAAAACAGCAGTTGATACAAGCTCGGAAAGTTTAGACACAGGAAACATTATGGCATTATTTGCTTCAACAAGTGCAGCTGATGGAGCTAAGGTCTTTAAAAAATGTTTAACGTGTCACAGTATTGGAAAAGGAGACCCTAATAAGATAGGACCAAATATTTTCGGAGTCTTAAATAGAAAAGCAGGTTCTATTTCTGATTATAAATATTCAAAAGCAATGGCGGCCTACGGAAAAGTTTGGTCATTTGAGGAAATGAATGGCTTTTTAACAAAACCAAAAGACTGGATAAAGGGCACTAAAATGTCCTTTATAGGATTAAAGAGTGCAAAAGACAGAGCTGCAGTAATTCTCTACATGAATGAAAATACTGATAACCCATTGCCCCTACAATAAATTAAGGCAAAATTGAATAATAGATTTTTGGACGTGCATTCTATTTAACGCTTCTAACCAAACAGCTGATTGTTTGCTATCCATTACTTCAGTAGTAACTTCCTCTCCTCTACTAGCTGGTAAACAATGCATAAACAAAGAATCTGGTTTAGCAAGTTTCATAATTTTTTTATTGACCTGATATGGTTTTAATAATTTTTTCTTTTTTTTCTTATTTACACCATCACCCATGGAAATAAATTTATCAGTTATTACGGCCGAAGCATCTTCTGCTGCTTCTTTAGGATCTTTGGTTATCAAAATATTTGCTTTCTTATCTTTTGCCCACTTAACAATTTTTTTGTTGGGTTCTAACTTTTTTGGACAAGCTATAGCTAATTGAAAATCAAACTGCGCCGCAGCCTCAATTAAAGAATAAACAACATTATTACCATCTCCTAACCAGGCAATTTTTTTATTGGCTATGGATCCTCTTAGTTCTTCATAAGTCATTACTGTTGCCATGATTTGAACAGGATGACTTAAGTTTGTTAAACCATTAATAATAGGAATTTCCAAATGCTTAGAAAATTCTAAAAAATGCTCATGTTTATTCGTCCTCATCATTACGACATCTCCATATTGAGATAAAATTTTTGCAGTGTCGTGGATACTTTCATCTCCGCTTCCATAATGGCTTTCTTTCGGATTCAAAACTAAAACATCACCACCCAATTTTTTCATCGCAAGCTCAAATGAAAGTCTGGTTCTAGTTGAGGGTTTTTCAAAAATCATAATTAGTGTTTTGCCCACCAAAGGAACGTCTGTTTTTATAGTTGATCCTTTTTGTTTTTGAGATTTTGCATGATCAATGATTTTTCTTAACTCTCGTTTATCTATATCTGATAAATTAATAAAATTTCTCATATCTAACTCATTTCCTTGCAGACTTTTTCGATTTTATCGATGGCCTCGTCTAATTCATTATTATTTACTATAAGTGGAGGAAAAAGTCTTATAACGTTATCAGACGCTTTGATAACAAGCATCTTATGGTTCATTAGTTTTTTTATAAATTCTTCATTATCTACTGACATTTTTAATCCTATGATTAATCCAACACCTCTTATTTCTTCAATAATTTTAGGATATTTATCTTTTATTTTTTTTAAACCTTTATCAAAATATTCACTTTTTTCTCCCATCTTTTTAAAAAAATCTTTTTCCAAAATAATATCGCAGAGAGCATTTCCTACAGCACAAGCTAATTCATTCCCACCAAAAGTGCTTCCATGTGTGCCTGGAGTCATTCCAACAGATACTTTTTTTGTAAGCAAACAAGCACCTAAAGGAAATCCACCTCCGATACCCTTGGCGATTGGAACAATATCTGGAGTTATTCCTGATTTTTCAAATGCAAACATGGCATTAGAACGGCAAAATGTTTGCACTTCGTCAAAAATTAAAAGTATACCATGCTCATCACATAGTTCTCTTAACCCCTTAAGACAATAATCCGGCATAAGTCGAATCCCGCCTTCCCCTTGAATAACTTCGCAAATAATTCCAGCTGTATTTTTATTGATAGTCTTTTTTAAAGCTTCATGGTCAGCAAATGGAACTTGATCAAATCCATCCACCTTTGGACCAAATCCTTCAATGTGTTTAGGGTTACTTGCAGCAAACAATGCTCCAAGTGTCCGTCCGTGGAATGAGCCGCTGAGACTTATAAGTCTATTTTTTTCAGGCTTTCCAATTTTATGGAAATATTTCCTAGCTATTTTTATGCTCGCTTCTACAGCTTCTGTTCCCGAGTTACAGAAGAAAACAAAGTCAGCAAATGTATTATCTGTTAATCTCTTAGCCAGTCTTTCTTGCTGTAAAATTGTAAAATTATTGCTAACGTGCCACAATTTTTTTGATTGCTCTTGAATTGTTTTTACTAAATGTTCGTGACAATGACCCAGAAGATTCACTGCAATGCCTTGAACAAAATCAAGATATTTGTCTCCATTTTCTGCAAAGAGATAACTGCCCTTTCCTTCAGTAAAAGAAATAGCTTTCCTTGCATATGTGCCAAGAACAGAACTCATAAATAAATTAAGATTTTATTTTATAACCTTTTTTAAACAACATATAGGCAGCAAACCAAGTAATAAAACTCAATATAAGTAAGTAAAAAAGACCAAATTGTATTGATCCATCAGCCGCTCCTAGAAAACCGTATCTAAAACCATCAATGATGTAAAAAAATGGGTTCATTTCGCTTACATTTTTTAAAATATCAGGCAATCTATCTATCGAATAAAAGGTGCCTGATAAAAAGGAAAGCGGCACTATAATAAAGTTTGTAGCAGATGCCATGTGATCAAATTTTTCGGCCCATAAACCTATAATAATGCCTATAGAACTTAAAATAAAAGCACCTAAAAATGTGAAGATAAAAATATAGAAAAAATTATAAAATTGTAATTCAACAATAAAAGTAAATACAACAATTGAAACAATGGCAATCATAAGACTTCTTGTGCATGCTGCTAGATTTATAGCTAAAGTGATTTCAGCAGCTGTCAGTGGTGCATATAAAATATCTACAATATTTCCTTGAATTTTTCCTATCATAATTGAGGAAGAGGAATGAGAAAATCCCTGTTGTATAACTTGCATAGCAATAAGGCCAGGGGCAAGAAAAGTTATGAAAGAAACACCTAAAACCTCACCTCTCTCATTTCCAATGGCCAACGAAAGCACAAGTAAAAATAAAAGCGAAGTCACAAGTGGAGATATTACGGTTTGAATAACAACAATTAAAAATCTCAACACTTCCTTTTTATATAGCGTCCAAAATCCAATCCAGTTAACGTAACCAAATTTTTTCTCATAAATTTTGTATTTGTGCTCGATTTCGATCATGGAGAAAACTTATATATTAAAAGAACAATAAATAAAGAACGGGCATTTCTTTGGTTGTGTTAATAACATATCCACATGAAGTATGTTTTTTTATTGCAAATACAATATATAGTGGCTTTAATTAGCATAAATAAAAATGAGTTGGACACCCGAAAGAGAGAGAAAATTAAAAGAGCTTTGGACAAAAGGTCATACCGCTAGTCAGATAGCTTCTATAATCGGTAATACTACGCGGAATGCGATCATTGGTAAAGCACACCGATTAAATTTAGAAGCAAGGGCCATATCAAAAAAATCTGCACCTAAAGTACAAACAGAAAATAATATTACACCAGAAGTCAAAACTCAAAAGCTTGGAAGAAAGGCGAGATTTAAGGCTTTATTATTAGATAAAAGTTTTGAGCAAGAAAATCCAAAAAAACTTGAAGAATTAACAGATGAAACTTGTAGATGGCCTTTAGGTCATCCTTATGAAGAAAAATTTTATTTTTGTGGAAGAAGACCCATGGAAAAATTTCCTTATTGTAAATTACATGTCCTTTATGCTTTCCAGCCTAAAAATGCTAAGGAAGAGGATCAAATTACAGAAGAGGATATTCCTCAATTTATCGAAAAGAAAATTAAATCAGCTTAATTGTGTTTTTTCTCTAAATCTTTTTTAAGATCCTCGTGGTCACCAATAGCAATGTGATGCTCACTTTTAGTTACATATTTTTCTAGAAAAGGAATAAATATTAAAGGTATTAGACCACCTATAACAATACCTATAGCCGCTGATCTAACGTCTGGATCAAGCGTTGCAGCAATATAATCAGCTATTACATGAGCAATAATGACACCAACAATACCTGCAATAAATCCATTGGAAACGATCTTTAATAATCGATTAATACTCCAGCCAGTATAAAAACCGATCAGCATGATGCCAACATGAACAAGCCCAAAGATAAATCCTCTTAAAAAGATCTTATCTTGTAGCCATGCTATTCCTTCAATTAAATGTTCCATAATTAATATATGTCAAATTTAATTATACAATACAACTAGACAAAAGTTAAAAATATTATTAAAGGTGGAAATTTCGCCTTAAAGATATTTAAAATAATTCAATTTTTCGCTAGATTAATTTTGAACAAAAGTCTATATAAAAACAGTCATTAAAATGGCTATATGGAGCTAACATTAATTTACACAATTGTCGGTTTTGCATTAGCGGGATGGTCAGTAATAGCAAATGACTCTGTTCAAACTTTAGGTACTTTTATTGCCTCTAAACAGAAATGGTTTAAGTGGTACACTTTAGCTGGCGCAGCTTCAGCAGCTATGATTGTTACAATTAGTTTTGGGTGGTGGTACTACAACGGCGACATTTCATACGGAAGATTAACACAAATTCCTTATCAAGAAGTTCAATGGTATCACGCTGTTGCCCCTGGAATATTATTACTACTAACAAGAATTGGGATTCCGGTTTCAACAACGTTCTTAGTTTTGTCTGCGTTTGCTTCAACCGTTGTTCTTGAAAAAATGCTTGTGAAAAGCGTTGTGGGTTACGGTATTGCAGCAGTCGTCGCTTATATTTGTTGGATTGCTATTTCTAAATACATTAATGAAAAATTCGATGAAATTACAGTTCAATGGAAAATTAGTTTTTGGCGTAATGCTGTTTGGGTAACTTCAGCCTTTTTGTGGGCTACTTGGTTAATGCATGACGTTGCAAATATTGCTGTTTATTTACCAAGACAACTTGATATTTCATTATTAGCCATTGTTCTTATTTATTTTTCAATTCTCATTTTTTATATTTTTTACATCCACGGCGGACCAATACAAAAAGTCGTTTTAGATAAAACAGGAACAAGGTACGCACGATCAGCTACAATAATTAATATAATTTATGCTGTAGTGCTTTATTACTTTAAACAATTAAACGATCTTCCTATGTCAACAACATGGGTTTTTGTAGGATTGTTATGCGGAAGAGAGCTCGCGATTGCTACAATGAATAAAGAATATAAATTAAAATACGTGTTTCCACTTATCGGTAAAGACTTCATAAAAATGATCTTTGGTTTAAGTGTATCAGTTGGAATAGTATTGGCGATCCACTATATTATTATTCCTAACAATTACGGTATATAAGTTTGATTAGCCAAATTGTCCGCCTGTCCTAAAACGATAGATATATTTAGGTAAGATGCTATGAATAGGTACTCCACTAACACCAAGATCTTTTAATGTAGGATAATCTCCGGAAACAACATTTGAATATTTTAGCAATTCTACTTGGTCTGGGGTCAAAAGTGGATTTGGTAACATTTGTAAAAAGTAGGATTGAAATTTTGCAAAGCTCCAAGGTATGGAAATTAGAAATCTTTTCTTCTTAATTTCAGCTAACAAGATTTCCATCAGTTCTTTAAAGGAATAATCTTCGGGTCCACCCAGTTCATAAATTTTAGTCTGTGAATTATTTAACTCTAAGGATTTAACAATAGCTTTTGCAACATCGCCAACATAGATTGGTGCAAATTTAGTTTTTCCTCCACCTATTAAAGGAAGGAATGGAGAAAATTGTGCAATTGATGCAAATTTTTCAAAAAATTTATCCGCCGGTCCAAATACAACAGAAGGTCTTAAAATCACTGAAGGTTTGAAATTATCTTGAATATTTTTTTCTCCTTGAAGTTTAGATTGCATATATTGTGAAGTATGTCTTTCTCTAACGCCCAATGCACTGACATGAATTAAATTTTTTGTTCCAAGTTCATTACACAAATTGCTTAATAAATGTGGAAATTGAGAATGAATCTGATTAAATTTTTGCTTTCTTGTTTCGTACAAAATGCCCACAAGATTAATAGCTAAGTCACAATTTTTTAAAACCTGTTTAACACTCTCTTGATCAAAAATATTAGTTTTAAAAAGTTCGATCTGACCTGGGCTGCCTAAGGGTTTTAAATAACCTTTTAAGTAAGGATTACGAGTCGCAACCTTAACACGGTAGTCTAACTTCGTAAGTTCGCGCATTAAATTTTTACCAAGAAACCCACCGGCTCCAAAAATAGCTATAATTTTCTGATTATTTTGCATTTTGGTAACATTAACATTATATATGGTTTTAGGTATGACTAAAATTTATAAGTTTCAAGATGATATTTCGACTAGTGCTTTAAAGGAATTAGAAAAACATTCAAGTCTTGCCATTGATACCGAGGGATCAGGTTTACAAATTCCTCACAGAGATAAATTGAGCTTAGTTCAATTTAGCACAGGAAATAACGATGCTTATATTGTCCAACCCAACAGAAAAAAATATGCAGCACCTAATATCGTAAAAATTTTGGAAAATGCCAAAGTTACAAAAATTGGCCACTATTTAAGATATGATGTTTCCGGTTTGGAATATTTTCTTAAATGCAATGTAAAAAATATTTTTGATACCAAAATTGCTAGTAAATTATGTCGAACTTATTCACAAAATCATGGATTGAAAGATTTGGTTTTGGAATTTTGTGAAAAGAAATTAGATAAAAGGCTTAGTAGCAGTGACTGGAATAAAAAATTGGATGAGCTAACAGAAGCACAACTTCAATACTGTAGTAATGATGTTATATACTTACATAAAATACGAGATGCTTTATATAAAATGTTAGTTAGAGAAAATAGACTAGAACTTTATGAAAATTGCATCCAATTTTTAAAAACAAGAATTAAATTAGATCAAAGTGGATTTACTGAGGATATATTTCAACACTAATGAATAAAGATTTACAAATAGCAAAAAGAACAGTTCAAGCTGAAATCCAAGCCCTAAAAAAACTGTCTTTGAGCTTTAATCGTTCTTCACATTTTTCAAATGCCGTCAACTTACTTTCTAAAATGAAAGGAAAATGTTTAGTTGTTGGAGTTGGAAAAAGTTACCTTGTAAGTCTTAAAGTTTCCGCAACATTATCAAGCTTAGGAACACCAAGCGTTGCTTTCTCCGCAAATGACCTGCAACATGGAGGTCTAGGTGCTGTTCAAAAAAATAATGATGCGTTGTTAATTTTTAGTGTTTCGGGAGAATCTTCAGAATTAAATAGTATTTTAAGATATGCAAACAGACACAACATCCCGATTGTCGGCGTAAGTTGTAAAGCGACATCAATGCTTCTTCGTTATTCAACTATAAAGATATTACTACCTAAAGTTGTTGAGGCAGGTCATAGTCTAGCTCCCACGTCCTCATCATTAAATTTTCTTTCTTGGGGAGATTCTCTTGCAATCGCTTGTATGAAAAGAAAAAGATGGACAAACAAAAAATTTATCACCACTCATCCGTCTGGAACTTTAGCTACATCTTTAATCCAAGTAAAAGAAATCATGGCAAAAGGAAAAGAAATTCCACTAATCTCTGCAAATGAAACTATGTTAACCGCAATAAAAGAAATGTCTAAAAAGAAATTGGGTATAGTTTGTTGTAGAGAAAAAAACGGAAAAATTAATATTTTAACAGATGGTGATTTGCGTAGACATTCAAATAATTTATATAAGAAAACAATTTTAAAAGTATGTAGCAAAAATCCTGCTTGGATTTCTGATTCTGACACAGCTCTTTCGGCAATTGAAAAAATGAACTCTCTAAAGATAACTTCGCTTTTAGTTGCTCATAATCAAAACATAAATAAAAAAATTAAAAAAATTATTGGTATAATACATTTACATCATTGCCTAAGTCGAGGTATCAAATGAAAAAAAAACAACGAAGGGTGCAATTTACCCTTGTGTCAATTGGCCTTCTTTTGTTTATCCTAACATATTTCTACTACCCTATTATTAAAAAAGATAAACTTTTAAAAGATCAATCTGTTAATAAAGATTTTCAAAAAGTCGATGATAGAGATCAGGCTACTTCTTTTGAAAATTTGGAATATAGAGGATTATATGATTTGGATAAGCCATTTAAAGTAAAATCGAAAGAAGCTTATATACTAAATGAAGAACCTGATATTGTTTATATGAAAAATATGTATGTAATTTTATATTTGAGCGATAGTCGCATAGTTGAAATTACTAGCTTGAAAGGTCGCTATAATAAGAAAAATTATAACTGCTTCTTCGAACAAGACGTGCTTGCCGTCGACGGAGAGACAATAATTACTGCAGAAAATCTTGACCTACTTGCAACAAAAAATATTATAGAAGCTTATAACAATGTTAATTTAGATAATGCCACAGGTTCTCTTCAAGCAGATAAAATTAATTATAATTTTGATACAAAACATTTTAAAGTTTCGATGTTTAGCGATAAAGCAATAAAAATGAAGGTAATTCAATGAGCAAAATCAAAAAGTTCAAGATTACAAAATATAAAAAAGAAATTAAACCTATTTTACAAATGAAAAATATATCGAAAAGATATGGCAAACAAAATGTATTACAAGATCTCAACATGAATATAATGCCATCCTCGATTACTGGTTTATTGGGTCCAAATGGTAGTGGCAAAACCACAATATTTAATATTTTGTTGGGTATAATCAAGATGGACGCTGGTGAATTATTTATAAATCGCGACGGAAAAAAAAATATTAACATTGGATCGTTGCCAATCCATCAAAGATGCTCCGAAAATCAAATTAAATTTATCCCTCAACATGATTCCCTGTTTAGAAACATGTCTGTGGTCGATAACCTTAAAGCCATCGCTGAAATTGTTTTAAA
>Ga0209554_1001264_pt1 | contig 19421 bp, 10 predicted proteins | sample MarorgKNORR_S2LV_5_FD_188221 | JGI IMG/M metagenome (GOLD analysis project Ga0209554, IMG submission 188221) | Marine microbial communities from the Southern Atlantic Ocean, analyzing organic carbon cycling - Bottom_A/KNORR_S2/LV (SPAdes) (version 2) | ecosystem: Environmental > Aquatic > Marine...
CTGGAGGTACCACAAAAAAACCGTTTCAATTCTTATTGGAACGGTTTTTTTTATAGACTGTTTTAAGAAGTGCTTAATGAAGCAAAATCATATACTCCCAAGGCCTTAAAGAGATTTTTTTATCGAAAAAAGTTACGTTCTCGCTGATCATATAGTTTACATATTCGCCTTTTATAGCGTTGTTCACTACTTGTTCTTTGCTAGAAAAATTAGCAACAAAAGTAATCGATTGCCCTTCTTTCTCTCGTGTAAAAATTAAAACATCCTCATTATGTGTTTCTATTTTGTTATAACTAGCCGCATTTTTTCCTCCATGCATCGCAGGATTTGAAGTTTTTAAATTCCCTAGTTGCGTTAACAAACTCCACATGTTTCCTTTTTCCTTCGGAATCGAGTCTTTTTCAAAAAACTTTAATCGATGGTTCAAATCGTATTCTTGTCCAGAATAAATCAACGGCATTCCTGGCGCCACATAGCTCAATGCCAATAGCATTTCTCCAGCGTCTTTCATTCTTTCATTAACAGTTCCATTCCAAGAATTTTCATCGTGGTTGGTAATAAAGTTCATTAAAATATCATCCTCTTCATACTCTGTACTCATTTTCTCCATATAAGCACTCCATTCTTTCACTCCTTTCTCTTCTTTGGCGATATCATTCATAATGGCATGACCTTCCCATGCGTATGCCATGTCAAACAAGCCTTTTTTTAACAATGCTGGCTCCCAAGCTTCGGCCAACATAAAAAGGGCTTTCTCGGCCCTTAATTGCGGAATTGCTTTTTTCCAAAATGCTGTGGGTACAGAACCCGCAACATCACATCGATAGCCATCTATGCCTTCCTCCGTAATCCAGTATTTTAAATCAGCAATCATGGCTGTATGCAAGTCTTCATTATCATAATTTAGATCAGCAACATCTGTCCAATCTGTTCCTTCAGGATGAATTACCTCTCCTTTGTCATTTTTTGTATAAAACTCTGAATTGGATGTCAACCACGGATGATCCCATCCTGTATGATTCGGCACCCAATCTAAAATGATATAAATTCCGTTTTCATGAGCTGTTGTGACCAACGCTCTAAAATCTTCAATGGTTCCATATTCTGGGTTTATTTTTGTGAAATCTGATACTGCGTAATAACTTCCCAAATATTTTTTACGCACTGATACATCCTTAATATCATGAACCATCAAATCTCCTGTTGCTTTTCTATTGGTTTCCGATATCGGAAAAATAGGCATCAACCAAATAACTTTTACCCCTAATTTTTTTAATTGAGGAATGTCTTTGGTGAAGGCATCAAAAGTGCCTTCTGATGAATATTGACGAATGTTGGCTTCATAAATTACTGCCGTTTCCATCATGGCTGAAGTTACTGGAGCAATGGCTGTTTTTACTGTTATCTTTTCTTGCTGACAAGAAACAAAAGCAATTAATATCAATAGGATTTGTGTTATTTTCTTCATTATTCTGTAAGTATTAATTCAAAATTATTTGGTGGTATTGTACTGTTTTCAAAGACAAAAGGCTTCGAAGATTTATTAAAAACGATGGTGGCGACTTCATTAAAATATTGACGTTTAATAATTAAAATAGCTGTATCCGCTCTAAGTACTTTTGTAGAACCATATTGCAATGCCATTGAGTTTCGACGTGCCTTTACCAGTTCTTCAACTTGCTGTTTTAGCCGTTTTTCATCTGTATTCAAATCAAAGTTCATCATTTTACGGTTGTCAGGGTCATTCCCTCCAATACTTCCGTATTCATCACCATAATATATACAAGGAATTCCTGGTATTGTTAGATTAAATGCTTGCAACATGGCCAATTTATTATAAGCTGATGTATCACTCATTCCAATAACACGTGTCCAACCTGCTTTTTTAGCATCTTCCTCAAATTTTACATCGCCAGAAGCATAACTAATAAAGCGAGCTCTATCTTGGTTTCCAGAAATATTCCCCATCAAATGGTGATCTCCGTAATAATTCAGTGCTTTTTGAAGTGCATTTGCCAAATCTTTAAAATTATACGAAGGGGTTGCAAAAGCCTGTACAGAAGCATCGTATAAATTAAAATCGAACTGCGCATTTAACATTCCTGTATTTATATAACTTCTAATCAACTCTGGACTTCCGTATGTTTCTCCAATTTGATAAATGGGTCTCTTTACGCGTTGTTTTACTTTTCTAGTCAGCGTTCTCCAAAAGTCCAATTGAATGTGTTTTGTTGCATCATGACGAAAGCCGTCTAATTTATAATCAGTAACCCAAAAGACCGCAGAATCTGTCATCTTTTCAACCACTTCTTTTTTACTAAAATCTAATGTTGGTAAAAAGGTGTCAAACCAAGTAGTTAGCCTATGTTCATCCCATTTTTCGGTATTCATGGTTCCGTCTGGCAAGTATAATTTTGTTGCCCAATCTGGATGCGCCTTGTACAACGGATGCTCTTCGTGCACATGATTTGCAACATAGTCTAAAATCACATTTAAATTGCGCTTATGTGCTTCAGCAATCAATTCTTTAAATACTTTTTCGTCACCAAAACGATCGTCAATTTTGGTACTACTAATCGGCCAATATCCGTGGTAACCAGAAAATTTAGTTTTAGGGTCTGGCCACAAACCAAAAGCTCCTTCAGGATTTTGGGTAATGGGCGACAACCAAACAGTATTGATTCCTAAATCGGTAAAATACCCTTCTTTTATCTTATCTAATACGCCTTGTAAATCACCTCCATAATAGTTTGCTTTTGGTAAAATATCTGAATCATTTACCTTTCTTGTGTTCTTTTTATCTCCGTCTACAAATCGGTCTACCAATAAAAAATACATGACTTGTGTATGAAAATCTGTTCGGTCTAATTGAGAAGTCGTTGTTATTATTTTTCCCTTTTCAAGCGGAATTAAAACATCATTACTTTTCCCATATTGATTAGAAGCATACAGCCGAACCAACGTTCTTTCTTGATTTTTAATGGTAGGCAATACAACTTCATAACTGGTCGCTCCTTTTGAATTGGAATAATGCTGATATAAGTGATTTCCAACATACACATACAAATCAGTAAATGTATTTTTAGAACGTACCGTAAAACGATGTTGATCTGATTTTAACGTAATTAACTCCGGAATCTTCGTCGAATTGGTTTCAATTTTTAAGACTGAATTGGTTCCTCCCATTCCGTTACTAATCGTATTCGGGTTGCTTGAATCTGGTTGTTCTTTTCCATCAATAACAACTACATATTGATGAGAACCTGCATTGACCTTCGTAGTATAATTCCAATGACCAGCATTATACTCTAAAGAAAACTGTTGCCAATTGCTAAACTCTCCTTTTACTTTTACATCTTTAAAATGCTTTTTAGCATCTGGAATTGAAATATTGATTTGCGTTTTTGTGCTTTTATACAAAGGAATATCATTCGAATTTCCTTGCACCCAAACTCTTAAATTTGAAACATAAGGAGTACTCGCTGCTGTGCTGATTGTTACCTTGGTTTTGTCTGCATCCAGTGATGCTTTATATTGGTCACTAGTACCAATAGAATCTATTGTTGAAACATCTAGAAAATAATCTGTCAATAAAACGTCTCCTCCACCAAATTCTAAATAGACTGGACTTGCCATTCCTTTTATCTCAGACTGAAAAACAGTGGAGCTATTATCTTTACAAGATGAAGCTATGATTAGGGCAATGAATGCATATTTTTTCATGCGTGTGGTTTTTATAAATTTATGAAGTACGTCTATGCTGCTATTATTTCAACACTATAATCATAGAAGTCTTTCCTGCTATTTTTAATTTTTCTGAGAAGTTGATGATTTTTTCGAAAAGAATCTCTTTTCCCGATGTTGAACCTTTAATCATTTCAGAAAAACGTGCCAAACCAACTTCTTGTGCCGTTGGATTGTTATTGATTACAACCATCACTTTTTCTGAATCTGTGTATCTAAAATACACATACACATTATTTTCTGGTAAAAACTGCATGGTTTTTCCAACGTGAATCGCCCTGTTATCTTTTCTCCAATTAAAGAGTTTTTTTGTAAAGTTAAAATATGTGTTCTGTTTTGTTGTTCTTCCTGAAGCTTCAAATGCATTTTTTATATCGCCTTTCCATCCACCAGGAAAATCCTTCCGAATATCTCCATCTCCTTTGGCATGTTTATCTCCCAACATCCCCAATTCATCACCATAATAAAACTGTGGAATTCCTCTAACAGTAGCTATTAAAGTCATTGCCAACTTGTATTTTTTTAAATCTCCTTTATAAATTTCACTAATTCTATTCGTATCATGATTTCCTGCAAACACCATTATATTATTAATGTCTGGGTATAAAAAATCATTGGTGAAATTTTTATATGCCTTAATCATTCCGGTATCCCAAGTCGCATTATCTTCATAAAACATCGCTGTCAATGCATCATACAAGGTAAAATCCATGACACTTGGCAAATGCGAATTAAAGTTGTCTATCGCTCCTATTTTACTATCCTTTTGCCAATAAGCAACTTGTGCTTGGTTATGCATCCAAACTTCTCCAACAATATTAAAATTCGGATATTCATCCATAATTGCTTTTGTCCATTTAGCAATAGCGTGTTTATCATTGTATGAATAGGTATCTACTCGAAGCCCATCTAAGTCAGCATATTCTATCCACCAAATGGCATTTTGAGTCATATAATTTAAGACCAAAGGATTGCTTTGATTCATGTCTGGCATTGTCGTATCAAACCATCCATTCATACATGCTTTTGCATCAAAACTTGAAACATTGCTGTCAAACTGAGTTTCCATTCTATAGGAACTTCGCTGAAAGCCTTTTTCTCCATTTTTCCAAACATGAATCCAATCTTTGGTGGGTAAATCTTGAATCATCCAATGCTTGCTTCCCCAATGATTTGTCACATAATCCATCACCAATTTTAGTTTTCGTTTGTGCATTTCCATTGCCAAACGTTTATAATCTTCATTGCTTCCGTAGCGCGGGTCGATCTTATAAAAATCGCTTTGCGCATACGTATGATACGAATATATGGGTTCATTATCTTCTAACAAAGGCGTGCTCCAAAGTGCCGTCATTCCCAACTCTTTAATATAATCTAAGTGATCAATAACTCCTTGAATATCGCCTCCATGTCTACCTCCATTTTCACTTCTATCTGCTTTTTCTACGGTGTTTTTGGTGCTGTCATTAGCTGGATTACCATTTGCAAATCGATCTGGCATGATCAAATACATGGCATCACTAGAATCAAATCCTTTACGCAACGCTGAGTTTTCTCTACGCTTTTTAAAGACATACGATCTAGAAAAGATTATTTTTCCTTTTTTAGAAAAAGAAAGCGTCACCTCTCCTGGCGCTACCCCTTTTGTATCAATGGTGATAAACTGATAATTTGGATTCTCCGTTTTTCTGCGATGTACAATAGCAATAGCGTCAGAAATTGAGATCTCAAATTTCGCTATGTTTTTTCCATAGCACATGAGTTGCAATTCTGAGTTTTGCATACCACTCCACCAAAAAGGAGGTTCTATTTTTTCTACTTGAGAAAAAAGGGAAAGACTAAAAAACAACGTTAAAATGTATATATATGTTTTCATTTTTTTAACCTAATAGGAATTTATTTATGAGACCACTAATTTATTTGATGAAATGGTCATTTGTACTCCGTTTACTAAAATATCTAAATTACTTGTTCCTGACAATTCAAATATTGTTTCGCTTTGAGAAACGCTTACTTTTAGCACTTGATTTCTAAAATTAATTTTAAAAGAATAGTTTTTCCATTGGGTCGGAATTTTAGGCTCAAAAGACAAGGTGTCATTTTGAATTCTCATCCCTCCAAAGCCTTCAACAATACTCATCCATGTTCCTGCCATAGAAGTAATATGAAGCCCTTCTTCAACTTCATTATTATAGTCGTCTAAATCCAATCGAGAGGTACGCAAATAACAATTATACGCTTGCCCCATTCTTCCTAGTTTTGCCGCTTGCACACTATGTACACAAGGAGATAGTGAGCTTTCATGAACTGTAAAAGGTTCGTAAAAATCAAAGTGACGCTCCAGTTCTTCTATCGAAAAGTGATCTTCAAAAAAGTAGAACCCTTGTAATACATCTGCTTGTTTGATGTACGGCGAACGTAAAATCCTATCCCAAGACCATTGTTGATTGATCGGCCGTTGGCTTTTATCAAGATCTGAAACAAGTATCAATTCTTTGTCTAAAAACCCATCTTGTTGTAAATAAATTTTTCGCTCTTCAGAATATGGAAAATACATGTTCTCAGCTACCGATTTCCATTTTTCAAGCTCTTCTGTAGTAAAGCTTGTTTTTTGACTGATTCTAGCATAATCAGAAGCATAATCTACTTGAACAATGTCTATATTTTCCAATGCATACTTGATACACCATTGCGCTAAATAATTAGTATACCAGTTGTTATTTACGTTGTTTTCATACTCATTAGGACCTGTAACTCCTAGAATTACATATTTATTTTTCGCTTCAGAATACGTTGCTCTTTGTTGCCAAAAACGTGCAATTCCGATTAAAACTTCCAATCCTTTTTCTGGAATATAACTATAATCGCCTGTATAACGATGGTAATTATAAATGGCAAAAGCAATCGCTCCATTTCGATGTATTTCTTCGAAAGTAATTTCCCATTCGTTGTGACATTCTTCACCATTCATCGTAACCATTGGATACAATGCAGCGCCATTCGTAAAGCCTAACTTTTTAGCATTTTCAATAGCCTTCTCTAAATGATTGTATCGGTAAGTTAATAGGTTTTTTACAACTTCTTGGCTTTTTGTTGCCATGTAAAACGGAATGCAATAGGCCTCGGTATCCCAATAGGTACTTCCTCCGTATTTTTCACCGGTAAAGCCTTTTGGACCAATATTTAATCCTGAATCTTTACCAAGGTAGGTCTGGTTTAATTGAAAAACGTTGAACCGTATTCCTTGTTGCGCCTTCACATCACCTTCAATAGTAATGTCTGAGGTTTCCCATATTGCATCCCAAGCATTTTTTTGCTGTTCTAACAAGCCTAAAAAGCCGAGTTTAGAAGCTGTTTTTAATACATTTTTAGCAGCAGAAAGAAGCGCATCTTTAGGATGATTTCTATCCACAGTATAGCCTCCTAATTTATGAAGTGTAAACGTTTGTCCTTTTTTAATTTCTGAAGTGTACGAAAAACGCACCTTATTTTCTGTTTGATGAACTTCAGGTTGAAGATCAATTATTTTTTCATCTACAAAACAATCAGATTGCATAAATGTACACACATGAAAATTGGTTTTCATTGTATGCGCTTCAATAAATGCTGTATGCTCTTCAACGGATACGATCAATGGATTCCAAAAGGCATCATCCCAATTGCTATCTTCATTGCTAATGGTACCATCTAAGTAAGGTTGAAATTCAATTTTCGCATCTGAATTAACAACGGTTACTGCGTATTGAATTGCTCCAACTTCATCCAACGCTAAACTTAAAAATCGCACTGCTTTTACAGCTACTTTAATGCCATTTCTCAATGTGGCTATAAAACTACGAGACAACCAACCTTCTTTCATGTTTAGTTCTCTACGAAAGTCTTTTACGTCTTTACACGCAAATAAATCTAATTGTTCTCCATCAATAACAACATCAATTCCAATCCAATTAGGTGCATTTAATACCTTTGCAAAATATTCTGGGTAACCCTTCTTCCACCATCCAACTCTTGTTTTATCTGGATAGTAAACGCCAGCAATATAGCTTCCTTGAAATGTGGGTCCAGAGTACTGCTCTTCAAAATTGGCACGTTGCCCCATGGCACCATTACCAAGACTAAACAAACTCTCAGAAGATTTCACTTGAGTTGCGTCAAATCCTTCTTCTATGATTGACCAATTATTTGGTTGTATATAATCTTTATTCATATCTACTATGATAAAAGAACAAAGACAAAAGACGGCTTCGCTTAAAGATAACTTTTCGAGCAGTCCCTGTTCTTTATCCTACATTTTTTTTTCTTTTATTAGTTCTTTTATAAATCCGACTCCGATCTCTGTAAAATCATTGAAAATATAATCTGCTTCATGCAAAATTTCCTTATCTCCAATACCGATAGAAATCATATTTGCTGCATTTGCAGCCTGAATTCCTGCCACAGAGTCTTCAAAAACAATACAATCTTTAGCGGCTGTATTTAATTCTTTGGCGGCTTTTAAAAACACTTCAGGATTTGGTTTGCCTTTGATGACATCGTTTCCATCTACAATTACATCAAACTGATTGATTAGATGTACTTTTTTTAGAATCATTCTTGCATTTTTACTTGCAGACCCTAAAGAAATTGCCTGTTTTTCTTGTGTTAAATAATCCAACACTTTAGGAACATCTGGCAATATTTCTTGCGCATCCATTTCAGCAATATGGCTTAAATAATCGTCGTTTTTTTTCGACATAAGTGCTGCAAATTCCTCTTTGGTTATCTTCTTATCGCCCCATTCTAAAATCATTTCTAATGATTTTATTCTACTCACTCCTTTTAATTGTTCATTTTGTGCTTCAGAAAAATCAACACCAATGCTATTGGCCAACTTTTTCCAAGCTAGAAAATGATATTTGGCGGTATCTACAATAACACCATCCAAATCAAATATGAATCCTTTTTTATTCATTTATAACCTCTTCTTCTTGATATGTAATTGCATTTTTGTTTGTAATTAATAAATTACAAAGCCCCGCTATGATTAAACTTATTCCTGCAACGGTCATGGTATTTATCACTTCATCGCCTAATAATCCCGAGACATAATTAACAGCTCCAAGTGCTGCAATAATTTGTGGGATTACAATAAACATGTTAAAAATCCCCATAATTACTCCCATTTTTTTAGGGTCTACAGAACTAGACAACATGGCGTAAGGCATGGAAAGAATACTTCCCCAAGCAAAGCCAATAAGCACAAAACAATATTTTAAATTTTCAGGCGATGTATAACTCATATATAAGAAACCTACACCTCCAAGGATTAAAGAAAACATATGGATTAATTTTCTATTAATTCTTCTCTTCGAAGTATACAACACAAGCAACAATGCAAATGCCATGGATGACAATCCATAAACTCCCATGGCTGATCCTACAGAATTTGAAGATTCTTGAAATGCCGTATTGGCACTATTAAAAGCTTCTGCTTCTGCCACAATTGCCATATTATAGGCAGATTCAATAGGTGCTGGAGTTTGAAATACATGTTCGGTAAGTGCTGGGTTTGCCATACTCCACATCGTGAAAAATGCAAACCAAGAGAAAAATTGAATGACCCCTAACTTTTTCATCGTTAAAGGCATGTTGCCAATATTGTTTAAAATGTCTGGAATGAATTGATTCTTCTTTGCTTTTTCTCTTTCAAATTCCTCCATGTCTTCTGGAGGATATTCTGAAGTTGTAAAAACAGTGTATAAGATACTTATTAGAAACACAAAGGCTCCAATAGCAAAAGCTACTTTTACAGACATCGGAATTACTCCTGATTCTGCAGAGTTGCTAACGCCAAGTTCTGAGACCATCCATGGTAAATTACTTGCTACCCAAGTCCCAATTCCAATAATCAGTGTTTGCACAACAAACCCATAAGAGCGTTGAGATCCTGGAAGCTTATCAGCAACCAATGCTCTAAAAGGTTCCATTGAAATATTAATGGAAGCATCTAGAATCCATAATAAACCTGCAGCAACCCATAATGCGGGTGAATGAGGCACAAAGAACAATGCTAAAGAGCTTAAAACGGCTCCAATTAAAAAATAAGGGCGTCTTCGTCCCCACCGAACACTCCAAGTTCTATCACTCATATAACCAATAATTGGTTGCACAAGTAATCCTGTTAAAGGCGCAGCAATCCAAAGCATTGGAATTTCATCCTTTGCGGCACCAAGTGTTTGAAAAATTCGAGACATAAATCCACCCTGTAAGGCGAATCCAAACTGTATTCCCAAAAAACCGAAACTCATGTTCCAAATTTCCCAGAAACCTAACTTACGCTTCTTCATTTATCGTAAAGTTTTAGTTCATACTACGATAAGCGCTATGACTTATCAATACATTTAAAAGTGTGAAATGTAAATTATCGATAAGTTAATTTGAGCGGTAAAGATATACTTTTTTTTGAATAATGAGTGAAAATATTTTTTCGTTGAATATTTTTCTACCAAAAAAAGGTCATTTAATACTAGATTCTCTAATCTTTAAATTACTAGATATCACCTTTGTTTGCAAGCCTTTAGCACCTGATTTGTCTTCAATTTTATCAACTAACAATTCAGCGGCTTGCCTCCCCATTGTAAGTCCATGTTGAACTATCGTTGTAATTGATGGTGAGGAATATTCTGATATTAATCCGTCAGTAAAACCAATAACAGAAATATCTTCTGGAATTTTTAAGCCTTTTTCTTTCGCAATTCGGATGGCAATAGCTGCATAAATCTCATTTACAGCAAAAACGGCATCTATTTGTTGATTGAATACCTTTGAAATCTCACTGTGTAAATCTTCTTTTTCATCTACTTCAACAATTAAATTTCTTTCAACTTTAAGGAACTGTTCTTTTAAAGCTCTTTCATACCCCTCTCTTCTTAAAGTCCCCACAGTAACATGATTAGGTGTTGTGATCAATGCAATGTTCTTACACCCACTGTCTAATAAGTGTTTTGTGGCTTTGTAACCGGCTCCTTGATCATCAACAACTACTTTATCGCAATGAATTGTATCCAACACTCTATCAAACATCACCAAAGGAATTTCATCATCTATCAAGCTCTGAAAATGCGAAAATTTATCATTTTCAAGGGTTTCTTTAGATATTGAGACCAGTAAACCGTCTACACTTCCATTTGCTAACAGTTCTACGTTTTCTACTTCTCGTTTATAGGAATTATTTGAAAAGCAAATCATCACATTATACCCTCTTTCATTCGCAACCTCTTCGATACCGCTAATTACTGTAGAGAAAAAATGATGCACTATTTGAGGGATGATCACTCCTATTACCTTTGTTTTCTGCGTACGCAACTGCAACGCCAAACTATTAGGCTTGTAATTATAATATTTCGCGTATGCGGTAATTCTTTCTTTTGTTTCAATGCTAATCTCATGACTATCATTTAAAGCTTTAGAAACGGTAGAGGTAGAAACTTCAAACTCTTTTGCGATGGTTTTTAGTGTGATTTTTTGTTTCATTTTTTTTCGTAAAAAAGATAAAAATGGCTTAAAATGATATAATTTCTAACATAAAACACGAAAGTTGTCAACACGAAAACGGTTTCGTACACTTTCCAATTTGCCTTGTACTTCTTTAAGTTATACATTCCCCTCGTGAAATGTCAAATTATTGTTAATCTAAACACCAAATTTACAGTTATTATTTAACAAACTATTCATGAAAAAAAATAAAATAGTATTAATCGGAATTCTTATTCTATCAACATTTACAATGTTTGCACAGCAGACATTAAATGGTGTAGTAAAAGAAACAGCAACAGGTGATAGTTTGCCTGGTGTTAATGTGGTTATTAAAGGAACCACAAACGGAACTTCCACTGATTTTGATGGAAAATTTCAATTGAGCAATGTCAAAACAGGCGATGTTGTCATATTCACTTCTATTGGCTTTCAAAATAAGGAAGTAACTATAGGAGCAAATTTTAACATTACGGTCTCTCTAAATGAAGACAGTCAGAAATTAGATGAAGTAGTGATTGTTGGTTACGGTACAACTACCGTTAGAGACGCAACTGGGTCTATCACCTCTATTAAGGCGAAAGACCTCGATAAAACGGTGGTTTCACCAGATCAAATGTTGATTGGTAAAATTGCAGGGGTAAGCATTACCACAGGTGGTGGTGCTCCAGGAAGCGGATCTGTCATTAGAATTAGAGGTGGCGCTTCTTTAAATGCTTCCAATGATCCTTTATTTATTATTGACGGAGTCCCTGTAGATTCTGAAGGTGTTTCTGGAATGAGAAACCCTTTAAATTCAATCAATCCAAATGATATTGAATCGTACACCATTTTAAAAGATGCCTCTGCCACAGCAATTTATGGTTCTAGAGCTTCGAATGGGGTAATCATTATTACCACCAAAAAAGGAAATGCCGGAGGTTTAGTAGCTACCTACAGTTCAAGTTTTTCAGTACATGAAAATATTGAAACGGTAGATGCCTTGTCTGCAGTAGAGTTTACAACCTATGTAACCGAAAACGGAACTCCAAGTGATATTGCTTTGTTAGGATCTGCAACGACAGACTGGCAAAAAGAAATTTTCAGAATTGGATATGGAAACAATCATTATATAAGTTTAAAAGGAGGAGACTCTAAAACAACGTACAGAGCATCTATTGGTCGTACAAATCAAACAGGAACCTTATTGACTTCTGAATTGACACGGTCAACCTATGCTGTGAATATTGGAACAAAATTATTTAATGACCGCTTAAAAGTAGATGTTAGTACCAAAGCATCATTTGTAGACAACAGATTTGCAAATAGCGGAGCGATTAGTAATGCCATTGGTTTTGACCCTACAAAACCCGTACATGCTAGTAATGCATATGGTGGGTATTTTCAATGGTTACAATCAAATGGAAATCCAATTACAGTGGGCGCTCCTAAAAACCCTGTTGCGTTATTAGAGCAAGAGAACAATACCAGTAGAGCGAACCGGATTCTTGGAAACTTTCAGTTTGACTATACCATGCCGTTTCTACCAGAATTAAGAGCGAATTTAAATTTGGGATACGATCTTTCTTATAGTAAAGGAGATGTCAACACCTCCAATTCTGCCACTGCAAGCACATTAGCATTGGCACAATTAGGAAACAGTTCTCATTATGAGCAAGACAAGAAAAATCTATTGTCGGATTTCTATTTAAATTATAAAAAAGACCTAACATCCATCAATAGCAGTATTGATGTTATGGCAGGGTATTCGTATCAAAATTTTATCAATCAAGGATTTAGCGTAAGTAACTTACAAGATTTGTCTTTATCTCAAACTTTTGATTATTTCAATGAATTGAATTTACAGTCGTTCTTCGGAAGATTAAAATATTCTTTTGACGACAAGTACTTGCTAACATTAACCTATAGAAGAGATGGAACCTCAAGATTTAGCAAGAAAAACAGGTGGGCTGACTTCCCATCAGCTGCTTTTGCATGGAAAATCTCTGAAGAAGACTTTTTAAATGACTCCTCATTATTCAGCAATTTAAAACTGAGAGCAAGTTGGGGTATCACTGGACAACAAAATGTTGGTAGCTACTATCCTGCAATAGCCACATATTTAGGCGGTACCAGTACCGCACAATACCAATTTGGAAATTCTTTCTTAACCACGTTTAGAGCAGAGCCTTTCAACTCTACTTTAAAATGGGAAGAAACAGCAACCACAAATGTTGGGTTGGATTTCGGACTTTTAAACGGCGCTATAAACGGTAGTGTAGATGGGTATTATAGAAAAACAACCGATTTATTAAACTTTATTCCATTCCCTGGAGGATCTTCATTATCAAATGCTGGAAATGCCAATATTGGGTCTATGGAAAATAAAGGGGTAGAATTTTCATTAAATACGACCCTAATTTCTAAAGATGATTTGAGTTTAGATATTGCTTTCAATGCTACCTATGCTGAAACGGAGATCACCAAACTAACAACCAATGATGGGCCAGACTACGAAGGGGTTCCTACAGGTGGATTTAGTGGTGGTGTTGGAAACACAGTACAGAGACATACCGTAGGGTATGCACCAAACTCATTCTTTGTATATCAACAAGTATACAATGCAGATGGAAAACCTCTAGAGGGAGTTTATGTAGACAGAAATAACGATGGTGTGATTACAAATTCAGACAAATATCGTTTTGAAAAACCAACGGCAGATGTAACTCTTGGTTTTACCTCTACATTGAACTACAAAAATTGGAACTTTAACATGGCTTGGAGAGCAAGCTTAGGAAACTATGTATATAATAATGTAGACTCCAACTTAGGTTTTAGACATCAATTATTAAATGCTGCATTTCCAAATGTGATTTCTAACGGAGTACACAATGTGTTAGAATCTGGATTTATAAATGGTGGTGCTGAAAGGTACTTATCAGATTATTACGTACAAGATGCTTCTTTTGTTAAGCTAGACAATATCAATATTGGCTATAACTTTGGAGATGTCATTGGAAAAGGAACCACATTATCGATGTCAGGTTCTGTTCAAAATGTACTTACAATCACCAATTATGAAGGATTAGATCCTGAAGTTTTTGGAGGTATTGATTATAATATTTACCCAAGACCAAGAATTATAACCCTTGGAGTAAACCTTAACTTTTAATAACTAAGAAATGAAAAAATATTTTTTAAAAATAGTATTAGGAGCTTTTGTAACATTGTTTGCATTTACTTCATGTCTGAATGACTTGGATACAGCTCCACAAGATAAAGATATTGTACTAGCAGATCAATTATTTGACGATCCTGCTGCATACAAACAAGTATTGGCAAAACTATATGCTGGTTTAGCAATAAGTGGACAACAAGGACCTGCTGGGTTACCAGACATTACAGGTATCGATGAAGGCTTTAGTCAGTACTTAAGACAATACTGGTTGGCACAAGAAGTGACTACAGATGAAGCCGTTATTGGATGGGCAGATGGTAGTTTACCAGATTACCACGAACATGACTGGACCTCTAACAATGAGTTTGTAAGAGCCTTGTATGATCGAATCATTTATCAAATAACCTCATGTAATGCGTTTTTAAGAGAAACCACTGCAGAAAAATTAAGTGCAAGAGGGGTTTCAGGTCAATTGCTTACCGACGTAGAATTGTACAGAAAAGAAGCCCGTTTTTTAAGAGCTTTAAGCTACTATCATGCAATCGACTTATACGGAAACTTCCCTTTTGTAACAGAAGATGATGAAGTTGGCTTTTTCTATCCAGAGCAAAAATCAAGAGCAAATTTATTTAGCTTTGTTGAAAGCGAATTATTAGCTATTGAGTCAGGTTTAGTTGCCGCTAAAGGAAATGAATATGCCAGAGCAGACAAAGCTGCTGCATGGACCTTATTGGCAAAACTATACTTAAATGCAGAAGTATATACAGGCACAGGAAGATATTCAGATTGTGTTACGTACTCAGAAAAAGTAATCAATGCTGGTTATTCTTTAGAAGCTTCTTACAAGAATTTGTTTCTTGCTGATAACCATACTGCAAGCGGTGTTATTTTTCCAATTGCTTTTGATGGCCTAAGAACACAAAGCTACGGCGGAACAACTTTCTTAATTCATGCTGCTATTGGTGGCGATATGAACCCTGCTGACTTTGGTGTCAACGGTGGCTGGGGTGGTACTAGAGTAACGAGCTCTTTGGTAAAACTTTTCGACAAAGGAATTGATGTAAATGCAGCAAATACTGCTATTGGATCCGCTGCTGATTGGGGCTTAGTTGGAGATGCAACACCAAATGGATGGGGAGGCCCAGACACTTCATTACATCAAACTGGAACTGCAAACGTATTTGAAGGTTTCTTCAATTTAGTAAATGGGGAAATGAAATTTAGAAAAGACAATAACTGGGGCTTTAATTATGGAGACAATGGACCTGATGGTACTTTAGACAGCGGAGGAGCTAACATTAAAATAAAAGCTGGCCTATATAAAGTAACCTTAGATTTAAATACTTTTACCTACAAAGTAGAAAAAGACCCTAGAGCAATGTTTCATTCAGATGGACAAGAACTAGAAATTGAATCCATTAGTACATTTACGGATGGTTATGCTGTAAGAAAATTTAAAAATGTAACTAAAAGCGGAGCTCCTGGGTCAGATACAAGCGGAAGTTTTACAGATACAGATTTCCCATTATTTAGAATTGCAGATGTATATTTAATGTATGCAGAAGCTGTTTTAAGAGGTGGTGGAGGTAACCAAGCAACTGCTATTTCATACATTAATCAATTAAGAACAAGAGCCAATGGTTTTGGATCTGTTTCTTCGATAGATTTAGATTTCATCTTAGATGAAAGAGCAAGAGAGCTTTTCTGGGAAGCACACAGAAGAACAGATCTTATTCGATTTGGTAAATTTTCTGGTGGTAGCTATCTATGGCCATGGAAAGGTGGGGTAAAAAGTGGTACAGCAACATCTACTCATTTAGATGTACTACCAATACCATCTACAGATTTAAATGCAAATCCTAATTTAACTCAAAACACTGGGTACTAATCTAAAAAAGGAAAAAATGAAAAAAATAGTAAAAAACATATTGATCTTAGTATCCTTGTCACTCTTTTTTGTGTCATGTGAGAAAGTTGAAGATTTTACAGTATTAGATGCTACAGCATCAACAACGCTAACCTTATCTACTTCTGATATCGTGTTGGACAAAGCCAATGCTGGACAAGATGCACTAAATGCAACGTGGACAAACCCTGATTTTGGTTTCAATGCAGCAGTTAGTTATAAAATTATACTAACAAATAATGATGGTAAAGAAGCCGAAGTTTCCGTAGGAACAGACTTGTCTAAAACTTTTGAAACCGTAGAATTAAATAAAATTCTGCAAGGACTAGACTTTGAAGGAAACGTAAAAGGCACTGTTTCTGTAACTATTCAAGCAACTTTAAGTGAAACAACAGCGATTACTTCTAACACCGTAACCTTTGACGCAGTAGCGTATGTAGACATCCTAGACTTGTCTACTACTTGGGGTATTGTAGGCAGTGGTTATAACAATTGGGGAGCGACTCCTGATGCACCATTTTACAAAACAAATGTTGCTGGAGTACTTGTTTCTTATGTGGATTTAATTGATGGTGAAATTAAATTCAGAAAAGATAGTGACTGGGCTAATAATTATGGTGATAATGGAGCTGATGGAACTCTTGATGATGGAGGTGATAACATTGCAGTAACTGCTGGGTCTTATAAAATCACGATGAATTTAAACGACCTAACCTATACAATAGAAAATTTCTCTATCGGTATTGTTGGTGGCGCTTATAACAACTGGGGAGCCTCTCCAGACTTCGCATTGACATATGACCCATACTCAGATGTATTCAGAGGAATTGTTACACTTATAGACGGTGAAATGAAATTCCGAATGAACAATGATTGGGGTACCAATTATGGTGATGACGGAGCTGATGGAGTTCTTGAATTAAATGGAGCAAATATTGCAGTAACTGCTGGAATCTATATTGCAACGGTTAATTTGAATGACTTGACATATACCTTAGAAGGAATTACCAATGTCTGGGGATTAGTTGGTGGCGCCTACAATAATTGGGGTGCAACACCAGATGCTCAATTTACAAGAGACTGGTCTCAACCATTTGATGATGTTTGGATTTTAAATGATGTTACACTAATTGACGGTGAGTATAAATTTAGAGCCAACAACGATTGGGGAACCAATTATGGTGATGATGGATCTGACGGAACTCTAGAATTAAACGGAGCAAATATTACTGCAGTAGCAGGAACTTACTCCTATGTTTTAGACTTTAGTGATCCCGCAAACCCAACATATACAATAAACTAAGTTTTCATTGAACTTGAAACAAGGGTTATTCGTCAATGAATAACCCTTGTCTTTTTATACTACCTTTCAGCATGAAGAAACTCATACTCCTTTTTCTTTTTATTTCATCTTTGGGATATGGCCAAGTAACCATAACACCAAACCCTTTTGCAATCAATCAATCCATTACCATAACTGTTGATGCCAATAGTACAGCAACAGATTCTAATGGTTTTTCAAACCCTACAAAAGTATACATGCATTCTGGTGTTGGACCAAATACAAACCCTTGGACATATGTAATTGGAAACTGGGGACAAGATGATGGTGTAGGAGAAATGACCAATAATAATGATGGCACTTGGAGCATCACAATAACTCCAGAAACCTATTATGTATTAACAGCTACGCAAGCAAGTTCTATTGAAAAAATGGGACTGGTTTTTAGAAATGCTGATGGTTCACAAGAATTTAAAGACAATGGCAATACTGATTTCTTTTTCAACGTAGGGCTTTTTCAATTAAGCCTAACAGCACCAACTCAAAATGTAACCTTGTTGAGCTCTGGACAATCTTTATCAATTACTGCAACGACAACAACAGCTGCTAACTTTGTACTAACAGCAAATGGTACAAGTATTCATACCATAAACAATGCTACTTCCTTTAGCTATAATCATACCGTAGCGCAAAACACCAGCTATCGTTTAGAAGCTACAAGCGGTAGTGAAACATTGAGCGAAACTTTTCAAGCTATTGTGTCAATTACGGAACAAACCGTGCCAACCGGAATGAAAGATGGTATCAATCTAGATCCAAATGACGCGACAACAGCCACACTGGTTTTGTTTGCTCCTAACAAGAATACGGTGCATCTCATTGGCGATTTTAACAACTGGCTGATAAACAACGACTACCTATTAAAAAAAGACACACCTAACAATCGATTTTGGATTGAATTGACAGGCTTAACTGCTCAAAACAACCATATGTACCAATATGTAATAGATGGAAACATTACCATTGCTGATCCATACTCAACAACTATTTTAGATCCTTCTAATGATGGATTTATCAATGCAACAACCTATCCCAATTTACCTGCTTACCCAACAGGAAGTACCACACACGCAGTCACCTTATTAAGAACTGGCGATGCCGCTTACGTGTGGCAAACAACAAATTTTCAAGCTCCAGCAAAAAAAGATCTTGTCATTTATGAATTGCTTATTAGAGATTTTGATGCCTTGCATAGTTTTGATGCCGTAAAAGCCAGATTGGATTATCTGCAAACACTAGGTGTCAATGCCATAGAGTTTATGCCAGTTAATGAGTTCGACGGAAATGAATCTTGGGGATACAATCCTTCATTTCATATGGCCTTAGACAAATACTATGGTTCTCCAACAGCATTTAAACAATTGATAGACGAATGCCATGCAAGAGGTATTGCTGTACTTATTGATGTGGTGTACAACCATGCTTCAGGGCAAAACCCTTTTTATAGAATGTGGAACACCAACAATGGTGGTTATGGAGGACAAGCAAGTAGCAGCCCATTTTTTAATACTACAGCAACCCACGCCTATAGTGTCTTTAACGATTTTAATCATAGTCAGCAAGCCACCCAAGACTATGTAAAAAGAACGACACAATATTGGATTGAAGAATACAAAATAGATGGTTTTAGATGGGATCTAACCAAAGGGTTTACACAAAATTGCACAAGTTCTGATGAAGGCTGTACAGGCTCTTACCAAGCTGATAGAGTTGCTATTCTTAAAGAATATGCAGATTATCAATGGGAAATCAATTCAGAC
>Ga0209554_1001265_pt1 | contig 19413 bp, 13 predicted proteins | sample MarorgKNORR_S2LV_5_FD_188221 | JGI IMG/M metagenome (GOLD analysis project Ga0209554, IMG submission 188221) | Marine microbial communities from the Southern Atlantic Ocean, analyzing organic carbon cycling - Bottom_A/KNORR_S2/LV (SPAdes) (version 2) | ecosystem: Environmental > Aquatic > Marine...
CGAAGTGCAGGTTGGCGTTTTCGATAGAGAGTCCGCCATCGGCTGGTGCCAACCCTACCTTGCGCATCTCACCATCGGGGGTGCGTATCTCGTGCTCCATCTAGGGGAACCTCCGGTTGATCAGTAAGAATGGGTTGTGCATATCGCCTCGAAATGTGTCTTCATCATCGCTGGACGTCGTTGCCGCCTTGGCTAGACCAAATGCCTCGGCTGCGGCTGCACATCCGGCCAAGGTTTGCATCAGTTCCTCTCCACCGGGATTCACCCAACCATCGGGCCAATGGGTGTCGATGAAATTGGTCGGAGTCTGCCCGGTGGCAAAGGCTGGATGGGCGAGCAGGTCGGCGAGAAATCCGATGTTGGTCTGACAGCCCAGGACGATGAATTCTCCAATTGCCTTTATCATTTTCTCAATTGCGTCCGGCCTCGTCTCGGCATGGACAATTAACTTGGCGACCATCGGGTCATAGTCCGGAGTGATGGCATCGCCTTCTCGCACTCCTGTATCGAGGCGAATCCCGTCTCCTGTAGGCGCTCGAAACATCGCCAACGGCCCGATGGCCGGCAGGAATCCCGCCGCCGGGTCCTCGGCATAGAGGCGAACTTCGATGGCATGCCCGGTCATCTTCATCTTCTCTTGGGTGAGCGGCAGATATCTTCCGGCGGCAATCCGCAATTGCTCCTGCACCAGATCGATTCCAGTCACCATCTCGGTTATCGGGTGCTCGACCTGAATTCGGGTATTCATCTCCAAAAAGAAGAACTCGCCAGAATCAGCCAGCAGGAATTCGACCGTTCCGGCGCCGACATAGTTGACCGCTTTGGCCGCCGCAACCGCCGCCTCCCCCATCGCCGTACGCAAGTATTCGTCAACCGCGGTGCTCGGACTCTCCTCCAGCACCTTCTGGTGGCGGCGCTGAATCGAACACTCGCGCTCGCCAAGGTGAATCGTATTGCCATGACCATCGGCCAGCACCTGAATCTCGACGTGGCGACTGCCGGTCAATAACCGCTCGACATAGACTCGGCCATCACCGAATGCGGTCAGTGCCTCGCGGCTGGCCGAGGCCCAGGCCTCGTGTAGCCCGTCAGGGTGTTCGACTACTCGCATCCCCTTGCCACCACCACCAGCACTGGCTTTCAGCAGAATCGGGTAACCGACCCGGCTTGCCGCAGCCTCGAGTCCTGCTCGCTGGGCGGCGGTCATCCCGGTGCCGCCATTACCGACAACTTGCGAGGCATCCGGCTGGCCCAAGTCTTCGAGTTCCTCGCCGGGAATCACCGGAACTCCGGCCTTGCGCATCAGCACTCGTGCCGTCATCTTGTCGCCCATCGAATCGATGGCCTCGGGTGGGGGTCCTATCCAGATCAGCCCGGCCGCGATGACGTCTCTGGCGAAATCGGCGCGCTCGGACAGGAATCCGAATCCAGGGTGGATTGCTCCGGCACCGGTAAGTTGGGCGACCTCGATTATCGTCTCGCCATTGAGGTAAGTCTCGCTTAATCCCTCGCCGGGTAATTCAACTGCGGTACCGGCCATTTCGACGAAAAGGGAATCGGCATCATTGGCGGCATAGACTGCCACGGTTTCCAGGCCCAACTCATCACAGGCGCGGATGATTCGGCAGGCGATTTCTCCCCGGTTGGCGATGAGAACTTTGTCATAGGGAAAGGCCTGCCCACTCCCTGCTCCCACCAGCCCACCTCGCTCAATCATCATCGGGGTGCCAGTTCGGCTTTCGTGATTCAAGGAATGAGGACAGTCCTTCCTGACCCTCATCCCCACCGCGCATTCGGCTGGTGAAATAGAGTGTCCATTGCCGCAGTTCCTCATCATCTTCCGACCAGCGGTCGAATACAAGCGTCAATTCCTTGGCTGCAGTCACAGCTTGTGGCGCCGTGGTCAGGACCTCAGCGATTATGGCTGATGCCAGAATTTCCATCTCATCCGGTGAATCTGCTATTGCCTCGATCATACCTATTCGCAATGCCTCTTCAGCACCGAATCGGCTCGCCTGCATCGCCAGTCGGCGGAAATTCGCACTGCCGACCCGGCGGTACACATAGGGCCCGATGACCGCTGGCAGGATTCCCAACTTGCCTTCTGAAAGGGCGATTTTCACCCCCCTGTGGGCAATGACATGGTCGATGCAGGCAATCAATCCCGCACCCCCGCCCAAGGCAACGCCACTAACCAACCCGATGGTGAAACATGGGTGCGACCACAGTCCGTTGAACAGACGGTCGAGCCGAGCTGAATCCTCGCGGTTCTCCTCCACCGACTTGGCGCCGGCATCGCGCATCATGTTGATGTCGGCGCCAGCGCAGAAGTGTTTACTCGCACCACCACCGAGCACCAGGATTCGCAGGAACTCTTTACCGGTGGAATCTCGCAACTCGCCGGTAACGCCGACGGAGCGTTCGGCAGTCCATGAAAACAATTGGATTAACTCATTTATCAATTGGACATTCATTGCATTATACTTGTCAGGACGGGACAGGTCAAGGCGAGCGACCGAGCCCTCGATGACCAGAGTGGTCAACTCGGTCGTCGGTGGCTCATTCATGTTGATATCGCTGGTCATCTCGCTCATCTCTTTGGGGGGGGGGTAATGGTTGGGGATTATTTGGATTTATTTTAATTGGGATTTTATCTTTTTCAATTGGTGATGCTCACATCCTAAAGATGCCGAAATCGCTGTCCGGCATCGGCGCATTGAGGCTGGCGGAGATCGCCAGCCCAAGAACGTCTCGGGTATCTCTGGGGTCGATGATACCATCATCCCAGAGTCGGGCAGTGCTGTAATAGGGCGAGCCCTCGGTCTCATACTTCTCAAGAATCGGCGCCTGAAACTCATCCCATTCCTCTTGGCTCATCTTCGATTTTCCTTCGCGCACCCGTTGGTCCTGCTTGACGGTGGCCAGAACATCTGCCGCTTGCGGCCCGCCCATGACCGAGATTCTCGAGTTCGGCCAGGTGAACAGGAAGCGGGGGTCGAAGGCGCGACCACACATGCCGTAATTGCCAGCTCCGTGTGAGCCTCCGATGATGACGGTGAACTTGGGAACAGGGGCGCAACTGACCGCGGTGACCAGTTTGGCACCATCCTTGGCGATGCCCCCGGCTTCGGCCGCCTTGCCGACCATGAAGCCGGTGATATTCTGCAGGAACACCAGGGGGATACCCCGCTGGCCACAGATCTCGATGAAGTGGGTTCCCTTCAGACTCGACTCGCTGAACAGGATTCCGTTATTGGCGAGTATACCCACCGGATAGCCGTGGATACGGGCGAATCCGCATACCAGGGTATTGCCATAGCGTCGCTTGAATTCGTGGAAGCGACTGCCGTCGACGACCCTGGCGATGACCTCTCGCACATCGTAAGGTGTCCTGTTGTCTTGGGGGATGATTCCCATCAGGTCCTCAACATCGTGCGCCGGCTCTTCGGGGGGATGAACCTCAAGTCTGGTCTTGCTGGTGGTATTCAGGTTCTCGACGATATCTCGCACCTTCTTCAGCGCTGCCGATTCATCCTCGGCAAAGTGGTCGGCCACACCCGATTCAGCGGTGTGGACATCGGCTCCCCCCAAGTCCTCGGCGCTGACGACCTCACCGGTAGCGGCCTTGACCAGTGGTGGTCCGGCGAGGAAGATTGTGCCGTTACCCTTGACGATGATGGATTCGTCCGACATTGCCGGAACATAGGCGCCACCGGCGGTACAGGAGCCGAGTACCGCGGCAATCTGGGGTATCTTCTTGCCGCTCATCACTGCCTGATTGCGGAAGATGCGGCCGAAGTGACCCTTGTCGGGAAAAACCTCGTCCTGCAGTGGTAAGAAGGCCCCGCCGGAGTCGACCAGATAGATGCAAGGCAGATGATTGGTGTCGGCGACTTCTTGGGCGCGCAGGTGTTTCTTCACCGTTATCGGGTAATATGAGCCACCCTTGATGGTTGCGTCATTGGCCACGAACAGGCACTCACGCCCATGCACCACACCGATTCCTGTGACCAGTCCGGCGCTGTGCGCCCGGCCATCGTAGAGGTCGTAAGCCGCTAGGGTTGAAAGTTCGAGAAAAGCTGTTCCCGGGTCGATGATGCGCTCGATTCTCTCGCGGGGGAGATACTTGCCGCGACTGCGATGCCGCTCCTCATATTTGCCGCCACCACCGGCTCGGGCGGTCACCAGCCGCTCCTGCAACTGTTCGATGAGAGCAAGGTTGGCGGCCTTATTGTCGACGAATGCAGAATCGGCGGAATTTACTTTGGTGGCAAGACGCTCCATGACTACCCAGTCCTACGGACTGGGGCCAACCCCTTCAACTCACCGTCGCCACAAGGTCGAGGATGGCCGCCAACCCCACCGCCGCGCTGAGCGGTGGTAGTCCGACCAACGCCAGCGAACTTCGTTATCGCATCAGTGGTGCTGGAAAGAAGGGAGATTGGAGAGGGGATGCCACTACTCAGACGCCGAGCAGGAGCCGTCCGAGGTCGCGCAATCCCGGCGCCAATCCGACCACCAGTAGGGCGAGGACGATGAGCAGACGCAGATGTTGCTGGCGATTCTCGATGCGCACGGCGCTGAAAACCCACAATAGAAGGGCAACCAGACAGGCTTTGACGAAGAAGAATAACCACGCCCCGCCATCACCCGTTAGGGCTGCACCTTGCTCGATGACCCAATTTGACAGTGGATGTTTCTCGCTGTATCCGAACACATCGATGCCGATCCAGGTCGCCAGCCCATCGGTCAACTGGCCAAAGGCGATGGTCAGCGCCCACGGTGAGCCGATCAGCGCCATCGGCGCCCAGCGCTCCATGATATCCTTGCCTTCCCACTCACCTTCATCGTTCTGTTTGATGGAGATGTGCGGAGGTAGAACTCCCGCTGACATGTTTTCAGAGGCCAAGACTGCACGAGCGACCTCGCCTTTCTGCCACAGGAGGTAGACTACTATCGTCGGGATTCCCAAGACCACCAACGCCGGCCACAGTGCCGAGTCGCCTCCTTGGTGCCAAGGGGTGAAGATGAATTGCAGCCACAGCCCGAGAAACAGGGCAACCGCACCCATTCCGATGCCGAATACCGCGCGCTCGACCTCATCCCATTCCCTGGTCGCTTCAAGGCTGACAATTCCAACGATGACCGAGAGCATGACCCCCAAGGCCATACCGGTGGTTCCAAGTCCCTCGTGAGCATTGAAGGAGGGAAGGACAAGCACCGCAAACATCAGTAACAGTGTGCACAACATCACCACTCGCAGGATATCGCCGGCCGAATCTTCTCTGGTCAGTTCGCCGGTCTCCTCGACCCAGTGCTGCTTCACCTGTTTCACCGACCGTCCGACCATGATGGCGAACAGCACCCACAGGGCGATGTGAAAGTGAATTATCGGGGAGATGAACAGCATTCGCAGATTACCCTGGAAATACTGGCTGTCCTCGAGCACCCGGACTACCGGTGCCCACACTATCCAAGGTAGGAAAGCGATCAGCATCCGCCCGCCGCTGGGAATCTCGGTGATGCGGAAAATCGCTGAAATAGTTATCACGAAAGCGAATAGCACGGAGATGAAAAAGGCGGTGTTCTGCGGTGTGTATCCCGAATCACCAACATTTGCATCTTGGATTATCGGCGCCCAGACAAGCGGTTCAAGAAAGCCGTCCCAGAAAATGTGTGGCCACGCGGTGACGCCGACCAATAGGACGACTGCAAGGATAATCAGGGAGAGGATTGCGACCCTTTCGACCAGCGAAAGTTGACTTGCCGGGAGTGGGGAGGGAAACTCGGTAGTTTCCTTGGACATCATCTCACCGGACGACCAGTCTATTCCTCTTCACCGTGGTCGCAGTTCTCATCGTGAACGTGCCCTTCCTCACCGTGCCCCGGGTCGGTGGTGCGCTCTTCGTGCACCTCGACAAAGGAGACCTTGCCGGCATTTACACTGTCGCGCAGAACGCTGACCATGCGGAACTTCATCATCGCCGCATTGGTATCGAAAAGCATTGATTCGGGGATGGTGATGGCGACATCGTCGCCGTCGAACTCGACTCCGAAGTCATCATGACCGGTATTGGCCTTCAACAGCGCCGCCACCTTCTCACCCTTGTCGTCGATGACCTTGGTGATCTTGTACTTGTAGCGCAGATCCTGGCCGGCCATCGGGTGATTGAAATCGATTCGAGCTCGCCCCGCCGCCCACAGGGTCAGGGTTCCGGTCTTGCCACCCAAGGTGATTGGACCGTTGACCTGGAGTGAGTTCGGGTCGCGGATCTGTTGCATCACCTTGTCCTGACTGAGGACTTCGATTAACTCGCTATTCTTCTCGCCATAGGCTTTTTTGCAGGAGATGTCGATTTCATAATCGGTATCTGCCTCTGCTTCTAGAAGGTGGTCTTCGAATCCTTCGATTAGGGTGCCGCCGCCGATAAGGGCGACCAGTGGGCTGTAATCGCGGCCGTCCTCGTGCATATCATGCTCCTTGGCGGTCGCTTCCAGATTGGTCTCTATCAGTTTCTCTTCCGAGTTGTACAACTCGTACTCGATGTGGACTATTGCGCCTTCTTCCATGGTGATGCACCTTGCGCCCCCTTAGGGGGCGAGCCGGCGACTCGACCTCCCTTCTTAAGTCAATTGTCTGCTCTCTCAATAGATGAACAGGCCTTTTTTCTTCTTCAGGTGGAAGATAATCTCCGAATAGGGCGCCCGGTCACGCTCGGTGCGGTTGAGCACCGGGCGTTTGTGCTCGGCAACGATATCCATCTTCGCCAACTCGGCGATTTTCGGGTACAGGCCATGCTTATCATTGGCGACCAGGAAGAAGTCGCCGTCGTCCTTCACATATTTGGCGACATTGTTCAGCACCGCGGCGATTCCCACCACATATTCTTCTTGAGCCTTCTTGCCCTTACCTCTGTACAACGGACCAATTTCAAGTTCGTCGGCACGCTCGATGGCGAATAATTCGTAGGCGTAGGCGTGTTGCTCGTGATAATCAATCTGGCCGACATAAGGCGGCGAGGTGAATACCCCGTCCATTTTGCGCCCCGCCAAAGCCTTGGCGAACTCCGGATTGCCCTTCGCCACCTCGGCGAAGATGTCGATCTCTCTGGAATCACCATGAATCACCGCACTGCAAACTGACTTGCCTCGTAGGTCTGCATATTCAGCCAGCCGTCTGATGGTGCCGTTGGTATATTGCTTCAAGCGGGTGGTGATGCTGTTAATCGGTGTGCAGATCTTGTAATGCTTGGTACAATAATACGGCAATATCTGCGCTTCCTTCAAGGTCGCCAAATCGGAGTGGGTGGTCGAGCGGCATGATCTGGCCACACGGCTCATGATGATGCGCATCACTGCACGTATTTCGGCAGAGCCAACCTCTGCGAGTTGATTGTTGTAAAAGGCGAGTTCGCGTAGAATACGTCCGTTGTACCACTTTTTCAAGAACTCAGATTCTCCCCAAGCCTCATCTAATTCATCCTCGGCAAAATCGCGGGCGGGTTTGAGATTTTTCATCATCTCGATATTCTCAGTAAAGAAGATGTCTTCCTTTTCAGCGGAATACGCCCCGGGGTCAATCTCCCCTTGCTTGACCTGATACTTGTATTCGGGATTGGGAAAGTGCAGTTTGTTGAACTCGGCGATTTTATCTCTAAGGGTTTTGTCGAACTCCTCATCAAAGGTCTCAGAAATAAATTTCTGGGAATTCGCCAAAGCAGTCTCCAAGATGGTTTTCAGTTCTTCGCTCTCATAGGTGCCTGTCTTTACCTTAGACATCTCACAATTGAATTGCGAGACGTCGATGCCGATTGAGTTCAATTCCAATTCGCCGGCCTGCACCAAGGTCGTACCACTGCCCATGAACGGGTCGAGCACGGTATCACCGGGCTTGAAGTATGCGGTTTTCTTGAACTCGGTGGTGTTCTCATCCAAGAAATATTCGACCAATTGCGGGATGAATTTACCCTTGTAGGGATGGAGTCGGTGGACGTGTTTGGTGGTATCTTTTTCGCGCAATTCGGAGAATGATAAATCCCAGTTCAGGTCGTCGCCCAGAGATTCCTTCCACTCTTCTTCCTTGGTTTTGACGTTCATATCGTAGTACTTCTTCAATTCCTCTTGGTCGACACCGGTGATTTTTTCCTCGGTTTGCAATTTCTTCACTTTGCCGTATTGGACCAGATATGAGATGTTGCTCTTTGAGACGTCCTTTCCGAGATAATCGGTGGCCCACTCTGAGGCTTCACTCAGACTTAATATCGTCATCAATCCTTACCTCCGCTAGTCAATAATACGTGCTATTACAGTGGGCCCTTAGTAGTATACCTACCCTTCCCAGAGAATCACCGACCGGATTTAAACCATGTCTCACTCCTCTTCGACCGAGCCCACTCCCCCCTCGCCATCACCGGAGGTTGAGTACTGTTTGCTGACAGCAAAAGCCGGCGCTGGCCACCACGACTGCCAGTTCAGCATCATTCCGAGTAGCATCAGCGACCAGCCGAGCCAAACCAGATGGCTGCCTGGCAGGTCGTACGCGGTCACCCGAATTCTATCGACCTCATCGAGGTCACCCATCACCATCGCCTGGCCCAGTTCGCTGGCTTGGCTGAGGTCGAAGATGAGAATGAAGTCGCCGCTCGCCCGCGACATCGTCGCCACTTCCGAGCGTGCGAAGCCATTCTCAAAGCGTAGGACACCGGGTTGCAGGGTGGCGATATGATCGCCGAGAATCACCGCATTATCGGCACCACCCGCTCCAGATCCAGCCGCGCCAGCCCCCCCAGCCGCCGAGCCAGCAGTATTGCCGGCCGAATCGCCGACCTCGTAGATCTCGACCACGGCGCCGACATAACCGACGCCGACATCAAAGCGTGAATCAAATTCCTCATCGCCGACAGAGAGCAGTTCGATATCGGTGAAGACCAGCACCAAGTCACCCTCGATGACCGGATTATCCTCGGAGAGGGATAGGCGGTGGGAGATATTGCCACGGTCGACCAGGGTGGTGGCGAAGATATGGCCGATAATCAGGATGAGCAGACCGAGATGAACCAGATGGGCACCCATTCCGGCCAAGGCGGCCCGCGATGTTCGCATCTGCCTCGCCGGCGAACCCCTGCCGCCACCTTGGCGCAGGCGCCACCATTTACGGCCGCGGGTCAAGACCTCGAGTCCGAGCGCCGGCACCGTGAGCAGTACCGCGGGCAGCATTATCCACGCCAACTGCCCGCGGGTCAGTGGTCCGGCAAAGACGTCGTCGACATCACCGGGCAGGGTATCAGCGAATCCCCAGGCCAGCAATCCCGAGAGTGCGGCGAGGCAGCCCAGCAACCACGGAATCGACTTCGGCTCGACCCGGCCGCGCCAACCGTATACCAGCAATCCGGTAGAGAGCAGGACGATTATCGGCGCACCGTACAATTCGTGCGCCTCTAGTTGCGTCCGGTCGAGGCTGTTCAGGAGCAGAGTCCACGACAACAAGAGGTAGAGCGCAACCATGGTCGAGGGGGTCTGGAAGACCACTCGCATCTGCCCTCCCCTTGAGAAAATTGACTTGGCATCATTACCTGCCGGCGGCTCGTTGATGAACATCGGCACCAGGAACAGCGCCATCGCCGCTCCAGATTGCGTCAATTCAGCCAATTGTGCCCACGCTGAGAAGAGGTGGAAGACGATACCAGCAGTAATCCAACCCACCTCGGATTCGGGTTGACTACGGGTCACCAGTATCAGCATCAGCACCACGCCGAGCCCACCGAGAATCACATCACCATTCCAATAGGCGACCAATATCGCTCCGAACAGTAGCGGCAACCGCACCGGGTCTTGGGTCAGGCGCTTCCACAATGCTACTCGCATGAACCACGTAGAGATGAGAAGTGGCAGGATTCCAAGAATCCCAATCATCACTCCGCTGGTCCCTCCCCACAGCGCCGTATCCTCCTCGATGAAGAGCCACGCGGCACATGCCGACAGCGGCACCACCGCCATTGTCCAACCTAATCTAGCCGGCAATTCCTGACCTAATTCGTCGGCTAACAGCCATGCTGACAAGATACTGGCGAGCAGCATCAACACCAGAAGATAGGAGATCACCTCTACCCCGGCGGTGGTATCTGTGACCAGAGAGAGCAGTCGCCCCCAGGCATCGCTCGGGAGACTCGCATCTTCGGCGGTGACGAAGGTGTGGACACTGCTTGCCCACACACCACTGGCCCTGGTCACCATCGTCGCAAAGATGGCGAATCCGGCGACAGCCAATCCAGACGCCATGTAGATTCCATCGCTGACCCGGCCTGGTCGCAGCGGAAGATGAAGCAGGATGACGACCGCCAACCACGGCAGTAATGAGCCGGTCTCGACCGGGTCCCAGGCCCAATAACCGCCCCAATCGAGAACGGTATAGGCCCACAACCCACCCAAGCCAATCGATAATACACCGAACAGAACCGCCGGTCGAGCACTGTTGAGCAGCCGCTCGCGCAGTCCCGAGGTTCCATCTGAACCACACAACAATGTTGCCAGCGCCGTCGCCCCGATGACCATACAGATACTGTAGAACAGGAAGATCAACGGCGGATGAATCACCATCAAATCGGTCTGCAGTAAGGCGTTCAGCCCAGGCGCGGTCCAATCGGGGTTGGCGGTCTTACGGAACGGGTCGAGACCGGCGGCCAGCAATAGCAATACCAGCGTGATTCCATGCAAGAGTGCCAGTCGAGTGCGAGATTGTCGCTCACTTTCACCAACTCCGGGATTGCGCCCCATCCAAGATAGGAAGGCAATCAATCCAGCCCACAACAGCAGCGGGCCTTCACGGGCTGCCCACACCGCGGCGAAGCGATAACGGAACGGCAGATTCTCGCCACCGTGCAACCAGACATAGTGGTAGGAGATGTCGGCTACCAGAAATCGCGATAGCAGGGCAAGGAAAGGCAGGGCGAGGGCGATATGCAAGCCCATATTCCAAGATCTCCCACCGGACTCACCGACCACCTGATTCCTGACCAGCCACCTCGGGAAGCCGATTACCAAGAGGGTCGCGGCGAGAATTGAAAGTGGAAGTGAAGCACCGTACATCAATCCACCATCCCTTCTCTCACAATCCCTCTCTTACTAGCCGTACAACCAACTTTTCTCTCACCAGCCGTAGAACTTGGCGCGGCTATAGCCGAACGAAAGTAAAACCGAGATCACTCGTTTAGTGAAGAGGGTCGGCTTGCGGAACAGGATTCGCAGTCCCACCGCTAATTTGGTGAAGGGCCCCATATTTCCCATCTCCTCGGGTAGACATCTCCCCATAATCGATAATTCATCGTCGCTCAGATTGTACAACGCGGTCTTGCCGCGCAGAATCTTGTCGTAAGGGGGAAATTCAGCCTTCCACATCTTCTCATACTTACCCAATTGCTTGGCGGTCACATCACCCGTGGCAATCGCCTGAGCGGCAACCTCAGCGGCGAACTTCCCCGACTTTAACGCCAGATGTGAGCCGCCCTCAAACAGAGGGCTGGTGAATCCGGCGGCATCGCCAATCATCATCATCCCATCAGCAAAGGTGCGTGAGCGCGGCCCGGAAATCGGAATCGTCCCGCCAAAGGGACGTATCCTCCCTGCCTTTCCCCCTGCACCAGTCTCCCCCCGCCACGGCGGGTTGACTTTGGGATTATCCTTGAGATAGGTATCTTCGACAAAACTCTCGAGATATTTGATTGCCCCCTTCTTCTCGGTCGTAACCAGACCAACGTTGGCCCTCCCACCATCCTTGGGAATCATCCACACATAGCCGTGCGGGGAATATTTCGGCCACAGATAGAAATCGAGGTAGCCGTCATTCTCGACATCGTGCATCTCATACTGAAATCCGGCGATGACTTCGATATCCTCTTGCATATCGAGCAGACGGGCGGCGACCCCAGCTACGCCAGAGGCATCGATGACCACTTTGGCCTGAATCGGAAAGGACTCGCCCTTCCCCTCAATCACCCAATTGGAGAAAACATTTTCCATATTGAGAACTCTGGTCATTTTCGTGACCTTATGTCCGAGGTGTAAATCTGCCCCTGCGGCGACCGCTTCATCGGCAATCCAGCGCTCGAACAGATGCTTCTCCAGCACGTACCCGGCCTCGCTCAATAACTTCGCGGTGCCGTCGGGGAATATTACCCGAATGCCCTTGCATTCCAGTGAGATTACCTCATCGGGTAAGTCCAGTTCAAGGTTCTCGATGGCTAACAGGGAAAGGCATTCTCCACAGTGCACAGGGGTGCCGATGGCGCTGTGGTCTTCGACCAACATCACCGACAGGCCCTGGCGGGCTGCGTGCAGCGCGGCCGAGCCGCCACCCGGGCCAGCGCCGATGACCAGGACATCACATTCACTCGCCATCTCACCCCTCCCTAGATTCGATGCTGAGGTGTCCGGCACATCAATCCGCCCCTGCACCCCCTTCGGGGTGCAGAGGTGACTTCATAGTGAATAGGCACCACGGCGAGGCGTGGCTTGGCGTACACTCAGAAGATATCTCGCCAACTTGGAGGAGCGTGGCGAGGTCCTGCGGATTTCCCGTCCGGTCGAGGTTAATCTAGAGGCTGGATGCATCGCTGACCGGCTGGTGAAGAGTGGCGGGCCGACGGTGATATTCGAGCAACCGGTGATGGCAGATGGTACGGTCAGCGAGATTCCTCTGGTGATGAATTTATTCGGCACCAGAGAGCGTACCGACCACGCCCTTCAGGTCGCAGGCCCGGGCGAGATCGGTGATAGACTGGTGGAATTGATGAAACCCGATATCGGTACTTTCGTCAAACGACCTTGGCGAGGTCTGCCGTTGGCAAAGTCGGCATTCTCAATGCCGCCGAAGAAGGTCAGACGAGCGAAGTGCCAGCAGATCATCGAGAAGAACAACCCCGATGTGACCAAACTGCCGATTCCGAAGACCTGGCCGCTCGACGGCGGGAATTTCATCACCTTGCCGCTGGTTGTCACTAAGGACCCTGGTAGCGGAGATTACAATCTCGGCATGTATCGGGCACAGATATTCGGACCTAGGGAAATTGCCCTGCACTGGCAGATTCACAAACACGGTGCCGCCCATGCCGACGCCCATGCCGCCACCCAGGTCTCATCCACCCCCAGTACCAACGCTCACGCTACCACTCACTCCCCATCCATCCACGCCGCCACGAAAAAGAACCCGACCGCCGCGGCCACCTCGGGTGCAGGGGTTGATCGAATGCCGGTAGCAATCTGTATCGGTGGGCCACCTGAATTGGTATTCTCGGCCATCGCCCCGCTTCCTGACAATCTCGAGGAATATATGTTCGCAGGATTCCTCGGGCGCCGCCGTCTGCGCATCACCAAGGCGGTCACACAAGACCTGTACGTCCCAGCCGAGGCCGACATCGTCATCGAGGGTTACGTCAAATTGGGAGAGACTCGCAAGGAGGGACCTTTCGGCGACCACTTCGGTTTCTACTCGCTGACTGGAGATTATCCGGTGCTCCACGTCACCGCGGTGACCCGGCGCAAAGACGCGATGTTCTCGGCGACCATAGTCGGTCAGCCGCCGATGGAGGATGGCTATCTCGGTGAGGCCATTGGCAGTCAATTCACCCCGATTCTGCGCTTCCAACATCGCGATCTCGTCGACCTGCATCTACCGCTTGAGACCGGCTTCCACAATCTCGCCATCGTCGCCAGCAAACAACGCTACCCCCGCCAAGGCCGTAAGACCGCCCTCGGCTTACTTGGAGCTGGGCAATTGATGTTCGTGAAAACAATGGTCGCGGTCGATGCCGACCACACGGTCAGCGACCTCGATTCATTCCTCGATGCTCTCAACGACAAGGTTGACCCCGGCGAAGACCTGGTCATCCTCAAAGGCATGGTCGCCGATACTCTGGAGACCGCCGCACCTTACGAGAACATCCACAGCAAATTACTCGTCGACGCGACGACAATCTGCCCTGCTGATGCCCGCTCCGACCAAGGCGGTCCCGAGGGCTCACCCAAGCGGGCGACCCCCGCTTGGCGGCAGGGAAGAGCGACCCCTCCGGGCGTCGACGAAGCCTTTGTCGCAGAGGTGGTACGACTCGATGCGGTCGTCGACGCCCGATTGTTACGGCCGAGCATGTTGGTGGTCACGACCAGCATCGAAGACTCACCCGACCCGCGCACTGGCCTGATCGAGACGAACGAGGTCGCCGCGGGAGTACAGAGAGAGAAGATAAGTCAATTAGAAAAGGATATTTTCCAATTGGATGCAGGTGGAAAATTACGTTGGTTATTCATCACCGATGCCGACCTCGAACTGCACACCAGCGGCGCCCGCCGTAGACTACTGTGGCAGTTGTTCTGCAGATTCGATGTCGGGCGCGACCTCCACTTCGACAACACCGGAAAGAGAGTGGCTTGGGATGCGACCACCCCAATCCCCAGCGAGGGCGGCGACTTACCGGTCAGGCGCTGGCCGGCGGTGACTCTGCACAACCCCGAGACCTTGGCCAAGGTCGAGGAAAATGCGGAGGCAGATGGTTTGACAGACCATCCGTGGCCGAGTAATCTGATGATGTGAAACCGGGTGAAATCAGAGAAAAGCCGGAGATGGATTTGGGAAAACCAGGCGGGGAGACGAGATGGGCGTGAAGGAGATCCTCGAATTCGTCAAGATTGAGCACACTTTGTTCAGCCTCCCCTTCGTCTTCATCGGTGCACTCATCGCCAATGAACAGGGATACAGTGTTTCGGCAGTCCAACTGATGTGGATTCTGGTCGCCGCCATCGGTGCCCGTGGTCTGGCGATGACTCTCAATCGCATCATCGACCGTCAGGTCGATGCTGAAAACCCGAGGACCGCAGGGAGGCACCTTGCCAGCGGGGCAATGAGTATCAATACTGCATTTTCACTCTCAGGATTATTCTTGGTGATGTTGGTTGTCGGGGCGTGGCAGTTGAACCCGATCTGCCTTTACCTCTCGCCTATTCCAGTCATCGCTTTTGTCATCTACCCATATCTCAAACGGGTGACTTGGCTATGTCATCTCTGGTTGGGATTATGTCTCGGTCTGGCCCCGGCTGGAGCCTGGTTGGGCATAGTGGGTGGCGACCTGGGATGGTCAGCGATCATCGACCTGCACTGGTACCCGACCTTGTTCTGGATTTCTCTGGGTGTGGTGATGTGGATTTCTGCCTTCGACCTCAACTATGCCTTGATGGACATCGAGAGCGACCGGGACAATGGAATCCATTCTTTTCCAGCCAGATTCGGCGAGGATCATACCGAGCGTACTTCAGTGCAGATGACTCTGCTGTGGTTTGCATGTTTCGCCATTGCGAACCCCATCGATGAAATCACGTTCCTGGCCTCTGCAGGTATCATGGCTATTCTCAACATCATCATCATCCTTCTTCGTGGCAAGGTCTCTGATTTCCAGACTACTTTTTTCCGCGTGAGTGCCGCCACCGGATGGGTACTTCTCGCCGGACTACTGCTCGGCAAAGTCGTATGAAGGTACGAAAAAATCGCATGAGGTGAGCGGCAAACTCTCATGAGCCGAGCATACAACCCATCGGTCATGAACCCAATCGTCGTCTCCTTGCTCGAATTCAATCAGGCCTTTGAAATCCCGAAATTGGAACAGCCGGGTCTGTCGGACCCCGACCTAATCGAACTGCGTATCAAACTGCTGGCCGAGGAAGTCGAGGAATACGCTGAGGCGGCTCGCGCCGGCGATATGGTCGAGATTCTCGATGCTCTGGCAGATATCGGCTATATCCTCGCCGGTACCATCATCAATCATGGGATGCAAGACATCTACGACGATGCATTCGACGAGGTTCATCGCTCTAACATGGCTAAATTGGTAGAGGGGAAAGTCCACCGTCGCGACGATGGCAAGGTGATGAAACCAGATGATTGGCAACCCCCCAACCTGGCGCAATTCCTAGAATAGTGAAGAGCAGAAGTTGAAGTCCAATAGAGCCCACGCCCCCTCTATGGGCAATCAGGGCATTGCAGTCGTCACCGGTGGCGGCAAGGGCATCGGTGCCGCGGTCTGCCGACGTTTGGCCGCCGATGGCTATCGCATACTGCTGACCTATCACACAAGTAGCCAATCAGCCGAACAAGTGGTTGCAAAAATCTGTAAGGATGGCGGGGATGCTTTTGCGGTCCGGGTTGATTGTAGCGACCCTTCGGAGGTCTATGTGTTGGCCGACCATCCGTGGATACGCACCACCATAGGTGGGCCAGTCGAGGTCTTGGTCATCAATCACGGTCGCTACGACCGAATGGCTACCGATGAGTTGACCACAGAACAATTACAGCGTACCATGGACACCAACTTCACCGGTGCATTTCACGTCTGGAAAGCCCTTGCTCCGCACCTGACCAGTGATGCCAGAATCGTCGTGGTCGGCAGCCAACTGGGAATTCGTGGATCGCCTCATGGCGGCGATTATTCGGCCAGTAAGGCCGCCTTACACGCTTGGGCGAGAAGTCTGGCACAGGCGGTTGGCCCCAAGGGTCAGCGCGTCAATATTCTCGCCCCCGGCTATATCGATACCGCGATTCTCGAAGGCGACAGTGACGAGCGGCGGGCACTGCGTGAGAGCGAGGTTCCCCTGCGCCGCATCGGCACCTCCGAAGACATGGCTGGTGTCGTGTCATTTCTGGTAAGCGAAGATTCAGCCTATGTCAACGGCGCTATCATACACGCCAACGGCGGCTTGTATCTGCCCTGAGGTGAATCGAGGTGCGACAAGGCGAACAGGTTAATCCATTCGACCTGACCAAAGCCCTTGAGGGGGCGGCGATTGAGCAGCTTAGCCCCGATGTCGCGCGGCTACGAATGCACACCGACCTGAGACCGGCCGGTGACCAGAGTCAAGCAATTGAAAAACTCATTACCCAATTGGAAAATGGCCAAGAGAGATGCATCCTTCTCGGAGTCACAGGCTCGGGCAAGACCTTCGCCATGGCGCACCTGATTGAACGTCTTAACCGGCCGACCCTGATACTCTCTCACAACAAGACCCTGGCGCGTCAACTCTATCACGAGTTCAGCGGTCTCTTTCCCGAGAATGCGGTCGAATACTTCGTCAGCCACTACGACTACTATCAGCCCGAGGCCTACCTACCCCGCCGAGACCTGTACATAGACAAGGAAATGTCGATAAACGAGCGCATCGAACAGGAGCGCTTCGCCACCGTAGCCAGTCTGGTAACTCGACCCGATGTCGTGGTCGTCTCCAGCGTCTCGTGCATCTACGGCCTCAACGCCCCCGAGACCTTCTTGGCCAACCATGCCAGAGTACACGTCGGCCAAGACATCGAGCCGATTCAATTAGTGCGCGAACTGGTCTCCCTGCAGTATACCCGCATCAGTACCGACCTGAACCGTGGCGAGATGCGCCTGCGCGGCGAGGTCTTCGACGTGTGGATGCCGAGCCGCGACGACCCGATGCGGATTCGCTTCGGCTTCGACGGCATCGAGAGGATTCAGGTCTGTGACCCGGTCACCTGGGAGGTTCTCGACGAATTGGATGAGGCCTGGATTCACCCCAAGCAATTCTTCATGACCAGCAGTGAGCGCTTCCAACAGGCTTTGGAGGGGATCGAGCGAGAACTAGAAGCCAGGGTGGCCCACTTTCAATCCGCAGGTCAGGACCTCGAGGCGCATCGCCTCGAACAGCGTACCCAATACGACCTTGAGATGTTACGAGAAGTAGGCCACTGCACCGCGGTGGAGAACTACTCGATGCATTTTGACGGCCGCAGTCATGATGAGCGACCGTGGTGTCTTCTCGACTTCATGGCCGCCAGTGCCCAGCAATTCCATGGCGATGTCGAGAAGTATCTGGTGTTCATGGACGAGAGCCACGTCACCCTACCACAGGTCGGGGGAATGTATGCCGGTGATAAGTCGCGCAAGGAGAACCTCATCGAGCATGGTTTCCGTCTTCCCAGTGCCGCCGATAATCGCCCGCTGAAGATAGGTGAATTCCAGCAATTGGTGCCGCAGATGCTCTATGTCTCAGCCACCCCCGGTGAGCGTGAATTACGCCATCTCTGTGAGACCACCGGACAGCCGGTGGCCATCGGACTGCAACACGTACAGGGCGGCGGAGGGGTGGATGAACCCGAGTTGAAAAAACGCTCTCCTGACTCTCAAAGCATGTATGAGATGTTGCAGGGAATTGACAATATCGTCCGTATGGAGATTCGTCCTACCGGCCTTCTCGACCCGGCGATTGAAGTCCGGCCAACCGAGGGACAGGTGCAGGATTTACTGTCGGAAATCAATGAGTGCAGTGCCAAAGGTGAACGAGTTCTGGTCACCGTCCTGACGATTAAATTCGCCGAAGAGGTCGCGGCCTACCTCAACAAGATGGGCGTCAAAGCACATCATCTGCACAGTGAGATTGAAACCCTTGAGCGCACCGAGATAATCAAAGCCCTGCGGCTGGGAATCATTGACGTCATTGTCGGCATCAATCTCCTGCGAGAGGGATTGGATATCCCCGAGGTCAGTCTGGTGACGATTTTCGATGCCGACCGTGAAGGTTTCCTGCGCAACGAACGCAGTCTACTGCAGACGATCGGTCGAGCGTCGCGTAATTCCGCGGGTAAGGTCATCCTCTATTCTGATGGCATGAGCAACGCCATGAATGCAGCGATTCAGCAGACTTTGGAGCGGCGTGAGCGGCAGCATGAATTCAATCAAAAACATGGAATCACTCCGACCACCATCCAAAAGGCACTGCCCGAGATGGGGGTCGAAGCCAGCGAACTGCTGGCGGGAATTTCGGGTAAAGGCGCCGGTGGCGGCCGTCGCCTGGTCAGCAACCGTGGCGGTCGTGGCGGTGGTGGTGGCGGTTCCAAGGATGGAGATTGGGTCCAGCGCCTGGCGCTGGGAGCAGGGCGTTGGGGGAGTGACGATATCGTCGCTGCAATCTCGCAACCACTCGACTCGGATATTCCAATTGTAGAAGGAGAAAATGCAATTGAATCAGATGGCAGCAAGTCTCTCCCGCAAACCCTCGACTCTGAGCACAGAATCTCTCTGCTGAAGGATTTGGCGAAAGCCATGAGGCAGGCGGCACAAGCGCTCGACTTCGAACGTGCTGCGGCCATGCGTGACCGCATCTATGAACTCGAGCAGAATATGGATTAGAATCACCGGTGGATTTCGGTTTTCCGGCAAGCCTGGCTTTTGGCTCTCCCGAACCGTCACCCCCCGGCTTCAGCCCATCACCGGTTCTGGCTTGGACACCTTGTCTTTCTGACCGACACAGGTGGGCAAGGCCGGCGCCGATGATCTGGCTTGGGCTGTACGAGTTGGCTTTTTTCACCGAGGCAGGGTTCATGTGCAGGTCATGCTTCGCAAACCTCGTTGGCTATGGCAA
>Ga0209554_1001267_pt1 | contig 19397 bp, 19 predicted proteins | sample MarorgKNORR_S2LV_5_FD_188221 | JGI IMG/M metagenome (GOLD analysis project Ga0209554, IMG submission 188221) | Marine microbial communities from the Southern Atlantic Ocean, analyzing organic carbon cycling - Bottom_A/KNORR_S2/LV (SPAdes) (version 2) | ecosystem: Environmental > Aquatic > Marine...
CCGCGAGGAATACGCCGGCTTCAACGTCGTCACCAAGGACAACCAGCGCCTCACCGGTTTCATCGCGCAAAACGCGCCGCAGTTCATCGTGCTGCGCGACCTCGCGCAAAACTCCATCACCCTGCCCCGCAACGAAATCAAAGACCTCCAAGCAATGCCCGTTTCGCTGATGCCCGAAGGCATTCTCGACGCACTGACGCCGCAGCAAGTGCGGGATTTGTTTGCGTTTCTGATGGGCAAATAGCCGGAGTTTGGATACCGTCCGCCCTCCGATGGCTTTCATTAACGAGCATTATTTGAAACTGCAGGCGGGGTATCTCTTCCCAGAGATTGGCCGGCGCGTGAAGGAATTTACCGAGGCCAATCCCGTGGCCGCCGCGCGGCTCATTCGCTGTGGCATTGGCGATGTGACCGAGGCGCTGCCGCCCGCTTGCACCAAGGCACTGCACGCCGCCGTGGACGAAATGGCCGACCGCGAGACCTTCAAAGGCTACGGCCCAGAGCATGGCTATGAATTTCTGCGCGAGGCGATTTCTGAAAATGACTTTCGCGCGCACGACGTTAACGTGAGTGCCGATGAAATTTTTGTGTCCGACGGCGCCAAGTGCGACACCGCGAACATCCTCGACATCCTCGGCCACCAAAACCGCATCGCCATCACCGACCCCGTTTACCCCGTGTACCTCGACACCAACGTGATGGCCGGCCACACCGGCGACGCTGATGACGCGGGCCAATACGGCGGCATCATTTACCTACCCTGCACGGCGGAAAATAATTTTGTGCCGGCCACCCCCGATGAAAAGGCGGACATTATATATCTGTGCTATCCAAACAACCCCACTGGCGCCACCGCCACGCGCGAGCAGCTTACCAACTGGGTGGCGTACGCACAGGAAAACGACGCGCTGATTTTGTTCGATGCCGCGTACGAGGCGTTCATTCAAGACGCCGACATCCCGCATTCGATTTATGAAATCGACGGCGCGCGCGAATGCGCTATCGAGTTTCGCAGCTTCTCCAAAAACGCAGGCTTCACCGGCACTCGCTGCGCCTTCACCGTGATTCCCAAGGAACTCACCGGCACCGACGCCGAAGGCAACGCGCACAGCTTGCACAGCTTGTGGTCGCGCCGTACCGCCACCAAATTTAACGGCACCAGTTACCCCATCCAAAAAGCCGCCGAAGCCGTGTACAGCGACGCGGGCAAAACCCAAGTGCAGGAACTCGTAGCCCACTACATGGGCAACGCCAAAATCCTGCGCGAAGCCGCCACAGCCGCGGGCTTGGAAGTTTTCGGCGGCACCAACGCCCCGTACATTTGGCTGAAAACTCCCAACGGCGCACCGAGCTGGGATCTCTTCGACCGCGTCCTCAACGAGGCCGCCGTGGTCATCACCCCCGGCGCGGGCTTCGGCAACGCCGGCGAAGGCTACTTCCGCATCAGCTCCTTCAACAGCCGCGCAAATGCAGAGGAAGTGGCGAAGCGGATTGTTGAGATGAAGTGGTAAAGAACCAATCCTCATGGATCCATTTCTGCTTTTGTTCATCGGCTTGGCCACCGTGCTCGGCGGCATCCTTTGGCTTCGGCTGCATCCATTCATCGCCTTGTTCGTTGCCGCGCTGTTGATTTCCGGAATCACGCCAGACACGCAAGTGGCCGGCGCGTTGGCGGAGAAAACCATCAACGAACGCGTCAAGCAAACCGGCGCGAATCTCACGGAAATTGAGCAGGCGGAAATCCGGAACGCACAAACAGACTACGCCAACAGCACCTCGCCCATTCAGCGCATCACGCGGGAGTTTGGCGTCACCTTTGGCAAAATTGGGTTGGTGATTGCTCTGGCCTGTCTCATTGGACGTTGCCTGCTCGCCAGTGGCGCGGCGGATCGCATTGTGCGCGGAGCGTTGAGCGTGGTGGGCGAACGCGGCGCGCCGGTGGCATTTCTCGGGAGCGGCTTTGCGCTGGGGATTCCGGTTTTTTTCGACAGCCTTTTTCTACTCGCCATTCCGTTGGCCAAAGCGATGTGGCTGAAACTGCGCAAAAATTATCTACTACTCATCGTGGCGATTATTGCCGGCGGTTCGATGACCCACTCGCTGGTGCCGCCCACACCCGGCCCGCTATACGTGGCCAGCGCGCTGGGCATTAACATTGGCACGATGATTTTGGCCGGGCTGGTAGTGGGTCTGTTCACCGCCAGCGCGGGCTATCTATATGGCGTTTGGCTCAACCGGCGAATGGACATTCCATTCCGTGAAACGCCCGAGGCCATCGAAAAACTGGAGTCGTTATCCGCCAAGGAAATCCACGAACTGCCATCCCTCTTTGCCTCGTTGCTGCCGATTGTGTTGCCCGTGTTGCTCATTGCCGGTGGCACGTTGATTGTCCAGACGGAGGCCTCGGCGGGATTGAAGGATTTTTTCAAATTACTGGGCGACAAAAATATCGCGCTCGCCATTGCGGCCGGTCTTGCGTTGTTCACGCTTGCCCGTCATCTCAAAAACAAAAAGGAAGTCGCCGAACAAATGCAGGGCGCGCTGCAGGAGGCGGGATTGATTATTTTGATTTGCTGTGCCGGCGGCGCGTTTGGGGCCATCTTGCTGCAGACCGGCATCGGGCCGCATCTGCAATCCAAGGTGGGCGAAGGAGCCAGCAGTTTATGGCTGCTGCCGTTGGCGTTTTTGGTGACCACCGTCATCCGCGCGGCGCAGGGCTCGGCCACGGTGGCGATGATCACTGCCGTCGGCATTGTGGGCAGCTTTGCGGCGGGCAATCTCGATTACCATCCTGTTTACATCGCGCTCGCCATTGGCTGTGGCTCCAAGCCTTTGCCGTGGATGAATGACAGCGGCTTCTGGGTGATCAGTAAAATGAGCGGGATGACCGAAAAGGAAACGCTGCTCACCTTCACCGCCACGCTCTCCATTATGGGCGTGGTCGGGATTGTGGTGACGATGATTGGCGCGAAATTATTTCCGATGGTTTAGTTTGGACCGCTGCCGCACGAGGCCGAGCACCTGCGCGGGCGTCACGATGCGCGAGATATTCAGGTAATCCGGTTGCGCTTTGTCGTCCTTTGGATAGTTTTTCACACTTACCGTTTCAACTTTTTCGTACAGCGCCGCCAACGAAACGAGGCTGGCGGCTTCCCCATCGCCTTTCAAAATGATGGGGCAATCGTAGCCCAGTTCACGCAGCATTTGCACGCAACGCCGCACATCCCAAACCTGCATTCCGGCGAGCGTTTGACCGAGCAACATAAACCGGCGGCGGGTTTGGGTTCGATGAGTTTTGTCATCCGACAACGCGGTTCGGCCTAATCCACGTGGCGCAAAAGCAACGTACACCACATCGCTATTTTCCAACGGGCCTTGTTGCAAATCGTTTTCTCCGTTGAGCACTTTCAACTCAATTCGCTTTGGATTTTTCAGCCCGGAACGATACGATAATAAAACTCCCAGCCGTATTTTTTCCTGACTGTCGAAATCAACTGATTCAATCACCACCCCATTCCGTTCAATTTTGGAAACCTGTTTTTCATTCAACGGCACGTCTTTTTCCGGCCAACCACCGAAGGTTTTCTTTCGCAGCAACGCGATGGTTTCTTTGCCGACTTTTTGTTTTGCGGGTGCTAATTGCGTGAAACTTTCTTGAATCTTCGTATTGATTTCATCGGCGGGAAGTTTACCGAACACTTTCAACTGTTCCGGCTCAAAAAGTTTTTCGGCGGTAATGGTAATGGGCGGTTCTGCGCCTTTGAGATGGCGGTTGAACCAATTGAAGGCGGGCACGCGCAGTGGCTGCGTATCGCTATGGCCTCCGGGAATGATGACGAGGCCGAGCTTGTCGCGCGCGCCGTGGAGGTCATAAATTTTTCGCGCGCCATTGAACACCCGCGTCACGCCATCGAGCGGAAAGATGCGGTCGTCGTCCGTGTTCAAAATCAACAACGGCCGAGGCGCAACGAGCGCCGCCACTTGGCCAAAATCCCAGCGGTACGTATTCACGTGAAACATACAGTCGCAATGCCCTTCCACCACGCCGTGCGCAAGGCGACCGCTGTTGGGAAAGCCGGCGTACACATGGTTTTTTAAATCCGCAATGCCGGCCACAGGCGCGGAAACTTTGATGCGCTTGTCGAGCACAGAAATCCACCAACTGTAAGCACCGCCGCCGCTGCGGCCGGTGACCCCAAAGCGGTTCTTGTCCACAAACTTCAGCGTCTCCAAATAGTCCAGCGCGCGAATGCAGTTCCACGCCTCCACGGCGGCGGAGGAATAACCGCGCGAATTCCACCACCACATATTTTGATTGTACGTGCCGTGATGGATGCCCTCGATTTCGCCCAACTGCAGTGTGTCAATGACGAGACAAACATAGCCATTGCGTGCAAACCAAATGCCGTGGTGTTGATAATGCACTTTGTTGCCGTAGCTTACGCCGTCCTTTTTCACGCGCCCGTGACCGCACACATACAGAATTGTAGGCGCGGGTTTCTCGATGCCCTTGGGCACATAAAGATTGGCGGTGACGTACAATCCCGGCTTCGACTGGAAATGCACTTTCCAAACCTCGAACTCTGCGTGCTGCAATATGCCGGTGACCTCCGCCTTGAGGGGCGTTCGCGGGGGCATTGGATCGAGCCCCAGCATCTCATGCATCTCGCGCTGATAACGCACCTTGCGCGCGTTCCAGTCTTCGAGCGTCTTGATTTCCCTCAGGCAATCGGCGGCAATGCGATCGGTTTCGTGCTTGAAGTAGGCTGCGAACATCCGGTCACCCGCTGTCTTAAACACGGCGGCCGAGACGGCTTGGAGGGAGGCCAGTTGAAATAAGCATAGCGCGATCGCTGCGACTCGGGGCGCGAGGGAAGGTTTTTTTATCATTGGATTTCTTGTGGATGGCTATGAATGAGAGTTGAGTTTCCTCGTTTTTATTCAATCGCACAATGCCAAATCCTCGCCGGGCGCGCTTGACTGATTCTCATCGGGAACCTAGCCTGCCCTCACCCAGCACCCTCCCAACCTGTTGCAAAGATAAATAACGATGAATGAAATCCTATCCCAAAATGTTTTCTTCGTAAAAGAACACACCGGCATCTTCAAGGCCGCCAACAATTACGACATCCTCGACCCCAACACAGGCCAAATCATTATGGAATGCCGGGAGGAGAATCTGGGCTTCTTCACCAAATTGCTTCGGTTTTCGGATTTCAAGCGAATGACGCCTTTTGATATCCTCATCCGCACACCCGATGGACAGCAGGTGGTGCGGGTAAAACGCGGAGGCTCACTCTTTCTGTCGAAGGTGGAGGTATACAATGAAGAGAACCAATACATCGGCGGGTTCAAACAAAAGCTTTTTTCAATCGGCGGCGCGTTCACTGTTCTGGACGCCAACGAGCAACCGGTGTGCGAACTCAAGGGAAAATGGACCGGCTGGGATTTTCGGTTTCTCTCCGGCGAAGTCGAGCTCGCGCACGTCACAAAAAAATGGGCCGGCCTCGGCAAGGAAATGTTCACCAGTGCGGACAATTACGTATTGGAAATTTCCGCGACTGTCCCCGCCGACAGCGTGGCGCGCCAACTCATCCTCGCCGCCGTCATGTGCATCGACATGGTGCTCAAGGAATAGCACGCCTACTTTTTGGATTTGCTGAAGCAATAAACCCGGGCGTCTGTGCGGATGAGCAACTTGCCGCCCACGACGGCCGGAGTGGCCATGCACATATCCTCCTTGGGATTGAGGCGGTTAGCGCGGAGCAGTTTGAATTCGCGACCGGCTTGCAGCACGTACGTCGCGCCGCTTTCATCGAGGAAAAAGATTTTGCCATTGTACGCCCAAGGCGAGCTGGTGAACGCACCCCCACGTGTCACGATGCGCTCGGGCCCATAAACACGTTTGCCCGTCTTCGCCTCATAACAGGCGGCCAGGCCGCGATCCAACAGCACGTACATGAGGTCGCCATAAATGATCGTGGAAGGATTATACGGCCCGGCGCGACGCTGGCACCACGCGACGTGTTCATTGCTGTCTTCATCGGACTTCAGTGAAATGTCGCCCTTCGCGCCGGGGCGAATGGCGAACATTGGTTTCCGGCGATCGCCCACGTAACCCGAAGTGATGTACAACAAGCCGAATTTCGAAAACGGCGTGGCGATGGTGATTGAGGAGTTGCCGCCGAATTGATACAGCAACTTGCCGTCCAAATCGTACGCCCGATTCTTGCGCGATCCCGGCGTGATGATTTCCGTGCGTAGTTTGTTTTCCCAAATATACGGCGTGGACCAGTTGCTCTTTTCGCCTTCGCGTTTTACTTTCCAAAGTTCTTTTCCTGTTTTCGCGTCCAGCGCCACCAGAAACGATTGCTGCTCGTTGTCGTTCACGATGTAGAGCCGCCCTTTATGGAGCACCGGCGAGGCTGCGAGCCCCCAACCGAAGCGCGTCTTGTACGCGGGCCATTCTTTTTTCCACAGAAATTTGCCGCCGACAGTGTAACAATAAAGACCTTGATTACCGAAGTAGGCATACACACGTTCGCCATCGGTGATGGGCGTCTCGGAGGCGTAGCTGTTTTTGATGTGAATGCTGCCCTGCGGGATGCCCGAGTGCGCCGTCTTTTCCCAAACAACTTTGCCGGTCTCAAGGCTCAGGCAAATGACTTTCCAATGATGCTTGCCCGCCGGCGGCTTGAAGCGTTCGCCGCCAAAGTACAATCCCTTGCGAGCCTCCCACGCCTTACCCTCGGTTACCACCGTGGTGAGAAACACCCGTTCGCCCCACACCACCGGCGACGACCAACCCCGTCCGGGCACGTCCTGTTTCCAAACAACATTCTCCGTGGGGCTCCAACGATCCGGCAAGTCAGCGTGCTCGGCCACGCCCATCGCATTGGGCCCCCGAAACTGCGGCCAATTTTCTGCCGCGCCGACAGCGCCAACCACGGCAAGCATTAAAAGTGAGTTTAGAATTTTCATAATTTATTGCGGGTACGACACAAATCGCGATGAGGTTACTTGCCGCTAATGCACCAAAGGCTTTTGTAAGTGCGAATGAAAATTTCGCTGTTGGAAAACGCCATCGAAGACTGCGTCATTTCGCCCATCGAATTCACTGCCAACAATTGATAGCGCGGCGCCGCACGCAAAATGAACGCATCCCCTGATTGATTGATGGCGTACAACTTGTCGCCCGCCACCACCATCGACGACCACGATTTCCCATTCCCGCCTGGGCCGCGCAGGCGTTCCTCCCACACCACCTTGCCCTTGCGCGCCTCGATGCACTGCGCCACGCCGTCCTCGTTCAAAATATAAACGTGGCCATTCACCATCACGCCGGAACCGATACGCTGCTTTTCGCGCGGACGCGTCCAAAGTTGGTGTGTTTTTGTGACGTCGCCTTTGCCGCCCGCGCGCACACCCATTGCCGTGCCGCGAAACCCGCCCATCACCACCACGATGCCATTGCCATAAATCGGCGAAGTGTACACCAGCGGATTGAGCCCGTTGCAATTCCACAACTCGCGCCCCTTTAGCGGATCAAACGCCACCACGCGATTGGGAAAAGCCATCAGTAACTGCGGCCCACTCTTTGCCTCAATGAAAACCGGCGTGGTCCACGAGCCCACCCATTTGCCACGCGCACCACCTTCCTTTGGAATGCCCGAACTGCCGCCGGGCTCGTCGTGTTGCCACACGGTGGAACCATCTTTCAAACTGACCGCAATCAAAAAAGTCCGCTCACCGGGGCCAAAATTAAGGATGCACAAATCGCCGTGAATCACTGGCGAGGCCGCGTTGCCCCATACGTGATGCTGTTCACCAAGATCGCGACTCCACAACCGTTTGCCTTTCATATCGTAGCAGAATAAACCCGCCGACGCGTGCGACACGATCACATGCTTTCCATCCGTCACCGGCGAGGCGGAGCAAAATGGATTTGTCCGGTGCGTCGGTTCCTTCATTTTGTATTCCTCCGACGCCTTCCACAACTGCCGGCCGGAGCGGCGATCAAAGCAAATCAACTGCCGCAAATCCCGCGATTCAATGGCTTGGGTGATGAAGACTTGATTGCCCCAAACCACCGGCGAAGAATTCCCGCGTTCCGGCAAAGGCACGCGCCACTTGGTGTTTTGGTTGACCGCCCACTTCGTGGGGAAATTTTCCTCCGCACAAATCCCCGTACCCAACGGCCCGCGCCAAGTCGGCCAGTTGTCCGCCTGAAGAGTGAAAGCCAACAGCGCCAACGCGCCAATCATTCGAATCGAATACATGCCGCAATGCTAACCAGTTAGGCGACGAGGTCAATCAGGAAGCCGTAAGCAAAGGCGGCTCGCGCAGGCGATCTTTGCGGGCGCGCCAGTTGCGGTAGAGTTTGGCCGGATTTTTCCAGACAAGAAATCCGACAAAGAGGACGAACAGTGAAAACACCAAAACCGGAATCACAATCGCAAGCACAGCGGTGAAGATGGAGCCAATGCCCTCGGCGGTGGAAACCACCCAGTTCCCCATGCCGCCGGTGATAGCGGAGGAAGCCCCGCGGGTCACGGTGGTGGTAATCTGCACCGCGCCGGCCGCGCCGCCGCCGGCGATAGCGGCCAGCGTCCATTTCAGCCACGGGCTCATGTCGCCGAACACAGCGGCAGAAGTGATCGTGCCCGCCACCACCGCTACGGGAGCCGCAATCGTATCGAGCGCGTTGTCGAGCCACGGTATATAATAGGCGCCCACTTCAAGAACTGCAGCAAGACCAAAAGCAACAAGGGCAATATCCGAGCCCATCCATGCAAATTCAGTGCCGAGATTCACATGCCCCGCTTTGGCAGCGATGGCGATGATGAGCGGCGGAATGAAAATCCGAAAGCCGCACGCCGCGCTGAGGCCCACGCCGGCCATTACGCTCAAGATGATTTGCCACGTATCCATAGAGACAATCTACTCTAATTCCACGATTTCTCAAGTGGAATCGATTACAAAACGCGGCGGGTTTTACAGTGGGGGAAATTAATTATCGCGGATGGTGGCGTCGAGTTGCGCCTTGAGCGCCGCGACCAAGGGATCGTGTGCGCTGTTGACATCTTTGTCGGTGAGGGTTTTCTCTGCGTTGCGATAGGTGAACGAATAAGCGAGGCTCTTTTGGCCGTCGGGCACGTTTTTGCCACGGAACACATCGAAGAGTTGTGTGTCGACGAGATTGGCGGGCTTGGCTTTTTTCACGATGGCAAGCACGTCGGAATGCGTCACCGCCTCGGGCACGAGCATCGCCACATCGCGTTCGCTCGCGGGGAATTGCGGGAGCGACTTGAAAGATTTGTTCGTCGTGCGGCGTTGCAGTAAAATGTCGAGGTCGAGCTCGGCAAGATAAACCGCATCGCGAGCCTCGTATTTTTTGCCGAGTGGAGGCAGTAACTGGCCCATTTGGCCGATGACATTTTTGCCCATCTTCACTTCTGCCGATTCGAGGAAGAAGGCCGTGGCTTCCGTGCGCCGTTCGTATTGCACGCCAAAGACGCCAAGAGATTCGAGCAATTCCTCCACCACGCCTTTGAGATCCATCGTATCAAACTTGGCATCTTTACCTTGCCAGAATGCTTCGTTGCGTTTGCCGGTGAGCAGCAGTGCGACAGTGCGGCGTTCGGGTTGATTGGGCACAAACACGCGCCCGATTTCGAATAGGGCCACATCGTGGTTTTGGCGCGTGAGGTTATTGCGAAGCGAATCGAGCAAACCCGGCATGAGGCTCGGACGCAGCACGTTCATATCACTGGAAAGCGGATACTCCAATGCCACGGCATCGGTGGCCACGAGTTGCGCGGCGCTGTCGCTGATGAGCGTTTGGCCCTGCGCTTCATTGAGGCCGAGTCCGGCGAGGATGCCGCGCGTTTCGGCGATGGCATCGTGCTTGGCATCAAATTCATTTTCGCCTCGGCAGCCCATCGGCGGCGTGGCGGGGATTTCGTCCACGCCGTGCACTCGGCAGACTTCTTCGATGAGATCCACCTCGCGTTTCAAATCCACTCGCCACGTTGGGATGCGAAAGGTCGCGGAATCATCATCACTCGAAGTTTTTTCCAGCCCAAGGCCTTCCAAATACTCCACCGCTTTCGCAGCCTCGATGGTGATGCCGAGCAATGCGTCGGTGCGCGCGTGGCGCAAGGTGATTTCGACCGGCTCTGGCTGTTGCGGAAACGCATCCACCGCGCCTTCGGCCACGGAGCCTCCGGCGGTTTCGGCAATCAACTGCGCGGCGCGTTGGCTGGCCCAATCGGTGACGCCGAGGTCCGCGCCGCGCTCGAAGCGATAGCTCGCATCAGTTTGCAACTTGGTGGCCTTCGACGTGGCGCGGATGTTTTGCGGATTGAAATATGCGGTTTCCAAAAGCACATCCTGCGTGGTTTCTTTGATTTCGGTGTTCATCCCGCCCATCACGCCGGCCAGCGCGATGCCTTTTTCGGGGTCGGCAATAAGCAATTTATCGGTTGTCAGCTCGTGCTCGGCTTCATCGAGGGTGGTGAACTTTTCGCCACTCGTGGCGCGGCGAACAACCACTGTCGGCTTGCCGTCGGCTTTGGCCAGCAAATGCAAATCGAAGGCGTGCAACGGCTGACCGGTTTCCATCATCACGAAATTGGTGACGTCCACCACGTTGCTGATGGGGCGAATGCCGACGCTTTCCAAACGCGCGCGAAGCCAATCGGGGCTGGGGCCGATTTTCACGCCGAGGATTACACGAGCGTTGTAGCGAGGGCAAAGGTCGGGGTCGTTAATTTGAACGGCAACGAGGTCTTCCGCCTTTTCATCCGAGGCGTTGAGAGAAATCTCCGGGCGTTTCAGTGGATTGCCGGTGAGCGCGGCGATTTCGCGGGCGAGGCCGATGACGCCGTTGAGGTCGGGGCGATTGGGCGTGATTTCCAAATCAAAAACCACATCCTTGCCCGCGCGGCCGAGGTGTTCGGCGAAGGGCTGACCGAGTTTGGCGTCCGCCGGCAAAACCAAAATGCCTTCGTGGTCGTCATTGAGTTTCAGTTCGCGGCCGGAGCACATCATGCCCTGCGACAGCTCGCCACGGATTTTGCCTTCCTTGAGCACGAAGGGTTTCTCGCCCTCCTCCACCGGCATGGAAGTGCCGAGGTGCGCCAAGGCCACTTTGTCGCCCGCTTGAAAATTTGTGGCGCCACAAACAATTTGCAGTTCGGCTTTGCCATCGGTCACTTTGCAGAGCGTCAGCTTGTCGGCGTTGGGATGCTTGTCGCGCGTGACCACCTGCCCCACCACAATGCCGTCAAACGCGCCGCCGGTTTCCTCCATCCCCTCGACCTCCACGCCCAGCATAGTGATGCGCTCGGCGAGTTCCTCCGCCGACCACTCGAAGTCCACATATTCCTTGAGCCAATTGTAAGTGACTTTCATTTTTTCCGCTTTCTCTTGACCCTGGGCTTGGCCTTGTATTTCACTCCCTCCAGCCCCGCGAAATCCGAATCCTGCGTCCACAATGTGGCATCGTACATTTTGGCAGTGGCATAGATAATGGAATCGGCCATCGGTAAATTATTTTTCAATGACAAATCCGCCCCCAGCAACGCGATTTGTGAAGTGAGTGTTGCCAATTGATTGCATTGCATATGGGCTATCGCGTCTACTGCATCTTCTTCCCCCCGCAGGATGTGCATCCGACGATACACCTCAAACAAGGTGATGGTTGGCACAATCAACTCTTCCTCCTGTTTGATGATCGGAGCAAAGAATGCTGTGTTGGGGCCGTTGGCAAAATATTCCAGCCACCCGGATGAATCGACTACGTTCAAAACCGATGGGAATCCCGTTCAATGGTTGTGTCCATTCCTTTACAAAAACCGCGCAGCTCCTCAATGCCGCGCAGTTGCACCACTTTTAATTGTTTTCCGACGGCCACCACGCCTAATTTTTGGCCAGGCACAATCCCCAGAGCTTCCCGAATCTCCTTCGGGATGACCACCTGATATTTTGACGAAACGGTTACTGTATTCATATCGATCTCCTACTCGTTCAACGGTAATCCTATCGATGCCATTTGTCAACCACCGATTAAAACTGTCGCAGAAACCGCAGGTCGTTTTCGTAAAAAAGGCGAATGTCGTTGATGCCGTAGCGGAGCATCGCGATGCGTTCGATGCCGAAGCCGAAAGCCCAGCCGGCCCATTCCTCGGGGTCGATGCCCACTTCCTCGAGCACAGCGGGGTGGACCATTCCGCAGCCGGCGATTTCCAGCCAGTCTTTGCCCATCTTGCGGGTGAGGGCGTTGGCAAAATCAATTTCGAAGCTGGGTTCGGTGTAACTGAAATAGTGCGGGCGAAAGCGGATTTGGGTTTTTGGGCCCATCAAATCACGGAAGACAAATTCGACGGTACCTTTGAGATCAGCGACGGTGACATTTTTGTCGACGTACAATCCTTCCACTTGGTGAAAGGTGGGATTGTGCGTGGCGTCGGCGGTGTCGCGGCGATAAACACGGCCCGGAACGATGATACGCACGGGCGGTTTTTGCTCCTTCATCACGCGAATTTGCACGCTGGAAGTGTGAGTGCGAAGGAGCGAGCGGCCATCGGTGGCCACGTAAAAAGTATCCTGCGCATCGCGGGCGGGATGGTCGACGGGGGTGTTTAGTGCATCGAAGCAATGATACTCGTCCTCCACTTCGGGGCCATCGGCGACGGCGAAGCCGAGCTTGCGGAAGCTCTTCACGATGTCCTCGGTCACTTGCGTGAGCGGATGCAGCTTGCCGAGGGCGCGGCGGCGGCCGGGTGCGGTGAAGTCCGTGGGCTCGGTGGGCGCGGCGGTAGCCAACTCAATGCGGTCGCGGGCGGATTGCAGGGCGGCTTCGAGTTCGCCCTTGGCGGCGTTGATGGCTTTGCCCGCGAGCGGGCGCTCTTCTTTGCTGAGCGAGCCCATCTGTTTCATTAGTCCGGTGAAGCGGCCTTGCGGGCCGAGCCACGCGCCCTTGGCGCGGTCGAGCGCGGCTTGGTCGGCGGCAGTGTTTAGCTCCGCCAACGCCTCGGCCTTCAGCGGTTCGATTTCATCAAGCAATGACATCTTGTGCAGGGAATGTAGTGGGAACGCTTGTGGCTATAAACAAAAAAACGGGCGGCCAATGGAGCCGCCCGTCTTGAAAGTGTGCCGGCTATTTTGCGGCCTTCGCTTCCAAGGCGCCTTGGGCGACCTTGACCAGCTCGGTAAACGCCGCCTCGTCCTGCGCGGCGATGTCGGCGAGCACCTTGCGGTTGACCTCCACCTCGGCGGCTTTGAGGCCTTCGATAAAGCGGCTGTAAGTCATCTCGTTCGCGCGGCAGGCGGCGTTGATGCGGACATTCCACAGGCCGCGGAAGGTGCGCTTTTTGTTTTTGCGATCGCGATAGGCGTACTGCCGACCGTGGTCGAGCGCGTCTTTGGCGTAGCGGTAAAGTTTGCTGCGGCGCATTCGAAAGCCTTTGGCGGCTTTCAACCAGCGTTTGCGGCGTTGGCGTGAGGCGGGTCCGTTGGTGGTGCGCATGGTAAATTCTCCTGAAAATTAGTAGCTCTTAGTGGTTGAAGGGAAGGCTCTCGGTGATGCGGCGCATGTCGTCTTTCACCACATACGTGGCGGTACGGAGGCGACGGCGGCGCTTGGCGTTTTTGGACGACAACAGATGGCGCTTGCCTTGGCGACTGCGCTTCACTTTACCGCTGGCGGTGATTTTGAACCGTTTGGCGACCGCTTTCCGCGTTTTATTGACTACTTTGTTTGGCATGAAATTCCTTCTGTTTCCCTCAAAATGGGCGCGCAGTGTATGAACACCCCCATTGGGTGGCAAGCGATTTCTTGGAAAAAATGAAGGAATCTCGGGCTACGAGGGCTCTATTGGCGGCGATTGACCATATTCCCCGCTGCATCCCAGTTTTTACGGCTGATGGCCTCGCCATTTTGATAGACATAATGACTCTGCACCTCGCCGTTGGGGTGGTAGTAAATTACCTTCCCGTGGAAACGCCCGTCCACCAGTTCTTCCTCGCTCTGCTTTTGGCCATCGGCGAAAAAGGAAATCAACTCGCCGTGCTGCTTGCCCGCGCGGTACTCCGCCTTAAACATCAGCTGCCCATTGGGATGATGAGAAACCGCCTTGCCCTCAAAGGGCTCACTCGCATTCGGCACGTAAGCGAGGCCTTCGCGGGTTTGCAGCGAATTGTAATCCGCCACCGCCGCCGGACGCAGCACCAGCAACGCGATCAAACCCGCCGCGCCCAAGCCCAGCGCGAGAAAGAAAAAATGCCGACTCCACCACGAAGTGCCGCGCGGTTTCGTCACTGTGGGCGCGGGCTTCTTTTCGGGCACCGCGGCAATCTCCGCCAACTTCGCCGCCTCTTTCTGGAGTTCCAATTCCCGACACGCCGCTTCCGCCGTCTGCCATTCCTCCAGCACTTCGCTCACAGGCGCCCAGGCCGTTTCGCCCTCAATCCACGCCCAATCGTTTTCCGCGAACGAGCCGCGCTCCACCAGCACACTCACTTGCTTGGACTCGTACGGCCCCCAATTCTTTCCCTCTTTGGCGATGTAAATGCTCATTGTTATTCACCCGGCACTCGGGGCAATCGGCTCGGCGCTTTCCATTGCTTGTGCCATTTCAGTTTCCACAAATCCGCCAGCTTCACGCTGTCCACGCTGCCGTCCATAAAGGCCACGTTGTTTGCGCCGTTGTGATAGCGGTCGATGCACAAGCGCGACAGCCCCTGCCCCGTTTGTCCGCCGTACTCCAAATCCTTCGCCGGGCGGTTTGATTCCATCGGCATCACCACCGGCCCCGTGCCTTCACTGAACAAAGGCGCTTCGCTGCCGCCCTCTTCCATCCCGCGATAAAAATGATTCGGCACCCCATCCTTCATTCGAGGATGATCCGACACCGCCCAGCCATTGAGCGTGTACGTGCTGCTCAAGTGTTTTTGATACTCCACAATCATCCCTGTCACCTTCCAGTCAAAGCTCGGCATGCTGTAGATGTTTTGTTTCGCGTAAATTCCGTCAGTATTTTTCTCCAGATTACGCCGCGGCACCATCGCGCCGAAATATTCGCCCTCCTTCAAACCTTTCGCCGCATCCTCGTATTCGCCCGAGGCGAAATACTCCTGCGCACACTGAGGGTTGCCCTCCTCTTTCCACACCCACTCTCCGCCCCCCACCGCGCCTGATTCGTTTTCATTCAGCACCCCCACCCACGAGAGCCGCGGCGGAAAATGCTTGGCCGCTTCCACAAACCGGTTCCATTCCGCGTCATCCTCAATGGTCACCAGCTTGCCGCCACGACCTTCCGCAATGCGCTTGGCAGACTGCCAAGAAACGGAGGGTCAGACACGGGTCAAATGCTCGTAAGTACTCTCTGGGCTCGTTGTGCGCCACGCCATCTTCGAATGCCCCGAGCTGATATTCTGGTTCGGCGAACACGCCGGACTATGAAAAACCTCCTGCTTATAACCCTCGCGCCGCGTCAGCGTCTCCACCCAAGTGCCTTCCGCCACCTTGGTTTGCGGCATAAATCCGCCCAGCTCCACATCATGCCCAATGTAGCCGGTGCTAAGTTGCTTGAGATTATTCCGGCTGAAAGCGCCCTGCCCTTTGATTTGCGCGCGGCCAATCGCCACGAACAGGATCGACGCCAAGACGCCGATGATTCCAATGACCACCAATAATTCCGTCAAAGTAAACCCCGCACGATGCATCCATTGCAAACGGCGGGGACAGGAAAAACGGGCAGACTTATTTGTTGAAATACGCTGGATAGTCTTCATATCAAAAAAACTCCAACCGACTTAACCGCTCTGCTGTGTCAGTGCGGCTCCGTCGCCTACTACAACGTGCCACACATTTCCGAGTTGTCAATGGACGCAATGATTTTATTTAAATAATGTTGTCACCGCCTCCAGCACCGCGCGCGGTTCGATCGGTTGCTGCAGCAATTCCATCGCATTACTCGGCGGCCGCCACACAATCGGATCCGTTGCCGCCCACAACACCGCGCCCGTCAAACCCACCGCCGCCGCCAAGTGCGTGATGCCCGAGTCGTGCCCCACAAACGCACGACACCCGCTCAACGCGCGGGCCACTTCCGCCAATGACGCGTGCAGCAAAACACGATGGCGCGTGGCCGGCAATCGCGCGCCCAAACGCGCCACCCGTTCTGCCTCCGCTTCGCCACCGACGAGTAATAATTCAGCGTCCGTTTGTTCCAGCCATTGCGAAAGAAACTCCGCCCAGTTTTCTTCCGGCCAATTCTTTGCCTCACTGCCGCTGCCCGGATGCACCGCCAATACATTTCGCTTCGTTTCCGTTGGCGACAATTTCAATTTCGGCACCGCACACGCATCCGTAACCCCCAAAGGCTCCAGCGCCCGCAACAACACCTTCGCCGCCGATTCGCCTGACCCATCCGCCGGCCGATGGCAGCCGGTCACAAATCGCGCGCAACCCGCAGCGCGCACATTGGCTTGGAACATCTCTTGCGGATCGTGCAAAAAAGAAATCACCCAGTCAAACTCCGCCAGCCATTGGCGCGCCCCTTCATCGCAATCGCCGTCTTCCACAAAAAACCCAACCCATTCGCGGGCATCCAACACCCGCGCCTCATCCACCAATCCGCCCGCCACGGCTAATTCTCCGCACTCCCGCGAACCCAACACCGCCACCGCCGCTCGCGGGTAAGCCGCCCGCAACGCAGCCAACACCGGCAGCGTCAGCACAAAATCGCCAATTGCCCCGCCGCGCACCACGAGGATGCGTTTCGGTGCCGTGAAAAGATCGTTCATCAAAGTAAGTTTCCCTCTGGACAATCGCTGGGATGCCGTTAGCCTGTAGGCAAGTTAACTCCTCAACGAAAGCAAAACCATGAAGAAATGGATTCCCGTTATGGCCACGCTGCTGATTGCCGGCGTGTGTTTCACTTGGACCGCACGGTCCTTCGACGACGACAAACGCCGCGACGGCAACCGCGACAAGCCCCGCGAAGGCGAGCGTGAGCGAGCCCGTGACGGCGACCGCGAACTCGACGGCCAAGCCCGCGAACTCGAAGAATGGCTCGAACAACGCGAAAAACAAATTAACTCCCTTCGCAAACAAGGCAAGATCGACCAAGCTGAAGCCCTCGCCCAACGCACCCGCAAGGAATTAGCCGAGCACCGCCGCGCCATGGTTAATCAAAACCGAGGCGACCACGAACGCGGGCATCGCGAGCACGGTGAACACGACCACGGCCACGGTGATGGGGGCGACAACGAAGAGTTTGGCAAATGGGTCAACCAACAGGAACGCCACATCGCCGAACTGCGCAAGGCCGGCAAAAAAGAAGAAGCCGCCCAAGTACTCAAACACGTGCAAAACGCCATCGCCAAATTCCGAGGCCAAGGCGAACGCCGCGAACGTGAACACGGCGAACGTGGCAACGAAGCCCGCATGAAACACATCGGCGCGGCCATCGAGCATCTGCAAGCGGCGGGGCTCAAAAATTGGGCCGAGGAACTGGCCAACCATGCGCGCGGGATGAACAAAGAGCGCGGCCATCGCGAAGAGCGCGAGGATCGTGAAGAGCCCGAGCACCGCCATGAACGCCACGAGCACGAACACGGCGAAGAAGCCGAAGGCGATGGCGTGGATCAGTTGCGCCGCGAAGTCAACGAACTGCGCAACGCATTGCGCGAGATACAAAAACATTTGGAGAAGCGCCGTTAGGCAAATCTCCATCCCCCGAAAAAGCCGTCCGCAAGGGCGGCTTTTTTGTTGAAGGAATTATTTGAAAATCGTGAGGCCCAGCACCACCAACAGCACTGCAAAAGCAAGCCGCACGCCGCACAGCATTTTGAAACGCCGCTCGCTGGCGGTCGCCCAGTCGAGAATATCCCGCATGCGCCACGGTGCCACGGTAAACCACATGGCTTTGATTACCAACGCGTAGGCAAGCACAACCAGCACCAACCGCCATTCGCTTTCGTGCCAGCGGGCGGTATCCACGATGAGCTTGGCGAGCAACAGCAGCACCACCGCCAAGCCGCGCACGGCGAGAAAGTCTTTCAGGAAAAAACAAGCACCCACGCCAGTGGCCACGATGAAGACTTTGAAGAGCATCCGGAATTTTTCAAAATCCGCCAGCGTCTCGCTTTTGAGCACCCAGAGAAACCACGCCATGCCTGCGAGCATGAGAGTCCAGCCGGCGGTTTCGTTGCGCGGAAAGTTTTTGGCCCAATCCATTGCGCCCTCCGTTTTCACCAAGCCAAAGACAGCGGTAATCACCATGAGCGCGCCGAGCGCGAGCGACAAGTTGGCGAGGGAGATTTCGGGCATCTTAATTTAAGTTCAAAATGGCGGGATCGCCGTACAAAGTCGTTTTGGTGGCATCGATGATTTTTACATTCATCACTTGGCCGACAAATCGTTCACCGCCCTCGAACACCACAATTTTGTTGCAGCGCGTGCGGCCTTCGAGTCGCGCGGCGTTGCGGCGACTGGGGCCTTCGACGAGAATTTCCATTTGTTTGCCGATATATTCCGCAAGCTTACGCACGCGAATGACGTCCACCGCCTCGAGCAATTGCGCGTGGCGTTCCTCGATGAGCGACTCGGGCAACTGATCCGGCATCGCGGCCGCCGGCGTGTCGCGGCGTTGGCTGTACTTGAAAAGAAATGCGTTGTCGAATTCCACCTCGGCGCAAAGGCTCAGCGTTTCGTCGAAGTCCGCTTCGGTCTCGCCAGGAAAGCCCACGATGATGTCAGTGCCAATGCCGATGGTCGGATCGGTGGCGCGAAGTTTGCCGACCAAATCCACAAACCGCTCGCGGGTGTAGCCGCGGTGCATCAGCTTGAGCATTCGATTGCTGCCGCTCTGCACTGGGAGATGCGCATTCTCCACGAGCTTGGGCAGGCGCGCGTACGCCTCCACCAAATCATCGCCGTAGCCTTTGGGATGCGGCGAGGTAAACCGAATGCGCTCGAGGCCTTCGATTTCGTGCACGGCCTCGATGAGTTGCACGAAGGCGCTTTTGCCGTCGCGCACTCCAATCTCGCGCTTGCCGTAGCTATTGACGATTTGGCCGAGCAACGTGATTTCCCGCACACCGCCGACCACCAACTCGCGGCACTCGGCTACGATGTCCTCAATGCTCCGGCACCGCTCGCGCCCGCGCGTGTACGGCACAATGCAAAACGTGCAAAACTGATTGCACCCCTGCATGATGCTGACGAAGGCGGTAACCGCCTTCGCATCGCTGGCGCCCAAGGAGAGATGCTCGCGAATGGTCGCCTCGCTGCCGGTTTCTTCATCGGTGTCCACCACCTTGTCGCGGCGGCCGGCGAGGAGATCGTCGAGGTATTCGCCCGCGCGATGAAATTTTTGGGTGCCAAG
>Ga0209554_1001271_pt1 | contig 19368 bp, 21 predicted proteins | sample MarorgKNORR_S2LV_5_FD_188221 | JGI IMG/M metagenome (GOLD analysis project Ga0209554, IMG submission 188221) | Marine microbial communities from the Southern Atlantic Ocean, analyzing organic carbon cycling - Bottom_A/KNORR_S2/LV (SPAdes) (version 2) | ecosystem: Environmental > Aquatic > Marine...
ATCACGGTGGCAAAGGCTCAGACGCTCATCACGCTGCCATTACAGGTGACACTGTTGGTGATCCTTACAAGGACACCGCGGGCCCAGCTGTGAACCCACTGATTAAGATTATGAATATTGTAGCTATTTTGCTGCTGGCGATCCTCGCCGCTTAGCGAATTGGTTTTAATCATTAAAAAAGCCCCAGGGTGTGAACCTTCGGGGCTTTTTTTAAACTAAAAAAAACAACCAAACTATTTTCCGTCTAAGATCGTCCCGGTATTCTGACCACCCCCCTCAAATCGTCCAACATTTCCAAAGAGTTGCTTTAAAATGGTCAACTCCTGTCCGGCCGTCGGCGTTACCCGTTTCACCATCGCAATGTCGCGACCTTCCTTCAGCCCAATTGTCTTTAATTCTTTGACCACACCCTTTTTATTAAACCGAATTATCAGAACCTTGCGTTCAACCACTTGAGGTTTGAAAAAGGCACGTGTTTCAGTTTTCTCGCTAATATAATACCAGCTTTCCCCCTGGAACATTTCAGTGCTTGAGGGTGATCCAATCATTTCAATGACATCGCGCTTATTTACTTGGCCAACTTCTATATTTGCGAGCGAATCTGGGTCTGGGAGATTACCCCGCGAGGCAAGACGTGGAGCACATGCAGTTACGGCAATAACAGCGATGCCAATTGCAGCAATTCGTGCAAATTTATAACGCCGGTTAAATTTTGTTTGCATTTCGGCCAAATTTCTCTCAATTACCGTTTTAGAACTAAAGCCTTTTCGATAAGGCGATATAGTAACATAAAACAACTATAATGGCTAAGTGATGTCGTGTCCGGAGCACTCTGTCAACGGCTGTTTTGAGCGGTAGATAAAATGGGAATACTTGCCTTTTTGGGCCTCAAAAAATACGACGATACGGTCTACAGCCTCTATGGCCAAATCGTTGCTCAGGCGCGTCTGGAGGGTTTTTATATTCTCCAGGGCGTACCAGACACTGTTAATGGACGATTTGAACTCATAACCCTCCATATCTTCATCGTCATGCATCGTCTAAAGGAACTCGGGGAGGAAGGCGGCAAACTCTCTCAAGAGCTGTTTGATGTAATGTTTGGCGATATGGATAAAAATATGCGCGAAATGGGCGTTGGTGATTTGGGCGTTGGGAGAAAAATTAAAGCGCTGGCAAAATCCTTTTATGGGCGAATCAAAGCTTACGATGACGCAATTGCCGGAACTGACGGCGCAACCATGACCGAAGCTTTAAAACGTAATTTGTATTTAGACTGCGAGCCTACCGAAGCCCAAGTCGTCGCTGTTGCTGATTACATTGGCCGCGAAATTCAATCTTCGAAAAACTGGAGTTTTGAGAGTCTAAAAAGCGGCGAAATAGAGTTCGGGTCAATCCCCACAAACGGATCAGAATAAATTATGATTGCAACCAGCGCAGAACTTTCTCGAGTGATCAATGTTGATCAGGTGAAAGGGACCAACTATGAATTAGACATTGTGGCGTCTGATGCGGAATGCTTGGCGCTAGCCAAAAGATTCGATCTGATTAAGCTTGAAAAGCTTACAGCGCACCTCGTTTTTATAAGCTCGCCATCAAAAAAGGATATTCAGGTTAAAGCGAGCTTTGAGGGTCATGTGGTTCAACGGTGCAGCGTTACCTTGGAGCCATTAGCAGGCGATGTAAAAGGCGAATTTTGGTGTGATTATTCTGAAGAAATCGTCCCCGAAAACGTTGAAATCATTGAATTTGATACAGATACAGATGATCCAGCAGAACCCATTGTCGATGGCACGTTTGACGTTGGAATAATGCTAACTGAACACTTTGGTCTCGAGCTTGACCCGTTCCCTAGATCGCCCAGTGCTGATTTTGGCAGGTTAAAGAAAGAGGCGGGGGATAAATTAGACGACGGCGAAAGTGATAATCCGTTTGCAGTCTTAAAGAAACTCAAGTAAACGAATGCCAGATTTCAATCGTGGCAACGCATAGGTACCTCGCATTCGGCTTGCTGAACCATTTAATTTGTTTTATGTACCGTGCCTCCGCGATGGAAACTTCCAAAATACTTGGCAGATAAACTCGTTTAAGAATTAGAGATAAATAGCTATGGCTGTTCCGAAGAAGAAAATATCCAAATCCCGCCGAAACATGCGCCGGGCGCATGACTCCCTTAGTGCAGCGGCTCAAACCGAATGCGCAAACTGCGGCGAGGTCAAACGTCCTCATCACGTATGTGGCTCTTGTGGCTATTATGATGGCCGCGAAGTAGTCGAAATCGATTCGGTCGCTTAAACTGTTTCTTTTAACAGTAAAACGGCTCACAATACCAACCTAGAGCTAGCTCAAAGGAGCGCGGATCGGTGACTGATCTAATTACCGTAGCAATAGACGGTATGGGCGGGGACAACGCCCCAGATATGATTGTTGGCGGCATTGATCTTGCCTGTGCGCATGCTGATGATGTGCGCTATCTGGTTTTCGGCGACGAAGCTCAACTCGAGCCTTTATTGGACAAATACCCAAGGGCTAAAGCGGCCTGCGAAATCCGCCATACGACCGATATCGTCACCATGGGTGACAAGCCTACTGTTGCCTTGCGTACTGGTAAAAACTCCAGCATGCGCTTGGCAATTGATGCGGTAAAGAACGGCGAAGCTTCCGCAATCGTGTCTGCCGGCAATACCGGCGCTCTGATGGCGATGGCGACGATTGTGCTCAGAATGATACCCGGAATTAGCCGACCTGCCATCGTCACTAGTTTTCCAACCCAAAATGGTGACTGCGTGATGCTGGATCTCGGTGCAAATATCGAATGTGATGCTGAGAACTTGGTTCAATTTGCGGTTATGGGTGAGGTTTTCGCCCGCAATGAATTGGACATTGAACAACCATCCATCGGTATTTTGAATGTTGGCGTTGAAGGCCTCAAAGGAAACGATTCGGTCAAAAAGGCCGCAGCGATCCTTCAAGAGTCTGATCTGCCGATTAAATTTTATGGATTTGTTGAAGGTGACGATATTGGCAAAGGTACCGTTGATGTCATCGTAACAGACGGCTTCACCGGAAATATTGCATTAAAAACCGCCGAAGGTACGGCTCAATTGATCACGTTCTTCTTGAAAAAGTTTCTCACTGAAAGCCTTATTTCCAAGATTGGCGCATTGATGGCACGCCCCGCGCTTGAAAGATTTCGCGCGCATTTCGATCCTCGGCGTTATAACGGTGCCATGCTCGTTGGTCTCAATGGTGTTTGCGTCAAAAGCCACGGTGGCACGGACGCTCTCGGTTTTGCGCATGCTATTGAGGCGGGTGTTAAGCTTATTAGGCGTGATTTTATCGAAATAATTAAAGAAGATCTGGGACATCTCATCTCGCCGAGTTCTGATGCCTCAGAAAATACTGACAACGCAGATAATTCGGAACCACAGTCGGCTACCGCATAAATGAAAATAATATCTCAACTCGTCGGCTGCGGCTCATATCTCCCGCAAAATGTCGTTACCAATGAAGATTTGGCTGAAAAGGTGGACACCACCGATGAGTGGATTATTTCCCGCACCGGCATTAAACAACGCCATTTCGCTGCGGAAGATGAGTACACCTCAGACCTTGCTTTAAAAGCAGCTAACCGCGCGTTGGAACATGCCGGCATTGACGGCTCTGAAATAGACCTTATCGTTGTCGGCACCACCACACCTGACAGAACTTTTCCGGCTACCGCCGTCCGCATTCAAAAACATTTAGGCTGCCGTTCCGGCGCTGCGTTTGATGTTCAGGCAGTTTGCTCCGGCTTTATCTACGCGCTTTCGATCGTCGACAGCTTGATCCAAACCGGTCAGGCAAAAACAGCGCTGGTTATTGGCGCCGATACATTGTCGCGCCTCCTAAATTGGGAAGACCGCACAACCTGCGTTCTATTTGGCGATGGCGCAGGTGCAGTCGTCGTTAAAGCCGTCGAAGTGGAAGAACAATCACCGGATGAGCCCGGCATACTTTCGACGCATATCCACTCCGATGGTAACTTGGAAGATTTGCTGTATTGCGATGGTGGGGCATCGACGACCCAAACCGCTGGATATATTACGATGGCCGGCAAGGAAGTCTTTCGCCACGCTGTCACTAATTTGGCAGCCGTTGTCACGGAAGCGCTTGCGGCCAATGATCTGACGGACAGCGATATCGACTGGCTGGTGCCACACCAAGCCAACAAACGCATTATCGACAGCACTGCTAAAAAGCTGAAAATGCCGATTGAAAAAGTCATTCTCACCGTCCAGAATCATGCCAATACATCTGCTGCCTCAATCCCGCTTGCCTTGGACCACGGCGTGCGCGAAGGCCTCATTAAAAAAGGTGATCTGCTGTTAATGGAAGCGATGGGCGGCGGCTTGACTTGGGGCGCTGCGTTGGTTCGCTGGTAAAATTAGGGATTACCCGCACGATTTTTACAAAAATGTGTGTTAAATACGCCTTCCATCCCATTGATTTTGAAAACTTTTTGACGTAAGCTTAGTTTCAAATCCGAAATCAAAATAGGGAATGGAAGCCAATGTACAATGAGACAATTACCCGATCTCAATTGAGTGAAGCCGTATATCAGGAAGTCGGTTTATCCCGAAATGAATCGGCTGATCTTTTGGAATCTGTTCTCAATAAAGTTTCGAATACATTGGCCAGTGGCGAATCCGTAAAAATTTCCTCCTTCGGCAGTTTCTCTGTCCGGAGCAAAGGCCAAAGGATTGGACGCAACCCAAAGACCGGCGAGGAGGTTCCGATTTTGCCTCGTAAGGTTTTGGTGTTTCGACCCTCGCAGGTTTTGAAAAGCAAAATAAGTGGCCTTCCTGTGGAACCAGCTGGGCCAGTTGAGCCAGCTAATCCACCCTCCAATACTAGTGAATTCGATTAATCATGGCTCTCGCGACAGAGCAACAGCCGTCAAAGAGACGGCGCAGCGGTAAATCCGCGTCAGCATTTCGTACCATCAGCGAAGTCGCCAAAGAGCTCGACCTCCCGCAACATGTTCTACGATTTTGGGAAAGTAAATTCCCCCAGATAAAGCCGATGAAACGCGGCGGTGGACGGCGCTATTACCGGCCAGAAGATTTAGTGATGCTGCGCCGCATTCGGGATTTATTGTACATTGACGGCTATACCATCAAAGGCGTGCAGAAACTTCTCAAAGAAAACGGCGGCAAGATAGAGGAGGGGGCATCCGCTTCTTCGAATATTGGCTCCCAATCTGCATCGCCTGAAAAAACTGCCGAGTTAAAATCTGTCCTTTCCGAGTTGAAGGAAATTCGAAAACTATTGCCCTGATGCTTTAATGCAGTTGTCGGCGGAGACTCAGCGCATTATATTGCAGCTACATATTTGTCGGAGCGTGGCGCAGCCTGGTAGCGCACTTCGCTGGGGGTGAAGGGGTCGTAGGTTCGAATCCTATCGCTCCGACCAATAAAAGCAAGGGCTTAGCGGGTGTTCGCTAGGCCCTTCGTTTATTTACCTCACCGTATCCCCACTAACACAGCATTTAAATACCCGATTGCCTTGGCAAATATACGGCGTATTCGACGATTACTGAATTCAAAGGGTTCTCTGACTTCACCTAAGTAGGCCAGACCATCAATAAACGGATCAATCATAGGCTCCTCCTTGACGGTTGAGAGAAAACAATACCACTACCCTGGATCATCAAATTCGAGCACCTGCCATGCTCGCAGCTTGCTGTGCTAGGTTGTCAGCTCGCTCGTTACCAGGGTTTCCCATGTGGCTTCTCACCCACTGCCAATCAATGTCGCGACCTTTCGTAGCTACATCTAATAGATAATTTTCTCTGCTTTACCTTTCCGAGTTTGGCTGGGATATTGCGCCAAAATCGAATTAGCTAAATTTGGAAATATTAATGAGCCATACTGAAATTTGTAAACTGGTGGACGTACCGGACAATGACGCCAAAGGCATGGTGGCCGTCGTTGAGGGAAAACAACGTAATATCTTCGTTGCGCGCAAGGGCGATCAGGCTTTTGCCTATCTTAATTGGTGTCCGCACAATCAGGTCCTCATTGATCAAATTCCGAATAAATTCTTCAATGCCGACAAAAGCTACATACAATGCTCCAAACACGGTGCTTTGTTCCAAGTTGAGGATGGATTTTGCGTTGAAGGCCCTTGTGAAGGCGAGAGCTTAAAGTCCCTCACAACGCTCGTCGAGGACGGCGCCATTTATCTCGTAGACTAGAGTTTATCCGCGACCGCGATAGCTCGGAACGCCCTGATCCGGAATCCACAGGTTCTTAGGCGGCTCGCCCGTTTGATAAAAGACATCAATGGGCATTCCGCCGCGTGGGTACCAATATCCGCCAATGCGCAGCCAAACAGGCTTGATCTCATCGGCAATGCGCCGAGCTATCGAAACCGTGCAATCTTCATGAAAAGCACCATGGTTGCGAAAGGAGCCTAAATAGAGCTTTAGCGACTTGCTCTCAACAATCTCGGTATCCGGGACATAATCGATGACAAGATGGGCAAAATCGGGCTGGCCGGTGACAGGGCAAAGCGAGGTGAATTCTGGACAGGTAAAGCGGACCAAATAGGGCTCTTCCTGGCGGGGATTGACGACTTTCTCCAACTTTGCTTCGTCCGGATGGGCGGGCAGGCTGGTATGGGTGCCAAGTTGGTCTAAATCCTCGTAATCAGAAGGTGCCATAGTCTAGTTTTTCCTAAAATCGATCTTATATATCAACTATATATACAAGTTTTCCACTATCGAAACCATTGAAAATAAGAGATAATTCTAGCCATAAAGATCGAATTAGACAAAAAAAAGCCGGCGTTAGCCGGCTGAGTTGTGCTCTTGAGGGAACTTGAGATAAATTCATTGTTCAATGCATTCATCTTAAGTTTGTGTATGATGCCACAATAAATTGGATCGCCCTGTGATCCCCATCACTAAGACCTATTTATTTTGTGTTTATTTTAATTATTGAGGAATTGATGTGAGCGATAGCGATTTAGACGACTACAAACAATTACAAATCTAAAAACGCTTTCTAGGTGAAATAGGGCAAGGCATCCGCCTGGCGAACCGCGAGCTGATCCATAAGAAGATTCCCGGGCTCAATAAAGACACGATTTTGTCCTTTGCCGTTGCCGTAGGTAGATTGCGTGCCGCCTACCTGGAAATGGCGGTAAACATGTCTGTAAGTGAACACGGCGATCCACCTGACCAGGATTATATCGAGGAATTGCACCAAATACGGGCGATGTTCGAGGAGGCTCGGATTGGCTTCGACGCATTGCGGGATGCCATCGAAAAGGGCTATATCGACGTCGAAGACCTCAATTAAAGCAGAAAAATCTACAATAGTTGTTTTACTGCAGTATTTAATAACGATATAGCAATGAATTAAACTTGATCTAAAATCTTGCGACCGGATTCGGTCAGCTTGCACACCAGCCAATCTGGTTTAATCGGATTGTTAAACCAAGGTTCGACCCAGCCTTGTTTCAAGCAGCTGTTAACCGTCCGTGCACTTACCTTCTGACCTTCATCATCGAACAAAGGGAGTTTCCCGCCCGCTTGGGAGAGACCACGTTGGAGCCACTTGAATTGTGCCCCAGTTAGTTTGCCGGTATTATTACCGTCCATAGTTTGCGTCTGCACGTCCACAGCCTGCCCTCCGTTGAACGTTAGCGAAATTTTATTCATTTTAAATCAAAATGCTCAAAAAACCAAATCACTAATTTTCAGAGGCCGTCATTATGTCGACAAAGCTGCTTTACGCCACTGCGGAATCACAAGAGGAAGCAGAAAAAATTGCGACAATTTTGGTCGAAGAACGTCTTGTCGCCTGCGCCAATATCCTCGGACCATCGACATCCATTTATCGGTGGGAAGATAAAGTAACTAAGGAAAATGAGGTTGTCATAATTCTTAAAACAAAGGCTGATTTAGCTGAGCAGGCAATCGCCAGAATTGTCGAATTGCACAGCTATGAATGCCCCGCTGTGGTGGCTTTGGATATTGAAAAAGGCAACCCAAAATTCCTAATGTGGATTAATAAAAACACCTCATAAAACACTATAACTAAATACTTAATTACTACTCATAAGATATTACTTTAAGAGTTTACGTGGACTTTATAGCGATTGATGCCGCGGCTTGAGCGGCGATACCTTCACCTCTTCCGGTAAAGCCTAATTGCTCGGTTGTGGTACCCTTAATGTTTACTTGTTCAGCGGCAATATTAAGAATATCCGCGATGTTTGTTTGCATCTGATCTCGGTGTGGACCAATTTTCGGAAGCTCACAAATGACGGTCAAATCGATATTTTCGATGCGTCCGCCGCGATCCGAAATTTCCTTTCCAGCGCGCGATAAAAAAATGTCAGACGAGACATCTTTCCATTGCGGATCACTCGGCGGAAAAAATAATCCGATGTCGCCGGCACCAACTGCACCCAACAACGCATCGGTAATTGCGTGCATCGCAACGTCGGCATCCGAATGACCTTCGAGAGATTTATCATGCGGTATTTTGACCCCGCACAAAATGACGGAGTCTCCATCTTCAAATTTGTGGACATCAAATCCAGTACCGACACGTGTCATTGATTTTTCTCCGATCGACTCTTTCGACAATAAATTTTCGCCACGCTCCATATCATCCATATTGGTTATTTTAAAATTGTCTTCATTGCCGGGTACAATTGAGACCTCAATTCCGCGGGCTTCAGCAATGGCAGCATCATCGGTTAGAGCTTGACCTAATAACGCCTGATGGGCCGATAATATCTTATTAAAAACAAAGGCTTGTGGGGTTTGGGCGCGCCACAAATTAGCACGATCCACAGTGTCTGTAATCACGTTGTTTTCACTGCGTTTAAGTGTATCAGCGACCGGAATCCCAGGAATTGCGCCGATTTTTCCGCCGTCTAGCTCGCCGAGTAACAGGTCAATTGTCGCGTGATCAACAAAAGGGCGCACAGAATCATGGATGAGCACATATTTAGGCGCTAATCCAGCCAGGCTTTCCAAACCAAAACGCACGGAATCCTGTCGTTCTGCACCGCCAAATACCGGCGGCAAAAGGTCCATTCCTTCGATTGAGTCGGCATAAAGCGCCTGATCATCCGGATGGATGACGACGAGAATCTCGGATACACGTCGGTGCGATTCTAGCGATTCAATCGAGCGAGCGAGGAGGGATTGTCCGCCTAAAGCCAAGTATTGCTTGGGTATTTCGCCGCCAAAACGATGCCCGCGCCCCGCAGAAACAACCAATGCCACACAATCAACGTCGCTATCTTGCGTGTTATCTTCCTGAGAATTCATCGTTTTTGTTTGTCCAACGTCATTTAGGCTAATATCAATAGGTTTAACGTGTTCGATAAAGTGAATATCGGTAAAACTGAAACCAAGCTAGAATAGAATCCAAAATTTGCAAGTAATTTACGATTGGTTATAACGGGTTATGGAATTAACGATACTTAAAGTGACTGCGCTTCTTGCCTTGGTGCCGGCCTCGTTGCTGACGTTTCGGCGGGTACCTCAGCGCGATATTGTCTATTGGTCTACGCTCGCAGTCGCATTATGCGGCACTTTGGCTTGGGTTTGGGTACGTCAATCAGCAGGCTGGCAAACCGGTTTATCAACGGCGCTTTGGCTGACGGTAGTTTCTTGTCTCATACTCTACACCGGCATCGCCTATTTTTCCGAGGACGGTTGGCGTTTAACGGCCATTTTGCTGCCATATCTCCTGATTATTGGTGTTCTTGCGACAATTTGGAGCCAAGTTCCAGAAAAGACTTTGGTCGGTAATGCGCCGCTCGCCTGGATCGGTACTCATATTGCGGTTTCTGTCGCAACTTACGCCTTAATTACTTTGGCCGCCGTTGCTGCGCTTGCAGCAACGTTGCAGGAACGCGCCATTAAATCCAAGAAAAGGACGCGGTTATCACGCCTTTTACCCTCCATTGCCGGAAGTGAAGGGCTTTTAGTGCGGCTTTTGGTTGCGAGTGAGATTATTTTGGCGATCGGACTGATTACGGGGATGGCGACGCTCTACACAACAACCGGCCAATTTTTGACGTTTGATCACAAAACCACGCTCACTTTGATCGTCTTTGTCATCGTTGGTGTTATCCTTTTTGTCCATTTTAGGACAGGCATTAGAGGACGTGCGGCAACTCGAATTGTCTTATTGGCCTATTTGCTGTTAACCCTCGGCTATCCCGGCGTAAAGTTTGTGACCGATATTCTGCTCTCTTAATGAGCAGAATTATCAGAATCCCCTGCATTTAACATTGCTTTTCAACTTATTTTGCCTAATAAGTATGCAAAATTTTGGGAGTAGTCGTATGCCTATTAAAATTGGTCCCATAGAGCTCGAAAATAACGTGATATTAGCCCCGATGTCGGGTGTCTCTGACATGCCGTATCGCAGGCTGGCTAAGCGTTATGGCGCCGGATTGGTAATTTCTGAGATGATCGCCAGCCAGGCGATGATATACGCCAATCGTAAAACCATGAAAATGGCCAGCAATTGCGCTGAAGAGTTTCCAATGGCTGTGCAATTGGCCGGCTGTCAACCAGAGCTCATGGCCGAAGCCGCGCGCCTGAATGCGGATCGAGGCGCTGCACTCATCGACATCAATATGGGCTGTCCGGTTAAAAAAGTAACCAACGGGCATGCCGGTTCCGCGCTCATGCGAGATGAAAAGCTGGCGGGTAGAATTATCGAGGCCGTTGTTAAAGCCGTTGATTTACCGGTGACGCTAAAAATGCGGACAGGCTGGGATGACGACAGTCGCAACGCGCCGAGCCTCGCTAAAATTGCGGAAGATGCAGGCATTCAGATGCTCACTGTGCACGGTCGAACGCGCTGCCAGCTCTATAACGGCAAAGCAGATTGGCGATTTATCCGCAAAGTTAAACAAGCCGTGTCCATTCCGGTTATCGGAAATGGTGATGTTATCGAAGTTGAAGATGCGGCAGCGTTGCTGGAGCAGTCCGGCGCTGATGGCGTCATGGTCGGGCGCGGAACTTATGGGCGGCCGTGGTTCATCGGACAAGTAGATCACTATCTTAAAACTGGAGAGCATTTGCTCGATCCGGAAATCTCAGAGCAATATGAGATTGTGCAAGGCCATTATGATGAACTGCTCACGCATTATGGCGAGGAGCGGGGACTTCGAATCGCTCGCAAGCATATTGGCTGGTACAGCAAGGGACTGCCAGGATCGGCTGAATTCAGGGGATTATTTAACAATATAGATTCCGTTGATAGGGCCAAGGCCGCCCTCGAAAATTTCTATCTTCCTTTGTTCACCCAACAGGCCGCTTAAAAGAGACATTATAATGCCCCTCAATGGAGAAGTTCTCGACGTCAACACTGAGAACGTTTTAAACGCTCTTGATTCGACCGTTGTCGTTATCGATGACGGCGGAAATATTGCCTATTTAAACAGCGCCGGCGAGCAATTTTTCGGCGGCAGCCTGGTTCAATTACGGGGTCATCCCATCGGTGATCTGCTGCCCTCAGACAGCCCCTTGCTGACACTCGTTCGCCAAGTTCAAAACACCGGAAGCGGTGTTTCAGATTATGGGTTAACTCTGGATACACCACGCATCGCCAAGCAACTCGTCAATGTTCAAGTGACGCCACTTGTTGATAATCCAGGTTTTGCCATATTGAGTATATTTGAGCGATCTATTGCCGATAAAATCGACCGTCAGCTCACGCACCGCAATGCCGCCCGTTCAATAACGGCAATGGCAGCAATGCTTGCCCATGAAGTTAAAAACCCGCTTTCCGGTATTCGCGGTGCAGCGCAGCTTTTGGAGCAGGGCGTTAATGCCGAAGACCAGCAACTCACGCGTTTGATCTGTGATGAAACTGATAGAATCTGTGCGCTCGTCGATAGAATGGAAGTGTTTTCTGATCAGCGTCCCTTGGAACGTTCGCCGGTAAATGCGCACAAAGTTTTGGAAAGAGTGCGCCAAATTGCGCAAAACGGCTTTGCCCGCTCGATAAGAATTTCTGAAAGCTATGATCCTTCCTTGCCGCATATTGATGGCAATCATGACCAGCTGGTCCAAATTTTCTTAAATTTGGTAAAAAATGCCGCCGAAGCAGTTGACCCATCCAACGGCGAAATAGTCTTGAAAACAGCTTATCAGCATAGTGTGCGTTTCGCCGTTCCCGGCAGTAATTCTCGGACTCATTTGCCACTGGTCATTAGCGTTCAGGATAATGGCGACGGCATACCGGCCGATCTCCAGGATCATTTGTTCGAAGCCTTTGTCACCTCGAAGCCCAAAGGATCAGGGCTCGGCCTGGCATTGGTTGCCAAGATGATCGATGACCACGGCGGCGTTATCGAGTTTGACAGTCAGCCTGGGAAAACAATTTTTCGCGTCATTCTTCCGATGTCGACTGAAGTACCGGAATAGGCATGAGCTATAAATTTGGGAGTAGAGTTTTTGACTAACGCAACAATATTGATCGCTGATGATGATGCCGCCATTCGGACGGTTCTCAATCAGGCTTTGGGCCGCGCGGGCTACGATGTACGGACCACCAGTAATGCAGCAACATTGTGGAAATGGGTGAGCGACGGCGAAGGAAATCTCGTTATCACGGATGTCGTCATGCCCGATGAAAATGGCCTAGATCTGTTGCCGCGCATCAAAAAAATTCGCCCTGAACTCAAAGTGATCGTTATGAGTGCCCAAAATACATTAATGACGGCGGTCAATGCGACACAGCGGGGCGCTTTTGAATATCTGCCAAAACCATTTGATTTAAACGAACTGGTCAACGTTGTAGAGCGTGCTCTCCAAGCTGCCCAGAGCACCTCCGGTCGGGCGAGGCCAGAGGATGATAATGGCGAAATTCTGCCTTTAATTGGGCGTTCCGCTGCCATGCAAGAAGTCTACCGGACTCTGGCACGTTTGATGGCAACTGATTTGACCGTTTTGATCACCGGCGATTCAGGCACGGGTAAAGAACTGGCCGCCAGGGCACTACATGATTACGGAACTCGTAAAAACTTCTCCTTTGTCGCTATCAATATGGCTGCCATTCCGCGTGAATTAATTGAAAGCGAATTATTTGGCCACGAAAAAGGCTCGTTCACCGGTGCCACCAGCCGCTCAATGGGGCGCTTTCAACAGGCCGAAGGCGGGACTTTATTTCTTGATGAAATTGGAGATATGCCGGCGGAATCTCAGACCCGGCTACTTCGTGTGTTGCAAGAAGGTGAATATACATCGGTTGGCGGCAAAACACCGATTAGAAGTGATGTTCGGATTGTTGCCGCAACGCACCACGATTTAACCCAGCTGATCCGCCAAGGCTTGTTTCGCGAAGACCTATATTATCGTTTGAATGTCGTACCGATCCGCATGCCGCCTTTGCGTGAACGCCGCGACGACATACCGGAACTCGTGAAACACTTTCTGGCGCAATCCGCAGAAGAAGGTCTGCCTTGGAAAATTGTAGACCCTCAGGCTATGGAAAGATTGCAAGCCTATCACTGGCCCGGAAATGTGCGTGAGCTTGAAAACGTCGTCCGGCGTTTGGCGGCACTTTATTCACAAGAAACAATTGGAATTGAAGTCATTGAGGCTGAACTTTCTGAAGCGTCTCCTGCGATTAGCGAAGAGCGGAAAAGTGATGGCATTGGGGAAGCGGTTGAGAGTCACCTGAAAGATTATTTTTCTGCCCACGGCGCGGAATTGCCACCGTCCGGACTTTACGACCGAATATTGAAAGAGGTGGAACGTCCATTGATAGCGCTAACCTTGGGGGCGACACGAGGAAATCAGCTGAAAGCCGCAGATTTATTGGGCTTAAACCGCAATACATTGCGCAAGAAAATCCGTGAGTTAAATATACCAATAACCAGAACGCCTAAATAGGTTATTAGGGTTCGATGTTGTAAAATGCGAAATGGGTCATCTAAGGAATTGAGCCGGATGAGCGAACAAACAGCCAATATTGGGACGAATGGTGGATTCCAAGCGGTACGCGGCTTGGTGAAACGCCTTCGTGTGACCAGAATTTTGGCTGTTATCGTCGCGGTTGCGCTTGGCGTTTCCGGCCTTGCCACAATCGCCGTTTTGGCAGACTTCTCGCCTCTCGATTCAAACCTCACGACTGTCATTGCGTTACTCAACCTTGATTTGATTTTGGCTCTCTCCTTGGGCGCTATATTAGCCCGCCGTTTGGTGCGTGCGTGGATTACCAAAAAATATGGCTCCGCCGGCTCCCGTCTACACATTAAAATGGTCGTCTCTTTTGGTCTTGTCGCCATTATCCCGGCGCTACTCGTAGTCGCATTTTTAGGATTGTTTCTTAATTTTGGAATGGAGACCTGGTTTAGCGAACGCGTCAGAACCGCTGTAAATGCGTCCAGCGTGGTGGCACAATCCTATTTACGAGAGCACCAGCAAAACATTCGTGGCATTGCACTCGCCATGGCAAATGACCTAAACCGCGCCGCGCCGAGATTACGTCAAAACCCGAGACTTTTTGCCAATGTTGTCTCAACGCTTTCCGACGTGCGGGATTTGTCAGAAGCCGTCGTCGTTAATAGTAGTGGCGCGACGTTAGCGCGTTCAAGATTGAGTTTCTCTCTCGGCTTTAATTTCTCCTCTGATGATTTGCTGAGGGGCGTGTTAAACAGCCGCCCAGGAGAAGTGTTTATTATAAAGAATCGTAACGAAAACACGGTCCGCGCCGGTGTGAAGCTCGAAGCATTTGTTGATTCATATCTGTTGGTCGGAAAGTTTGTCGATGCGCAAGTTTTGGAACATATTTCACAAACGACAGGGGCCGCTAACCAATATGCGCTGCTCGAAAAAAATCGCGATAGTTTACAAATCAAATTCCTTTTCGTTTTTGCGCTCGTCGCATTCTTGTTGGTGCTGGCGGCGATTTGGATTGGCTGGACGATAGCTTCGACAATCTCAACACCGATTGGAGAATTGATTGATGCAGCCGATCAAGTACGGCAGGGCAATTTATCGGCCCGCGTGAATATTGAAAGAACGAAGGATCGAGATGAAGTTGGAAAGCTCAGCCGTTCCTTCAACCGAATGACGGAGCAGCTTGAAAGCCAACAGCAGGGCTTGATCGAAGCAAACAGACAATTGGACGAACGCCGCCGCTTTACGGAAGTGGTGTTGTCCGGCGTTTCAGCAGGCGTCATTGGTTTAGACCGAGAAGGGCGCATTCATCTACCAAATCGCTCAGCTTCAGAACTTCTATCAACCGATTTGGAGCTGCACAACGAAGAACCCCTCGGACAGTGCATACCTGAAATGGCAGGATTGCTGGACCAGGTGAAATCCAATCCAAATCGCACTGCACAAGGTGAAATAAAGATTTCGCGCGATGGCCGTCTGCGCACCTTGATTGTTTCGGTCGCTGCTGAAAAAATTGCCCAGGAAATCATCGGTTACGTAGTGACTTTTGACGACGTCTCTGAATTGTTATCAGCTCAACGCAAGGCCGCATGGGCAGATGTAGCGCGCCGTATTGCGCATGAAATCAAAAACCCACTGACGCCCATACAGCTTTCCGCTGAACGGTTAAGACGTAAATACCAAGATGAAATTACGTCAGATAAAGAGACCTTCTTTATGTGCACAGATACCATTGTGCGCCAAGTTGAAGATATCGGACGTATGGTCGATGAGTTTTCTTCCTTCGCCCGCATGCCCCAACCAGAGCTTAAAGAAGTTAATCTCAGCGAGCTTTGCAAGCAAAGTATATTCCTGGAAAAAAATCGTTTCCCCGGCATCAATTACGAGATGATAACGCCGGATGAGCCCGTCATGCTGACTTGTGATCGCCAGCAAATCAGCCGTTCTTTAACGAATATTTTGAAAAATGCAGCTGAATCTATTACTGCTGAAACAGATGAAAAAAATAACGTCACTGGTCGCATCAATTTAATACTTGATGACAAAGAAAACCAAATTGAAGTTAGCATTATGGATACTGGTAAAGGCTTCCAAGAAGAATTACTCGACAGAATTACAGAACCTTATGTCACAACCCGTGATCGCGGCGCTGGATTGGGACTAGCAATTGCGACAAAAATAATGGAAGATCATGACGGTGAGATTCTACTTCGTAATCTCGATGGCGGTGGGGCTAAAGTCACTTTGGTTTTTAGAAAATCTTAAAAATAATTCTATTCTGATCGAAACGAATAGCGAGATTTCTAATCTAATGCATATTCAAACGAGTTTTAATTAAATTCATGGCGCATGATATTTTAATCGTCGATGATCAGGCTGACATCCGCATGCTGGCAGCGGGCATCCTTGAAGATGAAGGGCATCAGACGCGCGAGGCACATGACCGCTCATCCGCATTGGCGTCAATTGAATCGCGACGCCCAAATCTTGTGTTGCTCGATATTTGGCTCGAAAGCCCGCTCGAAGGCATGGAAATATTGGAAACCATTTGCACGGTTCATCCAAGCGTGCCGGTGGTGATGATGAGTGGCCATGGCAATATCGAAACGGCTGTATCCGCCATCAACATTGGCGCTTTTGATTTTATTGAAAAACCGTTCACCTCTGATCGTTTGATTCTCGTCGTCAGCCGAGCAATTGAGAATGCCCAGCTCAAACGCGAAAACGCCGAGCTTAGAGAAAGAGCAGGCGGCGAGGTTGATCTCATCGGAGGTTCGACCGTTATTAGCCAATTACGTCAGTCCATTGAACGCGTCGCAAGCGCCAACAGCCGGGTTTTAATCACCGGCCCTGCGGGGTCTGGCAAAGATGTCATCGCTCATTTGCTCCACAAGAACTCAACCAGAAACAGTGGTCCGTTTATTTCACTTAATTGCGCCACCATGCATCCCGATAATTTTGAAATCAGCTTGTTTGGTGTTGAAACATCAAGCGATGGTCGAGGACCCCGTGAAATCGGAACCTTTGAACAAGCCCACAACGGCACACTCTTTCTTGATGAAGTGGCCGACATGCCACTTGAAACACAGGGCAAAATTGTCCGCGTTTTGCAGGAGCAAACCTTTCAGCGCGTAGGCGGTGCAACCCGTATAGACGTTGATGTACGTGTGATTGCAGCCTCTACTAAAGATTTATCGGTTGAAATGAGTAATGGACGTTTCCGCGAAGATTTATTTTATCGCCTAAGTGTCGTACCCATCGAAATTCCGCCGCTACGTGATTACCGAGAAGACATTCCGGCGCTCGCCAAATACTTCATGAATCAAATGTCGAGTGTAACAGGCAGGCCGGCGCGCATTTTCTCTGAAGATGCCATAGCGACTTTGCAAGCTTATGCCTGGCCGGGAAATGTTCGAGAATTACGAAACGTTGTTGAGCGCGTCCTGATCATGGCACCCGGTGACGAATCTGAACCCATTCGATCAGATATGATTCCAACTGAAATAGGTTCGGCTGGTGGTGAGTCTCAGAGCGGGTTGGATAGTACCGAATTCATGGGATTACCGCTTCGTGAGGCGCGTGCGATATTTGAACGCGAATATCTTGAAGCCCAGATAAGCCGATTTGGCGGGAATATCTCCAAAACCGCTTCTTTCATTGGAATGGAGCGTTCTGCGCTTCATCGAAAACTTAAATCTCTTGGCTTCCAGTCAGATGATAGAGCCAGAGCGGCAAACGATTAGCTCTACTACCTATTGATTTTCCTTCATTTTTTCACATTTTTAGTATATTGAGCGGGTTATGAAAGTAATTATTTGTGGCGCGGGGCAGGTTGGCTTCAACATTGCACGCTATTTGGCACAGGAAGACAACGAAGTCACTGTTGTTGATCAGTCGGCTGAATTGACGCGTAAAATCAGCGATACCTTGGACGTGAAAGCAATAAACGGCTTTGCGTCCCATCCGAATGTGCTGGCGCAAGCGGGCGCCGCGGATGCGGATATGCTGATAGCAGTGACCCAGGCAGATGAAGTGAACATGGTGGCCTGTCAGGTCGCCCATTCACTTTTCGACGTCACCATGAAAATCGCGCGCATCCGCCAGCAAGGATATCTCGAAGACAAATGGGCTAACTTATATTCCCGCGATCACATGCCGATTGATGTCGTGATTTCGCCAGAACTAGAGGTTGCCCGTGCGGTTGCCCGCCGTCTTCGTGTGCCGGGTGCTTTCGACATGATCTCTCTGGTCGATGATAAAGTCAAAATGACCGGCGTTCGCTGCGGCGAAGATTGCCCTGTTGTGAATACACCGCTTCGTCAACTCACTCAGCTATTTCCAGATCTTAATGTGGTGATTGTCGGAATTGTACGCGACAACACGCCAATCATACCAAAAGCAGATGATCACATGCTTCCCGGCGATGAAGTTTATTTCGTTGTTGATAGCAATCATATCGAGCGCGCCATGGCGGCATTTGGCCATGAAGAAACCGAAGCCCGCCGCATGGTTATATTTGGCGGTGGTAACATCGGCGAATTTCTAGCCAGCGAAATCGAAACCAATCATCCATCGGTAAATTTAAAAGTCATCGAGAGTGATAAAAAGCGCGCCGAACATGTGGCCAGATCATTAAAACGCTCAGTTGTCCTTCAAGGCTCGGTTCTCGATACTGAAATCCTTGAAGAAGCAAACGTTGCTTCAGCTGAAGCCGTTGTCGCCGTTACTAATGACGATGAAACAAATATCTTGTCGTCGTTACTGGCTAAGCGCATGGGTAGCCGGCGCGCCATCACGCTCATCAACAGCGAAACCTACCTGCCGCTAACACCATCGCTTGGCATAGATGTCGTCGTTAGCCCTCGCAATATTACAGTTTCAACTATTCTCCAGCACGTCCGAAAAGGACGCATTCATTCTGTGCACACGATCCGCGACGGATTTGGTGAGATTATCGAAGCAGAAGCCATGGAGACCTCCAGCCTGGTCGGTGTTCCTCTTAAAGAGACCGATCTGCCGGACAATGTATTGGTTGGCGCGATTGTGCGGGATGGTGAAGTTATCACGCCTCGAAGCGATACGGTTGTTCAAGTCAATGACCGGGTTGTGCTTTTTGCCGCTGCGGAATCTGTCCGTGAAGTCGAAAAAATGTTTTCTGTTCGCCTCGAATATTTCTAGAAGATCACCATGCCAAGAATTGCTTATGTTAATGGACGCTATCTGCCGCATAATCGGGCCGGCGTTCATATTGAAGATCGCGGCTTTCAATTTGCCGATGGCGTTTACGAAGTCATTGCCATCAGTGAAGGCAATCTGGTTGATATTGAACCTCACTTGGAACGTTTGAATAGATCACTCGGCGAGCTAAATATTCCATGGCCGGTGTCACGGCGCGCATTTGGCTTTATTTTACGCGAGGTGATTAGTCGCAACCGGGT
>Ga0209554_1001274_pt1 | contig 19347 bp, 20 predicted proteins | sample MarorgKNORR_S2LV_5_FD_188221 | JGI IMG/M metagenome (GOLD analysis project Ga0209554, IMG submission 188221) | Marine microbial communities from the Southern Atlantic Ocean, analyzing organic carbon cycling - Bottom_A/KNORR_S2/LV (SPAdes) (version 2) | ecosystem: Environmental > Aquatic > Marine...
TATTTTCAATGCTTGTAGTGAACTGAAGCTGGGACCAGGGGTAATCTGAATTCTGCTCTTCAATAGAGAGTACTGATGGTATCTCGAGTGAGGTGAGCTTGTTAAAGGAAATACTGGTATGCCTTGTTGTCGGTTTCGTTTTTATAGTAATAGCCGAGCTCGTCGAATCGGGCCTCGAGCTCTGCGACATTATCGGCCTGAAGACCAATCAGCACTCTACCAAAGTCGGCGCCATGGTTACGGTAATGAAACAGAGAAATATTCCACTTGGTTTTTATTTTTTTTAAAAAATTCAATAACGCGCCAGGTCTTTCAGGAAACTCAAAACGATAGATAACCTCGTTTTCTAAATTGGCGTGACCACCGACCATGTAACGGATATGGGTCTTTGCCATCGAGTTGTCGCTCATATCAAGGACTTCGAAGGATTTTCTGAGTTTTTCGATTAATGCCTGTTTTTCGCCGTCTCCGCTGGAAATCTCGACACCGACAAATATATGAGCCTTATCGTTTGGAGAGTAGCGGTAATTGAACTCGGTCACGGAATGGTTGTCGAGCAACTCACAGAACCTCAAAAAGCTGCCAGGCTCTTCAGGGATAGTGACCGCCATAATAGCCTCGGTGAGCTCTCCCAGGTCTGCCCTTTCTGCGATATATCTGAGGCGATCAAAGTTGACGTTTGCGCCTGAAACCACAGAGACAATGTTTTTACCCTTTAACTCATGATCGAGGATGTATTTTTTGACTCCAGCGGTCGCAAGAGCCCCTGCAGGTTCAGAGACCGCACGCACATCCTCATAGATGTCCTTTATGGCTGCACACATTTCGTCATTACTCACCAAAACGACATCGTCAACACACTGTTTTGCAATCTCAAAAGGCAACTCACCGATCTGTTTCACGGCGACGCCATCGGCGAACCTACCGACATCTTCAAGTACCACTCTCTCGTTACCCTCAAGTGAATTGTGAAGTGTCGCTGAATCCATTGGCTCTACCCCGATAACCTTGACTTTAGGCGCATAGTGCTTAATATAGCTCGCGATCCCAGAAATCAGCCCACCGCCGCCGACAGGGACAAAAACCAAATCGACATCTTCTAGTTGAGAGAGAATTTCTTTGGCTACCGTAGCCTGGCCAGCAATAACGTCGATGTCGTCATAGGGATGGATGAAGTTCAAGTCTTGCTCAGAACATAGCTTTTTTGCATGCTGAAAAGCGTCATCATAGACATCGCCATGCAAGATCACCTCAGCGCCTAGTTGTTGAACAGCCTGCACCTTAATTTTAGGGGTACTACTTGGCATCACAATAACTGCCCTGATTTTTAATTTTTTTGCCGACAAGGCAACGCCCTGAGCGTGGTTTCCAGCTGAAGAAGCGACAACACCTTTGATTTTTTGCACATCGCTCAGTGAACTCATTTTTTGGTAGGCACCCCTGAGCTTGAAGGAATGGATACTCTGTTCGTCCTCTCTCTTTAAATAGATCTGGTTACCGAAGCGTTCACTTATCTGCACAGCAATTGACAGTGGCGTTACCTTGGCAACGTCATATACAGCACTGTTATCAGCCAGACTAACGATCTTGTTCATAAATCTCCTTTAGGTAACCTACACTGACAAATGAATGATTTGTCGGGCTACCTTTAATGATTTCAAAGGGTTGATTTTCATCTCCCAGATGGTCAAGCACAACCAATGCCCCTTCAAAAAAAAATTTCTTATTATACTCACTAAGCGTAACCACTGTCTTAAGTCCTGCCGAGGTTGCCGAGGCAAAACCAATCTGAGAGTCCTCGAATGCAATACATTCATGACAACTTAAGCGCATTTTATCGATAACATATCGATAAATGTCGGCGGCCGGCTTTTTACTCTTTACGACATCACCAGCACCAATTACTTCGAACTTATCAAGGGCAGACTCTCCGAGCGTACTGGTCATCAGTGCTTCAACGTTTTTTAGCGAGGTCGTGGTTGCAATGCCGAGCCTAAGACCGCCATCGATTGCCTCCTCAATGAGTCTATCCACACCAATCCTTAATGAGACCTCACCGTTAGCGACATGGTTAACAAAGATCTCAGTTTTCTTGTTGTGTATGTCAGCGATATCGTTGACACTGAGATTCCTCTCCAGGTTTGGGTTGTAGTGGCTGATGTAATGAGCCAACCTTTCTTTGCCGCCACTAACATTAAGCAAATCACTGTATAGTTCGCTGTCCCAGTGCCAGTCCAGCTCAAAGAGCTTAAAGGTCTCATTGAAGGCCCTCAGGTGACCGTCATGCTCGGTATTAGCTAGAGTGCCGTCCATATCAAATATTAACGCTTTGAGTGACATATTTATGTAGCAACCAAAATATAAAGATTAAAAAAACATTGCTATTTTAGTCAATTTTTGGTAAAAACTACTTTTTTTTTGTAAACTTTCGAGAATGACAGAACCAAACTTTAATGAGATACCTGCTTACATTTCTAAAAAAGGTGAAGCTTTTATGTCAAAAGGCCAGCTCAAGCACTTTATTTACAAACTAAACGTTTGGCGTGATCAGTTAGTTTATGAAGCAGAAAATACCATCAACCATATCCAGGAAGACTCAGCTCCTGTCGCTGACATTAATGACAGAGCCACTATAGAGGAAGAGTTTGCCATCGAGTTGAGGACTAGGGATCGTGAAAGAAAGCTTATCAACAAGATCGATAAGACGCTCCACACAATTGACATTGGGGAATATGGTTATTGCAAAACTTGCGGTATCGAGATTACACTGAAGAGGCTTGAGGCACGCCCGACAGCTGACCAGTGTATCGACTGTAAGATCATTGCAGAGAAAAAAGAAATCTAAAACCTAACCCTCAGAAGTGTTGGTACGACTTTCTAGGACCATCAAAGCCCTCGATCTGCAATCCCAATGATTTAGTTACAACACCAATTCTGGTAATGTTGACATTGCAAGACTCAGAGAGCTTTTTTAAAGCCTCTTCTTTATCTTCAGGGACAGTAAAACATAACTCATAATCATCACCGCCACAAAGCGGGATAGACCAGTCATTGGTATCTTTGATGTGACCAAGTAGTGCCTCACTGATGGGTATTTTTTCAACTTCAATAACAGCACCCACTGAAGACGTTTTAAGAATGTGAGACAGGTCCTGTTCAAGACCATCGGAGATATCTATACAGGCGCTGGCTTGGTTCTTGAGTGCCAAGCCTAGCTCCACTCTGGGTGTCGGACAGTTGAGTCTTTTCAGCTCCTGATTGCTCGGTATAAGGCCATTACTGAGCTTCCAAAAACAAAATCCTGCATCGCCAATCGTACCGGAAACATAGACGCCGTCACCTGGTCGAGCACCTGAACGCGTCAATGCCTTTGAGTTCTCAACCATACCGAACATAGTGATGGTGATGTTGAGTGCACCCCTAGTCGTGTCACCACCAATTAAGCTCACCTGATAGTGCCCTGACAACTGTCTTAGTGAATCGGAAAACTCTTGCAACCAAGACTTATCTATTTTGGGTAGTGCAATCGCTAAGGTGTAGTACTTGGCCTTAGCCCCCATTGCAGCAATATCACTCAAGTTAACAGCTATGGATTTGTGGGCAATGTCTTTTGCTGAAGTGCTTGCACTAAAGTGAACGCCTTCGACTAGAGTGTCGGTCGTGGTTACCAGTTGATAGCCCTGCTCCAGGCTAAAGAGTGCAGCATCATCGCCCACACCTAATGTGACACTGGGATCTTTAATAGGCCAAGTGAAGTAGTCGCGGATTAGATCAAACTCGTTCATAAGTACATTTAGCGGTTGAAGGAGGTTTTAAGTTAATTTTCATTGAGCCCTTTTATATGCGCTTTGGTGCATTCTGAGAGTGCCAATAAGTCGTAGCCCCCTTCAAGAAAAGATATGACTCTGCCATCACAGTGCAGGTTTGCAACCTCTACAATACTTTTTGTTAACGTGTAGTAGTCTTCAGATTCCAGGTTAATATTTGCCAACGGGTCCCTCTTGTGTGCATCAAAGCCGGCAGAGAGTAGGATTACTTCGGGTTTAAATTTGTCAATGTTTTCTAGAATCTTTTCCTCGAATATGTTTAAAAACTCATCACTACTGGTGCCAGATCGGATTGGTGCATTAAAGATATTACCTACTCCAGTTTCCTTTTCTGAGCCCGTCCCTGGAAACAATGGGTACTCGTGTATTGAGCCATACGCAACACTATTGTCTCTATAAAAAATTTCCTGTGTGCCGTTGCCATGGTGGACATCAAAGTCAATTATTGCAACCTTTCCAAGTTGATATTGGTTTTGTAAATATCTGGCAGAGACTGCAACATTGTTAACAAAACAGAAACCGTTCACTCTGATAGTCTCAGCGTGATGACCTGGTGGCCGAACGGCACAAAATATTCTTTTTTCGTTGCTATTGATTAAATCATCTGCAGCTGCAATTCCTGCTCCACAGGATCTCAATATTGCTTCCTTGCTGTGCTCACATAGGAATGTATCGGCATATGGCTCTTTCTCAACGCCTACAAGACCGGTACTCGGAATCATCGAAAAAATGTTATTAAGATGTGACTGTGGATGAACCAGATTAATCGTTTCATGTGCCACCAATGGCGCCTCTTTGATGACTATATCAGGACTATCCAGCTCCTTAACTGACTCAAGAACAGTTTCTAAGCGCTCTTTTCTTTCTGGGTGATTTGGACCATTATCTTTGGCTAGACAGTCTGAATGCGAATAAACAATTATTTTTTCCACTCACTCACCATGGATTTGATTGATAAATTTCAAGAGTTGTTTTTTTAATGTATTTTAAAGAAACACTGGACTGTCATGAAACTCTTAGACCAGAACTTTACACACAAAAAAACCTACATGTAGGCGTTCTCTTTGTTGGAGTGATCGGTTGCGTCTAGTATTGCGACAATCTCTGGGTAGAGTTCCTTGAGTTGAGTTTCTACACCCGATTTTAGGGTTAAATCAACAGAACTACAACCTTGGCAGCCGCCACCAAAGTTGAGAACCACTTCGTTCTTTTTAGTAATCTCTACTAATTCAACGAAGCCTCCATGAGATGCCAGATTAGGGTTAATTTCAGTGACTATTGTAAACGATACTTTCTCTTCAAGTGGAGCATCATCTTTAGGAGCCTCTCCCTTAGCGTTCGGTGCAGTAATGGTGAGCTTTTTGGTCGCACCATCTATTTTTATCGCAACCTTGGAGTCCTTCAAGTATTCATTATTTGAGTCATCAATATAGGCACTAAAACCCTTGTAAGGGTACTCATTGTAGCTTTCAGGCAGCTCATTGCAGATACAAAAATTAAATGTCACTGCGGCAACAGGGGTTCCTGCTTTTTCAACGTCCACTTTCAAGCCTAGGTCTTTTTCATCCTGCTGCTCAAAAAGTTCAGCAACATAAATCTCTGCATCTTCTGTAATACTAAACATGTGACCTCCTGAATACAATATTGTCGATTAGTCGAGTTTCTCTCAACCTCACAGCAGATATTATAATAATTTTACTAGAAGATGTCGTGATTTGTGTAAGGTTATTTGCATTTAGAACTTCAATATATTCAACATCAAAAACAGCACCTAAAGCATCTTCAGCTTGCTCAGTGGCACTTGGTATGTCAGTACCATTTTGTATTGATGCTTTTGTGGCGACAAGTTGTTGATAAAAAAGAGATGCATTGGCTCTATCTTCAGAGCTCAAGTAATTGTTTCTGGTACTCATCGCTAAGCCATCTGACTCTCTCACAGTTGGAACAGAAACAATAGTTGTTTTTATGCCTTGTCTTTCAACTAGAGAGTTAATGATCAGCAATTGTTGGTAATCTTTTTCCCCAAACACAGCATAATCAGGTTTGACAATGTCAAACAACCTAGCCACTACCTGAGCAACTCCATTGAAGTGTATTGGTCGAGAGATGCCGCACAGTATTTTACCCATTTCGCCGACATCGTAGTCTTGTGAACTGCCATCTGGATAGACTTCATTATCCAAGGGAACAAACATCGTGTCTACTTTTATCGCTTCAAGAAGTATCTTGTCCTCCAACAGAGTTTTTGGGTAAGCTTCAAAGTCCTCATTTTCGGCGAACTGGGTTGGGTTCACAAAGACACTAGCCACAACCATATCAGAGCACTCTTTTGCCTTGTCGATAAGTTTTAGGTGTCCCTCATGCAGACCACCCATTGTTGGTACTAGAGCTATACTTCGACCATCTTCACGACAACTATTTAAGTACTCTTCAAGAGGGCCTATTTGCTCAAATATATGCATCAATAGCTCTCGCTAGTTGACGGGAATGTTCCTGCTTTGACTTCCTTGACGAAGGCGCTGATTGCCAAAGGAATCGTACCTTCAGTGCTCACAAAATTACGCACAAAACGAGGTAATTTTCCTTGAGTAATGCCGAGCATGTCATAGCAAACCAGAACCTGACCGTCACAGTCCTTGCCTGCCCCGATTCCAATCGTTGGAATGTTAAGTTTTGAGCTAACTTCTTTCGCTAAGGCACTTGGTATACACTCCAGAACAAGTGAACTAATACCTAAAGACTCAAGTAACAGAGCATCACTCAAAATTAACTCAGCTGAGTTCTCGTCCTTGCCTTGTATTTTGTATTCACTTGATTCGGTCACCTTCTGCGGCTGGAGCCCTAAATGTCCACAAACGTTAATATTATTTGAAGATAAAACACGGAACGCCTCTTCGTGTTCTTGGCCACCTTCAATTTTGACCATATCTGCACCTGCATTGACTAAGTTTTGAGCATTTGTTAATGCCGACTCGCTGCTCTCATAACTCTGAAAAGGCATATCAGCAATCACGAGTGCTTGTTGGCAGGAATTTGCCACAATCTCAGTGTGATATAGCATATCCTGCATAGTAACTGAGCGTGTATTCTTGTAACCTTGAATTACCATACCAAGAGAGTCACCGATCAGAGCGACGTCCACTCCACAAGCATCAATTAGTTTCGCTATTGAGGCGTCGTAAGCGGTCAGGCAAGTAATCTTTTCACCTTTTTCTTTGTATAAATTTAAATCAGAATGTTTCATAATCCATCATGGTTGCCATTCATCACCTTTATATTTTTTAGTAGCAAGATCTATTAAGCCTAATTTAAGAAATTTTTCTTTTTTAGCCATATTTTTCAACATCTGATGATTCAATTCTTTCTAGTAAGCCTTTTAATGGACCTAGTAGAGGTAGCTTTAATCCGGGTTCAATTTCAAACAAAGGCAACAACACAAAGGCCCGGTTGATCATTTCTGGGTGAGGAATGGTCAGCCTTTTGGTTGCCAAAACCTGGTCACCATATAGTAGTATATCCAAATCAATCGTTCTCGAACCCCACTTAACCTCCCTCACTCGATACTGATTATTCTCAATCTCTTGACAAAAGTTTAACAAATCAAGCGCACTCAAGTCAGTTTCAATTTTACACACTACATTGAGGTAATTTGGTCCAGGCATATCCAGCAATGGCTTTGATTGGTAAAAACTTGAAACCGACAACAATGTTGTCTCTTTAGCTTCACTTAAAGCCCTCAAAGCCTTCTCTATTTGCTTTCTTGGTCCTTTTAAGTTAGATCCTAAACCGATATATGCTAACAATGAATTATTGTTCCTATATGTTCACCTGAATGTATCCTAGTTAAAATTTCCTCTTCCCGTCCCCAAGCTATATGGGTAGGCGTTTTTGATTCTGCCGCCTGCTTCGCAGCCATCACTTTTGAGTACATTCCACCAGAACCCAGGGAGCCACTCGTTTTGCCTGCTACTCGTACTAGTTTTTCGTCGTCAAAACGAATCTTATGAATCAAATTTGCTTCACTATTGTTGCGAGGATCGTCATCAAAAACACCCTTCTGATCGGTCAAAATGATAAGCTTGTCTGCACTAATTAGGTTTGCTACAAGGGCAGCTAAGGTGTCATTATCACCAAACTTAATTTCTTCAGTAGCAACGGTATCATTTTCATTGATAACCGGGACTGTGCCGAACTCTAATAAATTCTCCAATGTCGAGGATATATTCTCAAAGCGATTGGCGTCGGTTAAATTGTCTTGTGTTAGGAGTACTTGTGCTGTATGAATGTCGTGCTTTGCAAAAAGATATTCATAAGCCTGAACTAGGCCCATTTGTCCAACTGCGGCAGCTGCCTGTAGCTTATGAATGTCATTTGGTTTTTTTTTCCAGCCGAGACGCTTCATACCCTCAACAATTGATCCACTCGATACCAAAATAATATCAATGTTTTGGGTTTTTAGATCAACAATTTGTTTAACCCATCTCGAAATTAATTGTTTGTCGATTCCCTTGCCATTGTTAGTCAACAGCGCGGAACCAATCTTCACAACCCAACACTTATTTTTCATCATTTTCTCGCTCAATTAATGCAGATAATCCAAATACCAAGGACTTACAACCAAGCCCATTTAATGCCGATATGTTAAACGCTTGTCCTTGGTATTTAACCTTTTTCACAAACTTATTGATGACCTTGTTGCGATTCTCCTTTTCAATCAAATCAACCTTGTTGATAGCTAGTATGCGAGGTTTGGTAAAAAGCCCTTCATCAAATTTCTTTAGCTCCGACTCAATAGCTAAATAGTTATCAACCGGGTTGGAACCGTCAATTGGCAAAATATCAACAACATGTAACAATATCCTTGCCCTTGAAAGGTGCTTTAAAAATTCAAAGCCCAGACCAGCACCTTCGCTAGCCTTCTCTATTAGACCAGGAATATCGGCCATCACAAAATGTTGATTACCTGCCGTTACAACACCTAAGTTTGGGTGCAAAGTGGTAAAGGGGTAATCAGCGACTTTAGGTCGAGCTCCAGAGATTTGCCTAATAAGACTAGACTTTCCAGCATTAGGCATACCCAAAAGTCCAACATCTGCCATCACACTCATCTCCAAGCCTATCTCTCTGATTTCACCAGAAGTACCTGGAGAGGTTTGCCTAGGGGCACGATTGATAGAAGACTTAAACCTCGCATTGCCTAAACCGTGAAAACCACCCTTTGCAACTAAAAGGTCTTGTTCATGAGTAGTAATTTCACCAATCACTTCATCAGTCTCTAAGTCAATTACTTTGGTTCCCAATGGAACCTCAACATACAAGTTATCTGAAGATTTTCCACGCTTATCTCTACCCATGCCAGGTTGTCCGTTTTTAGCTCTATATAGGCGCTTATAGCGGAATTCACTGAGCGTATTTAAGCCTTCTTGACCACGGAAAAATATACTCCCGCCGTCACCACCATCGCCACCATCGGGACCACCATCTGGGATGTATTTTTCACGACGAAAACTGAGGCAGCCCGCACCACCTTTTCCGGCCTCTATTTTAACGCTTGCTGAGTCTACAAATTTCATCAGTTCAATAGTTAGAATATCTCAATTAAGTTTATTTATTGTTCGACCATTGGAGTCTTAACAAGCACCTAAAAAACAAAATAGACGCCATAAAAGTTACGTGAAAAAGCTATAATAGCAGGCAATTATTATACCTTCTTTTCCTTATCAACAGCTCTGCACAAATAATGCAAATCGATATAACCTTAAAACGAAAGATAGGCCATTAAAAGCATTAGATGAACAGATTCATATACACATTACTGCTTTACCTTAGTCTACCAATAGCAATCCTTAAACTAATAGCTAAAGAGCGAAAGAGCCCTTTCAGGAATGCTAAACTCAAAAATCAGCTGGGCTTTGTCACTAAAACTTCAGGCAAGGTGATCTGGGTTCACTGTGTCTCGGTAGGAGAATTTAATGCAGCTAGGCCACTAATTGATCAAATATTAGACATCTACCCTGAACATAAGCTGGCAATTACCACAACCACCATTACTGGTGCAGAAGCAGTAAGGAATCATTATAAGGACCGGGTAATACATTACTTCTTCCCTTTTGATTTACCCTTTATTGTAGGTCCTTTTATTAAGAAAATTAATCCCGTTGCTTGCATTTTACTAGAGACGGAAATATGGCCCAATCTTATAAACAATCTCAATAAAAAAGCTATACCTGTAATGCTTATCAATGCCCGTCTATCAGAGCTCTCGCTCAATAAATATCAAAAATTTTCCTCCAAACTTGTTCAAAAAACGATTAATCAATTGACATTGATAGGCTCTCAAAACGATCCCTCAAGTGAACGTTTTTTATCACTTGGTGCATTACCAGATAAGGTCGTCACAGTTGGTAATTTGAAGTTTGACAGCAACGAAAAAGATAACCCCAACACAACCCAATCATTACAACAAATGATTGGTCAAAGACGTGTTGTTGTTTTTGCAAGCACGCGTGAAGGGGAGGAGAAAAAAATTATAAAAAGCTACGTCAATACTAAGGACAAATTCGATGCACTCATAATTATCATCCCAAGACATCCTCAGCGTTTCGACAAAGTTTATAATTTAATTGTTGACAGTGATCTTGGTGTGAAAAGACGATCAGACGGACTGAGGTGTGATGAAAACACTCAGGTATTGCTCGGCGACAGTATGGGAGAGCTGTTGTCATATTACAGTGTTTGTGATATTGCTTTTATCGGTGGCAGCCTTATAGATAGCGGTGGGCAAAATATGCTGGAGGCTGCAGCTGCATCGAAACCGATATTGTTTGGTCCAAGTGTGTTTAACTTTGAACAGATTGCACAGCTGCTCTTAGAAAAGGACGCTGCAATTCAGGTCGACGATGCAAATGACCTCATGAAAACCATATCAAGTCTACTTTTAGATGATCCCAAGAGACAGAAACTTGGTGAAAATGCGAAAAACTTAATTGCAAAACATCGCGGCGCAGTTGACCGCTTGATGAAATTAATAATGCCTAATATCAGTTAGAATATCTCATAAGACTTTAACCGAAAAAACTCCCTAATTAAGCACCTTCTTTTAGATAAATTTCACTGTCATTTTTCAAGAATTCTTCAGATTTTTTATCCATTTCAATTTGAATATCTTGAATTTTTTTAATTTCCTCACTATCCAAACCTTTAATATCTTGAGAAATTTTCATTGAGCAGAACTTGGGCCCACACATAGAGCAAAAATGGGCAGTTTTAGCTGCCTGTTTTGGCAGCGTTTCGTCGTGAAAACTTCTAGCAGTATCAGGATCAAGGGACAAATTAAATTGATCTTCCCACCTAAACTCAAATCGTGCCTTAGAAAGCGCGTTGTCACGTATCTGCGCTCCAGGGTGTCCTTTTGCTAAATCAGCAGCATGTGCTGCTATTTTGTAGGTAATAATTCCTGTCTTCACATCATCTTGATTAGGTAAGCCTAAGTGCTCTTTAGGAGTCACATAGCAAAGCATTGCACATCCATACCAACCGATCTGTGCAGCACCAATAGCAGATGTAATATGGTCGTAGCCTGGTGCTATATCAGTTGTCAGAGGACCCAAAGTATAAAAAGGCGCTTCACCACACTCTTCTAATTGCTTTTCCATATTCTCTTTGATCATATGCATTGGGACATGGCCTGGTCCTTCAATGAAGGTTTGAACGTCATGTTTCCATGCAATTTTTGTGAGCTCGCCGAGCGTTTCAAGTTCACCGAATTGAGCCTCGTCATTGGCATCAGCTATGCAGCCTGGTCGTAGCCCATCGCCTAATGAAAAAGTGACGTCGTAAGCCTTCATGATTTCACAAATATCTTCAAAGTGGGTATAAAGAAAGCTTTCAGTGTGGTGAGCAAGGCACCATTTAGCCATAATTGAGCCGCCACGAGAAACGATTCCAGTAACTCTGTCTATAGTCAAAGGAACATACTTAAGTCTAACGCCAGCATGTATTGTAAAGTAGTCAACACCTTGTTCAGCTTGCTCAATTAAAGTGTCTCTGAATATTTCCCAAGTCAAATCCTCTGCGACACCTTTGACCTTTTCAAGGGCCTGATAAATAGGAACAGTTCCTACAGGTACTGGTGAGTTTCGAATAATCCATTCACGCGTTTCATGAATATTTTTACCCGTCGAAAGATCCATAATTGTATCGGCACCCCAACGGATACCCCAAACCATTTTTCCAACCTCTTCATCAATTGAAGAACCGAGCGCTGAGTTACCAATATTGCCATTAACTTTAACCAAGAAGTTTCGACCAACAATCATTGGCTCAGTTTCAGGATGATTGATGTTATTAGGAATAATCGCACGCCCACGAGCAACCTCATCTCTAACAAATTCAGGTGTTACTATTTCCGGGGTTGCAGCTCCAAAACTTTCACCTTGATGTTGGCCAATTTGATCTTTATATTCCTGTAAACGACAATTTTCTCTAATTGAAATGAACTCCATTTCTGGTGTAATGATGCCCTTCTTCGCATAGTGCATTTGAGTAACATTTTTCCCTTTTTGAGCTCTCCTAGGTGGTTTTAGATGTTCAAATCTTAAATCATCAAGTTTCTTGTCTTTAAGACGCTCATTACAGTAACTTGAACTAAAACCATCAAGCACTTCTGTGTCACCACGTTCTTCAATCCAGTTAGTTCGAAGAGATTCAATCCCATCCCTAAAATTAATTGATTTGGTTGGGTCAGTATAAGGCCCAGAAGTGTCATAAACATGGATTGGTTCATTTTTTTCAGCCAAGTCGCCAATCGTATCAGTGAGTTTAATTTGTCTCATGGGAATGAGGATGTCATCACGCGATCCCTTAACAAAAATTTTGCTTGAATTTGGTAAAGGCTTAACAAAGGCTGCATTGACGATGGACAGACTGGCAAGTGTTTCGGAAGATTGTTTCATTATTGTATAATTTGGTTAATATTACTTTGATGAGAAAAGATGTCCATTTTAACTCATAGACCAAGAAGAATGAGAAAACACGAATTTAATCGTTCGTTAATTCGTGAAAATTCTCTCACTACCGATGACCTGATTTATCCGCTCTTTATTGTTGAAGGAAAAAACAAAAGAGAGAGCATTAAATCGATGCCCGGAATTGAGCGACTCAGCATCGATCAATTGATGATTGAAGCAAAAGAGATTGTCGATTTAAAAATTCCAGCGATCGCTTTGTTTCCTGTCATTGCAGCTGAAAAAAAATCACTTGAAGCTGAAGAGTCATACAACTCAGATGGCCTCGTTCAAAGAGCCATCAGAGAGCTAAAGAGAAACTTCTCAGAATTAGCAGTCATCACCGACGTCGCCCTAGACCCCTTCACAAGTCACGGCCAAGATGGACTAATAGACAATGATGGCTATGTAATGAACGACGAAACGGTAGACGTACTTGTTAAACAGGCCATATCACACGCCAAGGCTGGCGCTGATATTGTTGCACCCTCAGATATGATGGATGGCAGAATTGGTGCCATTCGAAAAGCACTTGAGGAAGAAGGACTTATACACACAAACATTCTCGCATATTCTGCGAAATATGCCTCATCCTTTTATGGCCCATTCAGAGAAGCTGTTGGATCTTCAGGAAACCTTGGCTCTGCTGATAAAAAAACCTACCAAATGGATCCAGCTAACTCTAATGAGGCACTACGTGAGGTTGAACTTGACATCGCAGAAGGTGCAGATATGGTTATGATTAAACCGGGTCTTCCCTACCTTGATGTACTTTCCAACGTTAAACAAACATTCGGTATTCCCACTTTCGCATATCATGTCAGTGGAGAGTACTCAATGCTTAAAGCTGCCAGTCAAAATAATTGGATTGACGAAAAATCCTGCGTCTTAGAAACCTTGCTATGTTTTAAAAGAGCCGGAGCCGATGCCATCCTTACATACTATGCCAAAGAAGTGGCAATGTGGATCAATAACAAGTGACCAATCTATTTTTGATAAGTCACTTTTAATTTGGAAAAAACTATTTAATCAAAAAAAATGTCACAAAAAACAGCTTTTTACGTACTCTCATTAATCGTAATATTTTTTATTGGTTACTATTATGCCAAAATCAACCTCGAATCATCAGAAACTAATATTGATGTCACTAATGCAGCTTTAACCGACAATAAATTGCAGGAAGATCTCGCTGAAATCATAGAGAATAAAAACGAGCTTCAAACTCAATTGGATGATCTCAATAGTCAACTCATTATTACTCGTGCTGAACTAAAAGCTGTGCAGCAACAATTAATCCTTTCTTCAAGTAAATCTAAAGTTTTTGAAGATGAATTAAGTCAAATAGATGACGCTCGAAAAATAATTAAACCTCTTCAGGAAGAGCTCACAACTGCTAACAATAATCTACAAAATATGGCAAAAGAACTACAACTAGTCAAAAATGAATTACAATTAGTTGAAGACAAATTAAGATCTTCAGAAGTAGATTTAGAATTAGCTGAATTTGAGTTACAGTTAGCTGAAGAAAAATTAGAGCTAAATAAAGATATTAAATACTAGGAGTGGAAAATGCCAGGACCATTTGAACTTGTTATTATTCTAGCAATTGTTATACTTATCTTTGGTGCTAAGCGCCTCAAAAATTTGGGTAGTGATCTAGGTGGTGCAATCAAAGGCTTTAAGTCATCCGTGAAGGATGCTGAAACAGAGGAAGAAGAGACTATAGAAGTTGAAGTTGAACAAATTGATGACCACGACGAAATTGAGATTGAAACATCAGACGATACTTCTGAAAAGAGCTCTAAAAAATAACTCCGAAAGAGAACAATAATTAATATTAATATTGATGAGCTCTAACCAAGCCTCGCTTTAACCCCTGGCAGTGGTTTAGCAAAAAGCACTAATATATTACCAACAATAATCAATACAACTCCAATTAGACCAGTCCAACTCCATTGGTAATCCTCAAAAAAAGTTGATATCAGTAGAGCAATAACTGGGGTAAACACATTGACATAAGAGGCTTTATCAGCACCAATATTACCGACCAACTTAAGATAGACACCAAAACCCAATACAGATGCCACTATGGCTAAATATAATAGCGAAACAACATAACTAGAGCTGGTACTAAATCCAAAACTAATATCGCTTATTCCTACATAGCTCACAATCATAATTGAGCCATAAAGCATACTGAAAGCGTTACTTTGTAAAAGTGGCATTTTCCGTGCTTGCATCTGCCCAGAAAATAACATACCAATTGAGGCAAAAAAAGTCATAAGCAGACCCCAAATAAAGCCTTTTACAACTCCAGTTTCTATTGACCACTGGGTAGTACTTAGTTCATTTGAAAATATTACCCCTAGACCAATAATTCCAACTATTGCACCTACTAAAATGGGCAGCCTAATAGGCTTTCTAAAAAATATAAAACCGTTAAAAACCGTAAAAAGTGTTAGAGTAGAAAAGATCAGACAGATCATTCCAGATGTTAAGTAAAAACTGCCAAAGTAGGCACAAATATAGTTAATACAAAATAGAAAAAATCCCAGAATAAGCCAATCTATATGACTACGCCAAGAAAAGGAAAGTTTTTTGCCACGAATCAAACACCAAATAAATAATATTCCAGAAGCTAGAAGAAACCGCCAAGCTATAGAGGCCTGAGGAGCGACATCACCTAACTGAAAAGTAATAGCAAACCAAGAAGTCCCCCAGCAAAATAAAACTAAAAAATAAAGGGCTACATTCATGGGAGATAAAAAACCACTAAATATTGTAAAAGTTTCTTTTTATTTAACTCTATTTGAAATTAAATCAGTCACAACCCCGGGTTCAGCTAGGGTAGAAGTATCCCCTAAATCATCATAATCATTTTCTGCTATCTTTCTCAATATGCGTCTCATGATTTTTCCTGACCTTGTTTTTGGCAAACCTGGAGAGAATTGAATTTTATCAATCGTTGCGATTGGGCCTATTTCTTTTCTTACCAAAGCCACTAAATCTTGTTTTAGATTTTCGTTACCTTCAGTACCTGCCATGAGTGATACATACGCATAGATACCCTGACCTTTAATTTCATGGGGCATACCAACAACCGCAGCCTCACTGACCTTACTGTGAAGGACGAGGGCTGATTCAATTTCTGCCGTTCCTAGTCGATGACCGGATATGTTTAAAACGTCATCTACCCTACCAGTAATCCAGTAATAACCGTCCGAATCACGTTTAACTCCATCACCGGTAAAATATTTACCCGGATAGGTTGAAAAATAGGCTTCCATAAAGCGTTCATGATTGTTGTAAAGCGTCCTCATCTGTCCAGGCCAAGAACGAGCAAGCACTAGAATGCCCGATGCTTCGCCTTCTAAAACTTCACCACTCTCGCTAACAACTTGAGGCTCAATACCAAAAAATGGTTTCGATGCGGAACCTGGTTTTAAAGGGGTTGCAAAAGGCATCGGTGTGATCATATGACCACCGGTTTCGGTTTGCCACCAGGTATCGACAACAGGACATCTGTCTTCACCAACAATATGGTAATACCATTCCCATGCCTCAGGATTGATAGGCTCACCAACGGTTCCCAAGATTCTTAAACTTGACCTAGAGGTTTTTTGAACAAGTTCATTTCCTGCTCCCATTAAAGCCCTAATTGCTGTAGGTGCAGTATAAAAAGTATTAATCTGATGTTTATCAACAACTTGCCAGAAACGTGAAGCATCCGGGTAATTTGGGACACCTTCAAACATTACTGTAGTGGCACCATTAGCTAGTGGTCCGTAAACGATATAGGAATGACCTGTAACCCAGCCAACGTCAGCAGTGCACCAGTAGATGTCTCCTTCCTGGTAATCGAAAGTATATTTATGCGTCATTGCAGTATAAAGTAGGTAACCTCCAGAAGTATGAAGCACTCCTTTTGGCTTGCCAGTTGAACCTGAGGTGTAGAGAATGAATAGCGGGTTTTCAGCATCAAACATCTCACAAGGATAGTTTGGAGAAGCATCTTTTACAAGATCGTGATACCAGATATCTCTCTCACTCCAGGTCACTTTACCACCTGTCCTTTCAACAACTACTATGGCACCAACGCAATCACAATCCCTTGTGGCTTGGTCTACATTAGCCTTTAAAGGTATAGGTTTACCACCACGTACTCCTTCATCAGCTGTAATAACTATTTTACATTTACTGTCAAGAATCCGATCTCGCAAAGCGTCAGGTGAAAAACCACCAAACACAACCGAATGGATTGCACCAACCCTGGCACATGCAAGCATCGCGATAGCTGCCTCTAAAATCATAGGCATATACAAACATACCCGGTCGCCTTCCACTACACCTAATTCTTTTAAACCATTTGAAAACTTACAAACCTTTTCATGTAATTGGCTATAGGTTATTGATTCACTTGAGTTTGGATCATCACCTTCCCAAATAATTGCCACCTGGTCTGAACGCTCAGGAAGGTGACGGTCTAGGCAATTGTATGAAACATTTAAAGTAGCTCCCTCAAACCAGGCAATCTTTCCTTTAGCGAAATCAACATCTGAAACCTTATCCCACTTTCTTCCCCAATCTATAAAAGTCTCAGCCTGTTCAGCCCAAAAAGCATCAGGTTCATTCATTGAGCGTTCATACATAGACTCGTAGGTATCTGAATCTATTAATGGAACTCTGTCAGTTTGGATGATTGGATAAGTCATTGAATTCCTCTCAATTTTGATATTTGAAAAAACTATGTTACCAAATCACTGAAAAGTATTATGAAGAAATATATTGATTTTTATTTGGTAAAAAAAAATGACGCATTGCGTCATTTTTGTTTGTTTAACAATGAAGGATTTACTTAGATTCTTCCTCTATCGCTATATCATCACTTTCAGTGTCCAGAGTAACTTCAGAGAGCTCCTCAGCAACCTCATTCATTTTTGCCACTTCTGAAAGCTTATCCTGAGCATTTAGCTCCTCTTCCATTGCATACTCTTCAGTCAAAATAGAGGCATCTATTAGCCCAGCTTCAATTTCCCTCAAAGCTAACACTGTCGGCTTATCTTTACCGGCATCAAGTGTTGTTCTATAACCACCAGAACTCAATTGATGGGCACGCTTTGCAGCCACCAATACCAACTCAAATCTATTCTCAACTTTGTCCAAACAATCTTCTACTGTTACTCTTGCCATAATCTTAAATAACCTTTCTAGCTCAGATGATAAAATGGACTTATTTTACGTGATTTTTCATAAATGGAAAGACTTATTGTCCTTGACACAGAGACTACCGGTATTGATCCATCAGAAGGCCACCGTATCATTGAAGTGGGTGCCGTGCAGATACTGGATAGGGAAATAACAAGCACCGAATTTCATAGATATGTTCAACCAAACAGAAAAGTGGGTGAGTCTGTTAACATTCATGGAATTACTGATAAATTTTTAATTAATAAGCCTCAATTCAATCAAATTTCTGATGACCTTCTATCTTTTATTGAGGGTGCAACATTAGTAATACATAATGCGCCTTTCGATTTGGGTTTCCTTAACAATGAACTTAAACTTATTGACATCAAGGAAACGATTGAAAGTATTTGCACTGTTATAGATACATTAGAGTTGTCTAAACAGCAGCGCCCCGGTACTATGCATAACTTAGATGCGCTATGCCGACGTTTTGGTATTGATACAAGTGCACGTACTAGACATGGTGCCCTTCTAGATGCTCAGATTCTTGCCCAGGTTTATCTAGCAATGACTGGTGGTCAATCTAGTCTTTTTCAAGAAGTCACTAATACCGAATCAAATCAAACCGACCCATCGTTAATTAAGAAAGTTAAAGAAAACCGAGATAAAATCAAAGTTATCTATGCAAACAAAAATGAACTTGAGGCACACAAAAACTATTTTCAAAATTGATCAAATCTGGGGGATAAGGGATTGACTAAGAGTGCTATCAAAGTATAATTACACCTCTTTCGGAGTGTAGCGCAGTTTGGTAGCGTATCTGGTTTGGGACCAGGTGGTCGGGGGTTCAAATCCCTCCACTCCGACCAAAAATTATTGATTAATAGTGTTAGCCTAAACTTTATTAAAGCAAAGTTATTGCGCCCATAGCTCAGCTGGATAGAGCAACGGCCTTCTAAGCCGTAGGTCATACGTTCGAATCGTATTGGGCGCACCACTTGTTAAAATTATGGCGGGAATAGCTCAGTTGGTAGAGCCCCGGATTGTGATTCCGGTTGTCGCGGGTTCGAGCCCCGTTTCTCGCCCCACCAGTCCCTTACTACTAAGTCCTTCTTATTTTTCAATGGTGTCTAAAATAAGGCTTTTTTTATGCTTGTTTCGGCTAAGATAATAAACCTTTTAAAAACATTGATAATTTTTTTTAGTTAAATACTAGAATTTATAACTAGTAATATTTTAATAAGAAAACAGGTTTATAATTAAATCTAAACTATATTCTTAGTTTAATTTTTTTTAAATTATAAAGGAGAGTAATTTTGAAACAAATT
>Ga0209554_1001276_pt1 | contig 19335 bp, 18 predicted proteins | sample MarorgKNORR_S2LV_5_FD_188221 | JGI IMG/M metagenome (GOLD analysis project Ga0209554, IMG submission 188221) | Marine microbial communities from the Southern Atlantic Ocean, analyzing organic carbon cycling - Bottom_A/KNORR_S2/LV (SPAdes) (version 2) | ecosystem: Environmental > Aquatic > Marine...
TGGGCCCGGTGGAACGCGTCGTCGGCGATGATTCCTATCCTCGCCGGAGCCTGCACCTCCCGGGCCAACTCGCAGGCTAGCCTCAGGTCTTTGGCCACGATGTCCAGGGACCCACCCGAAGTAAACTCGCCGCTTAATACCGCACGGGGGATATTGTCGAAAACCCGGCTGGCACCGGCGCTGACCGGGACGACCTGGGCCAGAAGCCCCACATCCACTCCGGCCTTGACTCCGATCAGCAGCCCTTCCAGAGCGGTGATGAAGTTGGAGTAACCCAGGTATTGGGTAACCAGTTTGGTGGCACACCCGGCGCCGGTACCGCCCATGTGGAAGATGTTCCCGGCCATGCTTTCAAAAATAGGACGATACTTGGCGAAGGTCGCGGCGTCGCCCCCGGCCATGACGGTCATTCTGGGCGGGCGTCCGCTTACCGGAGCGTCCAGCACCTCGATGCCCCGGCTCAAACAAGCCTCGGCAACGCGGCGAAACACCGTCGGGGAGTTGGTGGTCATGTCGATGTACGCGCCGCCGGTGGGCAATCCGGCCAGGATACCGTTGTCCGGGTCCAAGACCGTGAATTCCATCTCGGTAGGGCCGGGCAGCGAGGTAAAAACCGCTTCGCTGGCCGCAGCGACCTCCCGGGCGTTCTCGGCCCAGGTGGCCCCCATCTCGCAGAGGTTGGTGGTGGCCTCCCTCCGGACGTCATGGACGGTTAACTGATGACCCGCGTCGATGAGGCAAGAGACCATTGGGTTACCCATTGTGCCGGTGCCGATAAAGCCTAGTTTCATCGCCTCTCTTCCTCCGCTCTACTGGTGACCGGCGCGGCAGCACCTGCCGGACTAATCTCAGCTTAATCTAGCTTCGGGCCGCCGTTGGCTCCTGGGTTGGACGCGGCGCCGGGGGACGGTGGCCCCAGATGCTTCCCTTTTCGTGCCGCACCACTTGCCAAGTGGTGTCGTCTACTTCCCGGGCGCCCCAGCCGTACTCAACGTCGAATCCAGAGGGCGTACGCAAGTAGAAAGACACCATGTGATCGTTGGTGTGCCGCCCCATGCCCCGAACGATAGGGACGCCTTGGTCTTGGCATAGATCGTGGGTGGCCCCGACGTCGTTGATGGATTCCACTTGCAGCATAAAGTGGTTAAGGCGCTTGGCCGATTTGCTTTCCATCAAGGCTAGAGAGTGGTGGCGCGGGTTACAGTGAAAGAAGGTCATGCTTCGGATGTAGTCGCTGACTCGCAAACCCAGCAAGTCCCGGTAGAATCGTACACTTTGGTCCGCGTCGTCCACGTACAGTACCGCGTGGCCCAGACCTTGATCGCCCGTTACGAAATCGGAGCTGGGGCGAGGCGAGTTGAACGGGTCATCGAAGGATATCGGAGGCCCGAAGTACACTTCGGTGGGGATCCCGCTTGGGTCGGGAAAGGTGATAAGTCCCTCCACCCGGCGGTCCTCCGCTTCCGAAGAAGTTCCCTGGTGCACTTCCACACCAGCGGCTTTCAGCCGTTCGGCGATCTCTTGCATCGAACCTTCGTTGGTTGCCTGCCAGCCTATGTAAGCCACGTCGTCGTTGCCGTTAGGCTGTATCACGAATCGATGGTGGTACTCGTCCATCCTGAGGAAAAGGGACCCGTCGCTGCCCCGGCCGTTAGCCTGTAGCCCCAGGACACCGGTGGCGAAGCGCTCCCACTCGTCCACATCGCGAACTCCGATGCCCAGATATCCCAGCTGAGTAACTCCCGTCATGATGTCCTCCTTGACCTTGGGTTTGTTCCGGGTGTCAGGCCGTCTCCGTGCCTATCGGGGATCATTTCATCTTAATGTTTCGCTTCCATCGCCCGCGGCCAACCGCTGTAAAAGCCCCGGGCGTTCTCCTCGTTGATCCGTTCGGTCATTCCCGCCGGTCCGGAGTAGCGGATGAAGTAGTGGCGCAGCATGTCTTTGACCTCTTCCGGCACGTCCCGGTCAACTAGGAACCAGCGCCACGCTTCGGTCGTGTGGGTGGGGTCCCCGGGGGTGCCATACGGAGATGGAACGAGGCTGACGAGCTAGGTAAGACATATTGGGGAACACCGTCCCCACCCGCACTAGCTGTCGTAGCCATGAACTTCACCTCTGGGAGAGAGGGCGAGCCGCAGCACATAGCGCCGGTTATGGCAGGCTGTTTCCCTGTTGAGTGGGAGTCTAGTCTTAGGGATATGGGCTGTCAAGAAATGTTTGCCACGGCCTTGACGACGGTCAATGTCTGGGCCGAAGAGCGCCGATCTTCGGAAAGCTGGTTGACCCATCTTGTAGGCCCCACTACAATCGCCCCCAACAACCAACTTTGCCGCCTCGAGCCGGGCATTTTCATCTGGACGATATAGGAGGATCCCCGTTGAAACTCGAAGGGAAGATCGCTTTGGTCACCGGGACCAGCCCCAACATCTGCGGCGGTGTCGCCGAAGGTCTGGCTGACGAGGGAGCCAAGATCGTTTGCGTCGACCTGAACCCCTCCTACGCCAACGGTTGCGCAAGTTCGATCGTTGAGCGAGGGGGAGAGGCCGTCGCGGTGGTTTGCGACGTTACCGATGAAGACCAGGTGAAAACCACCATCGCACGGGCCACCGATGCTTTTGGCGGCGTGGATATCCTGGTGAACGGCCCGGTGATCTTCAACCGTAAAGGTGTCTTGCAGATGCCATTAGACGAGTGGCGTAGTCAGATCGACGTTATCCTGACCGGGGCGTTCCTGTTCACCAAGCACGTAGCGCAACTGATGATAGACCAAGGACGTCACGGCAACATGATTAACATTCTTTCCACGGCCGGGCATCAAGGAGAGCCGGGGAATGTTGGCTACGGCACCGGCAAGGGCGGGCTCATGAACTTCACCCGGTCGGTGGCGATGGAGCTGGCCGAGTTCGGGATACGGGTCAACAGCCTGACCCCCACTGCCACCGACCCAGCGGAGGGCGCGGAGCGGGCGGCCCGGTGGGGCGTGCAGTGGCCCGGCCTGCGTTTGGGCGAAAGAAGGCGGGGGATGCTGCCCAACGCGGACGCGGGTCTGCCGCTGCAGCAACGGCCCAGTCCCAGGCATTACGGCAAAGCCGCCGCCTTCCTGGCATCCGACGAAGCAGAGATGATCACCGGGTTCGACCTTCGGGTCGATGCCGGTGCGATTTCCCGCTACTGGTTGTGGGACCCCGGCGCGCCGGAGTAAGGGGCTGGATCTCTCCGGGCAATTTCCGTCAAAAAGAAGAACCCCCGGCGTCACAAGAGACGCCGGGGGTTCTTTGGTATCTAACGGGCGGACCGATCTAGCCGCCGAACGGAAACCTACGGTTTGAACAGCGCCAAGCACTTTTCCGAATTGAAGACGTAGGTTTCGATGTAGTCGATGATCTCCGCTTTGCGGTCCAGTTCCTCCATGGCCCCGGCCAGACACATCCAGTTCAGCATCTCCTGCTGTCCGGCGGCCTCGATCTGAGGAGTAGAGAGGTTTCGCCACGCATCGTAATCACCGGCTTTCAGCTCTTCGAAGCGGGCCCGGTCCGACTCTTGGTCAGGCCAAAGCTTGTCGTGCTTGTCGGTGAGGAAAGCGTGGGACCAGCTTGACGAGGCGATCAAGGCGACGCGCCAAGGGCTGTCCTGTATCGCCCGCACCACGGCCGCGCCTACTTCCATGCACCTCTTGGCGGTAGGGCCGGGCGGATCGTCCGCCGTTCCGAATTCAATCGCACCGCCTTGGTTACGGATCACCTTGCTTCCGTAACAATTCACCGAGAATGGAATCACCGCGTAGGGGAACCCTTTACGGTCGTAGTCCAGGTACAGGAGCGTGTTAATGAAAGCATGGCCCAGGCCGCCTTCCTCGTGGAGAGGCTTGTAGGAATAGGCCATGTCGATCCCTTGCTCGATGAGCTTTGTGACCAATTGCTTGGCCCCTGGATGGCCCTTATAAGAGAAGACTTTGTCGTTAGGCTCCCCCCAGGCGTTGTTCTTTCGGTGGGCGAAGGGTGTGCAATCGAAGTTGTCGTAAGCCATGATGCAGAAGGGCGGGATGATGTCTTCCTTGAAGTTTTCGTACTGGTCGTCCCCCCAGATCAACACGAAGTCGGGATTGAACGCGTCCAGCTCTTCCCGTTGCTTCCGGAACCCCTTCACCAACCTGGCACGGTGGTCCTTGGCCGAGGAAACACCTTCGTCATCGCCGAACTCGATGCGCATCGGCTCCGGCCAGTTGTTGGGGTTTTTCAGTTCAGCGGAAACGTTTGGGTTCCGCAGCATTCGAGTCAATGGAAATGCGCGATCTTCGTCCGGGGACATGAGGCCGGGGTAGTGGGTAAGTCCGATGCCCAGAATTTCTCCCATCGCTTGCCTCCGTTGCTGAAATAAGACAGAACCCAGGCCTAATGCCATCTGCTGGCTAAGGGTGTGCTGCTCCGGCCAGTCGGTACACCAGTCGGCCACAACAATGCAATTGTTATCAATTTGACTCGCGGGTGTCAAGCAAATCGCACGAGGGTGCCGGTAACATTCCATGATATGGCAAAGATGAGACGAATACCTTTTCGAGACAGGTTCCGGTAGGACGAAAGCCAATCCGGAATGACGAGCATCTAAGACCCAGCATGAAAATTGCCTTATCAGGCGAGTTCGAAGGCGATGACCGTAGACCTAGTTTCAAAGAGAAAAAGTTGTACTTCCCAGAGGCGGAACTGGCCGATTTTGGTCTCGATAAACGACTGGTTTCAATTGACTTCCATCGAAGGATTCTATATAATTGGTATCTCTACGAATTAGCTGCAGTGAGATGGCCCCACACCCACGGGGCCATTTTCTGGTAGGACCCAACCGGTGCTCTTAATTGCCCCGGTGGCGCAACGGTAGCGCAGTCGATTTGTAATCGACAGGTTAGGGGTTCGACTCCCCTCTGGGGCTCTCTCCAGCGGCTCTATCCTAAAAAACCCGCGTGGTACATCAGATTGGTAGCGCAGGGATTGGGATAAAATCGATTTGCATCATGGAGGGGTGGGTGAGTGGTTAAAGCCACCAGGCTGTAAACCTGGCGTCCGGAAGGGCTTCGTAGGTTCGAATCCTACCCCCTCCACCACAATATGTTGTAGAATAAGTGGGATGAACTAGGATATCAAAGTAAGGTACCGAAGCCACTTGCCCAGATAGCTCAGCGGTAGAGCACGTTCTTGGTAAGAACGGGGTCGGCGGTTCAATCCCGCCTCTGGGCTCCAGTACCAGCATTAAAGGGAGAAGAAACCCAAATGGCGAAGCAGAAATTCGATAGGACCAAGCCCCATGTCAATGTGGGAACCATCGGCCATGTGGACCATGGCAAGACCACTCTCACTTCGGCGATAACTAAAGTCCTATCGAAGCGGGGGCTGGCCTCCTTTAAGGACATGGACAGCATTGACAACGCTCCGGAAGAGAAAGCCAGGGGCGTGACCATCGCCATTGCCCACGTCGAATACGAGTCAGAAAACAGACACTATGCCCATGTGGACTGCCCTGGCCATGCCGACTATATCAAGAACATGATTACCGGCGCGGCTCAGATGGACGGCGCGATCCTAGTGGTTAGCGCTCCCGATGGCCCCATGCCTCAAACCAGGGAGCATATCCTTCTGGCCCGTCAGGTGGAGGTGCCCCGCATCCTGGTGGCCCTCAACAAAGTCGACATGATGGAAGATGAGGAGCTACTAGAGTTGGTGGAGATGGAAGTGCGGGAATTGCTCGACATGTACGGCTTTCCCGGCGACGACACCCCAATCATTCGGGTAAGCGGTTTGAAGGCCCTGGAGGGCGACGAGGAAGCCGAAGAAGGGATCCTCAAACTTGTGCAAGCCATGGACGACTACATCCCGATGCCCCAGCGGATCACCGATCGCCCGTTCCTCATGCCCATCGAAGACGTGTTCGGGATCAAAGGCCGAGGCACCGTGGTGACCGGCCGGGTGGAGCGTGGACAGCTCAAACAGGGAGAAGCGGTTGAGATTATCCGCTTCGGTGATGTTCGGGAAACCGTGGCCACCGGATTGGAGATGTTCCACAAGCTGCTAGACACGACGGAGGCTGGAGACGCTGTAGGCATCCTGCTCCGTGGCGTGGACCGGGACGAGGTAGAGCGCGGACAAGTGCTGGTCAAGCCCGGATCCATGCGGCCCTACGCACGAGCAGAGGCTGAGGTTTATATCCTTAGCCGTGAAGAGGGAGGCCGGCACACTCCATTCTTCACCGGGTACAAGCCCCAGTTCTACATCCGAACCAGCGACATCACCGGTTCAGTAGAGTTGCCTGAAGGGGTAGAGATGGTCATGCCGGGCGACAACGTGAAGATGATTATATCGCTGATCACCCCCGTTCCTATCGAGGCACAGATGCGGTTCGCCATCCGGGAGGGAGGCCGCACCGTAGGATCCGGAGTAATCACGCAGGTGTTGGATTAAATCATGGCTAGAAAAGCTGCTGACGTTAGACAGATAATCACTCTCCAATGCGGCGACTGCCGGGAGCGCAACTACACGACGACAAAAAACCGGCGTAATGACCCCCAGCGTTTGGAGCTTAAGAAGTACTGCCCGCGCTGCCGGGGCCACAAAGGTCACCGCGAGGTAAGGTAAAACCATGGCCAGGGTTACAGCTCGGAATCCCAGGTCGCCTACATCTAGGATCGCGAATCGGGTAAATCCTGTAGAGTTTCTACAGGAGACTGTCTCCGAGTTAAAAAAGTCGACATGGCCCAACCGGGAAGAAACGGCTCGCCTTACGGTGGTGGTTATCGTTCTTTCGATAGTCGCCGCCTTCTTCTTGGGAGGCCTAGACCAGATATTCGAGCAAACGTTCAGTAGGTTTGTTCTTTAAAACGTTTGCCTCCGCGGCGCCGGCAATGACCGCTATGCCTAGAAAAGCTACCTGCATTTGGGGTAGAGAATCATGACATCACCAAGCGACATCGAAGTAGAAGACGACCAATCTCCCCGTTGGTATATCGTTCATACCTATTCGGGGCAGGAAGACTTGGTCAAGAAAAACCTGGACCTGCGGATTCAGAGTCTGGACATGCAAGACCGCATCTTTGAAGTGCTGGTTCCAACCGAGGACGAGGTAATCTTCAAGGACGGTCAACGCCGCTCTGAGAAGAAAAAGCTGTTTCCGGGCTACATCTTGGTGCAGATGAACATGGACGACGAAAGTTGGTACGCCGTCCGGAACACGCCGGGTGTAACCGGCTTTGTGTCCACCGAAGACGAGTACGATAAGCGCCCCAAGCCGGTTCCCCTGGAAGACAGGCAGATCGAGGATATCCTCAAGCAGATGGAATCCGGTCCGGTCCGGGTCAAGATTGGCCTGGCCCGGGGTGAGACGGTGCGGATCACCGAAGGACCCTTCGTTGACTTCATCGGATCGATCAATGACGTAGATGAAGCCAAGGGCAAAGTCCGGGTGCTGGTTTCCTTCTTCGGAAGGGAAACACCGGTGGAGCTGGACTTCTTACAAGTAGAACGGATTTAGGAGCGGCATTGGCAAAGAAGCTCAGAGCGATAATTAAGCTACAGTTAGAAGCGGGTAAGGCGACTCCGGCCCCTCCGGTGGGACCGGCGCTGGGCCAGCATGGCGTTAATATCATGGGGTTCGTCAAAGAGTACAATGCCCGTACCGCCAACCAGAGCGGCACCATTGTACCGGTGCACATCTCAGTTTTTGAAGACCGGTCCTTTGCCTTCGTGACCAGGACCCCTCCAGCATCCGATCTGCTACGTAAAGCCGCGGGAGTAGAGAAAGGGACTTCCGATGGGCGTCAACAGGGCAACGTTGGCTCTATCAGCCGTCGAGCATTGCGGGAAATAGCCGAAACCAAGCTGGTCGACCTTAATGCTGGATCGGTGGAGAATGCCATGTCCATAATCGAGGGCACGGCACGTAGTATGGGCATAGAAGTGACCGGAGAATAATAAAGGATAAATCGTGGTAAAACACAGCAAACGTTACGCCGCAGTGGCGGAAAAAATTGAAGAAGACCGGCTATATGAGCCAGAAGCAGCTATCGCTCTGACCAAGGACCTGTCCACCGCCAAGTTCGATGAGACAGTGGAACTCCACCTGCACACCAACGTCGACCCGCGTCACGCCGACCAGATGGTTCGGGGCGTGGCGGCCATGCCCCACGGACTGGGGAAGACGGTCCGGGTTCTGGTGTTTGCCGATAGTGAAGCAGCGGAGATCGCCCGGGCGGCCGGCGCCGATTACGCCGGCGAAGACGATTTGATCGCACAGGTTGAAAGCGGTTGGGCCGAGTTTGACATCGGATTGGCAGTGCCCAACGTCATGCCCAAGATCGGCAAGCTAGGCCGGGTGCTGGGCCGCAGAGGACTGATGCCCAACCCGCGCTCAGGAACAATGGTGCAGCCTCAGGATCTACCTCGGGCGATTCAGGAAGCCAAAGCAGGCCGCCTTGAATACCGCACGGACCGTACCGCCATAATCCATTGCCCCATCGGCAAGGTAAGTTTTGAAACCAACCAATTGATGGACAATCTGTCATGCTTGATGGACGCGATCGTTCGCGACAAGCCGTCTGGCGTGAAGGGGACCTTCCTAAAGTCGGCCTACCTGACGTCAACCATGGGTCCCAGCGTCCCTCTGGATATGGCCGTTCTGCAAGCATTGAAAGCCCCGGAGTAATGAGCGTTTTAACGACAGAGACCGTAAACAAATAGCAGCAACCACGCCGAAGACAGCGGGTCTCTGTTAACGACAGGGCTAAAGAGCGACAGCCGCCCGCCGAGGTGCAAAGACCCCTGGATTTGCGTATCGCCGGGTCCCCGCGCTTCGAGAATGGCGCGGGGATTTTTTTCGGAGGTGACCTTGCCTACACAAGCAAAAGTCGATCGGGTCAGCGAACTCAAAGAGAAATTAGAGCGATGTTCCATCGCGGTTTCCACCAATTATGCCGGTATCGGGGTAAATGACATGACCGATCTGCGGCGGCGTATGAGGGATGCCGGGGTGGAATTCACCGTGGTCAAGAACAATCTCATGAAGCTGGCTTGCGACGCTTCCCAACGGTCTCAGGCCAAATCCATGGTCGAAGGGCCAACCGCCATCGCCTTCGGCTATGATGACCCCTCGGCAGTGCCCAAGGCCCTGGCGGAATTCATCCGAACCACTCGGCTGCCATTGGATATCCAGGGAGCAATTTTGGGAGAAGGGGAGATCCTACCACCGGTGGATGTGAGCCGCATGGCGGCGCTACCGGCCAAACCCCAACTGATCGCCTCTCTGATGGGCCAGTTACAGGCGCCGTTGCAGAGGCTTCTTGGAGCTTTGAACGGCCCGCTTCAGAACTTGGATGGATTGTTACAAGCGAGGATACGTCAGTTAGAATCAGCCGGTGCAAGCGAATAGCCCGGCTAACCGATCTAGAATCAGATAAAAGTGAATGAGGGAAGGAGGATCCATGAGTAAAGACGAAGTTATGGCCGCGATCAAAGAGATGAACGTGCTGGAAGTGGCTGACCTGGTGAAGGCCCTGGAAGAAGAGTTTGGCATCAGCGCCGCGCCGGTGGCGGTGGCCGCTGCTCCGGCAGCTGGTGGGGGCGCCGGTGAAGCCGACGCCGCTGCCGAGGAAGAAAAGACCGAATTCCAGGTCATGATCAAGGAGATCGGGCCAAATAAGATCAACGTCATCAAGGCCGTCCGGGAAGTTACTTCCCTGGGCTTGCGCGAGGCCAAAGAGCTGGTTGAGGCCGCTCCCACCGCCGTCAAAGAAGGCGTGGTCAAAGAGGAAGCCGACACCATCAAGGCTAAGCTTGAGGACGCCGGCGCCGTCGTCGAAGTCGCTTAGTTACCCGCCCTTACCCACGGTTAAGGAAGGGAAGGAATGAGCCGGCGCAAAGACCAGGAACGATTCGAGCGTCTCAAGGCGCGAAACTCGGAATATCGGGGATTTCGCGGTCCGGATACCCATACCGCGAAGCCTGAAGTCGTTCTGGAAACTGCCGTGTGCTCGAATTGCAACCGAAAGCGCAATGTCCCGGTGACCAGCTTGCCTGATGACCGGGCAAGCTTTGTCTGCCGCGTTTGCCAAGAAGAGCAGGCCGCCGAGGCCTCTGCGTAGAGTGTTCTAATGATATCGATGCGGGTTGTTCAGGGCACTCTCTGTTCCCCATCGTTCCTCCGTGGGCGCGCTCTTAAAGTGTCACTCCTAGAGTGAGGGCGAGATTCCCGGACTCTGCCGGAGTGTCATTTTATTCGATCCGCTAGAGTCTGACACCGCCGAGCCGGGACAAGCCTTTTAAGATTTAACTTACTTGTCATAACTTGCATGCCAATAAGGCTCGCCGTACACTTGCCAAAATACAACTAAACAATCAAAAAGGATGGGAAGCCCGATGATAAAAGTTACGGTCATGTACCCCAATGATCCTGATAAAAAGTTCGATCTGGATTACTATCAGAATAAGCACATTCCGATGGTAGCCGGGCTGCTGGCCTCTGGCGGATTGATCCGTGGCGAATTAGAGAAAGGTATCTCGGGAACCGACCCCAACTCTCCCCCCACCTACGTGGCGGTGGGGAGTCTCTACTTCAATACGGTGGAAGAAGTCCATGCGGCATTCAGCACCCACGGCCGGGCAATCATGGGGGACATCCCGAACTATACTGACATCCAACCCGTGTTCCAGATCGGTGAGGTGATTGAATAGCGGAAAATCCGGCCTACGAACCCCACTGCCGGTAACCGGCCCACCCCAAGACTGGCATCCTCCTAAGATAGGCCCGGCATTAGTTGGGCCTATCTGGCTGTCTATAGCGGATCCATCCCTTGTTGGAGGGTTTTTCTGATATGGCACAATCCCAGCCCGGGTCAGCCTTCCAAGAACTCACCCAACGCCTGGTCCAAGAATTTTGGGATTTCTATCCCACGTCGGGCGCCCGCATCGGGCGGCACGAGTATGACGGTAGATTGCCCGATCTCTCCCCAGTGAGTGTGCGCCGCCGGGTCGAGCAGGTGGAGCAAACAATGGCGTTTCTTGAGGCCGCCGGATCGGGCGGAGAGAAATCGGACGAATGGTTGAGTCTCCAACTTCTGAAGCTCTTCTTCAAGCGGGAACACTTCTCGTTAACTGAGCTTAAGCCATTGGAAAATAACCCCATGAGGCAAGTTGGCTACTTGAACGTGGGCGGATACCTACTACGGGACTACGCTCCCTTGTCGGACCGCCTCCGGTCGGCTACCCAAGTGATGCAACGCGTGCCAGCGTTCCTGGATACCCTTACCGCCGCCCTGGGAGACGCTATCGGCCGCCCGGTGCTTGAGATGAGCATTGAGGCCTACTCCGGCATGGCCCGCTTCTATCGGCGGGACCTGGCTCAAGCGGCCGCTGAATCGGGTGATGGGACGGTCCCTCCGGAGTTCAACGACGCCCGGGAGTCCGCCGCTTCCGCCCTTGACCGGTTCGTGACGGAACTGGAGGGCCGGTTAAGCCGGACTACACCCGAATTTGCCATCGGTGCCCAGCGGTACTCCGCCATGTTGGAGACCGGCGAGGGGCTGGATGTTCCGTTGGCTCAGGTAGAGGCGTTGGGCCAGGCCGATCTCGAGAGAAACCTGGAGCAACTTGCCCAGGTGGCTGAGACAATATCGCCGGGCCGGGGCGTTGCCGACGTCGTCGCCCAAGTCGCAGGGAGTCACCCTTCGGCTGAAGAACTACTTCCGGAGACCAGAGATATGCTGGAGGATATCCGGCAAGCCCTGCTGGACTTGGACTTGATCACCATCCCGTCGGAGGATCGTTGCCAGGTGGTCGAGACCCCGGCCTACATGCGGTACGCCTTCGCCGCGATGGACAGCGCCGGCGCCCTGGAGACCCGGGCCACCGAATCCTTTTACTACGTTACCCCGGTTGAGCCCGATTGGACGGCCCAGCAGCAGGAAGAGTGGCTGTCCAACTTCAATTACGACACCCTGCGCATGGTTTCCGTGCATGAAGTTTATCCGGGGCACTTCGTTCACCACCTGCACAACCGCTATGGGCGAGACTTGCCGTTGGCCAACCGGGTCGCCGTGTCCTACGCCTTTACCGAAGGCTGGGCCCACTACACCGAGCAGATGATGGTGGAGACGGACTACGGCGCCGGTCAGCCCGCTCTGCACCTCACCCAGTTGTTGGAGGCGTTGGTGCGAAACTGCCGCTTCCTGTGCTCCATCTGGATGCACACTCAGGGAATGTCCGTAGACGACGCCACCCGCTTCTTCATGGACAAAGCGTACATGGGGGAGCTTCCAGCCCGGCGTGAGGTGATGAGGGGAACCTTCGACCCCGGATACCTGAGCTACACCCTGGGAAAGCTGATGATCTTGAAACTAAGAGAAGATTTCCAGAGGGAGCAGGGAACAGCCTACTCACTGAAGGGCTTCCACGACCAACTGCTGTCCTACGGCGCTCCCCCGGTGCCTCTGCTGCGGCAGATGATGTTGAGGGAGCCGGGGGAATCGTCGATTTAGATCCTACCCCAATTAATGCACTTGTTGTACGAGACGAGTAACCAAATGGGACTGATCAACAAACGGACCGCTGAACATCAACACTTCGCCAAAACATAAGGCCGGGAACCGCCATCTGTTCTATGGATGGTATGTGGTCGGCGCGGCTGCCGTGGTGGTGTTTAGCAGCGGACCGGGCCAGTCTTACGTATTCTCCATCTTTATAGACTCGATAATTTTCGACACCGGTTTGTCCAGGTCCGGCATCTCCGCCCTCTACATGCTGAGCACCGGTGTAAGCGCAGCCATGGTATGGATAGTCAGCCGCATGGTGGACCGTGTCGGCCCGCGGATGATGCTAGTTGCCATAGGATTTGCGTTTGCCGCCGCTTGCTTTGGCATGGCGTTCGCGACCAATATTTTGCTGTTATACGTGGCTTTCGCCAGCCTTCGAGCTTTGGGCCAAGGCTCCTTGAATATCAATGCCGTCTTGCTGGTCAACCAATGGTTCGTGGCCTACCGAGGCCGAGCCATAGCCTTCATGGGATTGGGCGCTGTTTTGTCCACCGCCATATTCCCGCCACTGGCAAAGGCCCTGATAGACAACTTGGGGTGGCGCCAGGCATACGCAGTTCTGGGAATAATCGTAATGTCATTAATCGTGCCCGTCTCGCTTCTGGTGATCCGCAATCGCCCCGAGGACATGGGCCTGTCACCCGACGGTAAGGGTCAACCATATATCGATCCCGGTCACCAATCGGAGGGAGTTTCTAGGGACGTCTCGTCCGGATCGGAGACTCCGATTTTACGGTCCCTTCATTTTTGGCTTTTGGCCCTTCCCATGGCTGCTCCGGGCATGGTTTCCACGGCCTTGGTCTTTCACCAGACTTCCATTTTCAAAGAAGCAGGTCTTACCGCGACTCTGGCAGCGGGAGTGTTCGTGATATTCTCGGTGTCCGCGGCGTTTACTTCGGTGATTGGCGGCTTCGTTGTTGAGCGGGTCAGTCCGAAGCTTCTTTATGGATTTGCCATGTGGATGTTGTTGATTTCTTTATTGTTAGCGGTGGTCATGAACTCGGTCTTCGTTGCCGTGCTGTATGTAATCATCATGGGTGTGGCAAATGGCGCCCAACAGATAGTGCAAGGGGTCATCTGGGCACATTATTACGGCCGCCACAGATTGGGGCGTATTCAAGGCCCAGCCATGACGATCGGCATCTGCGGGTCGGCAATCGGGCCATTCCCGTTGGCCCTGCTTCACGATGCGACGGGTTCCTACACGTTTGGATTGCTAGTGATGATCAGCCTACCGGTGCTTTCGCTGATAAGTATCTTGTTTGCCCACCCAACTGCCAGCAGGGTATCAACAACTTAAGAATATCTAGGAGCGCCGCATATTTTTTTGAATTATGTTGCTCACTGGTCCAATGCCTGGGTAAACTGCCGATCTGGAAGTTAAGGGAAGATTTCCAAAGGCAACAGGGGATGCCTTGTTGTTAAAGGGGTTCCACGACCGCTTGCTGTCCTACGGGGCTCCACGAGTACGTCTGCTGCGGCAAGTCATGTTGCCGGCGCCAGGGGGTTGGTTATTTAGCGACGAGGTGACATGACAATAGAAATCTCTTGTCCTAGACACGGACAGATCGAGTATCTTTCAAGATATAATAATTCCAGCCAACAATGATTTTGGTGCATCATCGAGGGTTCTATGCGATGCAAATTTTTCATGGGTACTTTCATTACGTTTCCCTTTGTGAGCAGCGATCGCTTGTTTGGCTTGAGGTTACGTTCTAGCTGTACTCCAAGCGCGGTATCTCGAGGGGCCTTCGCCCAGGCATCCCAGGAAAAGAAATCTGAAGGAGTCATCCCGCAATGCCATCATTCGATGTAGTTTCCCGGACCGATCTTATGGAAGTCGATAACGCCATCCACGGCGTCGAACGTGAGATTAAGCAGCGGTTCGACCTGGCCAACACGAAGTGTTCCGTGTCCCGCTCGGAAAATACGATGACGTTGATCGCCGACAACAACATGAAGATGGAACAGGTGGTAGAGCTCCTGCGTTTGTACCTGGCCAAGCGCAAGGTAGAGTTGGGGGCCTTTGACTTTGGTACACCCCAAAACGCTGGGGGCGGCGTTTTGAGGGAGACGGTGTCCATCAAGCAGGGAATCGACGGTGACCTGGGAAGGCTGATCAGCAAAGAAGTGAAGCGCACCAAGATGAAAGTCCAAGTGACGATCCAAGGCCAGGAACTCCGTGTCTCGGGCAAGAAGCGGGACGACCTGCAGGCTACGATGTCACTGATCAAAGCGATGGAGAAGCAGCAACCCGTACAGTTCGTGAATTATCGGGAGTGACCGCGTAGATGTTGGACGGCCCCGGGGTCAGTACCGGTAGACCTACCCACCCGGACCAGCGGGTACTACCTGTTCACCCGAACCTGCCACCCAGACTGATCACCCTTCAGGTCCCATCGGCGGACAAGCTCTGACCAACAACCCACCGCTTCGCGCCTTTTAGTATTTGGAAACGGCCTGCTCACCGACGGAGCCGGGGATTCGGCTATCTAAAACTACCCTGTGACATGAATGTTGCAAATGTTAGTATCACGTTATAATTGCGGCGTAACGCTACTTCTCTGGAAGAAAATTGTCATCGTTAATGCCATAGGGTAGAGAGGATGAGCGGAATTCAAGAAAGCCAATCTGATACCGGTTGGGCGGGCGAGGCCAGGGGACACATCTCCCTGGAACAAGCCTGGATTCTAGCGCTGCAGCAGGCCCGGGATAATCGGGAGTTCTACGGGCGTTACGCCGAAGACGAACTTTCCTGGGACATGATCAGCGCGGATGAGATTGGGGATGACTTCGAAGTCCGATTGGCGTTTAGGTCTGCGGGAAACTTCCGCGGTTCCGGCATAGAACTGTTCGTCATCGAAAAGACCGGCCGGATCAAGTCCCGCCGGATCATTCGTTCACCCCGAATGACACCCGCCTTTATCGCCGCCTCGATAGCAATCGTTGTGGTGGCGGTAGCGGGAGCCATTTTTGGCGGTTTGTCCGCCACCGGATCCCAGGACACCGCCGATGCCATCACTAACACCTCGGTCATTGCTCCTACGCCGCTAGCCACCACGGTTGCTATAAAACCGGAATCTCTGGCTCGCCTTGTCTCGGCCCAACGGTGTGGTTAGCATTGAACTGGACGCGGAAACGGTACATGTTCCGACTCAGCTTGCCTATGTCGTTTTGTCTGCTGGCGAGATCCCAACTCTGCCGGCGAAGTTTACTGCTACTGGCACAGCATTCGAGCTCACGATCGATGCACCATTATTGAAACCCATCACTATCACCGTGGCCCTCAGCGACGCTGATGTTGCACTTGCAGCGGGGAATGCGGACAATATCGTTATCCAGCATCACGTGGGTGGTGCCTGGACGCCGTTGGCTACCGTAGTGGACTTTGCCGAGTCCACGGCAACGGCCAATGTGGACCATTTGAGCATGTTCGCCTTAACTGTTTTGGAGCCGGACCCAACGCCCACATCGGCCCCATTACCGGCTCAGGCGGCCTTGCCTACGGTGCTGCCGGCGCCGACGTTCACACCTACGATAATATCGCCGGTTGTAGCCATGCCAACCATGGTTGCAACGCCTCAACCAACCGCTACTTTGGCTCCTACTCCCGAAGCAACACCGGTACCAGTGCCCGCCGCAGTCCCTGTACCGCTGCCCACTCCTACCCCGGTGCCTCCCGCGACTCTGATCCCGGTCCAGGAGTGGCTGCTGGAGAACGTGATCGTGGCGGAGGACAACGATTCCGTTTTTGTCCGAATACTTGGTTCCGCCCGGTTTGATATAACCCTGGATGGCAAGGCCACCGGCGAGACGATTATCGACGGCTCCCTCAGGGCTGACGTGTTTAGGAACGTACCACCGGGAAACCATGTCGTTAGAGTATTCACGGTTGGATTGCCGGATCAAGAGGACTACCGGCGTTTGCAGGTGATGCCGCCTACGCCTACGCTGGCGCCAACCCCGACGGCTGCCGGTCCGCCCACCGCAACGCCCGTACCCACGTATCGAATATTTGTCAACGGAATTCCGGTCCAGGCGCTGAATCGGCTGCTACAGACTGATGCAGGAAGGGTGACTCTCAGCCACGCCCCAAAGTCAGATGGCGCCTACAAGGTTGGGACCGTGGTTACTTTAGCAGCCAGTTCTTCACCGGGCTTCATCGTTGCCTGGGGAGGGGTCGACACGCAGCGCGGCGCCTTCGCCACGGTGGAAATGGTGGTTGACCGGTACATAACCGTCAGGATGTCTGCCCCAACTCCGACCCCATCGCCAACTAGAACGGCGTTCCCGTGGGATATTCCCACCGCCACGCCGCTGCCGACCGCGGTGCCTTTGCCTACGCCGCTCCCTGTTCCCACGGCCGGCGGAGTGTTCGTAAGTGCCGCGGTTCCAACGGCGACGCCGGTGCCAGTGCCCACGGCCACGCTGCTACCCACGGCAACGCCTACCCCATTGCCTCCTGGGGTGCCCACTCCTACACCCCCACGGCTACGCCGACCCCGGCGCCTACGCCTACGCCCGGTCCTTCTCCCACGCCGCTGCCCACCAGCACACCGCTTCCCACGTTCAATCTTACAACGACCGCTAGTCCGGCAGAAGGAGGAACCCTGTCCCCGTCTGGCACGAGTTCACACCCTTCAGGCACCCAGGTAACGGTAACCCCGGTTGCGTCCAGCGGGTATATTTTTTCTAATTGGTCGGATTCTTGCTCCGGCGTCGGTACTTGTGTGGTCGCCATGTCTGACGACCAAACGGTGACGGCCAATTTCGTACAGATCTTCAGCCTCACTACCAGCGCGAGTCCATCCGACGGCGGGACACTAGAGCCCGCGGGCTCCACCGCCTATGCATCCGGCACTTTGATACCGGTCTCAGCCGACCCAAATCCTGGCTACTTGTTTCTCAACTGGACTGGAGACTGCTCTGGCAGCGGTTCTTGCACTATCACATTGGATTCCGACAAAACCGTGACTGCCGTATTCTCAATTACTCCAACCCCAACGCCTTCCGCGGCGGCGGGAGCCGATGATATAGTTTTCTCCTCTAGCCGCGACGGTCTACAACAGGTGTACACAATGTCTTCGGATGGGACTAACCAACAACGGCTTACGACAACGCAGTCGGCTGTTTCACCAAGCTGGTCATCCGACAAGACCAAAATCGTTTTCATAAGTGGCGGCAATTCCGTCGCCGTGATGAACAATGACGGTTCTGATCTAACTATCGTCGTAATCGAGTCAGCGGTCTATGGAGTCAAGGAGCCGGAATTTTCCCCAGACGGTGAAAAGATAGTTATGGGTGGCAATGCCGAAGGTCTGTACGTGGCCAACGCAGACGGCACCAATGTTACTCAGATAACCAGCGGCAGGGATGGGGACCCTGACTGGAGCCCCGATGGGACGAAGATTCTCTTCACAAGAAGTACTCCTACTGCGAACAGAGAGTTATGGACCGTAAACCCTGACGGGACGAACGAAGTCCAGCTCACGACTACGGAGTTCGACGAGGTAGGACCGGCGTGGTCACCCGACGGGACTAAGATTGCTTTCGTTTACTTGACCGACGCCTGGACTATGAACGCCGATGGCACCAACCGAGTCAACGTCGGAGGTAATGGTGACCAAGGCCAGATCGCCTGGTCTCCAGACGGTTCCAAGTTGGCGTTCACCATGCCTAAATGCCCCACCTCTGGCTGTGAAGGTCAGAACAACGAAGTATGGTCGATGAACGCGGACGGAACCAATCGAGTTAATATCACTAATCACTCAGGGCATGATTCCATGGGGGATTGGTAAGCCCAGGGTAAGCTGATAATCCAGAAACTCAGGGAGAATCACCGAAGAGAGCAGGGAGCCGCCGACTCACTAGATCCGCATGACCGGTTGCTGTCCTACGGTGATCCGCCGGTGGTTCTGCTGTGGCAAGTCTTGTTGACAGAGCAAGGGAATCCGGCTTTCTGGCGGTTCGGATTGGTGGGGTCTACTAGGTTGTCCGGAATGTGACCTTGCGGAAGGCTTCGCCGTAAGTGAATTCCTGATCGGCCACGGCCTTACTGGACCAGTCCTTGATAAACTCCTTGACGTCTGCCACCGCTCTGCCGCTCATCTGGCTGCGATGCGCCATCACCGAGTCGACCTTGATGTCTAGGTAAGGTTCGATATCTATGAACGTATCTGCTTGCTCGGTGCCCCAAAATAGTACCGTACCGGTTTTGTGGGGCTCAAGCCCTTCGTCCTGCCAGAGTTCTTTGAAATGAAGATGGTCCCTGGCGCATGGGAATACCGCATCAAGAGCAACCTGTCCGGAGATTCGGTGGTCCCGATGCCACGCCAGATTCTTGCGGTATGGCTCGGGACACAATACAACGTCAGGCCGGACCAGACGGATCTGCCTGACCAATTCTTTGCGAAACTCGCTGGTGTCCTCTAGTTCGCCGTCCAGGTGGTGTAACGCGACAACTGTTTCCGCGCCCAACACGGCCGCGGCATCCCGCTGTTCTTGCTCTCGCTGGGCCCCTAGGTCCTGGGCGCTGACTTCACGGTCGCTGGTGCCTTTATCACCGTCGGTGCATAGGACGTAGTGAACCGTGGCGCCTTCTTTAGCCCATCGGGCTATCGTCCCGCCGGCCCAGAATTCGGCATCGTCGGGATGGGGAGTAACTACCAATACGCGCTGCGGGGTTTCTTCCATCCGCAGGCCACCTCCACTCTGGATGTGTTTTCCGGGTATCGGCTCCTGAGATCTGGGGCGCTATCTCAACGGTTTTG
>Ga0209554_1001278_pt1 | contig 19276 bp, 19 predicted proteins | sample MarorgKNORR_S2LV_5_FD_188221 | JGI IMG/M metagenome (GOLD analysis project Ga0209554, IMG submission 188221) | Marine microbial communities from the Southern Atlantic Ocean, analyzing organic carbon cycling - Bottom_A/KNORR_S2/LV (SPAdes) (version 2) | ecosystem: Environmental > Aquatic > Marine...
GGCCTCTACCGTCCGGAGTATCCGGACTGGCCGGGCGTGGAGGTCGGCTGGACCCTGCACCCCGACCACTGGGGAAGGGGCTATGCCACGGAGGCCGGGGCCGAGGCGATCCGGTACGCCTTCGAGGACCTCGACCTGGATCGGATCTACTCCTGCATCCTTCCCGGGAACGAGGCCTCGCAGGCCGTTGCCGTGAGGCTCGGCATGGAGCTGCTGGAGGAGCGCACCATGGACTTCTTCCCGTCCGCACCACACGGCATCTGGTCACGGGCCCGCTAGCAACCAGCCGACAGGCCAGCTCAGGAACCGTCGGTGAGCGGCACGGAGCGACCATCGGTGGTCTCGACATGTACATCCGTACAGCCCAGGCTGTGGGCGAGACGAAGGGACTGGCCTCCGGCGACGATCCGGATCGGTTCGGCAACGACCATCTCGTCGGTGGCCCACGCCTCGAACCTGTAGATGGCGCCGGTCGATGGCCGTAGCAGCCACGCTGTGGCACGACCATCGCAGGACCGGACCACGGCGACATCGCCCGGTCGCCCGATCTGGTAGCTGGCGCCCAGGTAGGTGACTACCGGGCCGCCTTCCGCTACGAGGGGTTCCGGCTCGATCAGGGCTCCGCCCGTGTCCCTGGACATGAAGAAGGCAATGGATGCGGCAGCGAGGATCGCCACGCCGGTGGCCATGAAGCCGGCGGCGGCGATACGACCGGGTCCCGTGGGTGCCGACCGGACCCGTGCCCGGAGCGTCCGGTCTGACCCTGAATGGCTCTGTCCGTCAACCCTTCCGTCGGGCTCACCGCCGGCAGGGGTCGTCCACCCGGCTGTGCCCGGATCCTCTATGGCGGAATCGTCAGCCCGGGGACCTTCCCCGTCGGACGGGCGGTTGGCCGGATCCGACAGGTCCTCCGTGGCGGACTGGTCCGTATCGATGTCTGTCCCGGTCCCCGGTGGATCCACGGCTGCTGCAGCCTGATCGGTGGGTTCCGAGCCGAAGCTCCGCGCCAGGCTGGTCAGGCCATCGGAGATGTCAACTGGAGGGGAGCCGTCCAGATCGTCGAGGAGGCGGCTGGTCCGACGGCGGTTCCTGGACTCGGAGGAGTCGGACGCTCCGGGCAGTCGCTCCACGAGGACCTTCAGGAGGCTGATCAGCTCACCTGCATCCAGGGTCCGGGCATCGGGGCTGGTCGAGCGACTGGCCGTGGCGAATCCGGTCAGGACGGGACGCCCCAGGTCGTCGACGAGCACCACGGGTAGCGAGATGGATCCATGGACGATGCCTGCACGGTGGACCTCGGCCACGGTCCGTGACAGTGACGCTCCCAGCACGCAGACCGAGCGGGAGTCCAGAGGTGGGCGATCGGGTAGGGGCACGAGGCCGTCGGTCGAGGTCACGCCCCCGATCGCCGAGCCTGACCGTCCGGCAGCGGAGAGCGGCACCACGCCGGGCATCTGGATGGCTGCCAGGATCCCCGCCTCGACGTCCCCGGATCCGCTCATGGCCCGTCGTCGCTGGTCGTACCCAGGGATCCGGCCACAACGGCAACCTCGCTCCCGTCACGGGTGCGCGAGGGGAGCCGGTCCAGTACGGCCAGGATCCGATCAGCGAGGTGAGCCACAGCATCAGGGCCGTCGAGTGTTCCCGGCAGGTCCACGGAGAGGTCCCGGGACCGTGATATCCGCCCACGTCGGGCACTCCGGCCGACCCGTCGGGCACCGGATCGGTCGACCGGCGGGGATGCGGTGAGGGGCAGTTCCATGAGCCTCTCGACGGGCAACCCCGAGTCGGCGAGGTTGGCCCTCACACGGGCGAGGGGGCGGGAGGAGCTGCTTCCGGAGCTGCCGACCACGAGAACCAGGTCGGCCATTCCAAAGACGATGCGTGCAGGCTCGCCTGGCGTGGTCGGCCCAACCGGTTGGTGGGTCGGAGCCAGGTCCACGTAGGGGTCGACGTCCACGATGGTCGCCAGATGGTGGTCCCGGAGGTTCCGGAGGGCCGCTTCGAGGCTGGGGCCACCAATGGTCGGCCAGTCCCGACGTTGTCTGATGCCAGGTAGGAGTCGGTGTCGATGGCCAGTGGGGACGAACGTCAGAGCGCGAAGTTCCGAATCAACCGGGTCACCGTTGCGGTGCGCCCGGGCAGCGGCCTGCAGATCAACCTGCGGATCGGTGATCCCGTGCATGTGGGCCTGGTCTGCCTCCAGACACGCGTCGATCAGCAGCACCGAGGAATACATCCTCGGGTCATCAGCCAGAGCCGCGGCAAGCAGCCGTGCGACCGTCGATGCGCCGGTCCCTCCTGGACCGGTCACCGCCACCATCCGACCTGTCCAGCCGGCAGGACCGTCCTCGGTCCGTAGGCCCAGGCGGAGATCGTCGATACGACCGATTGGCGTTGCGTGTGCAGCAAGCATCGCATCGAGTTCCTGCGCGCTCGGAGGGTCGTCCATCCGGTCGGTGGCGCCGAGGGAGACGAGTCGGGCGGGGTCGTCGGCCCCACCCACGACGATCACGGGGCAGCCGGCTGCTGCAGCCCGCCGCACCAGGTCGCGATCGAGGCCCACGGCCCGGTGGTCCACCAGGACGGCGGAGAACGGTCGACCTGTGCCGAGACGGGTAGCGAGGTCCACGGGACCGGTACAGCGGATGAACTCGTCGTCGGGACTGCGACGTCTGACCAACCGGTCCACCGCACCCAGCCAGGCGGGCTCTCCGGATGCCAGGCCCAGGAGGACGTAGCGGGGACTGGACACGTTGGCGACCATACAGCCGACTGGTGTTCACCCTCCAGCGTCAGAAGGTGGGAGCGGGGGGATGGCCCCGCGTATTGAAAGTCATGTAGAATCACCGAGATGGATGCAGAGGTGGAAAGTTCTGAAGGTCTGGACTGGACCTGGATGAGCACCGATGCGGTTGCCCACCGCCTTGGCGTGGCAACCAAGACCGTCTACCGCCTCATTGATGGTGGGAAGTTGCGGGCCTTTCGGATCGGTCGGGTCATAAGGCTCAAGTCGGTTGACGTGGAGGCCTACGAGGCCTCCTGTGAGATCTCACCCGGGACCCTGGGACACCTCCACAGGCCCTGAACCGCAGTAATCGCGGTGTATTTCCGGCGACCGGGAATTACACCTACGGCGGTAGGGTAAATCCCGGTTCGCGGACGGTTTCCACGAACCTCGAACGACCACCCATCCGAGATTTTCGGCACCCCTAGAGGGTCAGCCGATGAGGTATCGCCCTGAAAGCCTTCACTGCTGATGTCTCGGCCGGACTCCCCGGACCTGAGTGGCTTTCCGAGATCCGTCGGGCTGCCTTCGTGGGCCTCACCGACGTCGCTCCTCCCAGCCCCGAGGAAGAGGTCTGGCGCTACTCCAGGATCGCCGACCTGGATCTCGATGGATTCCCACCACTGAAGCGACAGCGTGCATCCAACTCGGTCGTCGAACGCGACCTGTCGGCCTTCGGCGAGATGGCCGGGGTCGTCGTCATCCGGAACGGCTGGGTGGTCGAGAGCACGTTGGACGCCGGGCTGGCCGAGTCGGGTATGACCATCGGGCCGATTGGCGACCTCGAGGACGGCGCCGACCACCTTGGATCGGCGATCGATTCCCCGGTGGACCTCTTCGGTCACCTGAACCGTGCCTACTGCCCGGAACCAGTGGCGATCGTCGTACCCGACGGCCTGCAGGTCGATGCCCCCGTCGTGGTCGTGGTTCTCACCGATGCGAACACCTCGGCGCTGTTCCCACGGGTGATCGTGAGGTGTGGAGCGGGATCCATCGTGACCGTGGTCGAGCTGCACACATCCACCGACGTCCAATCCCTGGTGGTCCCGGTGCTGGAGGCCACGGTGGATCGGGACGGACACCTCCGACACGCCCTGGTCCAGGAGATGGGACCCCGGGTCTGGCAGTTGGCCCACCAGGCCTTCAAGGTCGGGCAGTCGGGAACCGTGGAGACATTCACTGCTGGTCTCGGCGGCGACTACGCCCGGACCCGGATCGACTGCAGGCTGGTCGGGCGCGGGGCCACGGGACGATTGGCCGCCGCATACTTCGGTGAAGGCGACCAGACACTGGACTTCAGGACCTTCCAGGAGCACGCGGCTCCCGACACGACCAGCGACCTCCTGTTCAAGGGCGCTCTGGACGGGTCCTCGCACTCGATCTACTCGGGTCTCATCCGGGTCCTGCCGGAGGCGGTCCGCACCAGGGCGCACCAGACCAACCGGAACGTCAAGCTCTCTCCCGACGCCTGGGCTGAGACCGTGCCGAACCTCGAGATCGAGACCGACGACGTGGTCTGCAGCCATGCCTCCACGGTCTCGCCGGTGGACGAGGAACAGAGGTTCTTCCTGGAGAGCAGGGGCGTGCCCACGAGGGTGGCCGAACGGCTCCTCCTGGAAGGGTTCTTCCAGGATGTGGCCGATGCGGCACCAGTTCCCGCTGTAGCCGACCTCCTCCGGAACGCCCTGGCCGAACGGCTCGACCGTCGATCCGGGCCCCTCTTCCCGGATACCGGTAACGGGTCAGATGCGATCTCCGCAAGCGGGGAGACACTGTGAGCGCCGTCCGCGTATGTGGCTGGTCCGAACTGGCTGACGGCACTCCCCGCCGGGTCGTGGTCGATGGTCGGGCGGTGGCGCTTGTACGTATCGGCGACGAGGTTCATGCCATTGACGACGTCTGCAGTCACGCCGATGTCTCGCTGTCCGAGGGCGAGGTGGTTGTCGAGGAGTGCGCCCTGGAGTGCTGGAAGCACGGAAGCCTGTTCGACCTGCGGACCGGTGAGCCCCTCACCATGCCGGCCGTGACGGCGGTGGCCGTCCACATAGTGACAATCGAGGACGACGACGTCCTGGTCGAGATCTCCGGGGGACGTTCCCGATGACCGGATCCGAGGGAGACCGCGTGCTGCGTATCGAAGGCCTGGAGGCCAGCGTCGCCGGAATCGACATTCTCCACGGGATCAACCTGGAGGTCCGGCCCGGCGAGGTCCACGCCGTGATGGGCCCCAACGGATCGGGCAAGTCGACACTTGCCCATGTGCTGATGGGTCGACCCGGCTATGAGGTGACCGGGGGTTCGGTCACCCTCGACGGTGTCGACCTTCTGTCCCTGCCCACCTGGGAGAGGGCCCGGGCAGGACTGTTCCTTGCCCTCCAGCACCCGACCGAGGTGCCCGGCGTGAGCCTGGAGTCGGTGGTCGCCGAGGCGGCCCGCGCCGACGGACGTAGTACCGACGGGATCTACGAGCTGCTGGTCGCCGAGGCTGCCCGGATCGGGTTCGACGAAAAGTTCCTCAGCCGACCTCTGAACGTGGACCTCTCCGGCGGTGAGAAGAAGCGCAACGAGACCCTCATGCTGAACTCGCTCAAGAGGCGCTACGCCGTACTGGACGAGATCGATTCGGGTCTGGACGTGGATGCGCTGGCCGCAGTGGCGCGCCGCATCCAGGAGGCCACCGAGGAGGACGGTCTGGGGGTCCTGGCCATCACCCACTTCGGCCGGTTCCTGGAGGTGCTGGAACCTGACCGGGTTCACGTGCTGGCCCGGGGACGGATCCATACGAGTGGCGGCCCGGAGCTGGCTGCCCGCCTTGAAGCCGAGGGCTATGCGGGCGTGCTCGAAGAAGCCGGCATGCCCGTCGAGTTGACCGCGGCCGGATCCCACGAGGCCGGATTCGGCGAGGATCCGTTCGCCGACCCGCTGGATTCCTGAACAGGCCGGATCTCCGGATTCGATCCTGAGCGCTGAACAGTTGGAACCCGGAGACCTACAGTCAGGCAATGGCCGACGGCACACCTCTCGACGGTGATGGGTCTTCGGGGCTGGGTTCCCGGCCCCTTCCTGACCGCACCCTGCTGACGCCCGGCCAGCGTTCCGACCTGACCGCTCGGCTTCCGGGCTGGGAGATCGAGGGGGACCACCTCCGGCGGACGTTCACGTTCGCCGACTTTGCCGGGGCGTGGACCTTCATGGGGAGTGTGGCGGCTATCGCCGAATCCCTTCAGCACCATCCCGACTGGTCAAACTCGTGGAACCGGGTGGAGATCGCCGTCACCACCCACAGCGCCGGGGGTCTCACCCATCTGGACGTGGCCTTCGCCGAGGAGACGATGAAGGCCGCTGAGGAGGTCGCTGAGGAGGTCGCTGAGGCATCTATCGAGGCTGCCAAGGCCGCCGAGGAAGCAGCTGAAGAGGCCTCCGACTAGGCAGCTCCCAGGCACTCCCGGCTTCCCCTGGATCGACCAGCGGGGGGCCGGGAGAATGCCGGGTGGGTCAGATGCCTGTCTGGTCCAGCACCAGGTCGAGGGTGTTCCAGCCGAGGGTGGCGCACTTGATTCGTACCGGGAACTTCACCACACCCCGGAGGGCCTCGAGGTCGCCGAGACCGGAGGCACCGGGGCGGTCATCCGTCGGGGTTGGTTCACCGTCGAGACCGTGCTCGTGGATCGACATCATCTCCTTGAACGATCGGAGCACCTCACGTGCCCCGTCGGGAGTCCGTCCGAGCACCGCAGCACTCATCATCGATGCCGATGACTGGCTGATCGAGCAGCCCTGTCCACCGATCCGGATCTGGGCGATGACGCCATCCTCGACCAGTAGGTAGACCTTGATCTCGTCACCGCAGAGAGGGTTGAAGCCCTCGGCCATCAGGGCCGGAGGGGTTTCCAACTCGCCACGGTTCCTGGGACTCCGGTAGTGATCGAGGATGACCTCCCGGTAGAGGTCTTCGAGTCCGGCCATTTGTCTGGATGCTCCTGGGAAGGGGTGTGCGGGTCGGGTCGTCTGGTCAGAAGGCGAAGAAGTCGCCGGCGGCTGCCAGGCCGTCGGCCAGGGCGTCCACGTCGGACTCGTCGTTGTACAGGTAGAGCGATGCCCGGGCCGTGGCGTTCACGCCCAGCACCTTCATTAGCGGCTTGGCGCAGTGGTGGCCGGCCCGAACGCATATGCCCGTCTGGTCCAGTACCTGGCTGAGGTCGTGCGGGTGGATGTCCCGGTAGGCGAGTGACAGGGTTCCGCCGCGGTTCTCGAGGTCCTGTGGACCGTGGATCACCAGATCGTCGCCGAACCGCTCCGTGAGGGTCCGTAGGGCGTAGGTGGTGAGGTCCAGCTCGTGCTGGCGGATCACGTCCATGCCGATCGTCTCGAGGTAGTCGACGGCGGCGTGCAGTCCGACTATCTCCGCGATCGGCTGGGTTCCAGCCTCGAACCGGGCGGGAACGTCGGCCGGTGTGAACCCCTCGAAGGTCACGTTCTGGATCATCGAGCCGCCGCCCAGGAACGGGGGCATGGCATCCAGGATCTCGCGTCGACCCCAGAGTGCACCGATGCCGGTCGGGCCACACATCTTGTGACCGGTGAAGACCATGAAGTCGCAGTCCCAGTCGGCGACATCCGTCGGATAGTGGGGGACCCACTGGCTGGCGTCCACGAGGCAGAGGGAGCCGACGGCATGGGCGGCATCGGCGATGCTGCGGACCGGGGGCAGGGTACCGAGCACGTTGGATGCGGCTGAGAGGGCGACCAGGCGAACGCCATCCAGGAGGCGGTCCAGATCGGTGAGGTCAAGACGTCCTGTGCTGTCCAGGGGGATCCACCGGATCGTGACACCCCTCTCGGCGGCCAACTGCTGCCACGGAACGATGTTGGCGTGGTGCTCGAGTGCGGTGAGGAGGATGACGTCGCCTTCGGAGAGGTTCGACCGACCCCACGAGTGGGCCACCAGGTTGATGGCCTCGGTGGCGTTCTTGGTGAAGACGATCTCCTCTGCGGCGGAGGCACCCACGAACCTGGCGAGGGCGGCCCGGGAGTTCTCGACCGCAGTGGTGGCCAGTTCGGCAATGAGATAGGCGCCGCGGTGGATGTTGGCGTTGATCTCCTCGTAGTACGTGTCGAGCGCATCGAGGACCTTGCGGGGCTTCTGGGAGGTGGCACCGGAGTCCAGGTAGACAATGGGGTGCCCGTTCACCTCACGTGACAGGAGGGGAAAGTCGGCCTTGACGGCGACGACGTCGAGTGAGGCGGTACCCATGGTGAAGGCCGGTTCAGCCCGTTGCGTCGGACACTGTGGTCCTGAACGCCTCGTAGCCGTCACGTTCGAGCCGTTCAGCCATCTCCGGGCCACCGCTTTCGATGATCCGACCGTCCATGAGGATGTGGACCACGTCGGGCTTCAGGTGGTCCAGGAGCCGCTGGTAGTGGGTGATGGCCAGTACTCCGAGCCCGGGCCGGTCGCGCCGCACCTCGGCCACGCCCTCGGCGACCACCCTCAATGCGTCGATGTCGAGGCCTGAATCGGTCTCGTCCAGGATGGCCATCTCGGGTTCCAGGATGGCCATCTGGAGGATCTCGTTGCGCTTCTTCTCGCCACCTGAGAAGCCTTCGTTCACGTGGCGGTCGGCGAACGACGGATCCATGCCGAGGCGCTCCATCCACTCCATGATCGTCAGCCTGAGCTCCAGGACGGAGAGGTCGATGCCCTTGCGGGCGGAAAGGGACTGCCGCAGGAAGTTGAGGACCGACACGCCGGCGATCTCAAGTGGGTACTGGAAGGCCAGGAAGATGCCGGCCTTGCCGCGCACGTCGGGCGGCCAGTCGTTGATCTCGTCGCCCCGGAACCTGATGGAACCGGCGGTCACGACGTATTCGGGGCTTCCCAGCAGGACCGAGGCCAGCGTCGACTTGCCTGAGCCGTTCGGACCCATGAGGGCGTGGACCTCACCGTGGCCGACCACGAGGTCGACCCCTTTGAGGATCTCGATGCCGTCGGTTGTCGATGCGTGCAGGCCTTCGACCTCGAAGAGAGGGGTCGTGTCGGCGGCGGTTGGCTCAGCCATGGCTTGAGTCTAGGGAGACGCTCCGATTACCACTATGGCGATAGGAGTAATTCGATGTGGCCAGGTGGGCCCCATCCGGACACCCGGATATGGATCAGGGCGTGTCGACCAGGGAGCGCTTCCAGTCCCTGAAGCGTCCATGTTCCAGACCATCGGGGCCGGTGCCGCCGCCTGAGCCATCTGCATGCAGCCGGAACCGGTGGATCCGATCCAGGTCCTCCGAGTGGAGCGCCACGTAGAGGGCGTCGCCGCGGGCCGGGCCGGCCCGCCACAGCAGCCACATGCCCAGACGTCGCTTGTAGGCGGTGCGGACCGGCACCCCGTCCACGTCTGGAATATCGTCTCCGGCCCTCAGAAGGGCAGCCGGTGCCTCGATCCATGCCTCCGCCGGCACGTTTCGGTCCCTGATCGGGGTGGCGGGGAGATCCGACGTATGGATGGGCGTCTCGTCGAAGGGGCGGAGGTCGGCGGGCAGGGATGGACCCGGTGATGCGTTCACCAGCCTCTTGCCGCCCACTCATCCAGGTTGGGTTGCTCGGTTCCGATCGTGGTGTCGGCGCCATGGCCCGGCATCACGATGGTGCCGGGGTCCATGCTGGCGAACAGCCGCCGATCGATGGACTCGATGATGTTGGTGAAGTCCCCACCGTCGAAGGTGGTGGCGCCAGGGCCTCCCGGGAACAACGTGTCGCCGGAGAACAGGACCGGTGAACCCTCCAGGCGAAAACAGATCGAACCTGGTGTGTGGCCGGGCGTACAGATGGTGTGGAGTCGCAGGCGCCCCACCTGGATCACCGATTCATCCTCGAGGATGTCGTCGTAGGAGGGGAGCATCGCTGCGTCAGCGGCGGTGACGGCGACCCGGTAGCCGGCTTCGCGGACCGCTGGTACGGCCTGGATGTGGTCGAAGTGTCCATGGGTCTCGAGCACCGACCGGACGTCCAGGGAGCGGCACAGCTCGAGGAGTTTGTCGTGTTCGTTGGCGGCGTCGATCAGGACCGACTCGCCTGTCTGGCGACAGCGCAGCACGAACACGTTGTTGACGTAGTCGCCGACCACGATGCGGTGGATCTCGGCCTGCTCGTCGCACCAGTGCAGTGCCGCCCCTTCCACCTGCGGTCGGGGGTGGTCGGTGTGGTTGCAGGGCCCGGCATGTGGAGACGTCGGGATGGTGGGCTGATCGCTCATGGGGCCATCATGGTGCCCGATCGGCGGTGTAGGCCAGCCAGGCGGGTGGCCTGCCGCCGACGAAGGGCGCCTATACCAGTGGTACCCACGGTCTTCGTCCAGATGCTTGTGACGGGTGGCCGTGACGCCCGATGTCGCGGCACCATCTGTCGACTGGTAGAACCATGAAGTCGGATCTGTCCCGCGGCCACCGAATCGGTCGCTACCGACAGCCCAGATCACAAGTCGAGATAGATAGAGCAGGAGTGTGCACATGAACTTCGCCTTCAGCGAGGAGCAGGAGCAGCTACGGGAGTTCGTCCGGCAGTTCCTTGAGAACTACTCGGCCGAGACCACCGTCCGGGAGCTGATGGAGACCGAGAGCGGATACGACGCCGCCACCTGGTCGATGATGGCCGAGCAGCTGGGCCTCCAGAGTCTGATCATCCCCGAGGAGTACGGCGGGCAGGGCTTCGGCTACGTGGAGTTGATCGTGGTCCTCGAGGAGATGGGCCGTGCCCTCTTGTGCGCACCGTTCTTCTCGACGGTCGTACTGGCCGCCAACACCCTCATCCACTCCGGCGACGACGCCGCCAAGGCCGAGCTGCTTCCCGGGATCGCCTCAGGCGAGACCATTGCCACGCTTGCCTTCACCGAGGAGAGCGGTCGCTGGGACGAGGCCGGCATCACCATGGAGGCAACTGCCGACGGTGATGGTTGGACACTCTCCGGTACCAAGATGTACGTGCTGGACGGTCACATCGCCAGCCTCGTGCTCGTGGCCGCCCGCACCGCCAACGGCGTCTCGCTGTTCAAGGTCGACGGCGACGCAGCCGGTCTGACTCGGACCGCTCTGGCCACCATGGACATGACCCGTAAGCAGGCCCGTCTGGAGTTCGACGGTGTCACGGCGACCATGATCGGCGCCGAGGGTGGGGGCTGGACAGTCCTTGAGCGTGTCCTGGACCTCGCAGCGGTGGCCCTGGCCGCCGAGCAGGTCGGTGGCGCCCAGATCTGTCTGGACACCGCAGTTCAGTACGCCAAGGACCGGGTGCAGTTCGGTCGGCCCATCGGCAGCTTCCAGGCGATCAAGCACAAGTGCGCCGACATGCTTCTCGAGGTCGAGTCGGCCAAGTCGGCCGCGTACTACGCAGGCTGGTGCGCAGCGGAGTTGAACGACGAGCTGCCTTCGGTGGCGTCGTTGGCCAAGGCGTACTGCTCAGAGGCCTACTTCCACACCACCGCCGAGAACATCCAGATCCACGGTGGCATCGGCTTCACGTGGGAGCATTCAGCGCACCTGTACTTCAAGCGTGCCAAGAGCTCCGAGCTGCTGTTCGGTGACCCGACTTACCATCGGGAGCTGTTGGCCCAGCGCATCGGCATCTGAGCCGGTACCGGGGCCGTAGTCGGTCCGGATGATCTGGTTCTTCCTGGCGCTCGGCGTCCTGCTTGTGGCTGGCATAGCCATGTATGCGGTCGGGTCGGCTGTGGGCCGTCTCGAGAACACGGCGCTACCGGCCGTCCTGGAGGTTGACGACGCCGTCGACTGGATAGCCGAGAGGCTTCCGGAAGAAGTTGCCGGCCAGCTCAGTCGCGAAGACGTGGTCGACGTGGTCGGCTGGTATCTGGAGTGCTTCGCCAAGGCCGGGTTGGCAACCGCACACGGCCAGGAGTTGGGCGATGAAGCGCTGGCCGACGATGCCGGAGATGCCGACGGTCGGGTCGTGGCCCCGCTGGACGACGCCCTGGACCATGTGGTCGCCCGGGGGCTGGAACGATCCGATCCGCTCGACGCCCTGTCGGTGGCAATGGTCGCCGACCTTCTCGGCACCTACCTCGTGGCTATGGGTGCCATTGGGGAGCAGGCAGGTGGCCCGGTTGCCGATCAGGGCGACCCGGTGGCCCCACGGGGCTAGAGCCCTGTAGCACTAGCGTCGCACCATGATCGACCGACACGCCCCGGTCTTCGTGGCCGGCCACCGCGGCCTCGTCGGTTCCGCGATCGTCCGTCGCCTCGAGGCTGATGGATTCACCGACCTCCGGACCGTCGGGCGTGAGGTGCTGGATCTCCGTGACCAGTCAGCGGTGGATTCCTGGTTCGACGTTGAACGTCCGAGGTACGTATTCCTGGTCGCCGGCACCGTGGGCGGCATCCACGCCAACACGAGCCGACCGGCCGAGTTCCTCTACGACAACCTGATGATCCACGGGACGGTGGTGCAGGCCGCCCACAGGATCGGCGTAGAGAAGCTGCTGTACCTGGGGAGTTCGTGCATCTACCCGAGGTTGGCTGAACAGCCGATCACGGAGGAGGCCCTGCTGAGCGGGGCCCTCGAGCCGACCAACGAGGGTTACGCCCTAGCCAAGATCGCCGGCATCAAGCTCTGCGAGACGTACAGGCAGCAGTACGGGGACGACTTCATCTCGGCGATGCCGACCAACCTCTACGGACCGGGCGACAACTTCGACCTTGAGGGTGGGCATGTCCTGCCGGCCCTGATGCGCCGCTTCCATGAGGCGAAGGAGGCTGGTGACGCCACCGTCGGCGTCTGGGGGACAGGTGGTGCCAGGCGTGAGTTCCTGCACGTGGACGATCTGGCCGATGCGTGCCTGTTCCTGATGGACGGCTACTCGGAACCCGGTCACGTCAACGTGGGTACCGGTGTGGACCTGACCATCCGCGAGTTGGCCGAAACAGTGCGAGATCTCGTCCACCCCGGCGCCGAGCTGACCTTCGATGTGTCCAAGCCGGACGGAATGCCCCGCAAGGTGCTGGACGTGTCGAAGTTGGCCGACATCGGGTGGACCGCCTCGACCGGGCTGGCTGAAGGCCTTGAGTCCACCTACGCCTGGTTCGTGGAGGCAGCTAAGCGGGGAGACCTTCGGCTCTAGGAACCGGCTCTGGGAGCGAAGCCGTTCGACGCCTGCTCCCGCCCCGGTTGCCTACTCCTGCTTGGTCTTACCGGCCGCTTTCTGGGCCTTCTTCCAGGCACGCACCGTGACCAGGGCCTCGGGGCTGTCGATGTCAGCCACGGACCGGGGCACGTCGTCGGCGAACGGACCCGCCACCGCCTTCCACCCATCGGGTGCGACGTCCATCCGCTTGGCCAGTATCGCCACGAAGATCTTGGTCTTCTCGGCGCCGTAGCCGGGCAGTGCCCTGAGTCGTCGGGCCAGATCGGCGCCGTCAGCGGCTCCATGCCACACATCGGCGGCATCGCCGTCGTGGTTCTCGACCAGGTGACGGCAGAGGTCCTGGATGCGCCCGGCCATCGAGTTGGGGAACCGGTGGATGGCCGGCTTGGTCCGGCATGCCTCCAGGAATGCATCCGGATCCATGTCGGCTATGTCGACAGTGTCGAGGCGCCCGAGCCGGTCCAGGAGGGTGGCGGGCCCGCGGAAGGCCCACTCCATGGGTACCTGCTGGTCGAGCAGCATTCCGACCAGCAGGGCCAGCGGGTCGGTGTTGAGTAGGTGGTCGGCATCGGCGTCGCCCGTTATGGCCAACGTTCCTGTGGCGGGAGATGGTGACGATGTCATGAAGCGAACCTACCCCTGTCGACCCGTGGCACGGGTCGACCACAGGGTCACCCGTCGGGCTCCTCCCGGCCGACGCCGTGACCAGTCGCCGGCACGGTGTCGTGGCGGCCCGGGTCCGCTATGTCCACGTCGAGGCCATGGTGGGCAATGGCCTCGGCCACCACCGACGTATCGATGGTTCCATCCTGGGCCAGGGCGTGCAGCACGGCTACGACCACGTGGCCGGTGTCCACCTCGAAGAACCGGCGTAGGGCCTCGCGTGTGTCGCTGCGGCCGAAGCCGTCGGTTCCAAGCGTGTGGAAGGGGCGTGGGATCCACCGGGCCACCTGGCCGGGTAGCAGCTTCTGGAAGTCCGTGACCGCCACGATCGGGCCCTCGCCTTCGGCCAGCAGTCGGGTGACCAGTGGGATCTCGGCCGGATCGGTGGGGTGCAGGCGGTTGTGGCGTTCCACGCCGAGGGCCTCCTCCCTGAGTCGTTTGTAGGAGGTGGCGCTCCAGAGGTCGACACCCACGCCCCAACGTTCGGCCAACTCGTCGGCCGCCTCCCGGGCAGCGCCCTGGGCTGAACCCGAGAATATGAGGGTGGCTGTCACGGGACGCTCGGGAGCGTCGGCCCACTGGTACAGGCCCCGGACCACGTCGGCGTCGGTCACGTGGTCCGGACGGGGAGGCATCTCGTAGGCCTCGTTGTAGAGGGTTACGTAGTAGAAGACGTCCTCGTTGGCGAGGGGATCCTCGTGCCCGTACATGCGTTGCAGGCCGTCGTCGATGATCGCCGCCAGCTCGTAGGCGTAGGCAGGGTCGAAGGCCTGGCAGGCAGGCACCGTGGCGGCCAGCAGGAGGCTGTGTCCGTCCTGGTGCTGGAGGCCTTCGCCGGCCAGGGTCGTGCGCCCGGCGGTGGCGCCGAGCATGAAGCCGCGGGCCCGTGAATCGGCGGCCGACCAGATGGAGTCACCGACGCGCTGGAATCCGAACATGGAGTAGAAGGTGAAGAACGGCACCATCGGGACACCGAGGTTGGCGTAACTGGTGCCTGCTGCGATGAAGCTGGACATCGACCCGCATTCGGTGATGCCCTCCTCGATGATCTGCCCGTCCGTGCTCTCCGTGTACGACAGCAGCAGCTCGTGGTCCACAGGTTCGTAGAGCTGTCCGAACGGTGCGTAGATTCCGAACTCCCGGAACAGCGAGTCCATGCCGAACGTACGGGCCTCATCCGGGACAATGGGCACCACGCGGGGTCCGAACGCCTTGTCTCGCAGGAGGTCCCGGAGTAGGCCCGTCATGGCCATCGTGGTCGATACGGCCCGCCCCTCGGATCCCTTGGCGAGGCCTGCGAACACCGACGGGTCGGGCAGCGTGAGGGGTCGCCTGTTGCGTATCCGTCGCTTGGGGATGGATCCGCCGAGGGCCCGGCGTCGCTGCACCATGTACTCGTGCTCGGGGCTGTCCAGGTCGGGCCTGTAGTAGGGGGCCCTGTCGCCCTCGAGGGCCGATTCGGGGATCTCGTCAACCAGGTGGAGGCGCTCGCGTAGGGCCAGCAGTTCGTCCTTGGTCATCTTCTTGATCTGGTGGGTGGCGTTACGGGCTTCGAAGCCCTCGCCCAGCGTCCAGCCCTTGATGGTCTTGGCCAGGATCACCGTCGGGGCCTCGTTCTCCTCGGTGGCGTTGCGGTAGGCGGCGTAGATCTTCTGGTAGTCGTGGCCGCCGCGGGGCAGGTCGTTCAGCTGCTGGTCGGAGAGGTGCTCGACCATGGCCCGGAGGCGGGGATCCGGCCCGAAGAAGTGCTCCCGTACGTAGTCGCCACCCTCCACGGCGAGGCGCTGGTACTCGCCGTCGACCGTCGTATTGAACTTGTTGAGCAGGATGCCGTCCACATCCTTGTGGATCAGCTCGTCCCATTCGGATCCCCAGATGACCTTCAGGACGTTCCAGCCGGCACCCCGGAACACGCCTTCGAGTTCCTGGATTATCTGGCCGTTGCCCCGGACGGGGCCGTCGAGGCGCTGGAGGTTGCAGTTCACGATCCAGATCAGGTTGCCGAGGCCCGACCGGCCGGCCAGCGAGATGGCGCCCAGCGTCTCGGGTTCGTCGCACTCGCCGTCGCCCACGAAGCAGAACACCCGGCTGTCCGACGTCTCGTCGATCCGACGGCTCTCCATGTACCTGTTGAAGCGGGCGTGGTAGATGGAGTTGATGGGGCCCAGGCCCATCGACACGGTGGGGAACTCCCAGAAGTCCGGCATCAGCCGGGGGTGGGGGTAGCTGGACAGGCCTCGGCCGCCGATCTCCATGCGGAAGCCGTTCAGGTGCTCCTCTGTCAAGCGTCGTTCCAGAAAGGCGCGGGCGTAGACGCCGGGGGCGGCGTGGCCCTGGAAGTAGACGTGGTCACCTGGCCGACCGTCGTCCTTGCCGCGGAAGAACCAGTTGAACCCCACTTCGTAGAGGGCTGCAGAGGAGGCGAAGGTGGAGAGGTGGCCTCCAATCCCGTCAGCCTCCTTGTTGGCGTTGATCACCATTGCGGCGGCGTTCCAGCGGATGAATGCCCGGATGCGTCGCTCGATGAACTCGTCGCCGGGAAACCACGGCTGGTCCGCTGTGGCGATGGTGTTGACGTACGGGGTCCAGGTGGGTGGGGAGTTGCCGACGTTCAGCTCGCCCGCCCGTTCGAGGAGCTTGGCCAGCATGTAGCGGGCACGGCGGCGGCCCGACCTGTCGACCATGGCGTCGAACGAGTCGATCCACTCCTTGGTCTCGGCCGGATCGGCATCCGGGAACTGGTGGGTGAAGCCGTCGATCACGCCCGCATCCTGCCATGCCGGTTCCCACGTTGGTTCTGATGCCGGTTCCCGGGCCCTCTCCCGCCCAGGTTCCGCTGCTGCCTCCACCCGTACCGGTGGTGCTCCCCGTAGGGTCGCTGACCGTGTCCAGCCCCGATCGACTCTTCGAGATTGACCCCACCCCGAAGACGGCGCCTTCAGCGTCGAACCTGTCGACGGACCCGGCAGGGCGGGAGTCCGAACCCGAGCAGGTGGTCGTCTACACGGATGGGGCGTGTTCGGGTAACCCCGGCCCTGGCGGGTGGGCGTGGGTGGTCCCAGATGGGCCGTTCGCAGCCGGATTCGACAATCCGACCACCAACCAGCGGATGGAGTTGACGGCCACGCTGGAGGCCGTCCGGGCCTTCGAGGGGCCACTGCTGATCGTGAGCGACTCGACGTATGTGGTGCACTGCTTCCGGGATGGGTGGTGGGAGAAGTGGCTCCGGAAGGGCTGGGTCAACTCCAAGCGCGAACCGGTGGCCAACCGTGAGATCTGGGAGCCGCTCATCGAGGCGGTGCGTTCCCGCGGGAACGTGGATTTCCGTTGGGTCAAGGGCCATTCGGGCGACAGGTGGAACGACGAGGCCGACAGGCTCGCTGTGGATGCCTGTACCCGACAGGTGCAGCTCTCAGGCTGAGTTGGCCTGGTTCAGCCCAGCAGGTTGAGCCACTTGACGAGGGCGGCACGCGGCGTGCCGGGCAGGGCAATGGCGACGACTGCCTCGGCACCCCCGTCCCACAGGCCATCCACGGTGACGGTCGTGGTGGATCCGCAGACCTGGAGGACCGTCCGATCGTCTGGTCTGTCGTCAACCCTGACGAGCCCCTTGGCTCTCACCACACCGCCGGGACGTGCCCGGGTCCAGGTTTCTATCGATGCTCTGGTGATGGGGCCGTTCAGGAGCCTTGAGATCGAGACGTGGTCGTGGGGTGGTGATGTGGGCGTTGGAGCGACACCTGCGGGCTCGTCGGAAAGGCTCCTCGGGGCGGGCCCCAGGAGCACGGCGGTCGGAACCGGTGTCCGCAGGATCGTGGCGTCGGTGATGCTGGAGACCCACGCTTCGGTTCCGACCAGGTCAGCCTCGCTGGCCACGTCGGAGCGGCTCATCACCACCAGGTCGGCACCGGCCACCTGGTTGACCACCGTCTCACCCACATAGCGGTCGGTCGCCCGGTCCCGGACCGAGAGCGGATCCACGAGCACCACCACGCCGTCGGGGGTGAATCCGGGTAGGTGCGCCCAGCGGGCCACCTTGCGTGGTTCACCCACGCCGCTGACCTCCACGACCACCCGGTCGATTCGGTCTGCGAACCCGCGGACCGTGTCGAGGGTCTCGGCGAACCCGTCGACCATCGAGCAGCAGATACAGCCGTTGGCCAGCGTCAGCACGTCACCGGCTGCCGATGCCAGCAGGCGCCCGTCGATGTCGACGTCTCCGAAGTCGTTGACGAGCACGGCGATCCGCTGGCCATCGGGTCTGGCCAGGATGCCGTTCAGGAGGGTCGTCTTTCCGGCCCCGAGATACCCACCTATGACCGTGAGGGGAAGGCGGTCGGGCGACGGGTCCATGCCGGGCAGTCTGGCTCTTGCGCCGACGGGTGGGTCAGGCGCCCTTGTGGAGCACTCCGCCACACATCGTTCCCCAGATGGGGATGTCGCGGAGTTCCACGGGGTCCACCTCGAACGGGTCGGCCTCCAGGATGGCCAGGTCGGCGAACTTTCTGGGACTTATCGAACCGACCTCGTCCTCCATCCGGAGCTGCCAGGCGGCTCCCATGGTCACGGCATGGAGTGCCTCGGTGACGGTGATTCGCTCATCGGGGCCGACCACGACACCGGATGCCGTGAGTCGGTTGACCGCAGCCCAGGCCACGTGGAGCGAGCCGAGTGGCGTGACCGGGGAGTCGGAGTGCATCGAGAGGGGAACGCCCAGGTCGAGGGCGGTGCGGGCGGCGTTCATGCGGGCGGCCCGGTCTGGTCCGACGGTGATCGAAATGTGCTGGTCGCCCCAGAACCAGGCGTGGTTGGAGAAGATGTTGGCGCACATTCCCAGCGAGCGGATCCGCTGGTACTGGCCCGGGGTGGTCATCTGGCAGTGCTGGACGGTGTGGCGGTGGTCAGGCATGGGGTGGGCCGTCTGCACGGCCTCGACGGCGTCCAGGAGGACGTCCACGGCCTCGTCACCATTGGCATGTGTGTGTACCTGGATGCCGGCACGGTGGTACGGCGCCAGGCGTTGCGCCACCTGGTCCGGTGGGATCAGCCAGATTCCGTTGGGCCCACCGTGGTGGAAACCGGGCCACCGGAGGCGTGCGGTGCCGCCCTGGATGGACCCGTCGAGGAGGAGCTTCAGGTAGCCGAGGCGTAGGTGGTCGGTGGACTGTTTCCGGAGTTCCACCAGTGCGGTGGCGCACTCCTCGTCGCTGACGGTTCCGTTCTGCATCGCCCCGTGGAACATGACCACCCGTGTGGGGAACCCGTGGTCGACGATGCCGGCCCACTGGCGGACGATGGCCTCGTCGAGCAGGTTGGAGGTACCCAGGTCGGTCAGCGTCGTGACGCCCACGTTCCTGGCTGATTTGCCGAACAGGTGGATGGTTTCGTCGGAGCGCTGGCGTCCGAAGAAGGAACGGAAGGCGGCTCCGGCCAGGGCCATCGCCGGGAACTCCTGCAGTTCACCCAGGGGCCATCCCGAAGCATCCTTCGGGACGCCTTCGGCAACGGTGTCAGGTGTGATGCCCTCGGCTTCCATGAGAGCGCTGTTGACGGTGGCCAGGTGCATGTTGGAGTGGGCGACGAAGATGCGGCGGGTGGTCGACACGGCATCCAGCTGACGGCGGTCGAGGCGTTCACCCGGCCAGAAGATGGGGTCGAGGCCCCAGGCGAGGAGTGGCTC